>ODAK010002904.1_pt1 | contig 17884 bp, 20 predicted proteins | sample 1539591 | NCBI WGS metagenome assembly ODAK01 (sample SAMEA3539303, study PRJEB22396) | soil metagenome | biome: tundra; feature: field; material: soil | place: USA | collected 2010-05 | depth 0.15 m
CGGGCCTCTTCCGCGGCGCGGGCGGCCTGTTCCTTGGCGGTCTCGGCTTCGCGGCGTTCGGCGTCGATGCGCGCGGCCTCAAGCACGCGCTGGCGGGCGCGCAGCTCTTCGGCGGAAAGGTTGAGGCTAGAGGCTGCCGGCGCCGCCGGACGCGGCGCGGCCGGGGTTTCGCGCGGACGCACGTCCAGCGCGGCGCGCTTTTCGGCGGCCGAGGGTCCGCCGAGACCGCCGGCCCCGCCGGGAGGCGCATCGACGCGCCGGCGCTTGGTCTCGACCACAACGGTCTTCGAGCGGCCGTGGCTGAAGCTCTGCTTCACCGTGCCGGCGCTGACCGCGCCCGGGCGCGGTTTGAGCGTCAGGGGCGCGCGAAGGCCGCCACCGGCTCGGTTGTTATTGTCGTCGTTGGCGTCGCTCATCCGTCGCTCTTACTCAAAACCTGCCCGCCCCCGATTTGAGGATCGGGCGCGTGGGTTGCATTGCGCGTCCATAGGCGAACGCGAGCGGTGCGGCCAGGGCCGCCTCGCCTACATTCAAGGCTCCTCGCGCCAACTCTGAGGAAGGAGCGGACGAAAGCCAGAAAATCGCTCGACATCAACTGTCCAGCGCTCGGCGCCTCGTCCCGCAAGGAAGGCGAGGTGTATCACATTTTCGCCCCCCAAGGCCAAACCCAATTCGCCCGATGTAAAGGCGGCCAGGACGCGGGGCGGGTTGGGACGCCTTTCGGCGAGGCTGACCAGCTTGCGCCGGCCGTCCGCCGCGCCGTCCGCGGCTTCGATCAGCCAGGCCGCCTTGTCGGTGGCGATGGCCGTGCGAACCTTCTCGAAACCGGAGGTAAGCGTCCCGGCGCGTCGTGCAAGGCCAAGCCCCGCCAGAATCCGCGCCGCCAGCAATCGCTCGACCAGATCGGCCAGGCCGGGGCCGGCGGAAAGCTTGGTCTTGGCCGCGCGCGAGAAGCCGCCCTTGGCCGCCGCCGCCTCGATCGCGTCCCGGCTCGCCGCGACCCAGAGGCCGCGCCCCGGCAGCTTGCAGGCAAGGTCCGGCGTCGCCGTCCCGTCCGGCCCGGCGACAAAACGGATCAGCTTCGCCTCGTCCATCACCTCGCCGGAGACGAGGTCGCGCCGCTCGCGATGGGCCAGAGCGTGAGTTGGGGCGTGGGTCGGGGCGTGGGTCAGATCAGGCGCTCTCGCCCGCCTCGGCCAGGGTCGCCTCGTCCTCGGCGAATTCGCCGTCGACCATTTCCTCGACCTCGGGTTCGGGCTCGGGCTCGATCCAGCCCATGGCGACGCGGGCGCGCATGATCAGCGCCTCGGCCGCCTCGGGCGTCAGCGCGAAGCTTTCCAGCACGCCCGGTTCGCGCACCCGCTCGCCATCCTTGCTCTCGAACCAGCCGCGCAGGTCGTCGGGCACCAGGCCGGCCAGGTCCTCGACCGACTTCACCTCGCCCTCGCCGAGCGCGACGCTCATCGGCAGGGTGACGCCTTCGATTTCCAGAAGGCCGTCCTCGACGCCCAGTTCGCGGCGCTTCTCGTCGTATTCAGCAGCCTCCTTTTCCAGGAAGTCGCGGGCGCGGGCCTGAAGCTCCTCGGCGGTGTCCTCGCCGAAACCCTCAATGGCCGCGATCTCCGAGGCGTCGACATAGGCCACGTCCTCGACGGTGGCGAAGCCCTCGGTGACCAGCAGCTGGGCGATGACCTCGTCGACGTCCAGCGCCTCCTGGAAGAGCTGGGTGCGCTCGGCGAACTCGCGCTGGCGGCGCTCGCTCTCCTGGCTCTCGGTCATGATATCGATCTGCCAGCCGGTCAGCTGGCTGGCCAGACGCACGTTCTGGCCGCGCCGGCCGATGGCCAGCGACAGCTGCTCGTCAGGCACCACCACCTCGACGCGCTCGTCCTCCTCGTCCATCACCACCTTGGAGACCTCCGCCGGGGCCAGCGCATTGACCAGGAAGGCGGCCTCGTCCGGCGACCAGGGGATGATGTCGATCTTTTCGCCCTGCAGTTCGGCCACAACCGCCTGCACGCGCGATCCGCGCATGCCGACGCAGGCGCCGACCGGGTCGATGGACGAGTCATTGGAGACCACGGCCATCTTGGCGCGGCTGCCGGGATCGCGGGCGATGGCGCGGATCTCGATCACCCCGTCATAGACCTCGGGCACCTCCTGCGCGAACAGCTTGGCCATGAAGCCGCCGTGGGCGCGCGACAGCATGATCTGCGGGCCCTTGGCCTCGCGGCGGACGTCGTAGATGTAGCTGCGGATGCGGTCGCCGACCTGGAAGTTCTCACGCGGAATGGCCTGGTCGCGGCGTACGACGCCCTCGCCCCGGCCGAGATCGACGACGATATTGCCGTATTCGACCCGCTTGACCGAGCCGTTGACGATCTCGCCGACGCGATCCTTGAACTCTTCGTACTGGCGCTCGCGCTCGGCGTCGCGGACCTTGCCGGTCACCACCTGCCTGGCCATCTGGGTCTGCACGCGGCCGAATTCGAAGGGCGGCAGCACCTCGGTATAGGTCTTGCCGACCACAGCATCCTTGTCGTCCAGCTTGGCGTCGGCCAGGCTCTTGAAGGCGTAGGTGTTCTCGATCGGCTCCTCGTCGTCGACCACGGTGACCACGCGGGTGATGGTGGTCTCGCCGGTCTTCTGGTCGATATGGACGCGGATGTCGTGTTCGGCGCCGTAGCGGCTGCGGGCGGCCTTTTGCACGGCCTCCTCGATCGCTTCGATGACGATTTCGCGCTCGATTGATTTTTCGCGCGCCACGGCCTCGGCGATCTGCAGAAGTTCGAGACGGTTGGCGGAAATGCCGCTGAGAGCCATGGGAATTACTCCGGATTTGCGTCCGTGGACGCCTGTTCGTGTTGAAGCTGGTCTTCGTGTTCAAGTCTGGCGGCGCGCTGCTCGGCGCCGCGTTTGAGAAGCTTGTCGGTCAAGGCGAGCTTGGCCTCGGTGATCCAGGAAAAGGGGACCAGCGCGGTCTCTGCCTCGCCCTCCAGGTCGATGGCGATATTGTCGCCCTCGACACCGGCCAGTTCGCCTTTGAAGCGCTTGCGGCCGTCGGCCAGCCGGTCGAGCTCCAGGCGGGCCTCGAAGCCTGCATAGGCCGCGAAATCCTTTAGGCGCGTCAGCGGCCGGTCGACGCCGGGGCTGGACACCTCCAGCAGATAGTCGCCTTCGATCGGATCGGCGGCCTCGAGCACCTCGCCTATGGCGCGGGAGAGCTTGACGCAATCCTCGACATTCATGTCGCCGTGCGCGTCCTCGGCCATGATCTGCAGCCGCCTGGACACGGTTCCACCGGTCAGGCGCACGCGTACGATCTCATAACCCATCGCCTCGGCGATCGGATCGATGAGCTCCAGCACGGAGCGGTCTTCACGCGTCTTGCCGCGCAAATCAGGTCCTCGAACCAACAAAAAAGCGGCTGGCCTTTTGGGCCGCCGCTCGAAAACGCCATCCAGCGCTAACGATCGATGTGAAGAAGAATATAGGCGGCCGGCGCGGTCTTTGCCAGCCCTTTCGACTCGGGGCCCCGCGCGCCGCGACCGCCAGCCGCAGGACGTCCTCCGCCGATAAATGAGGACGTCCTGGGCGAGCGTGATCGTTTAGCCGTTGGCCGCCGCCTCGCCGGCCATCACACGCGACACCCCATTGACCACCGAGGCGATGCGCAAGGACGCCTGGATGGCGGTATTGGGCACGCCGCGCTTCTTCAGCTCGGTCTCGTGGGCGTCAAGACAGGCGCCGCAGCCATTGATCGCCGACACCGCCATCGACCAGAGCTCGAAGTCGGTCTTGTCGACGCCGGGGTTGGCGATGAGGTTCATGCGCAGCCGGGCCGGCAGGGTGCGGTACTCCGGATTGTGCATCAGGTGCAGCGACCGATAATAGACGTTGTTCATGCCCATGATCGCTGCGGCGGCCTTGGCGGCCTCGTTGGCGGCCTCGGCCAAGCCGGCCTCGGCGGCGGCCGCCTCGACCGCCTTGACGACGGCCGGGACGCCGACGGCATAGGCCGAGGCCACGAAGCAGCCCCACTTCTGCTGGTCGGTGAGCAGACTCTCGGCGACCAGCGACGACAGGTTGAGGTTCAGGTCCTTGGCATAGGCCGGCAAGGACTCGCGAAGCGCGTCGAGACTCATCTGTTTTCCCCTTAAGCCGCCAACAGCGTATCACCGCCGACCGAGCGATTGCAGGCGCAAAGCTCATCGGTCTGCAGGGCGTCCAGCACCCGCAAGGTGTCGGCCGGCGCGCGGCCCACATTCAGGTTGGTGACATAGACGTGCTGGATGACGTTGTCCGGATCGACCACGAAGGTGGCCCTCTGGGCGACGCCCTCGGCCTCGTCAAGCACGCCGAGCGCGCTGGCGAACCGGCCGGCCGGATCGGCGAAGTTCCAGATCGGCAACTCGTTCAGGTCCGCATGCTCGCGCCGCCAGGCCAGCTTGGAATGTTCGTTGTCCAGCGAGCCGCCGAGCACCACCGCGTCGCGGGCGGCGAACTCGCCGTTCAACCGGGCGAACTCAGCGATCTCGGTCGGACAGACGAAGGTGAAGTCCTTCGGATAGAAGAAGATCACCTTCCACTGGCCGGGGAAGCTCTTGGCGGTGATGTCTTCGAAGGCGCTGACGCCATTTTCTTCGTGACGCATGAATCTGGGCTTCACGCCGACGATCTTGAACTCGGGCAGGGTTTGTCCGACGCCTAACATTTCAATGCTCCAACGGGGATGGTCTGGGGCCGCTCGGCCCGTCGTATGCACAGATGGGGGAACCGCCTTCAGAAATCCAATCGATTGTTCTATGAATTAGCATCGAGTGGGCCTATATCGCGGACATGCTTCCGACGCTCCGCCAATTGCAATATCTGAAGCTGCTCGCCGAGCAGGGCTCGTTCAGCCGGGCGGCCGAGGCCGCCCATGTCACCCAGCCGACGCTCTCGGCCGGGGTGCAGGAGCTGGAGAAGATTCTCGGCGCTCCGGTGGTCGACCGCGCGCGCGCCGGCGTCATTCTCACCCCCATAGGCGAGGAGGCGGTCTCGCGCGCCTCCGACATATTGGCCCGCGCCGAAGACCTGGTGCAGGCGGCGAAAAGCGCCGGCCAGCCGCTCTCCGGGCGGTTCCGGCTGGGCGTCATCCCGACTATCGCGCCCTTCCTTTTGCCCAAGGCCCTGCCGGCCCTGCGCACGCGGTTTCCCAAGCTGAAGCTCTTCCTGCGCGAGGATCAGACCCATAAGCTGATCGCGGCGCTGAAGGCCGGCGCCCTGGACGCGGCCCTGATCGCCCTGCCCTATGACACCCAGGGCCTGGAGACGGCCATGGTCGGCGAGGACGAGCTGATGGCCGCCCTGCCCGCCAACCACCCGCTGGTCGGCCCGGACGCCATCGCGCCCGAGCGGCTGGCCGAGGCCGGCCTCATCCTGCTTGAGGACGGCCACTGCCTGCGCGAACACGTGCTGGCCAATTGCGGCATCGAGCCGCCGAAGCCCAATGACGAGGGGACCTTTACGGCCACCTCCCTGCCCACCCTGGTGCAGATGATCGGCTCGGGCCTCGGCGTGTCCTTCCTGCCGGCCATGGCGGTGGAGGCGGGCCTGGCCGAGGACGCGCCGATCAGCATCCGCCACGTGGCGACCGCCCATCCCAGCCGCCAGATCGTGGTCGCCTGGCGGGCGGGCTCCAGCCGCGGCGTCGAGGGCCGGCTGCTGGCGGAGACGTTGCGCTCTGTCTAGTGGCCGGCGGGTATGGACGCGGTGGGCGCGACTCCGTCCAGCCGGCGCACCCAGGCGCCATCCTCGCGGACATCCATGACACTGCAGGCGCCGACCCTGCGCAGCACCGCGCGCATGAAATAGCCGGGCGGCAGTTCGCCGAGACGCCTGGGCCGCAGCGGCGCCGCCGAGGCGGTGGGCGTCGTCTGGGCCGGCGTACAGGCCGCGATCTGGGCTGGCGTTGGCGGCGCAAGGATCAACGCGGCGGCAAGAACCATGGCGGACATCGGACAATCTCCTCTGGAGACGAGCCGCCAGACTACCACCCGCCCGTCCCGGCCTCCACGCCCGCCACAATATTTTCGGGCCGTTTCAACCAAGCCTCTTGCATTCCGATGTAAGTTAGATATATCTGCATCAACGATATATCTAACAAGGATCAAATATGCATCGTTTTCATCGTCAACACCACGCCCGCCACGGTTTCGGTTGGGCGGAACATGGGCCGCGCGGACCGCGTGGCCTTGGCCGGCATGGACGACCGGATCGGGTTTTCGAACAGGGCGACCTTCGCCTGGTTCTGCTCAAGCTGATCGCGGACAAGCCCCGTCACGGCTACGAACTGATCAAGGCGGTCGAGGAGGCCGTCGGCGGCGCCTATGCGCCGAGCCCGGGCGTGGTCTATCCGACGCTCACCCTGCTTGAGGACATGGGTTACGCCAAGGTCCAGGCCGAGGGCGACGGCGGCAAGAAGCTCTACACCGTCACGCCCGAGGGCGAGGCCCTGCTGGTCGAGCAGGCCAAGGCGGTCGAGGCCCTCTTTGCCCGCATGGCCGAGGTGGCGACCAATAATCGCGGCCGCAATGCGCCGCAGATCCTGCGCGCCATGCAGAACCTGCAGGTGGCGCTGCGCTACCGCCTGGGACGGGGTCCGCTGAGCGAGACCCAGGTTCAGGCCATCGCCGCGGCCCTCGACGCCGCCGCCGGCGCGGTCGAAAACGCCTGACCCGTTGACAGCCAAGGGCCGGCCCGCGTGATTTTTCCCGCGGGCCGGCCTATATGCGGCGGCCATGAACCGCCCGTTCCTCAAGATGAACGGGCTCGGCAACGATTTCGTCGTGGTCGAGGCCCGCTCCGAGAGCCCCTTCGGCGCTTTCGCGCCGGCGTGCGCCGAGGTGCGGGCCATTGCCGACCGCGACCGCGGCATCGGCTGCGACCAGCTCATCGCCATCGAGCCCTCCGGGCGCGCCGAGGCCTTCGCCCGCTTCTGGAACGCCGATGGCGGCGAGATCGGCGCCTGCGGCAACGGTTCGCGCTGCGTGGCCTGGCTGTTGATGGAGGCGTCGGGGCGCGACGAGGCGGTGTTCGAAACCGCGGCCGGAATCCTGCGTGCGCGCCGCGTCGAGGGGCACACCGTCACCCTGGACATGGGCGAGCCCGGGCTCGACTGGCGCGACATTCCCCTCGCCGAGCCCATGGACACCCGCAATATCGAGCTGCAGGTCGGGCCGATCGACGATCCGATCCTGCATACGCCCGGCTGCGTCAGCATGGGCAATCCGCACGTGGTCTTCTTCGTGCCCGACGTGGCGACCGCCCCGGTGGTCGAGGTCGGGCCGCTGATCGAACACCATCATCTCTTCCCGGAACGGACCAATGTCGGTTTCGCCGAGATCGTGAATCGCGATCGTATTCGCCTCAGGGTCTGGGAGCGCGGGGTCGGTGAGACCAAGGCCTGTGGCACGGGCGCGTGCGCGGCCCTGGTCGCGGCGTCCAGGCGTGGGCTGACCAACCGCAAGGCGGTCATCGAGCTCACCAACGGCGAGCTCGAGATCGAATGGCGGGAGAGCGACGGCCACGTGCTGATGACCGGCCCGACCGAGGTCGAGTTCACCGGGACCCTGCCGTGAGCGGCCTCGACGTCGTCACCTTCGGCTGTCGCCTCAACGCCTACGAGTCCGACGTCATCCGGGCGCGGGCCGACGCTGGCGGCCTGTCTGACGCCGTGATCTTCAACACCTGCGCCGTCACGAGCGAGGCGGTGCGGCAGGCGCGCCAGGCCATCCGCAAGGCTCGCCGCGAGCGGCCCGGCGCGCGCCTGATCGTCACCGGCTGCGCCGCCCAGATCGACCCCGCGGGCTTCGCCGACATGGCCGAGGTCGACCTGGTGCTGGGCAATGCCGAAAAGACGCAAGGCAGCGCCTATGCCGCCTCGGCGCCGACGCGCCGGATCAACGTCGCCGACATCTTCTCCGTGCACGAATCGGCCGCGCCGGTGGTTGCCGATCGCAACGGCCGGGCGCGGGCCTATGTCGAGATCCAGAACGGCTGCGATCATCGCTGCACCTTCTGCATCATCCCCTATGGTCGTGGAAATTCACGCTCGGTGGGCGCCGGCGCGGTGGTCGAGGCGGTGCGCCGCCTGGCCGGCGACGGCTGCGCCGAGGTGGTGCTGACCGGCGTCGACCTGACCTCCTGGGGCGGCGACCTGCCTGGCGCGCCCAGCTTCGGCCATCTGGTCCGGCGCCTCCTGCGCCTGGTTCCCGACCTGCCGCGCCTTCGGCTTTCGTCCATCGACGCAGCCGAGATCGACACTGAGCTGCTGGCCTGCCTGGCTGAGGAGCCCCGGCTCGCGCCGCACCTGCATCTGTCTTTGCAGGCCGGCGACGACATGATCCTGAAGCGGATGAAGCGCCGCCACAGCCGCGCCCAGTCGCTCGCCCTGATCGCCTCGGTGCGGGCCGTGCGTCCGGACACGGCCTTCGGCGCCGACCTGATCGCCGGATTCCCGACCGAGACGGACGAGATGTTCGAAAACACCCTCTCGCTGATCGAGGAGGCGGGCCTGGCCTATCTGCACGTCTTCCCCTACAGCGCCCGGCCCGGAACGCCCGCCGCGCGCATGCCGGCGGTGGCGCGGGCCGTGGTCAAGGCGCGCGCGGAGCGTCTGCGCGGCGCCGGCGCGGCGGGCCTTGGCCGGCATCTGGACGCGCGGGTCGGCCGCACCGTTCAGGGCCTGGTCGAACGGAGCGGCCTGGCCCGGGCCGCGGACTTCACCGAGATCACCTTCGATGGCGTAGCACAGGCCGGCGCGATCGTTCCGCTCACGGTCACCGGCCACAATGGAACCCGCGCGATCGGAACCCTGGCATGAGCGAGATCCTGACCGGCGGCTGCCAGTGCGGGGCGGTGCGCTTTGCGGTCGAGACGCCGCTCGGCCGCGCCTCGATCTGCCATTGCCGCATGTGCCAGAAGGCGACCGGCTCGTTCTTCGGCGCCTTCGTCAGCGGGCCGAATCTGCGCTGGACGCGCGGCGGGCCAACCCGGTTCCGCAGTTCGAACAAGGTCGTCCGCGGCTTCTGCGCGGCCTGTGGCACGCCGCTGACCTTCGAGTGGGGAAAGCTGCCGCCGGAACTGAGTATCGGCGCCTTCGACGATCCGACCCGCATTTGTCCCGTCATCCAGATGGACATGGCCAGCCGCATGCCCTGGTTCGCCGACCTGGCTGACCTGCCGGTGCGGCCGGACTCCGAGGCGCCCTGGCTGGCCGAGGTGGTCTCCTATCAACATCCCGACCACGACACGCAAACCTGGCCGCCCACGGACGGCGCCGCCGGATGAGCGATACAGACGCCCGCAAACCCGGCTGGTTTCGCCGCCTGGCCGACGGGCTGTCGCGCTCGTCGCGGCAGATGTCGGAACAGGTGGTCTCGACCTTCGTCAAGAAGCCGCTCGATCAGGAGCAACTCGACGCGCTCGAGGATATGCTGATCGAGGCGGACCTCGGGCCCCACGCCGCCGGCCGCATCACCGCCCGCTTCGCAGAGCAGCGGTTCGGCCGCGTGTCCGACGAGAACGAAGTGAAACACGCCCTGGCCGAGGCGATCGCGGCGGAACTTATGCCGCGCCAGGGCCGCTTCGACGCGCTCAGTGGCCCAAGGCCCTATGTGGTGCTGTTCGTCGGCGTCAACGGATCGGGCAAGACCACCACGCTGGGCAAGATCGCCGCCGACCTGACCGGACGCGGCGCCAAGGTGCTGGTGGTGGCCGGCGACACCTTCCGGGCGGCGGCGGTCGAACAGCTGAAGATCTGGGCCGATCGCGCTCATGCCGGCTTCATTACGCGGCCCACCGGCTCCGACGCCGCCGGCCTGGCCTTCGACGCCTACGAACAGGCCAAGACGGAAGGCTATGACGTCGTCCTGATCGACACCGCCGGGCGCTTGCAGAACAAGACTGGGCTGATGGATGAGCTTTTGAAGATCGTGCGCGTGCTGAAGAAGGTCGATCCCGACGCGCCGCATGAGACGCTGCTGGTGCTAGACGCCACGGTGGGCCGCAACGCCCTGGCCCAGGAGAATATCTTCGGCAATACCGCCGGCGTCACCGGCATCGTCATGACCAAGCTCGACGGCACCGCGCGCGGCGGGGTGCTGGTTCCAGTGGCTCAGGCTTCGGACGCGCCGATCAAGCTGATCGGGGTCGGCGAGGGGATCGAGGACCTGCAGGATTTCGACGCCCAGGCCTTTTCCCGCACGCTGGTCGGGTTGGCCGCGGCGTGACCGAGTCACCGCCCAAGACGTCCAAGACCCACGGCGCCATCCGCCTGGTCGTCGACTATGGCGGCCTGGCCGCCTTCGGTCTGGCCTATTTCCTCCGCCTGCGTTTTGTCGCCGCCGCGAGCCCGGTCGGCTGGATGCTGGCGGCCGGCGGCCATGCCCCACGCGACCTGACCGCCGCGACCTGGTGGCTGATGGGGGGATCGGTGGTGTCTCTGCTGGTCGGACTGATCGTCGAGCGGCGGCTCGCGCCCATGCCGCTGATCGCCGGCGCTTTCGCCCTGGTCTTCGGTGGACTGACGCTCTTCTTCCACGATCCCCGCTTCATCAAGATCAAGCCCAGCGTGGTGAACGTGATCTTCGGCTCGGCCCTGCTGATCGGCATGGCGATGGGCCGCAATCCGCTCAGATGGCTGCTGGGCGAGGCGCTCGCCCTGCCCGAGGCGGCCTGGCGCAGGCTCATCCTGCGCTACGCCTTCTATTTCCTGGCCATGGCCGCCCTGAACGAGCTGGTCTGGCGCACCCAATCGGACGCCGTCTGGGTGAACTTCCACGTCTGGGGACAATGGATCTGCGTGATCGCGTTTTCGATCAGCCAGGTCCCCTTCATGATGAAATATATGCAGACAAGAGAGCCGCCGCCGCCGCCCACCGACTAGGCTCATTCGCCGTCATGCAGCGTACACGGAAGGTATGTCTTCAATTCGACATGCAGCCGCGCTAATATAGCGCAGCCAAGCTGGCTGTTTGACTTGGGACCTGGGTGATGGCGAAGCTCAAGACGAAGCCGGGAAGCAAGAAGTCCGGCCGGAAAATCGAGACCGGCAAGGCGCTGGAGCGCTCGCCCAGCCATCTGTTGCACCGGGCCTTGCAGCTGGCTCTGGACATCTATGCCGAGGAGACCGGGCCGGACGCCGTCACCCAGCGGCAATACGCCGTCCTGGCCGCGGTCGCCGCCCATGAGGGCCTGACCCAAACCGACCTGGTGCGCTCGACCGGCATTGACCGCTCGACCCTGGCCGATCTGGTGGCGCGCATGATCGGCAAGACCCTGCTCGCCCGCCAGCGCTCCACCGCCGACGCCCGCGCCAACACCGTCAGCCTGACCGAGGCCGGCCGCGCCGCGCTGGAAGCCGCCAAGCCCAGGGTCGCCGCCGCCGACGCGCGCATCCTCAAACTGTTGCCAACCCGCAAGCGCGACGCTTTCCTGGGCGTGCTGCGCGACATGGGCCGGGTGGCGGAAGCCATGGCCGACGCCGACGACAGCGAGCCGAAACAGAAGAAGAGGAAAAAGGCCAAGCCAGCCAAGGCGGCCAAGCCGCTGAAGCCGGCCAAGATCTCGCGGCCCGCCAAAGCCGCCAAACCGGCCAAGATCGCCGTGAAACTGGCCAAGACCGTGGCCAAGCCGGCAAAGCCAGCCAAGCTGGCCGCGAAACTGGCCAAGGCGCCGAAGTCGGCCAAGACCGCGAAAGCGCCCGCCACCAAGACCGCTAAGGCCAAGAAGCCCAAGAAGGCCGCCCTCGCCCCGGCCTAAGGCCAGCGCTGCTTTTTAATCCGTCATGGCCCGACGTGTTCGGGCCACCCATGGTGGCCGGCCGACGGGTGAGTGGGTGCGGCTGATCGGCTCATCGGCTCATGATCCCCCGCATTCCGCGCCTACGCCGCTCCAGCGGGGGATGACGATTTATTCAGCCGCGTCATCAGGAACGAAACGCCGCTCTAAACCGTGATGTTCAGGATCGATCCCGGCCGGGCCGAACGATCCGGGGCCTGAGCCTCGATCGGGGCGCGGGGCGCTGCAACGGCGGACGCCTGAGTCCGGGTCATCGGCGTGGGCGCCGCGGTTGGCGCCGTCGGCTGTGGGGCCTGGGCTCGTCCCAATGCGGCCTGGAAGAAGGCGCGTTGCGCCGCGGCGCGCGGATCGGCGATCGGCCGCGCGGCGGGGATGGGCTGGCCGGAGATCGGCGGCAGGGCCAAGGCGGAACCTCGTTTGCGACCCGGCTAGCCTTCGTCGGATTATGGTTAACGCCGCCTTAAGGCTGGCCGCCCTCGTGCGCGAGCAGGGCATTGGCGCTGTCCGGGGTCAGCGGCAGGGCGACCTTGGCGGCGATCCGCCCGTCGCGGCCGACCAGGAAGGTCTCCGGCACGCCGGAAACGCCGAAATCCAGGCCGGCATGGCCATCGGAATCGGCGAGTACGGCGGTGTAGGGGTCGCCGTTCTGGGCCAGCAGCGCCTGGATGTGCGCGGGCGTGTCCTTGTAGGCGACGCCGACGATGCGGACGCCCTGCGCCTTTAGGGCCAGCAGCACCGGGTGCTCCTCGCGGCACGGCGCGCACCAGGAGGCGAAGAAGTTGACTAGGCTGCCTGGCGGCGCGGCCACCTTCATGCCGATCGGTGTTCCCCCCGCCAGCGGCGGCAGGCTGTCATTCGGGAGCGGCTGGCCGACCAGGGCGGCGGGCGTATAGTGCGGGTTATGCCGCAGCGCCGAGCCGGCGAAGAGCAGGGCCAGGGCCGCCAGCACGGCCAGCGGTGCAAGCGTGATCCAGCGTCTCATTGGGGCGTGTCCCCCTCTGGTCTGAGCGTCTTGGCCGCCTCGGCCGCGCGCCGCCAGCGCCGCGCGCGCAGCAGGGTGTCGAGGATCAGGACGGCCAGGACCAGGCCGGTGACCGCATAGGCGGGCCAGACGAAGATGGCGTAGCGGCCGGCATCGAAGTCGAACATCACGCCACCGCCCGCATCGCCAGCACCGCCGCGCGCCGCCGCCAGACCTCGCCGCGGATGCGCACCAGCCAGAGCGCGCCAAAGCCGGCCATATAGGCGAAGACCATCAGCAGCAGCGGCGCCAGATAGACCGCCGGCATGGCCGGTCCGCCGGCGCGCAGCAGGGACGAGCCCTGGTGCAGGCTGTTCCACCAGACCACGGAGTAATGCACGATCGGCAGGTTGATCAGCCCGACCAGGGCGAGGATGGCCGCGGCGCGCGCCGCCTTGGCCTCGTCCTCGACCGCGGCTTCGAGCGCCATGTAGCCGATATAGAAGAGGAAGAGCACCAGCACCGAGGTCAGGCGCGGATCCCAGACCCACCAGGTCCCCCAGGTCGGCCGGCCCCAGAGCGATCCGGTGATCAGGGCCAGCAGCGTGAAGCCGGCGCCCAGCGGTGCGGCGGCGCGGGCGGCGGCCGTGGCCAGAGCGTGGCGGAAGACCAGGCTGAGGAAGCTCGCCACGCCGAGGCAGGCATAGACGAACTCGCTCATGAAGGCGGCCGGCACGTGGATGAACATGATGTGGACGGTGTAACCCTGCTGGTAGTCGGGCGGGGCCTGGAAATCGAGCACTAGGCCCGCGGCCGCCAGGACGAGCGCGATGACGCCCAAAAGCGGCGCGGCCCAGCGCGAGAAAGCCATGAACCGATCGGGATTGACGAGGGCCTGGAACATCGTGGGTCAGGATATAGCGTTGCGCGCCGCCGCCGCCATGGCGAACGGGCAAAGGGCGACGGCCGCGAGGCTGTAGGCGGACAGCAGCAAGAGCGGCGTGCGCCAGTCGAGGCCTACGCCGAAGGCCTCGATCGCACCGGCGCCGAAGATCACCGGCGGAGTGAACAGCGGCAGTACGATAAGCGCGATCAGCACGCCCCCGCGCCGGCTGCCCAGGCTGAGCGCCGCACCGACGCCGCCCAGGAAGCAGAAGCTCAGGCCCCCGACCAGGCCGCAGATGACGACGATGGGGGCCAGCCGCATGGGCGCCCCAAGCGCGGTGACGATCAAAGGCGCCAGGAGGGCGAGCGGCGCGGCGATGGCGATCCACTGCGCCAGCCCCTTGGCCAGAGCGGTCATCTCCAGCGGCGCGGGCCCAAGCGCGATCAGGTCGAGCGCGCCGTCCTCGAAATCGCGTTCGAACATCCGCTCCAGCGACAGCAGCGAGGCCAGCGCCAGGACCAGCCAGGCGAAGCCGGGGGCCACACTGGCCATCCGCGCCGGATCGGCGCCAAGGGCGAGCGGCAATAGGCTGGCCATGGCGATATAGAAGCCGAGCGCCAGGAAGGGCCCGCCGCCACCGGCCCAGCTAAGCGCCAGTTCACGGCGGAAGATGAGGGCAAGGCCGCTCACCCGCCGATCTCCACCGGCCGCGCCGTTACCGGCAACGGATCGTGCGCCGCGGCCAGGATCAGCCCGCCGCCGGCCAGGTGTTCGGCCATCAACTCGCCGACCACGGCGCGCTGGTCCCGGTCCAGGGGCGCCAGGGGCTCGTCCAGCAGCCAGAGGCTGCGCGGGCTGGCCGCCAGCCTGGCCAGGGCGAGGCGCCGCCGCTGGCCGGCCGAGAGCTTGCGCACCTGCAGGCCCAAAAGGTTGGTCAGGCCCAGCCGTGCGCAGGCCGACCTGGCCGAGGCGGCCGTGCCCCCGCTCCACAGAACCTGGAATAGCACCTCGTCCCAGGCCGAACGCGACAGCTTCAGTCCGTCCTGGTGGCCGATCAGGTGGGCGTCGCGGGCGATGGCGTCCTCGGGCGGGATCTCGGCGTCGCCGCTTCGGAACACCACCCGCCCGCCGCTCGGCCGGATCAGGCCGGCGATGGCGCGCAACAGGCTGGTCTTGCCGGCGCCGTTGCGCCCGGCCAGGGCCACGGCCTCGCCGGCCTCAAGCGCCAGGTTGAAGCCTGTGATCAGCGGCCGGTCGCCGCGCGCAACCCCCAGGCCTTCAATCGAAACGGCGCTGATCAAAGCCGCCTGCCTTCATGGACGGCGAACGATCTCGGGGCTATGAGGAGCGCGGCCGTGCGGGCCCAACGCCGCGCGAGGCCGGACGCTGTGTGTCCGTCCTTCAATGCGCGCGATCCCGCGACCGGTTTTCGGGCGGCCCAGAGCAGAGAAAGGCCTCCTTCCATGCCATCGAACGACAGCTTGCACACCCGCCGCGACCTCGTGGTGGGCGCAAAGACCTACGCTTATTACAGCCTCGCCGCCGCCGAGGAAGCCGGACTGTCAGGCGTCTCCCGGTTGCCGGTGTCGATGAAGGTTCTGCTGGAGAACCTGTTAAGAAACGAAGACGGTCGCACCACCGGCCCCGACGACCTGCAGGCGCTCGCCGCCTGGGTGGAAAACCGCGGCTCCGTCCAGCACGAGATCAGCTTTCGCCCCACCCGCGTCCTGATGCAGGACTTCACCGGCGTGCCGGCGGTGGTCGATCTTGCCGCCATGCGCGACGCCATGACCCGGCTGGGCGGCAATCCGGAAAAGATCAATCCGCTCAGCCCGGTCGACCTGGTCATCGACCACTCGGTGATGGTCGACCATTTCGGCACCGCCAAGGCCTTCGGCGAGAATGTCGAACGCGAATATGAGCGCAACCTGGAACGCTACCGCTTTCTGCGTTGGGGTTCCTCGGCCTTCAACAATTTCCGCGTCGTGCCGCCCGGCACCGGCATCTGCCACCAGGTCAATCTGGAATACCTGGCCCAGACCGTGTGGAGCGCGCCAGAAAGCGACAATGAAGGCGACGGCGAGCTCGCCTATCCCGACAGCGTCGTCGGCACCGACAGCCACACCACCATGGTCAATGGCCTGTCCGTGCTGGGCTGGGGCGTCGGCGGCATTGAGGCCGAGGCCGCCATGCTCGGCCAGGCCATCCCGATGCTGATCCCGGAAGTGATCGGCTTTCGCCTCGACGGCGCCATGCCGGAAGGCGCGACAGCCACCGACCTGGTGCTGACCGTCACCCAGATGCTGCGCAAGAAGGGCGTGGTCGGCAAGTTCGTCGAGTTCTTCGGCCCGGGCCTCGCCGGCCTGACCATCGAGGACCGCGCCACCATCGCCAACATGGCGCCCGAATATGGCGCCACCTGCGGCTTCTTCCCCATCGGCCAGGCGACCATCGACTATCTGGTCGCCACCGGTCGTACGCCCGAGCGCGCCGCCCTGGTCGAGGCCTATGCCAAGGCCCAAGGCATGTGGCATGAGCCCGGCGCGCCCGAGCCGGTCTTCTCCGACACGATCGAACTGGACCTGGCCAATGTGACGCCGTCCCTGGCCGGCCCGAAGCGGCCGCAGGATCGCGTGGCCCTGACCGACGCGGCGCAGTCCTTCGGCGCGGCGCTCGGCTCGGAGTTCGCCAAGACCGGCGAGCATGCGCGCACCCCGGTCAGCGGCGAGGCCTTCGACCTCGGCGACGGCGATGTGGTGATCGCGGCCATCACCTCCTGCACCAACACCTCCAATCCGAGCGTGCTGATCGCGGCGGGCTTGCTGGCCAAGAAAGCGCTCGAGAAGGGGCTGAAGGCCAAGCCGTGGGTGAAGACCTCGCTGGCGCCCGGCTCCCAGGTGGTCACCGACTATCTGGTCAAAGCCGGCCTGCAAAAGCCCCTCGACGCGCTCGGCTTCAATCTGGTCGGCTATGGCTGCACCACCTGCATCGGCAATTCGGGGCCGCTGGCGCCGGCGATTTGCGAGGCCATCCAGGCGGGCGACCTAGTCGCGGTCAGCGTCCTGTCCGGCAACCGCAATTTCGAGGGCCGGGTGAACCCCGACACGCGCGCCAACTATCTGGCCTCGCCGCCGCTGGTGGTGGCCTATGCGCTGGCCGGGTCGATGAACATCGACCTGACCCGCGAACCGCTCGGCGAGGGCAAGGACGGCGAGCTGGTCTTCCTGCGCGACATCTGGCCGACCACGGCCGAGATCGCCGAGGTGCAGCGCAAGTCGGTGACGCCCGCCATGTTCGCCAAACGCTATGGCGACGTCTTCAAGGGCGACAAGTCCTGGCAGGGCATCAAGGTCGCCGGCGGCCAGACCTATGCCTGGGACCCAGGCTCGACCTATGTGCAGAACCCGCCCTATTTCGAGAACATGTCGATGACGCCGGCGCCGGTCACCGACATCATCGAGGCCCGGGTCCTGGCCATCTTCGGCGATTCCATCACCACCGACCACATCTCGCCGGCTGGCTCCATCCGCGCGGTTTCCCCCGCCGGGCGCTATCTGCAGGAGCACCAGGTCGGCCAGAACGACTTCAACTCCTATGGCTCGCGGCGGGGCAACCACGAGGTCATGATGCGTGGCACCTTCGCCAATATCCGCATCAGGAACCGCATCACCGCCGATATCGAAGGCGGGGTGACCAAGCACTTCCCGTCCGGCGACGTCATGAGCATCTATGACGCGGCCATGCGCTACCAGTCGGAAGCTCACCCGATGGTGATCTTCGCCGGCAAGGAATACGGCACCGGCTCGTCGCGCGACTGGGCGGCCAAGGGGACCAAGCTGCTCGGCGTTCGCGCCGTGGTGGCCGAGACCTTCGAGCGCATCCACCGCTCCAACCTGGTGCAGATGGGCGTTCTGCCGCTGCAGTTCAAAGTCGAGGGCTGGCGCAAGCTGAACCTCACCGGCGAGGAGATCATCACCATCCGCGGCCTGAACGAGCTTTCGCCCAGGCGGACGCTGACGGTCGAGGTCTATCGCGCCTCGGACGGGCGGATCGCCCGCTTCCCGGTCATCTGCCGCATCGATACCCCGACCGAGCTGGACTATTTCAAGGCCGGCGGCGTGCTCAACTATGTGCTGCGCAACCTGGCGCGAGCGGAGGTGGCGGAATAGGGCCTGGGCGCGCCTCACGGAGAT
>ODAK010002905.1_pt1 | contig 17882 bp, 12 predicted proteins | sample 1539591 | NCBI WGS metagenome assembly ODAK01 (sample SAMEA3539303, study PRJEB22396) | soil metagenome | biome: tundra; feature: field; material: soil | place: USA | collected 2010-05 | depth 0.15 m
TACGCGCGCCTCTATGTCGACGGTGCCCTGTCCGCCCAGCAGCAGATGGCGTGCGACTTCACGCGGCCCGCTCCCTGCCCGGCCAGCTCGAGCAACCAGTTGAGCCTCAACACCACCACACTCTCCAACGGCCCGCACCAGATCCAAGCGGCCGTCGTCGACGCCGCCGGCAACCAGACCCTCGCGAACCCCATGCAGATCACCGTGGACAACACCAACCCGCCCGCTCCGACCAGCCTGCAGGTCAACGCGAAACCAGCCGGCGCCTGGATCAACCAGCCCGCGACGATCACCTGGACAAACCCCGCCGAGCCGCCGGATGACCCGATCGGCCAGGTCAACTGGATCACGTGCCCGGGCACCGAGACGAGCATCCCCGCGAGCGGCTGCGAAGCCCCGCAGCACCAGGCCAGCCCGCTGACCTCGCTCACGTTCAACCCAGCCACGGACCCCGCGTTCGCGAGCCAACCCCAGGGCCTCTACACGGTGTTCGTGTGGCTCACAGACGCGATCGGGAACGCCTCTCAGTCCGACTCGGCCGCGATCAGCTTCGGCTACCAGACCAGCCCGCCGCCCCCGCCGACGTCGATCAAAGCCAGCGGCGCGGGGCCCTACACGATCACGCTCGGCGCCCCCGCGCACCTCGCGCCGCTCACCGCGACCGACTGGATCGCCTGCAAAGGCCCTGCGCTATGCACCCCGACCCAGACCAGCCCCGGCCTATCGTTTCGCTTTGACCCCAACCACACCCCCCAGTTTCAGCGCAGCGCCTACGGCGCCTACACGATCCGCGCCTGGCTGCAGGACGCCGCGGGGAACGCGAGCCCCACGGACAGCGCGACGCTCGCGGTCACGCACAGCAAGCCCGGAAAGCCCAGCCCGCGCCTGCACATCCTCAGCGTCACGCGCGCCGGACACGCGCTGCGCGTGCGCGGCACAGCCGCCAGGACGCTCGCCGGGCACGTCACGATCATCGTCCACTACGCGCTCGGGATCCGCGGATACAACGTCCAGAAGACCGTCCGGGTCGCCGACGGTCGGTGGGCCGCCGTGCTGGAGCTCCCTTCCGGCGCGCGGACGAGGCGCGTCACCGTTCTCTATCACCGCAGCGCGCACTGGGTCGCTGAGACCGTGACGCGCTACGTTCACCACGCGCCCAACGGGGCCGGACACTAACGAGCCAGCCCGGCCAATAGCCGGGACATGTAGAGCCCTTGGGTTTCCGATGGGCTAGATTATTCGGTCCCATCTGAAGCGCTCGGGTACGCATGGATGATCGGACCCACATCCCCACAAGGACGCGCCAACCACGCCGTGCGCAGACCACGGAAATTGGTTGGGGGGAAAAGCGCGGTCTCCTACGACGAGTGAGCATGAGCAGAATCTCTCTCGCGCGAGGCAGGAGCTAGACTGCATGAGCACCCCTAGGCACAGGCGCCGCGAGCGCCCAGCGGCCGCCGTGGTCCTCCTCAGCGTCCTCGGCCTCCTCGCGGCCTCCTCGCCGGCCGCGGCGAACAGCTACCACGACTTCCTCTGCCGGATCCCCTACGGCCCCAGCGCGGGCCGCGCCGCACCCGTCGATGACGTCACCTACGCGACCGCCGGCACGTTCGTCTTCGCGGGGAACAGCTGCTCTCGCGGCGGCGCGCTCTACGCGTCGATGAGCGGCGAAACTAGCCAGCCCTACGGTACGACTGCGTTGAATACGTTCACCGCGCCCGGCGGCCTGACGATCTCGGGCTTCACGCTCTGGCGCTATGAGGCGGACGGCCCCAGCCAGCCCTATGGGTCGCCGGCGTCGAACCTGGACTACAGTCCCGGCCCACCGTCCGTGCAGGGTCTATGCACCGATGGATGCTCTCGCGGGAACCCGAGCAGTCCGCTGTCTGCGGAAAACGCGGTCAGCGTCGGCAGTCTCGGCGGCGTGACGCAGATCCAGTGGAGCGCCGCCTGCGGCGGCGGGCCGGGCGGCACCTGCCCGGCATCCGGACCGCTCTCCTCCCAGTACAACGTCTACGCAGCGGACATCGACCTCGTCGATAGCACCCCGCCAACCGTCAGCAGCGTCAGCGGCCCACTCGTCGCGGGCGGCACCCTCACCGGCTCGCAAGCTGTGTCCTTCAACGCAGCCGACGGTCAATCTGGCGTATACGGCGGCTCGCTGGTCGTGGACGGCCACACCGTCGTCTCGCAGATCCTGAACACCAACGGCGGCGCCTGCGAGTCCCTGAACGTCACGACAGACGGGCAGCGATCCTTCGAACACGCCCAGCCATGCGAGAGCTCGCTGAGCGCCAGTCTGACGCTCAACATCAACCCGTTGACGGCCGGTCAGCACTCGCTCGAGCTGATCGTCGAAGACGCCGCGGGTAACCAGACGATCGCCTACAACGGCACGATCACCACGAGTGGTCCGCCGTCGGTCGGCGTCAACGGATCGATCAACGGTCGCGGCCCGCACATCGCCAATGGCGATCCCTGCGCGGGAGAGGCACTGGAGCTCGCCGTCAACGGCAAGCGCCGCCCGCCGATCATCACCTATGGCAAGCCAGTGACGGTCCGGGGTGTGCTGCACTGTGGCACGGTCCCGATCCGTGGCGCCCGGGTAGCCGTCGCGACGCTTGGAGGTCCGGGAAGCGCGGCGGTCGACACCTCCATTGAGACCGCTTTGGACGGCTCGTTCGCCTACAAGGTGCCGAGCGGCCCGGACCGCACGCTGGAGCTCTCCTACACCGCCTATAGCGACGACCCCGGCCCATCTGCGACCGCGACTGCGACGATCAGGATCCGTCCGAAGATCAAGCTGAGAATCACTCCACGCCTCTCCAGCGACGGGCACTCGATCTACTGGGCCGGCACGGTCACCGGCGGCCCGTATCCACCACAGGGGGTGACGCTCGACGTCGAAGTCAAGGAGGGCCGGCGATGGCGGATCTTCGACCAGGTCGTCGCCGGCATAAAGGGCCACTTCCACTACGCCTACCGCTTCCACGCCACCGACGAACCCACGAGCTACATCTTCCGCGTCGGACTGCCGGACAGCGGATCGGGCGGATACCCCTATACCCCAGGCGCGAGCAACAGCGTCAACGTGCACGTCAACCCCTGACCGATGCTCACCACCTTGTCAACGAATCACGTCACACAAGCATCCGGCATCCTCGCCAGGTACAGGCGGTCCGCGATCCTCGCGGTCCTCGCGGTCCTCGCGGTCCTCGCGGTGATGCTTGCTCTGCCTATGGCCGGCGAGGCGCGCGCGGGAACCTACGTGATCAGCAACTGTCCTTCGGCGCCAGGAGCCAACGGCAACCCCGGTCCGTGGACCGTGTTCGGCGCCCCTCAGAACACGAAGGGGAGCTGCACCGGCGGGCCGGGAAACTGGATCGGACCGGAGGGCGGCAGCATGTCGCCGGGGGCGCTCGACGGCGTCCAGGTGGTGGTCCCGGCCGCCAGCGGCATCACGATCCGCGAAGCACGGATCTGGTGGGTTGTGCCCCATCAGAGCTCGGGGGCGGACACGTTCGCCTTGGCGTCCGTGAACACCGGTGTGGTCGAGGAAAGCGGCACTCCGAAAGACAGCTCGGTCACTCCCGATGAATGGGTGCTTCCCTCGAACACGACTGAGCTCACGTTGGCCGACTACTGCTCAAATGACGACGCCGGCAACGGCTGCGGGTTCGGCGCCGGCGAGAACGCCAACCTCGAGCTCCTCGGTTCGCAGCTCACACTCGCCGACAGCAATCTCCCGAGCGGGACCGTGACCGGGGGAGCACTCGCGGGGACCGGAACGCTGGCGGGCACCGAGTCGGTGACCTACAACGCCCAGGACCCTGACTCCGGGGTGCGCCTGGTCCAGCTGCTCCTGGACGGTCGGCCCGTCGCACAAAAAGACTACCTCCCGGATTGCCCCTACCAGAGCTTCGCGGCCTGCCCAACCACCGTCTCCGATGAAATCCAGTGGAACACGGCCAGCACCAGCAACGGCACCTACGAACTGGCGCTACGGGTCCTCAACGCCGCCGGGAACGCCACGATCGTCGACGAGCACACCATCACGACCAACAACCCCGGAATCGGCGTCAACGGGTCGATCAAAGGTCGCGGCCCGCATATCGCCAACGGCGATCCGTGTGCAGGGGAGGCGTTGCAGCTCGCCGTCAACGGCGAGCGCCGCTCGCCGATCATTACCTACGGCGAGCCCGTAACTGTCAGAGGCGTGCTGCACTGCGGCACCATCCCGATCCGTGGCGCCCGGATCGCTGTTACGACCGTCGGCGGGCCTCGCGGCGCAGCGATCGACAGCTCGGTGCAGACCGCCCTGGACGGCTCGTTCTCCTACAAGGTGCCCACCGGCCCGGCCCGGCAGCTGCGGTTCAGCTATACGGCCTACGGCGACGACCCCGCGCCGTCGGCAACGGCGACCGCGGCGATCAGGATTCGCCCCCGGATCAGCCTGAAGATCACTCCCCATGGCTCGAGCAACGAGCACACGATCCACTGGACGGGCACCGTCGCGGGCGGCCCCTACCCAGCGCAGGGAGTGACGCTGGACGTCGAAGTCAAGGAGAGGCGCGGCTGGCGGATCTTCGCTCAGGTCGTCGCCGGCATAAAGGGCCACTTCCACTACGCCTACCGCTTTCACGCCACCGACGAACCCACGACCTATACCTTCCGCGTCGCGCTTCCGCACCCCGGCGCACAGGGCTACCCCTATGCCTGGGGCGCCAGCAACACGATCAACGTGCACGTCACATCATGAGTGCCCGCCCCACCAGCAGGCATCGAGCTCGAGCCTCCCAGACCGTCCTCGCTGCCCTGGCCGGCGCCGCGTGCCTTCTCGCGGCCGCCGCGCTCGCCTCTGCAGGCACGTTCACTGCGCTCACCTGCCATGACTCGGCCGGGAACGCGATCGGCGCACGCGGCTGGAGCGTAGGAGCAGCCAATGGCGAATACATCACCTACGGCAATGGCTGCGCCAGTGGCGGCGAGGGGTCGTTCGGACTGACGATGGGCCCGGACCCGACCGGCAACTATTACAACGGCAACGGCGACACGATGACCTACTCCGTGCCGGCGGGGCTGACGATCGCGGGCTACAGCTTGCAGCTGTCTGCCTTCGGCGGCCCGTGCGGGATCCAAAACGGGCAGTGCGCCGACGGCCTTGGCCAGGTCTGGGTCAACCACACCGGCCAGAGCGACCCGAACTACGACTACCGCAACCTCGGGTACGGCGCCGCCAACACGACGGTCGGCGCCAGTGGAATGAGCGGCGTGAGCGATGTGAACGTCGGCGTCAGCTGTGACCCGGGACAGGACCTCAGCTACCCGTGTCCCGGATCGGCGAGCCCGGAGGCTCAGGCCCTCGTCAGCAGCGGGAGCTTCACGCTGCTGGACTCGACGGTCCCATCGGTCGCGAACGTCTCAGGGTCGCTGATCGCGGGCGGCACCCTCACCGCAACCGACACGATCAGCTTCACCGCGTCGGACAGTGGTGGCGGCATCTACAGCGCGACGATGCTCATCGACGGCCGCCAAATCGTTCAGGAGGTGCCCAATTCCAACGGCGGGCTGTGCGTGAACCTCGCGCCGGCGTCCAGCGCGACGATGGCCTTGGCCGCACCGCAACCATGCCCGGGCGCAGAGAACATCAGCATCCCGCTCAACACCACCCAGTTCTCCGCGGGGCAGCATCATCTGCAGGTCATCGTCACAGACGCCGCCGGCGACCAAGCGAGCGCATACGACGGCACGATCACGACGAGCGGCCCGCCGTCGATCGGCGCCAACGGCGGCTCGCTCAACGGGCCGCACATCCCCAACGGCCAGTCGCCATGTGCGGGGGAGACCCTGAACCTCGTGGTCAACGGCAAGACCAAACCGCCGGCGATCCTCTACGGGAAGAGCGTCACCGTGAATGGCGTGCTGCACTGCGGCACCGTCCCGATCCGTGACGCGCGCGTCCTGGTCGCCACGGTCGGTGGCCCGCGCAGCGCCGCGATCGCCACCTCGGTGCAGACCGCCCTAGATGGCTCCTTCGAGTACACGGTCCCACGGGGGCCCAATCGTACGCTGCGCCTCTCCTACCTCGCCTACAGCGACGATCCCGGCCCATCGGCAACTGCGACCGCGGCGATCAAGATCCGTCCTAGGATCAAGCTGCAGATCACGCCCCACCGCACCAGCAACGGCGGCACGATCCACTGGACGGGCGTCGTAACCGGCGGCCCATATCCGCCACAGGGAGTGACGCTCGAGGTCGAGGTGCAGGAGGGCAGACACTGGAGAGTCTTCGATCAGGTCGTGGCAAACAGCAAGGGGCGCTTCCATTACAGCTACCGCTTCCACGCCACCGACGAACCCACGACTTACACTTTTCGAGTCTCACTCCCCGACAGCGGCTCCGGCGGCTACCCCTACACCCCGGGAGCAAGCAACAGCGTGAACGAGCATGTCAACCCCTAATGCCGTGACGACAACTGGACGGCAGACAGCAGAAATGACCAGCCGCCCGGGGCGACGGCGCCCTCTGGCGCTGCTCGTCGTATGCAGCATAGCCACGCTGCTCATGTGCGCTGGCGGAGTTCCCGTAGCGGCCGCCAACAGCTATAACGTGTACGCGTGCTATGCGGGCCAGGGCACGTATCTCAATCCCGGAGACTCCGCGGCGGCCTGGACGCTCGCCAACAACAACGGTGCCGCGTACTACCTGCCATACGATCAGTGCGGCAGCGGTGGACCCAACGGGTTCGGTGTCATCAGCCGCTCCGGCTACACCGCGCCCGCCGGGGACGAGGGCGAGGTCTACTTCCAGGCCCCCGCCGCGCTGCATATCAGGCAAGTCCAGTTGTGGCGCTCACTCTTTGACTACGGGGTAGGTGAAGGCGGGAGCTCCCAGCGCAACTATGCGTGGAACCTGGCGGACGGTGAACTACCCGGTGTCGGCGACGAGTTCGACGGCTCCGAGAACGTGACCTACGGAGAGGCCGGGTCGGGCGATCTCACCGACAACGGAATCGTCGAAAGCAACTACACGTCTGTGAACCTGGCATCGGCACTGCCCAGCCAGTACGCCTACGTCGTCGGCTGCGGGTTCGCAAACGGTTGCACGACCGGCGGGCACGCCCCGGCCAGCGCGAGCGGACCCGACACGATCATCAACATCTATGGCGCGATCGTCACCGTCGAAGACAACACACCCCCGACGCTGAGCCTCGGCAGCTCCGGGCTGCTGGATGGCGATACCCAAAGCGGAATGGTCCCCCTGACGCTCAGCGCCACAGCTCTACCGGGCATCGCAAAGATCGAAGTCTACGCGGGCAACAGCCCGACGGCTGCATCGAGCGAGGACTTCACCCAGACCACGCGCTGTGCCTTCTACGAGGCCGTTCCCTGCCAGAATCTCTCCAACTACCAGTACCCGGTCGACACGAGCAAGCTGCCAAACGGCACCTACTACCTCACGGTCAAGGCTTACGATCCAGCCGGCAATGTAGTCGCCGTCAGCTCCCCCTCACCATTGACCGTCGAGAACCAGCCCATCACGGCGCTCTCCTCAGGGCTCGCCGGCGCGAATGGGATCCCCAACGGCCAGTCTCCCTGCGCGGGGGAGGCGCTGAATCTCGCGGTCAATGGCAAGACCAAGCCGCCGGTCATCCTCTACGGGAAGAGAGCCGCGGTGAGGGGCGTCTTGCATTGCGGCACAGTGCCGATCCGCAATGCACGCGTCCTCATCGCGACGATCGGCGGCCCACGCAGCGCCGCGATCGACACCTCGGCGCAGACCGCCCTGGATGGCTCCTTCGAGTACACGGTCCCGCGGGGCCCCGATCGCACGCTCCGCTTCTCCTACGTTGCTTACAGCGATGATCCGGGTCCGTCCGCCATTGCGACCGCGGCGATCAGGATACGTCCAAGAATCACGCTGAAGATCAAACCCCATGACACCAGCAACGGAGGCACGATCTACTGGACGGGCATCGTAGCCGGCGGGCCATACCCCTCGCAGGGAGTGACGCTCGAGGTAGAGGTGCGAGAGGGCAGGCACTGGAGAGTCTTCGACCAAGTCGTCGCCAACGGCAAGGGCCGCTTTCACTACACCTATCGCTTCCACGCCACCGACGAACCCACCATCTACACGTTACGCGTCGCTCTCCCAGACACCGGATCGGGGAGTTACTCCTACACCCCAGGCGCCAGCAACACCGTCGACGTGCACGTCGATCCCTAGCCCTTTGCTGCTTGTTGGCGCTCACGCTAGTTCCCCATTTGAAGCGCAGTTGGACCCCGCTGGTTGCTGTTGAACCGCACGGCTGCTGCTTCGACGCCGCTTGAACGCTTTGACGTCGTGCGGGTTGAGGCGAAACCACTCACCGCGCATGTAGCTTAACTCACAAACCCAGCATGCACGGACTACGCTCCTGGCCTCGCCGCCGCCAAGCCCGGCCTAGCTGTCGCGAACTCCCCCGCTGGCGCGGAGTCCGACGACGCAGCCACCGCAATCGCCTTACGCGAGTAGGCACACGCCCCGGGCGACCGGGGTCGCGATCACTCCGTCTTGCGGTCGAGAGCCGGGCCGATCTTCTCGCTGCAGACCGAGCCGGCAGCCCCAAACAGCCCATAAGCCACAAGGCAGCCTATCCCATGGGTCGCTATGCAGCAGACCCCCGCGGCCACCCCGCCCAGACCACAACACGCGGCGCGACCAATGGTGCTCCACCGGCTGTTGTCAATCGTGTGGCTGATCAGATCCTCGAACTCGGCACGTTCTTCGCGCGCGCCAAGATCCATCTCTCGAAAGATTGGCGCGAAGCGGCGCAGCCGCGCGATCGCCGCAGGTTCGATCCAGTCCTCGAGCGTGAGTTGTACTGACGATGCTCCTGAGCGTGGGTCCATGACGCCCGCGAGCCCGAATCCGTTGACCTCGCCGGAGATCAGAACGAGGTGATTCTCCTCGTACGCGGTGAAGTCCGCCACCCACGACACCCGGGTATTGGACGCCTGAGGATCGCCTACGAAGATCTCGAACGAGGCCAGTTCCTCGATCGGCTGGATACGAGCTACAGCATTGATCGGAACGGCATCCTCTCCGGCCACCGTGATGCTGCATTCCGCGTGGCTCTCGTCGGTACAGCGTCGATCGATGGCGAGAGTAAGTCGTCTGCCTTCTGCTCTGATCGCCACCGCGCGGAGAACTTGCCCGACCTCGTCGCGCTCGACCTCCAGCTGACCAGGTGGCAGACTGACCTCATCGTGATCAGGCCTGCCGCTGCCTCGTTTTGGGCCGAAGACCCGATCAAAGTGTTCCTCACTCGTCACACTTGAAGCCTATCGGAACCCTTCGCTTCATGGGATCCCGGACAGATCAGACCTGGAGTCTGCGGAGCGCCTTGCGCAAGGAAGCGATCGTGGAACGCCACTCCCACGTAACGACTCCAGCGCACCACCGCTTTGCGCGAGTAGGAGGCGCCTCACGGGGCGCCGAGCGAACGCCTGGTTTGGACGAATGGGAGACGTCAACATCGCTCATCAACCTGCGCCCGCTTACGCAGGCGGGTGCGGCAGCCCGGTCGTGTGGAATCGGCGTGCTCGAGGCTCGTTAGAGCTCAACGCAGCCATTCTGGTGCACATGAGGTACGGTAGGCTCGTGCGGGGACGCCACGGCGGCTTGGGGCTCATGTTGTTCGTTTCGGTGTGCTTGGCGGTGCTCTGCTCCGCCCGGCCGGCTGGCGCCGCGCTGTCGCCGGGACTGTGCAACTCGAAGCCGGCCCGCGGGCCAATCCCAGCCAGTTTTGCGGTGCAAGCCTGCTTCGACGGGACCACGCTGTACGTGCGAAACAACCTAGACGTTGCGCTGGGCGTTGCGACGGCCGGCTCAGTCGGGCCGCCCAAGCGTACGGAGTCAAACTACGACCTCGAGGTCGATGTCACCCGGCTGAAGTCGAAAGACCCAGATGTGCTCCTGCCGGGCGACACGCTGGCGTTCCCAATCGGTCCGGCTAGCGCACGGATCAAGCTACGCGGAACCTCAACCACATCGTTCTATTTCCTCGCTTCGGACGTGGCACACTTCTTCCCCATCCCCAAGACGGGCAGCGTGTTCGAGTCCTTCGCAGCTTGGCTCAGCGAGCTCAATGACGACGGCCACCAGTATTTGGAGTGCGAGCGCTCCAAAAGCCGCCTGCACAGGTTCGGGTGCAAGGTCCTGCTCGTCCGCAACATCGCATTTGCAAACGGTAGATTCATAGTCCACGGTGCGCTATCGCTCGTCAAGAGCAACGTTGGCAAGATCCTCCAATCGACTGTCGGGCTAATCGAGGGCGCTCGATGGGCCGACACGCAGGTAAAGCAGGTCAAGGCGATCCTACATTCCGGGACCATCTCGATCGCGGCAACAACGGCCCCGACGCTGCCGCCTGCCCCATCACTGACCACCGCGATCACCCGACAGAATCCGGTCACGGCGACCGCCGCGATCGCCCCTGGCTTCAGTGTGACCGAGTCCTCGCCGACAGGCCTATGCGAGGGAGGTAGCGAGGTCGGCCAAGCCGATCGCTGCTTCACCGAACACCATGTCCTTGACCCTTGCTACGCGATAGCCGAACCGGCGACCGGCGATGGCACGGGAGTCGTCTGCCCACTCTCCCCGTTCAGCAACGACCTTTACGCGATCACAAGCGCCACCGGACTGAGCATCCTCGCTCCGATCCCATACGACCAGCCGAACGGGATCGTGCTCGCCAGCGGAACGCACTGCACCGAGGCGCAGGGAGCCCACAGCGCCGACACGGCCGGGCGCATTGTCGACTACTACTGCGACGACAACAGCACCGTTGTACTCCGCGGCCTGAACCAGACGGGGCCCCTGTGGACTGCGGATATCGCAACATCTGGCCCCAACTACACCTACCTCGCCGCCGGCACTGAGCCGATCCTCTCCGCCGTCCTGCTACAGCACGACGAACCGCCCGCGAATCGGCCCGTCACCGACGCCAGCGGCGCAACAACATCCGAACTTGACTCCTTCACCCGGGTCCATCACGAGGTCGATTGCGGGGCGGAAGGGACGGTGGCGAACCGCTCTAGTGAAGAGGAGATCCTTGTCAGCGAGGTGGAATGCGTTGAGGCGAAACTCATCGTCACCGAGTGGGACAACGGCGACGCCCTAGAGCCGGGCTGGACCTGCACGTACGACGCAAACATGACCCTGCTCTGCGAGATGGCCGCCTCGTTCGACGACACGGATGCGCCCGCGTTCTTTTCCTCGGGGCACATACGAGCGATCTCGTTCGGGTAGCACGCGACAACGAGAAAGTCGGTCCATCTCGTTGTCCCTTTCGGCGCACTCAGCATCACGCCGAAGACGGCGGTGCCGAGGACCGGGGTTTGCTGCTGGGGTGGCCGCCAGCGTGGACATCCTGCGGGTCGCCGTTGACCGGGACTCCCGCACCACCATGCGTAAGCGGGCGCAGGTAATGAGCGATGTTGGCTTCTCCCGCTCGTCCAACTCGAGCGTCTCGCTGGCTGCGTCGGGGACGCCTGAAGGGTGCCAAAACTCCGTTCTGCTCATGCGGCGACCCAGTAGTACTCGTGGGATCAGACCGCCGAGACGATCTCGTCGTTTGACGGTTCCGCTGGCAGGTGGTGGTTGAGGTTCGAGAGGCACCGGTGGACCGAGGCCCAGTGCGCGGTGCGGGCGCTGATGGTTGTAGTGCTCAACGAAGCTGCACAGGACGCGCTCGAGGTGGCGCGGCCCGAGGATCAGCAGCCAGTCGAGGCACTCCGAGCGGACGGTTCGCACGAACCGCTCTGCGTAAGCATTTGCGCGAGGCGCCTGAAACGGCGTGAGGATCACGCTGGCCCCGTCGGTTCGGAAGACCTCACCGAATTCCGCGGTGAACTTTCGCGTCCCGGTCGTGGATGACGAATCGTTGCTGCCCGAGCGCGCCGGTAAAGCTGAGGTCGCGCGCTTGCTGGGCGACCCATCGTCCGTTTGGGTTGGCGCTCACGCCGGCGAGGTGGACGCGCCGGGTCTGGATCTCGACGAAGAACAGAACGTAGTACCGGCGCAGAAACGCCGTATCGATCGTGAAGAAGTCGCACGCCACGGTCCCTGCCGCCTGCGCCCGCAGGAAATCGCACCAGCTCGGCCCCCGAGCGCCTCGGCGCCGGTCCAAGCCCAGCACGCGCGAGCAGGCGACGAACTGTGCTCGGCGAGACCGAGAGGCCGACCTTCGCAAGCTCGCCAGCAATCCGCTGATAGCCCCAGCGAGGGTTCTCACGCGCGAGACGAAGCACCAGCTCGCACATCTCCGCGTCGACCGACGGGCGGCCCGGGCCGCGGTGCGCGTACGTCCAACGACATCGCACGAGATCGCAGCAAAGTCTGCGGCGTCACAAGCAGACCAAGGCGCCGTCCCGGCGGCAGCAGACGGCTTGCCGCGGCTAGAAACGCACAGTCACTCGCTCGCAACCTCGGGCGCTCAACCTGGCGGTGCAGGACATCGAGCTGGTGGCGCAGCACGATCAGCTCGACGTCCTTGACCTGCGCGGGCCGGCCGCTGCCAACCAGCAGCTTCAACAGGGAGACGAAGACGAGGTAGACAAAGTAAAAGAGCATCCTGCGATGCTCCCAGAGCCCGCTCAGGGCTGGTGCTCAGGTCGGATCAGGGTTTTGGCACCCTTCACGCTGCGGCAGTGTGACGCAGGGCGTGGAGCGGCATGTCGCGCAGGCTCGCGTCCTGCAGCGCGGCCTTGTGCCAGTCCCGCGACACAGTGGTGCGGTCATGGGCGGCCGCTGCCGCTGCGATCGCACCGTCCCTGATCGCGCTTGCGCGTTCGCGCCGGCATCACGAATAGGTGGGCGCAGGCTTGACCGCCGCAGGCCATCTCTCCGCGGCGCGCCAAGTGGTCGCGCAGCACTCGCGAGAGACTCCGCCCCATCTCAACGGAGCGGAAGCGATCGGACTTGGTAGACCCGACCGCATTCGTCTTGCGCGAGCGGTAGACGACGATCACGCCGCCCGACGCCTCGAGCTCGAGATCGCTCAGAGTCCGCTCGTTGCGGTGCCTTCGGGGAGCGCGACGACAGCGGGCGCAGGCCCGTTGTAGCGCGCTTGACCGAGCTGGCGGAGCGAAGCCGAGTACACCCGTCTCGACGTGCCTGTTTCCGCCACGAAGATCATTGAGGCTGTGTGCACCACGATGTGGGAGGCGCGGTGCGGTTTCCACATCAAGCGCTTCGTGGTCGAGAGGTTCTCGGCGTGCACGAAACCGCTCGTGTCTTCCCAGGTGGCTATCCCGGCGCCTATCTGGGGGCGACCGGCGACTGCTCCGAGATCGATGGGCCGGCTGTGTCCGCACCGCCAAGCGAGCAGACGCGGCGCAGCGCCCGAGGATGGGTCGCCGACAGACCGCAGCAGAACCCACGGCGACTCGACTCCTTCTACGCGTTCGTAGGAGCCGCTGCCTGCCAACCTCGGGTGCGTCAGCCTGATCGGCGCGCAGAGAGGTCGCATCAGCGTTGCGCTGTCGAGGTCCGCATACGCGGACGCTTCGGGACGTATCGTGCTCGAGTACGCCGCCCCCGAGGCGAGACTGAACAGCTGTTCGGCGTCGCAGCTGACGTTTCCGGCGCCCGCGTATTGGCATGAGGGAAACCGCGCCCATTGGGTACCGGCAGCGCTCTGCGCTGCGGTGGTGGCCGGGGCGGGAACGTAGCCGACTTCCCGCGAGGGGCCCGGTGCGGCGAGTCCCCTTACCCGCAGCACGTGCGTGGCGGGGCAGCTCATGATGATCTCGCCACCTGACAGGCCGATCGGGGTGTCTTCTCCAGATGGCTGACCGAGGACTCCTGGGCAGCCCGGGCTCGTAATCGTTGTGTGAGCGCCGGTCTTCGTGTCGAGGACGCTCTCGACGCCCGTCGGGCTCCTATACGCGACGTACCGAAGACCGTCCGACATCAGCGACGCGCCATCAATGGATGTGCCCGGCCCGGCCGCGAGTGGCGGCTGGCGTGCGAGCGCGCTGGTCGGCGCCGACAACGCCAGAACGGCCAGGACGATCGTGAAGGCGACGCTACGCGTCGAGGCGCCGAGCATACCCCTCAAACCCGGCGGCAGGCCGAGAGTTTCGGGTTCGCGCATCGTCTCGGACGGTCGTCGAGCTGTTCGCGGTTCCTTCGGCATCCGACTGCCCGCGCGGTCAGTATTCGTAGGCCAGTGTGCGTTCGGGTCCGCCGTTTTCTTTGCTATAGGCCCCGGAGGCTATGCAGGTCGCGGCTGAACAGGAGACCGACGTCAGGGTGCTTGAGTAGATGCCTTCGAGAGGCGTCGTGGTCTCCTTGGACCATGTCGTCCCGTTCCAGCGCTCGGCTGTCGCGAGGAAGTTGGAGGAGCCTTCGGAGCTGGTGCCGACAGCGGTGCAGGCCGTCGCGCTGGCGCAGGATACCGCGTAGAAGATGGCGACTTTTGAGGCGGGCGTCTGCGCGGTCCATTCAGACCCGTTCCAGTGCAGGATGTGGAGGGGTCCGACAGCGGTGCAGGCTTGGGCGGACGCGCACGATACCCCTCTCATTTCGCCTTCTTCGCCGCTCGGTGCCTCTGTCTTCCATTCTTTACCGTTCCATTCCTCCACGAGCGGGTATTCTTTGCTGCCTTTGTACTGGAAGATGCCAACCGCCATGCAGAAGCTCGTAGAGGTACAGGACACGTCGTTCAGGTCCGAGAATTTGCTTTCTGTGAGGGGAGGATCGATCGTCGTCCATGATTTGCCGTTCCACTCCGTGGCGTACCCGATGTATTTCGATTTTTTCCAATAGAGACCTGTGGCGATGCAGAAGTTCGCGGATGTGCAGGAGATCCCCCGGAGCTGATTTCCGTTGGCTCCCGAGGGAAGCGGCACGGGCGTCGTCGCGCTCCAAGCGGTCCCGTTCCAGCTCTCGGCGAACGACTTGCTGTCAGCGCCGGCTTCTTCGTAGATGCCTACGGCCATGCATTCCGTCGCGGACCAGCATGAAACCGCGTTGATGAAGTCGGGGTGTCCTTCGTAGGTCGGTATCGTCTGGCTGCTCCAAGCCGTCCCGTTCCAGCCAGCCCCAAAAGCCGTGTATTTTCCCGCGCCTTCGCTCTCGGTGCCGGCTGCTATGCACGCCCCAGGGCGGCTGCACGATACGGAGGCCAGATTGTCGCTGGCGGATGCCGGTCCCGGGTTTGGAGTCTGCAACAGCGTCGACCCAGGAGTGGTAAAGGTCTTGTCTTCACCGACGCGGCTACCTTCGTAGTTGACCGCGACGAGGCGATAGTGATAGGTGGTTTCGGGCTGCAGCCCGGTCGCTTCGATATTTGCGGCGCTGCCTGCATATTCGAGAGGAAACGTCGTGTGTGAGGTCGTGGCGCCGTAGCTCGGAGTCGTGCCATATTCGAAGTAGGCTTCAGACACGTTCCGCCCATTGTGGTAGACGCTGCCGGTGAGCGTTGCCTTGCTCGCACCAACGCTTGTGGCCGCGCCAGTGTACGCCCAGGGTACGCCGGTGTTGTTGTCTATGTACGAGGCGGCGCCGCGGGGCCGGTCCGGGGCGTTGGGGTCGCTGCTGGGCACGTACAGGGCGGTGTCGGCCTGAGTAGGTGTGCAGGGCGGTGGTTCGTGGTTTCCGTTGAGGAACTCGTAGTAGAAGACGTGCAGCGCCTTCTCGTTGACCATCAGCAGATGCGTGAGCCAATAGGCGTCATCTTCTTGGCGTTCTTCGCCGATTTGTTCCAGTTTTCCGCCGTAATCGACACAGTTGTAGGCGCCGATCTCGGTGTACCAAATCTCATCGCCCGCGCCTTCGGAGGGCAGGTGTTTTTGGAATTCGTAGACTGGTGCTTCGTTTTGTTCCTTGACCGCGTAATAGGGGTGGAGCCCCCAGTTGGGCGGGTTGCTGGGCGAGAGATATTTCTCATATTCTTTCTCGTAGGACACCTCGTTGGGGCTATCGAGAAAGTCGCCGACGACGACGGTGCAGGTTTTTTTGGCTTCGCACAACGAGTACGCGGCGTTGGCGAAGTGGGCTGCGGCCACGGGCGTGAGGTACGGCGAGTTGTTGGGCTCGTTCCATGCCTCGACGTTGCGGATGCCGGGAAATGCCGCAAGCAGCGCGGACAGCGCTTCTGAGTATTGCGAGGATGTTTCGGGTGGAGCTCCGGCGTAGCTGGTGAGACCGACATCGATCGTCAGGCCAAGCGAGGAGGCATCCTGGTACCACGCTTCGAACTGTTCCCGATAATCGCCGTGCGGGTTGGGACCTTTGCTGGACTCAGTCATCACGTTCCATTGAACAACGTACCGAGCGTTTTTTATGTGGCCTTCGTGAATCCATTGACGATTGAAGTAGCTCACGAAGTAGCTTTCGGCGAAGTTCCCGTCCCAGCTGGCGATGCCCTGATCGGAGATGCCATCCACGTAGGACGTGTAGGTATAGGCCGAGCTCGAAGCGGCTGCGACCGCGGACGCCCCAGCGCAAACGAGACACGCGAGGACGAGCGCACCGCACCGGCCTGTTCTAAGGCGCGCGTGACCGCGCGATAGACGTGGACGTGGACATGTGCGACGCAGCGCAGAGTGACCCAACATGAGACTTGTCCTAGGGTGGAGAGCCGCCGCCGGCCAAGTAAAGCGCCAGTCGCGGTTCGCGCTTTATAAGCTAGCGCCTAAGGTTATGGCGTTGTGCGGCATGTGGCAAGGCGCCGTGCGGGATACGTGTGCAAATTGCGATTAGTTTGATCGTGCCAAAGTCATGGCTCTCACCCACCGAAGCGCAGAGGGCCGTGTGAGGACACGCGTGCGCCGGGATAGGTGCGCAGCTCGCCCAGTGGTGCGCGGTGCGCTGCCGCAATCGTGGGCCACGGCTTGGCGACCCGGTCGCACTCGCCAACACAGACAAGCCACGGGCAATGCAGCTTTCGGGCGTAGCGCGCCGGGCGATAGGGACGACCAAGAATCCACCGCGATGACACACGGTCACGCCACTGCGAGTCCTCCCCGATCGCCACCACGTGACGCCAGCCGACCTCGCCGCCAGGCGCATTGATGAGCGCCGCCTCATCCGGCTGGCCAACCACAGGGAGATGCCGACCCAGCACGGCCGCGAGCAGCATGCGGGCGGTGACCCGCAGCGACGATCGGTGCGCCTGTTGCACCATGTCAAGAAACGGAACCTGGCTGATCGCTGCAGCAACACGGGAATCCTGTGCGGCCGCGGCGAGTGCGTTTCCCCCGCCCATCGAGGAGCCGAACGTCGCCACACGCTCCGCGTCGACACCGGGTAGCGATCGGGCGAAGGCGATTGCCGCGTGCCAATCTTCCATTTGCCTCTTCGGAAGGAACAGGTCTGGCTCCCCGGTACTGTCGCCGAAGCCGCGGTGGTCGAACACGAGCGCAGCGATGCCCGCATCCGCGAAACGCTCGGCGAACACGCCCAGCCGGTCGCGGCGCGTCCCAGAGAGCCCGTGAGCCATCACGATGACCGGAGCCAGCGGCGAGTCGCCGGCAGCGGGATAAAGCCAGGCCGCGCATGAGTCGGCCCCGGATGAGAACTGCAGATCTTTTCTATTCATGCACCAACAACGGCGCAGGGCATCGAAACGTGAGGCCCACAACGAATCACGTCGCCTCGCGCTTGCAAACAGCCCCCCGCTACCGCTTACGCCGTGAGCCAGCGCCTTAACACGGGAGACCGACGCTGCGGTGATCCGTGCGAACTTCGGCCCGCGCATTGAACGCGCCCACAGGTGTGCTGCACGCTAGCTGGGGACGCTGCGCTGCAGGCGGTAGTCGAGGTAGAAGTGCAGCGCCGCTGGCGCAATCAGCAGCACTCCCCACCAGAAGCCGGAGTAGCACAGATAGGC
>ODAK010002907.1_pt1 | contig 17868 bp, 15 predicted proteins | sample 1539591 | NCBI WGS metagenome assembly ODAK01 (sample SAMEA3539303, study PRJEB22396) | soil metagenome | biome: tundra; feature: field; material: soil | place: USA | collected 2010-05 | depth 0.15 m
CATCAGTGAGTTTGTCGCCCGGTTCCGCGCACTGTTCGATGCGGAGATTTATATACCAAAATATCTGGACCTGACCGCGCTCGGGGGTCTTGCCGGCTACATTCATATCCTCGCCCGGACCCACGCATCGGATGAGTGGATCTTCCAGCGCTTCGCACCCGCATGTGCCGCATGCATGGGAATGGACCTGACCGGAGCCAAAGTCAGCGATCCGCACCTCGCACCCTACAGCGTGCGACTCGATGAAAAGCTGGCGCGCCTCGCTCGGCAAGAAGCCCCGTTGTACGGGAAGACGCGACTGAACACACCGGACCGGGGGTTCATCGTGCACTGGCTGTTCGTACCGATGAGCAACACAGGCCAGATCATTACTCATTGTTTGCTGATGTTGGCCTGGAAGGGAGGAGAAAATCATGACTACCGCCAAAGTACCGCGGATTTGGGCCAATACAGTGAGGCGATGGAGCCACAAAGTCGCTAATGCGGCGACCGGTGAACACCTTGCTCAGGCCGCGGCATGGATGGAGCGTCTGGTGGACCACAAGCCAGCCGCCGAAAGACAGCTCGTTTACCCATGTTCCTGAGAGATGACCCGCACAGGCGAGCAGGTAACTGGCTGGTGCTGCTGTTCGGTGTGGCGCTCGCCATCGGGCTTATATTGCGCTTGCTCCAGATGATCTGAGGTTCAGCCACTACCACGCAGCGGGCTGTGTCAGTGCCTCGCCGCGACCGTAGGCTTGCCTGTTCCGCGACAATCAAAAGACTTGTTCAGCGACAATCAGCGACACAACCATCGGTGGATGCCCTTCCTTTGAGTGGACGCCCGTCAAGCCCGTAGCCGCCTTGGGCGGTGGCCTGAAGGGCCAGGCTTTACGGGCGTCCACTCAAAGAAGACGATCGAGGAGAGTTGCAATCGTAGGTAGATACCCGAAGTTGCTGCTGCATCGCCCTGATTGTCGCGCAAGCCGGGTTTTGATTGTCGCGCAATAGCTTGCCTTTGCCACAAACAGTTCGTGGGTGTCCACGATCCCGCGTACGTAGATTCCCGTATGGTTTCCGGCGCCAATGGATGCGATGCTTGGCCATATGAACGCCTACACGGTCGAGACGGATGGGATCAGCGGCCTTCAGGTCATCGTCACCGCGCCTGATGGCAAAGTACACCTCACCAGTCCGAGCCTTTCCAGCTGGAAGCAAGCTCAGGACTGGATAGACGAACATCGTCGCAGCGCGAAACGGGATACGCCTTCCTCAAAATCTCCATGATGGGTCTGGCTCGACGATACCGACCGGTAAGCCGGCACAGGTCACGTGAAGGACATGGCGTTCGCATGCCGCGGTTACTGAAGAAAATACCATAAGCGATCATTCCCCTGCTTGCCCAACTCAAGGCGCGAATGATCCGCCGAGCCGTATTCCCTGACCAAAGACGTAGCCGCCCGGCGGCCGAATTGTCCGCCGCGGTGGAACTGGCGGCCTCGGTGCGCGAAATCGCCGAAACCATGGCGAAGTCGAAGACAGCGGTCGACGCCGCGCATAACCAGCTTACGACCGCCGATCAGGTGATCCGGAAACTCTCGGCGATGTCGAACTCGATGAGTGGGATTGTCAGTTTGATCCGCGACACCGCTGGCCAGATCAACCTGCTGGCGCTGAACGCGACAATCGAATCGGCGCGGGCGGGCGACGCGGGAAAAGGCTTCGCTGTCGTGGCGGCCGAGGTGAAGAGCCTGGCGCGCCAGGCTGGCAGCGCCACTGATAAGATCGCCCAGGAAATCGATAGCTTGCAGGTCGTGTCGGAGGAGGTGGTGGCGGCGCTGGGGATCGTCGGCGTGTCGATCAATGCAGCGCTGGAACACGTGACGGCGGCCGCCGGCGCTGTCGAAGAACAGAATGTCGTGACCCAGGAGATGTCGCGGGCAATGCAAAAGACCGCGGACAGCGTCGCCGCGATCAACGACAACATGACCGGAATCACAGCGGCGGTGCATCAGGTCGAGCAAACCGTGAACAGCACTCGCGATGCCGCGCAGGTGCTTGTCCGGTAGCGGTCGAGCGGAAGCGAAGCCAATCCAGCAACCGGATCTGGGCCTGGGAACGTGTCAACGTCGATCCAGAGGCGTCATACTCGACTCGGCGTTGCCCCCGGATGATTGAATGCTGGACCGTCATCAGACTGTCGATGCCTATGACGATGCCAGAACGAGATCGATGTTGCCCAGGTCAGCCGCCCGGACAGCCCTGAGCCTCGACATAGACGGCATAGACGGACTGGCTGGCGGTCATGAACAGACGATTCCGTTTGCGCCCACCAAAACAGAGGTTGGCACAGCGTTCCGGCAGCAGGATACGTCCGATCAGCGTGCCGTCGGGGGCGAACACGGCAACGCCGTCCTGGTCGGGTCCGCCCGAAAAACCGCACCAGACGTTGCCCGCGGTATCGCAACGAATTCCGTCGGCGTAGCCTGGCATCCCATCGAAGAACACCCGGCCGTTCACCGCCCGGCCGTCGACCATGTCGTAAACATGCGTCGTCTTGGTGCCGCTCGGCGTGTCGACCACGTAAAGCCGGCTCTCGTCGGGCGAGAAGCACAGCCCGTTCGGACGCTCCATATCGCCGATCGCGATACCGAGCGCGCCGCTGCCGGGGTCGAGCCGATACACACGGAACGGCAATTCCGCGGCCGCCTTGTCGCCAAGATAGTTACTGCGGATACCAGCGCCATTGTCACTGAACCAGATCGATCCGTCGGACTTCGCCACCACGTCGTTTGGGCCGGTCAGCCTGGTGCCCTCGAACGCGGCCGCCAGAACGGTGACGGTTCCGTCATGTTCGGTGCGCGTGAGGGTCCGGCTGCCAAGTTCGCAGGTGATCAGGCGGCCTTGCCGGTCGCGCGTGTTGCCGTCGGGGAACCCGGCGGGATCGCGCAGCACCGCCACCGCGCCCGTGATCTCATCCCAGCGCAGCAGCCGGTCGTTGGGAATGTCGGAGAACAGCAAATAACGTCCATCGCCGTAGTACGCCGGGCCTTCGGTGAAGCGAAAGCCGGTGGCGATGCGTTCGATCGCGGCATTGCCGAGCACCATGTGCTGGAAGCGCGGATCGAGCACGACAATGTCCGGATCGGGATAGCGGATGGGCGCGGTCGATTCCCAGCGCGACGGGCCGCCGCTGGTGGCCGGCACAGCGGCTCCGGTTTGCATCGATGCGGTCATTCCCTGGCTCATTGCGATTTCCCTCCGTTTGGCCGCGGGGATTGGACACCGATGTGGCTCGGGCTGCAAACCGGAGCTGGCCGAGTGTCCTCGGCGACGCGGGCATTTGCACTTCCGGTCACGCCGTGCGGCACTGATGATCGCCGGGCAACGAGGGAGATTGGCGTGGGTCAGCGAATTGAAGAACTGGCGGCATTCGTCGCCTCGGCGCGGTGGGACGATGTCCCCGATTCGGTCCGGCGTCACACGAAGCGCGTGCTGCTGGATACTCTGGGCGTGATCCTGGCGGGCGGGGAGCGGCCTGAAGTGCGGCGGCTTCGAGAACGGCTGTCGGGAGGCTCCGGCGCCACGGTGTATGCCCGTGGTTGGCAAGCCCAGGATGCGCGGACCGCGGCGCTGTTGAACGGCATCGCGGGCCGGTCGATCGAGTTGTGCGAAGGCCTGCGTTTCGTTTCGGGTCAGGCGGCGATGCAGGTTTTGCCCGGCGTGCTGGCGGTGGGCGAGCAGGCCGGCAGCTCCGGCCGTGAGATGCTGATGGCGTTGCTGCTGGGATACGAGGTCGCCGCCCGGCTCGCCGGAGGGTTCACGCCACGGCCGTTGGCGCATCAGAACGGTCAGGTGTCGCTGCTGGCGGCGGCGGCGGCGGGCGCTCGGCTGCGCGGGCTCGACGCGGGCGGGGTCAGCCGGGCGATGCGGATCGCGACCACGCTGGTGCTGACGCCGAGCTACACCAACGCGGTGGCCGGCGCGACCGCTCTGAACGTCGCCGGCGGCATGAGCGGGTTCGCCGCGGCGCTGGCACCGGACCTCGCGCTCGCCGGGTTCGAGGCTCAGGACAACGCGGTTGAGGAGGCGTTGGGGGAGCTGGTGGGCGGCGGGTTCAAGACGGATGGATTGTTGGACCAACTCGGAACGACCTGGCACATCACGCGCAATTATTTCCGGCTGTACGCATGCTGCAATCCAATCCATCCGGCGCTGGATTGTCTGGCCTCGGCGTTGGCGGAGTTGCGGCCTGAGCCGGAGCAAATCGCGCGGATCGATTGCGCGACGTATCGGTTTGCCTCGGTGATGCGGGATCCAAATCCGCGGAATTATTTCGCGTCGAAGTATTCATTGCCGCATGCGGCGGCGACGATGGTCGTGCGCGGGCACGCGGGGTTCGGTGCACTGGACGATAAGGCGGTGGATGATCCGGCGATCGCGGCGCTGCGTCAGCGTGTGACGGTGACGGAGGACCCGGCGATGACGGCGGTGGCACCTCGGCTGCGGCCGGCGCGGGTGACGGTGACGCTGACCGATGGCCGGAGCGCCACGCACGCCTGCGAGAGCCACCGCGGGGACTTTCAGGCGCCATTCACGGACGCGGAGTTGCGAGCGAAGTTTGCCGACCTGGCCGGAGTGGTGTTGACGGCGGAAGGGGCGGCGGCGGTCGAGCACGCGGTGGATCGTTGCGAGGAGTGGGATAACGTGGGCGTGCTGACGGCGCTGTTCCGGCGTCACGGGCTTGCGTGACCAGGTCGCGGCCTGGCACACTGCCGGCCGGAGGTATCACATATGACAGTCGCGGACCCAAATCGCGTCGTTCTGACCGGGGAAAACCCGTTCATCCGCCTGAGTGAGACGGATGGCGCTCCGCTCAGTACCAATGCCAGCTTCTGGCGGATCATCACCTCCGGCGGTGGTCCTGGGCATGTGCTTTATATCAAAAGCGAACTGACCGAGGACCGGTGGCGGATTTACTCGGACAACATCGGCATGGCGCGCTGGCTGCAGAGCACAGTGCAGGGGATGTTGAACGCGGAACTGAAGGATCTGTCGATTCCGGTGACCGAGGCGGGGTTCACCAAATCCGGCGATCCGCGGGATTATTGGACGGAGACGGCGGCGGCGGCGGGCGAAACCGTGACCCTGACATGGCATGACGTCGGCGATCCGTTGCTGATCCACACTTATCCCAATGTCGGACCGGATGCCCGACCGTATGGGGTGTGCACGGTGTTGATCCCGGCGGCGGGTGCTCGGGTGACGCGAAATGGGGTGCAGGCCAGGGGGACGGCGTTTCCTCGGGTGCGCGAGGGTCGGCCATTCAGCACATGCGCGCTGGCGTTCTGTGAGAGTTGGACGGAGCCAAGGTAGCAGACTGCCGCCGCGGGTCACAAACGCCGGTCGCACTCGACATCATTCACCGGGCCATTATGTTCGATCGCGGTCGCCGCGCTCGCCGGATCCATCCGCGCGACCGAGGCGATCGCAAGGACGCACCGTTATGAAACATGCGCTGATCATTGGCGGCTCGCGCGGATTGGGGCTTGGGCTGGTGCGCGAACATCTGGTCCGCGGCTGGCATGTCACCGCCACCGCTCGCACGCCGTCCGCCGATCTGGACACATTGTGCCGGGAGATGGATGGACGGTTGACGTTGGCGACACTGGACATCACGTCGCGCGTTCAACTCGCGGCGCTCGCCGCGCGGCTGCGAGGTCAGACGTTCGATCTGTTGTTCCTCAATCCCGGTATCATGGCCGGGCGTGGCGCGGCGCCTGGCGACGTGCCCGACAGCGATATTCAGACCCTCTTCCTGACCAACGCGATCAGCCCGATCCGCGTGGCGGAGGCTCTGGCCGGCCACGTCGCACCGGGCGGACTGATCGCCTTCATGTCTTCCATTCTGGGGAGCATCGCCACCAACGACGATGGCCGCGCGGAATTGTACCGTGCCAGCAAGGCGGCGTTGAACTCGCTTATCCGCAGCTTCCGCGCGCGTCACGCGGCGGATGACATCACCGTGCTGGCGATGCACCCCGGCGTGGTGCGGACGTCAATGGGCGGACCCGGCGCTCCGCTGGACATCGAAACCAGCGCACGCGGCCTGGCCGATGTGATCGCTGCGAGATGGGGCAGCGGCGGGCAGGCGTTCGTTGATTACCGGAACGAGATTATCCCGTGGTGATGCGGTCGACGCGCGCGTAATCCAACCCCCGCGCCAACCAGCACCCAACCTGGACCCCCGTGACCTGGCCCGTCCCATCCCGCCGAAACGCCAACGTCCAGTCCCCCGGCGGCGTATGATCCAACGCCCGCGGGCACGGCAGCATCCACACATCCGGCCCCACCGGCTCCAGCATCTCCATCCGCCCCTGTCCCAGGAACCCCGAGAACCCGCCGTAAAGCACACCGCCGCCATCCGTCACGGTCACTTCGGCATCCAGTTCCTCGCACCGGTACCGGCCGGCGACATCGGTCACCGCTTCGCCCTCCAAACGCCGTAGGCAGGTACTCCAATTTTCCCGCGGGCGATCCATCCACAGCCCGTCCTCGCCAGGCCGAAGCAGCGTGCCGTCGTCGGTCCCCGCTGAGCCGTCGGCTCGCAGGTCCAGTTGCTCCGCCGCGTGGCCGAACCGCAGCCGGACCCACCCACGAGCCCTCGCATCGATGCGCACCGCGAGACCGGTCTCCGGCTCGACGTACGCGCCTAGCCATTCCGGTGTCGGAATGGTCGCATCCTCTCGCGGCCCCGCCTCTTCCAGTACAGCGCCAAGCAAATCCCTCGCCGCGTCCTGTGCGTTCGCCATGTGATTGAAAAGGACAACGACCGACACCCGCTCCGACGGCACGTAAAGCCGGTGGCTTCGCCAACCGCGCAGCGCCCCGCCATGGCCAATGACGCGACGGCCGAATTCCGTCGACCGGTTCAGCCCGAACCCGTACGGCGCTTCCCCTCCGTCGCCAAACCTCACCTGGGCCGACAGCCGCCGGTACAGCCCGTCCGGATCATCCCGCGTCGCATCGATGAACCGCTCCCAGGCGATCATGTCGTCCAGGCTCGCACCTAACCCGGCATCGCCGGTCCACAGGATGCGGTTCTCGGCGGCGCGGAACCCGCTGGCCACCGAGCCCTCGTATCCCGTGGTGCCGTCCGGCATGGCGCCGGTGTCCGCGGCCAGCAGAGCGCTGTCCATCCCCGCGGGATCAAAGATCCGGGAGCGTAACAACTCCGCGAAACCACGCCCGGCGCGCTCCGCCAATATGTCCGACAGCAGGCGGAAATTCTGATTGACGTAGGAAAATCGCGTGCCCGGAACGAAATGCAGCGTTCGGGTCGAGCCGATGATCCGGGCAGCTTCGCTCTCGCCGAACGGCGCCTCGACCGGCGAGCCGTGCAGCATCGCCAAAGCCCAGTAGTCGCGCATTCCAGATTGGTTGTGGCAGAGATGAACAGCGCCCGGCGCGGCCTGTCGCAACAGCGGCAGACGGGCGCGCACGTCGCCGTCCAGCACCGACGGGTCCGGGAATGCGTCCAGCACCAGGGCGCAGGTGAACTGCTTGGTGATCGAGCACATTCGAAACAACGTGCGCGGCGTGAAGCGGATGCGCCGCTCGGCATTGGCCCAACCCCAGGTGTGGCGGACCAGGACCTGCCCGTCGCGCAGCACGGCGATCGCACCACCCGGCCCGGCATAAGTACGCGGCAGAGTTTCGACCGTGCGATCAAGACGGGAAGTTGTCATGGCCGGCACTTTCCTGTGCTGGGGACGCCGAGGTTCGCTGCTCTACCTGCGGCCGAGCAGTCCTGGCAACGGATCAATGGTCGCCATCGTGTGGCGGCCGATCGCGTTGATGAACGCGGCACCGAACGGATCGAGCCGTTCCGCGTGGCCAAGCACCGTGACGCGTTCGGCAACGCGATCGGCGGTGTGTGGGCGGAGCGCAGAGCACACCCAATGAAATTCAGCGGGGCCGCGGGGCCTGGTGTCGTAACGGTGGCGACAGGTCCCGCCGGCACGACGCCGCGACGAACTGGCCGCGGCGCTCGCCGACGACGCCTGTCACCCGCGCCATCATTCACGCCGCCAGTTTCACCAAACTCTCGATTTCCGCCATGCGCGGACCGACTCGCTCGGGACGTTGGCTGCCGAGGTTCACCACCAAACGGTCCACACCCAGTTCCGCGTATTCTCGCATGGCGTCGATCGGCATCGACACGGGCGGCGTGATGATGATCTGGAAATCCGCGCCACGCGTGCGTCCGGCTTTGGCGAACGCGGCGTCAAGGCGCCCGAGCATTTCCTTCGTAGCAGCGGGGTCGCGATTGAAACCATACCACCCGGCACCGAAACGAACGGCGCGCCGGAAAGCCGCGTCGGCGTAGCCTCCAACGATGATTGGCACGTGCGGCTTCTGGATCGGTTTGGGGTCCATCCGGCAGGTCTCGAATTTTATCCATTTGCCGGCGAAGTCGACCACCGGCTCCGTCCACAACCGTCGCATGACTTCCAGGAACTCGTCGCAGCGCGCCCCGCGATCTTCCCAGCGATAGCCGCAGGCCTCGACTTCTTCCTTGTTCCAGCCGACGCCGATACCGAAATCGATGCGCCCGTCGGTCAGCCAGTCGAGCGTGCACATCTCCTTGGCGGTGTAGATCGGATTGCGCTGCGGCACGAGAGCGACGCCCGTGCCAAAGCGCACCTTGGTCGTCACGGCGGCGAGGAACCCGAAAGTGGCGGTCACATCCAGCATGCCGCCGCCCGCCGGAACGGGAATGCGTCCGTCTTTCGAACCGGGATAGCCGAACGTGTTCTTGTCGAACAGCGCGACGTGCTCACCCATCCAGATTGAATCGAGGCCCATGTCCTCCGCGCGCCGGCCGAAGTCACGGATCATACGCGGTGTCGCCAGGGGCGACATGAATGTTGCAAAGACGCCGATCTTCATTTTGGCATTCCTCATTTTGGGCGGGTAGTGTTACCGGTACCGCGTTGATTGGTTGATACGCCGCTTCGTCCGCGCCTGTTGCGCTCACGAACCATCAACCGACCGTTGCATGATTAGATCGTGGGGCCCGCGTTATCAACATGCGGCGATGGCCCGGCTCAAACGGTGAGATCAATCAGCCGCCGATGTCGTCGCGGGGAGCTCCCCCGGTTGACGGCGGCGACGCGTGTGGCCAGGAGACGCAAGATCCGCGATCTGGTCTCGCTGGTGCTCCCGGTTGATTGACGGCGCCGAAATGGTATGCCCAAAGCGGGCCAGGAAAGTATGGCGACGATGTCTGGGCTGACGTCGCTCATGCCATGAACGACGACACCGTGGAATTCGGAGGGACACCAGAATGACGATGAACTGCGCGAAACTGGCCGCCGATCTGGAGCGCCTGTTGAAGCTGCGCAATCCGCCTTTCGGCATGAAGCTGTTCGAGCGGGTCGAGGACATGGAGGCGATCCCGCGCATCCGCAGGCCGAAGGCGATCCATGCCTTCGATCAGGTGGTGGCGCAGTGCGCACGGCTCGGCTGGACCGTGGGTGTCACCGCCGACAATCTGGTTGGCGCGCAGTGCCGGGCGGTGATTGGCCTTGGCGATGCCAAGGACGACAAATGGAAGTCCGGCCAGCATATGGTTGGCGTTTGGTACTCGACGCCGGACGACGCCGGAGCGCATCAGGCGGCGATGAACTGCGTCGACGACGGCACTTATCAGGCCATGGTCGTCTCGCCGTTGTCGAGCGGCAGGCTCGATCCGCCGGACATCGCGCTGTTCTACGCCACGCCGGGCGCCATGATGTACTTCATTAACGGCCTGCAATGGTCTGGCTACAAGAAATTCGATTGGAGCGTGGTCGGCGAGTCCGCTTGCGCCGATTCCTGGGGCCGCGCGTTGAAGACAAGGCAACCCAGCCTGTCGATCCCCTGCTTCGCGGAGCGGCGCTACGGCGGCGTGCTGGATGACGAGATGCTGATGGCATTGCCACCGGAGCAACTCGTGCAGGCGATCACCGGAATGGAGGCGTTGGCCAAAAACGGCTTCCGCTATCCGTTCCCGCAATATGGCATCCAGCAGGACGTGCGGGCCGGCATGGGCGTGAGTTATCCGGATCGGAAACCGCCGGCGGGATAACGCTTCGGATGTCGCGGCGGCCGGTCATGATATCAACCAACCGCTTCCGCCGTCCCGAACGCCGCTGACCGCACGATCGCCTCGAACACCGCCACGCCGTGCCTGATGTCTGACAGCGGGGTCGGGAACGGCCGCCGCGCTTCGATGCTCGCGGCGAACGATTCCAGTTCGGCCGTCAGCATGTTGAAGCCCTTGGTTTCGAACACCTCGGGTGCCGCGGCGCCGAATGCCTCGTCTGGCAACGATGCGATGAAGCGGAACGTCCCCATTTGATGGCTGAGGATTTCGGCGAACCCGCCGGTCCCATAAAGCGCCATCCGGTAATGCGGCGTGGCGACCGTTGAGCAAAAGATATGACCGGTCGCGCCGGTTTTGAAGGTCAGCAGCACATCCGTCGTGTCGTCCGCGTGTGCCGCCGCGCGGCGGCCGACCGTGGCGAACACGCTTTCGATCGGCCCGAGCAGATCGATCATGCCGTCGACCAGGTGCACACCGATCGCGGTCATCGCCCCGCCCGGCGCCTCATTCGGTTGAGCGCGCCACGCGGTCGCGGCAAGCTCCAGCCCATGCAGCGCGGTTTGCTCGGCGCTGATGGTGACGATGGTGCCAAGACGTCCAGTATGCACCGCCTCACGCAGACGGGTCATCGAGGGATGGAACCGGCGGTTGAACCCCACCGCCAGGACGATGCCCGCGCGGTCGGCGGCCTCCAGCATCTGGTCCGCCTCCGCGAGGGTCAGGGCGAAGGGCTTTTCCACGAACACGTGCTTGCCGGCGGCGGCGGCGCGGCGGACCTGGTCCGGATGCTGGCTGTGCGGCGTGGCGAACACCACCGCGTCGATCGCGGGATCGCCCAGGACCTCATTCAGATCCGCTGTCCAGCGCAGGGATTTCTCGCGGCAGAACGCATCGGCGGTTTGCCGCGTGCGGGTGTTCGCGGCGGTGAAGCGCAATGCCGAACTCTCGGCGGTGCTGTTGACGAGGTTCTTGCCCCACCGGCCGAGGCCCACGATCGCCGCCCTGATCATATCATTCCCCCTCCACCTCAGCGAGAAACGCGGTGACGAAGTCGCGCATGAGTTTCGACCGTGCCGCCATGCGCTGGCCCTCGGCGGGCAGAAATCCCTCGGCCACTTTGAACAGTTTGGCGGGGAAGTGATCCAGCGCATAGGCACGGTCATCCAACGGCCGCGCCTCGGCGCCCGGATCGCCGAGATGATACAACGCTCCATCCATTCGCCCACCGACATGAAAGCACCGCGCGACGCCGATGGCACCGATCGCGTCGAGCCGGTCGGCGTCCTGAAATATCTTCGCTTCCAACGTCTTCGGCACCAGGCCGGCGGAAAAACTGTGCGTCTCGATCACGTGCGCCAACCCATCCACGCGGGCCGGAGACCACTGCAACGGCGCGACGATTTCGCGTGCTCTCGCCGCCGACAACCGGGAGGCCAGGGGTCGTTGGGGACTGTCTTTCTCCACCGCCACGCAATCGTGCAGAATCGCCGCGGCCAGCAACGGTTCCGTGTCGCAATCCGGTTCGGTTCGCGCGATCCGCGCCGCATTCCGCCAGACCCGGACAATGTGCGAAACGTCATGCGAGCCACCCGCCAGACTCGGGTCAAATGCGCTCAGCAGAAGATCGGCGAGCGGCTGATGCGGCGCGAATGGTTCGGTCATCCGATAGGGCGTCCTGCACGGGAGGGGGTTGGGAGCCGACGGAGTTTACGTCATTCTCCCCGCGACCGTCGCATGGGGACCGTCGCATGGGAGGTCACGACATGGCAGGCAGACGCAAGTTCCTGATGGGAAGCGCAGCGCTCCTGGCCGCGCCGATTGTGGCGAGGGCGCAGGGAGCCTCGGTGCTGAAGTTCGTGCCGGCGGCGGATTTGTCAGTGCTCGATCCGGTTTGGACGACGAGCTATCAGACCCGGGATCACGGCTTTTTGGTGTTCGACACGCTGTATGGCCTCGACTCGGCATTTCGGCCATCGCCGCAAATGGCGGCCGGCGCGGTGACCGAGGATGCCGGCAAAACCTGGCGCATCACGCTGCGCGATGGCCTGTCGTTCCACGATGGCAGCAAAGTCCTGGCGCGCGATGCCGCCGCCTCGGTTCGGCGCTGGGGGGCGCGCGACGGGTTCGGCCAGGCCTTGCTCGCCGCGTGCGACGAAATCGGTGCCCCGGACGACAAGACCATTCTGTTCCGGCTGAAAGCGCCGTTTCCACTGCTGCCCGACGCACTGGCGAAGACTCCGCCGAGCATGTGTCCGATCATGCCGGAGCGGCTGGCGCTGACCGATCCGTTCAAGCAGGTCACCGAAATGGTCGGCAGCGGTCCGTATCGTTACAAGACCGATGAGCGGGTCGCGGGCGCGCTGGTGGTCTATGAGCGGAACCAGGCGTACCAACCGCGGACCGATGGCGTCGCCGACGGCACCGCCGGCCCGAAAATCGCGCATTTCGATCGGATCGAGTGGCGGATCATTCCCGATTCCGCCACCGCCGCCGCCGCCCTGCAACGCGGCGAGATCGACTGGTGGCTGACCCCCGACGCCGATCTGCTGCCAGTGTTGCGCAAGCATACCAACGTGATCGTCGAGAATACCGTGCCGACCGGCTTCATCGCCACGATGCGGTTCAACCATCTGATCCCGCCGTTCAACAATCCCGCCATCCGGCGTGCCATGTTCGGTGCCGTGACGCAGTCCGATTACATGATCGGCATGGTCGGCACCGATCCCGCGAACTGGCGCGACAACGTGGGCTATTTCTGTCCCGCCACCGCATTGGCCAACGACGCCGGCATGGCGGCTCTGACCTCGCCGCGCGATCCCGCCAAAGTGAAACGCGCCCTGGCCGAGGCGGGTTACGGGGGCGAACCGGTCGTGGTGTTGACGCCAACCGACATCGCCTCCGCCCGTGCTCTCGCCGAGATCACCGCCGATACAATCCGCAAACTGGGTGTCAACGTTGAGGCGGCGACGATGGAGTGGGCGTCGCTCGTGCAACGCCGCGTGAAGATGGATCCGGTGGGGCAGGGGGGCTGGAACATATTCCACACCAGTTGGGCCGCTTTGGACATGGTCAATCCGGCGGGCCATGTGTTTCTGCGTGGCAACGCCAGGTCCGCGGCGCCAGGGTGGCCGAGCAGTCCGCGCATCGAGGCACTGCGCGACGAGTGGTTCACCGCGCCCGACGAGGCCGCGCAACAAACCATCGCGCGCGCCTTGCAGCTTCAGGCGTTCCAGGACGTGCCGTATATTCCGCTTGGGCAGTATTTCGTGCCGACCGCGTATCAGGCGAGCCTGTCCGGCATCATTCACGGCAATCCGGTGTTCTGGAATGTCCGCCGCCGGTGATGCGCGGGGTGGTGGCCCGTATTGGCGGTCTTTCGAAGCACTGGTTTCGGCCATTTTCACGTGAACGCGGTTTGTGTTCCGTGTAAGAGGGGCAAAAGTGCGGGCAGATTTCGAAGATTTAGCAATAATTACGTCCCATGACATCGAAACGGTGGTAGGTTTCCGCCATTTCTGCATTTAGCGTCAAAATATGCTGCACCTGCGTGCCCGTGGTTTTGCCCCTCTTACTGTTCCGTCGCACAACCCTTTGATAACAAGCGGGGACAAAGGATGGATTGAGATGTGTGACTCTTGTAGGGTCGAGCCCGAGGATGACGATCATGCAACGCATCGAGGATGACGGTCATGCCATGCATGACGCGGGAGGAACGACATGAACACATTTGAACTCGTTTGGGATTCACGCTGTGGTGTCGCGGAATCTCCGGTCTGGGACGCGGTCAACCGGCGGCTGTTGTTCTGCGACATCAACGGGAAGAAGATCAACGCGCTCTCGGTCGACACCGGTGCGCGCCAAACCTGGGATTTGCCGGAAGTTGTCGGCAGTTTCGGTCTGTGCCGCTCCGGCCGTCTCGTCGTCGCGTTGCGCCATCGCGTCGTGTTGTTCGATCCGAAAACCCAGGCGATCGCCGACCTGACACAAGCCGTTGTCGAACCGGTCACCAACCGGCTGAACGACGGCAAGGTTGGACCCGATGGCGCGTTCTGGGTCGGCAGCATGGATGAGAACTCACCACGTCAACCGCTCGGGGCGCTGTATCGCGTCACCGCTGACGGACGCATCGAGAAAAAGTCCGAGGGCTACGCGGTATCGAACGGCCTCGCCTGGTCGCCGGACGGACGCATCATGTATCATTCCGACTCCACCTCGGCGATCATCGAGGCGTGGGATTTCGATCCCGTGACCGGTGGCCAGAGCAACCATCGCGTGATCGCGAAACTGACCAGCGAGGCAGGCCGCCCCGATGGCGCCGCGATGGATATGGACGGCAATTACTGGTCGGCCGGACCCTCCGCCGGTTGCATCAATTGCTTCTCGTCCGCCGGTCAGTTGCTGAAGAAACTTCCCTTCCCGGTGCCGGGACCCACGATGCCCTGCTTCGCGGATGATTTCATGTATGTGACATCTCTCCGCGAAGGCAAATCTCCCGAAACTCTCCAGCAATATCCCACTCTGGGCGGGTTGTTCCGGATCTCCGCTCCCGCCGTCGGCGCGCCGGTCGCGATGTTCGCCGATTGATGCGACGTCCGACGTTCACACGGACGCGAACGGGAAATCATCAGGGAACCTAAGTTGACATTAATCGTTATCAGGAGCGCCGGTTTTCGTTGCGCGATACCGGTGGCTTGCGCACATGTTCGTCTGACTGACCGAATGAGGGAACCGAGTCCATGCAACATCTGATCGCACCCGTGTCGCTCGGCCTTGGTGCTCTGCTGTGCCTTTCAGCCTGCACCAATCCGTATGATCCGGGTCAGCGCGCGGTCGGCGGTGCCCTTCTGGGCGCGGGAACCGGCGCCGCGATCGGCGGTTTGGCCGGCGGCGGCCGGGGTGCCGCGACCGGAGCCCTGATTGGAGGCGCCGTGGGCGCGGTCGGCGGAGTCGCGACCACCCCGCAACCTCCGCCGCCCGGCTATTACCAACCGGGCAACTATCCGCCGCAGCCTGGCTATTATCCGTCGCAGCCTGGCTATTACCCGCCGCCGCCGGGTTATTACCCGCCACCACCCGGGTATTATCGCTGACCGATCACGCGGTCCGCACCAGCCCGCGCATCGGTTGGGCGGGCGCGCTACCCGGAAAGACAGTGCCCAACGCCGCCTGACCCAGCCCCAGATGACCCACCAGAATCCCCTGAGCGACCGAACGTAGATCGGTGGTCGGGGCCAGATCGCGATTTTCGAATAACTGACCAGGCGCGAGGCCGGGCCAGTTCGCCACCACCCGGCCGCCCGCCACCGCGCCGCCCGCGAGGAAGGCGACGGTCGCGGTGCCATGATCGGTGCCTCCCGTGCCGTTCATCCGCGCGGTGCGGCCGAACTCCGTCATCACCAGGACAACGGTTTGTTGCCAGGCGTCGCCAAGCGCCGCGCGCAGGGCGTCGATCCCGGTGTCGAGTTGCGTCAGCGGCTGCACCAGGCGGTTGGTCTGGGCTGTATGGGTGTCCCATCCGCCGAGGTCCAGTGCCGCGATCCGCGGCCCGTCCGGCGCCTTCAGCATTTCGCCCGCCGCGGTGGCGAGCGCGGGAAATGCATAGCGCCCCTTCGGATCGTCCTGAGGCGTCGCGCTCATCACAGCGTCGCCGAAACCCCGATCTCGCAGTCCCGCCGCGATCGCGGGTCCGGTGATCGGGTCGGGGCGATTGAGCGCCATGATCTGCTGATACAGCGCCTGCTCAGGTTCAGCGAAACCGTGCGGAGCCCAGTTTGCGACGGCCTCGTGACCGCGCAGCAGCAGGGGAACGGCGGGGCCGACCGCGATCGCGCGCGACAACGCGTTCGGTTCCTTCTGAGCAGGCATCGCGGCGACCGCGCGATTGAGCCAGCCGCTGGTCATGCGATGATCCGCCCCGCTTTCCAGACAGTCCTGCGCCTCGAAATGGCTGCGCACCCGGTAGTTGCCGGCGACCGCGTGCACCACCAGGAACTCGTTCGCCTGGTAGAGCGCGTGCGAGCGCGTCATCGCGGGATGCAATCCGAACGTCCCGCCAAGATCCAGCAACCCCTGGTTCTGGCCCCCTTGGTCCTGGCCCGCTGGGTCCCGCGTCGGCGCCGGAGGCAACAGCTCCGGCCGCAGCGCCGCCAGTCCGGTATCGCCATACGGCACCACCGCCGACAGACCGTCCAGCGCGCCGCGCAGGATCACGACGACGAACCGCCTCTCCGTCGGCGCGGCGGCCACGGCGAGCGAAAGCCGGCCCAGAGTCAGTACCGAGGTCAGACCGAGCAGCGTGGATCTCCGGCTGAGCGCCGCGGCGGGATTTTCCATCATCGCCTCTGGAATTCGGGTGACGTCAGCAGCAGGGTCATCGCCTCACGCCGCGATCCGGCATGCGCCATGGCGATCTCCGTCGCGGGCCGTCGCAGCGGGCCGAGCGACGCCTGAGCGATCGTCATCGGATCGCGGGCGCCAAGCCGGCCGGCAACGGCGAACGCCCAATCGATGCGGCGCATCATGGCTTCGGGCCCGGACCAGTCGGCGGCGACATCGGACCAGCCATTGGGGGCCGGGGCGGTCCACAGCGGTTGGCCGAGGCCAGCCAATATGCCCAAAAACGGTGGGCTGGGGTCGGGCGGTACCTCCAGCGCGCGAAAGCTGGCGACCACCAGATCGAGCGGCGCGCGGATTTTCGTGCCCAGGGTCCAGGCCGCATCAAGTCCGACGAGGCCGGCGGCGGCGGCACCAAGATCGCCGTGTGTATCGCGCAGAATACCCTCGATGCGGCGAACGGCGGCCGGCGGAGGCGTATCGGCCACGAAATGACAGACCAGCTTCGTCGCCAGGAAGTGGTGCGTCGCCGGGTGATTGGCGAGGAATTTCAATGCCTCGATGCCGCCATCTTCACCTTCGGGAAAGCGATGGCCCATCAGCGTTTGCTCGCCCGGTTGGTGGATGCGGGGACGAAAGACGAACCCCAGCGGGTCGTTCTTCAACTCGATGGACCAACCGGTCAGGATCCGCGCGAACGCGGTCACATCGTCCTGGGTGTAGCCCGAGGCCGGACTGACCGTGTGGAGTTCCATGCACTCGCGCGCGAGGTTCTCGTTCAACCCGCGGTGCGACTGCTGCCCACCGACGCTGTCCGGGCCCACCGAACCGGCGTTGTCCAGATACATCAGCATCGCCGGGTGCCGCATGACCGCCAGCAGCATGTCCTGGAAACGCCCTGTCACATACGGACGGATCGCGTCCCGCACGAATGCTCCGGCGACACCGGCACATTGGCCGCGACGCAGGGAGACGGTGAAATGGTTGGTCCAGAACCACACCAGCCGCTCCCGGAACGGCGTCTGCGTCACGACGGCTCGCCCCACCGCCGCCAGACCTTGCGCCTGGTACAATGCGCGGGCCCGCGACTGGCCCGGGGCCAGGTCGCCGGCCTTTCTCGCCTCCCGGTCGGCCCGGATCGCGGCGAGGCCCTCGGCGGTGACCGGTGTCGGGCCGAGGCCGGGAGAATCGGGCTGATGAAGTTGCTTCAACAGCCAGGCGGAAGGGTCGGAGGGCGGCGGCTCAGCGCCGCTCGGTCCCATGCCGAAGCGCACCAGAGCGTGAGCGGTTCGAAGGTCCATGGCGCGAAACTACACCCGCGGCACATGTCGAACGGTGACAAATGGTATGGCGAGATGGCGACCCCCATTTGGGCGACCTCCACATGGGCGACCCGATATGACGAC
>ODAK010002908.1_pt1 | contig 17866 bp, 15 predicted proteins | sample 1539591 | NCBI WGS metagenome assembly ODAK01 (sample SAMEA3539303, study PRJEB22396) | soil metagenome | biome: tundra; feature: field; material: soil | place: USA | collected 2010-05 | depth 0.15 m
AGATCCTGGACTGGCTGAAGTCCCGGTGGCGGGAAGAGAACTTCCTCAAGTACGCCAGCGAGAACTACGGCATCGACAAGATCTGCGACTACGCCGCCGAGATCACCGTGAACACCAAGGTCACCAAGAACCCGGCCCGCAAGACCGCCAGCGCCGCCGTCCGCGCCGCGGAAAACGAGCTGGCCGCCGCCGAGCGTGGCCTCGCCGCGCTGCTCGCCGATCCGGACACCACCCCCGCCGCCAGGAACAAGGCGATCCCCGCCGCGAACCGCGCGATCAGCACGGCGAAGAAGAACGTCAAGGACGCCACCGCCGCCCGGAAGAACGTCCCGGCGAAACTGCCCGCCGACCAGACCGGCCCCGAAGCCCGCACCGCCGTGCTGCGCGCCGGGCGCCGCTGCCTGCAGATGGTCCTGCGGCTGCTCGCCCACAACGCCGAGCACTGGCTGTCCGGACAGCTCAACGCCTACCTGCGCGACGACGACGAATACCGCGCCATCACCCGCGAGACCATCATCCGCGGCCTCGCCGGCATCATCACCTTCACCCCCGCCGCGATCACCGTCACCCTCGAACCCCCCGGCGAGCCCCGCGTCGCCCGCGCCCTGGCACTGCTCATCGACCAGGTCAACCACATCCCGCCCGTCATCCCAGGCGACAACCGCCCCATCACCTACCGCACCACGGTCAGCCCAGCCGTTTAACTCCGGCCGCAGCAAGCTTTCCGGAGATCTGGGTCCCGGCGATCATTTCGCATGGCGGCTAACTCCTTGAGGAGGGCGTTCTTGAGTACGGGTTTCCGATATCGCGGCTGAGCCGCTCTAGATCGCGTACTGAGGGACCACAGGTATTCTCTGCGGCTTCCCTCAGACGGTCCACGAAAAAATCCAGCGGGCCAGAAACGAACAGGCCCCGGGCACCGTTTATCCCCGCCACGAATTCAAGAGTAAGTCAGGCATGCAACCGAACGCGAGCGTCACCGATTCAAAGGCCACGCTCGATCGGCACGATGCCTCGGTCCGCGGCCTTGACCAGAGCTGCGTGATCGGCCTCGGTCTGGTCAGCGTAAAGCCTGGCGAACCGGGCCAGGGCAATGGCGAGGCGGTCGGAAGAGCCGACGTAGCCGACGATCATCGATGCCCCGCTGGTGCGGGCGTGACCTTTGGCCAGCAGGTGCCCGACGATCGCGGCGTAGTCGGCCAGCGCCGCGCCGTCGATGGAGTCCAGGGCCACGCTGCCCTTCATGTTCCTGAACTGCCGCACGTAATACTGATGCTCGCCGACGGTGGCCCAGCCCAGCAGCGGGTCGCTGACCGTCTGCAACGCCTGCTGGTATTCAACGACCCGTTGGCCCTGGTGGGCGTGCCAGGCAGAGTCACCGTGCACGCAGCGGGCCAGAACCGACTGGCGGGCCTGCTTCAGCTGCAAGAACACCACGTCATCGGGACTGCTGCCTTCGAGCAGCGCCACGTAGGCGCGCAGTCCGACGCTGCCGACGCCGACGACCTTGTGAGCGATGTCGACCAGCGTGTAGCCTCCCATGGCACGCCGCCAGTGCGGGGCCAGGGTGCCCAGATACTCATCCAGCCCCTGGGCAAGCTGATCAGCGTCTGCGTTGCTGACCTGAGTAACCAGCGGCGGGTCCTCCACGATGTGACGTTTCCCGTCGCGTTGGCTGGTGAACTTGGGGAGCGCCCTATCGCTGGTTCTGCGGCGGGCACGGGCTGCTGCCCGGCTGATCTCGGCACGCAGCGACTTGTCCGTCGTGCCCTGCTGCAGATGGTCCACGTCCAGGCGCTGGTAGGACCGGGCCAGCAACGGTATTGAGGCCAGATCACGAACCTGGTCACGGTACCCGGCCACACACTGCAGCACCGCCGATTCACACCCCTGCTCGCTGGCGCCGTTCTGCCGGCCCGCTATCCAGATACTCGCGACCAGCCGGCGAAGATCCCACTCCCTCCCACCCGCCCGGGTGCGCCTCGTCGAAGTCGTTCAGGTCAATGACAAGATCTTGCTCCGGGGAAGCGTAGAAGCCGAAGTTGCCCAGGTGCGCGTCACCGCAGATCACCGGCGTGATTCCGGTGCTTGGCAGCCGGGCAACATCCTCCGCCATCACGATCGCGGCACCGCGCAGGAACCCATATGGCGTAGCGGTCATCCGCCCGACCCGTACCGGGATCAGCCAGTCAAAGCCTGCCGTCATGCGACTCGATTATCAGCTGCACCGGATCGGGCCGGCCCGTCCGCACGGACCAGTCACCCAGCGAGCGGCGGGGAACCTGCCGGCGGAGCTCCCGGCCCATCCGATATCGGTCGAGCCGCAACGTCGACCGTTGTCTTAGCGACGTGAAAGCATCGCTATCAGCTGAGGCAAGGACAACATGACCGTGCACAGGGGCGCCGATATCGGTTCGCTGCACCATTCTCTTCCCCAACCTCCGCAAGAGGATCTGCGCTCATCTCGAACACCAGAGATTCGCGCGAAACCCCGAAGGCCAGTTTCCCTGCTTGAGGCGACCACGGATAGGCCTGGCCCCAAGAACGAGAGATGGGCGTATCAACGGCCACGGTGGCGCCGTCGACCCGGCTGAGCTACCCCATCGCGGCTGGGACGTGGGCCTGGTCAATATCGTTGGCGGATCTGATTGTCGTTTTCCGCCCTGTACCCGGCGCCACCAGGTGCCCGGTGACCTCCCCGGCGTCCCAAAGATCACGGTCAGCCCGTGAGATGCCCTGCATAACAAGATCATCCCGCGGATTCGAACGCGTTGCCGGGCAAAGACACCGAACCGGTCACGGGTTATTCAGTGCCGTCCTAGCACACCACCGCCGTCAGGCCGGATGGCGCTCCGCCTCGGCCGGGGTAGTGATGCCGCAGTGCCGGAACGGATCGGTAATAAGCCATCGCTGGCCGTACTGTTGCTGCTCGGCTGGACCAGCGCGCCGGAGGTTTCCAGCGCCGCGATCTCGGCGGCGCCGAACCCGAGCTCCTTGAGGACCTCGGCGTTGTGCTCGCCCTGGCGAGCCACCAGCTGATCCTCGTCGGCCGCCACCTGGTCCGCGAAGTGCCACGGACGGCCCGGAATCTTGATCTCGCCACCTGACCGGTCGGACACGGTCCGCACGGCATGCCACTCGCGCGCCCAGTCGCTGTCCGCGAACTCCCTGACGCTGCGGACCTGGCCGGTAGCGATCTTCGCCTCGTCCAGCTGAGCGTCGAGTGACGCCATGTCACCGAATGTCCAGATCCACTCCTGCACGATGCGGTGCAGGGCTGCCAGGTTGCGAAGGCGTAGCTCCGGCGTCACGAATCGCGGGTCCCGGCCGAGATCTGGCCGACGCATGGCGGCCAGGTAGAAGGGGAAAGACATGCTGCCGACGAGACTCATCGGACTCGCGAATCGCTCGCCGTGAGGTCCTTCGAAGAACGGGCCGTCGGTTGCACCAAGGATCGGCCGCTCGTCACCAAGCTCCTCGTCGGAAAGATCCGCGTGCACGCGCTCGTTGATGGAGAGCATCACGGCCGCCATGGCCACGTCGATGTACTGGCCCTGGCCGGTGCGCTCCCGCTCGGTGAGGCAGGCCAGGATGGCGATGGCAGCGTGCAGGCCCGAGTAGACGTCGGCGTGGGAGAGCGAGTCGCTGCGCGGCGTACCGGTCCGGTCGAAGTGCTCGGCTGTGTTGGCGGTGATTCCGGTCTCAGCCTGGACCGTCGGCGCGTAGGCCATCCGTGAGCGCCAGGGACCGTGCTGGCCGTAACCGCTGATCGAGGCGTACACGACAGCCGGGTTGCGGGCGGACACCGACTCGTAGTCGAGCCCGAACGCGGCGAGGGCACCGGGCCTGAAGTTCTCCACGATCACGTCAGCGGTGTCGCAGAGCCGGAGGGCAACATTGCGGGCACCCGGAGCGTTGAGGTCGATGCTCAGGTTGCGCTTGCCGGCGTTCTGCTGGGAGTAGTAGCCCGAGATCTCACCGCGGCTCGGGAACGCCCGGCGCGATAGGTCGCCGCGCGGTGGCTCCAGCTTGATGACCTCGGCACCGAGGTCGAGCAGCGTCTTGGCGCAGTGCGGGCCGGCCAGCACACGAGAGAAATCAACGACGCGGATGCCCTCCAGCGGGAGCGGCATGCCGTTCACCTGCCCTCGAACTCGGCCATGCCGATGCCTTTCTCCCGATAAGACCTGACGCCGGTACGGAAGTCAGCCGAACGCAAGATCGGCCGCTGAATCTCAGCCATGGCATCATCAGCCGCTGCGATCCCCTCGTTGACCGCCACGGAGACCAGGCGCTTGGTGGCGGCGTTCGCGATCGATGGCCCGTGCGCAAGTTCCTGAGCGAGAACCATCGTGGCGCTGTCAAGCTGCTCATCGGCGACGACCCAGTTGATGATGTTCCAGCGCTCCAAAGTGGCGGCCGGGTAGCGCCGGCCGAGCAGCGCCATCTCCTTGGCCCTGGCCGCACCGGCCCGCTGTGTCAGCCGTTGCACTGCGCCCATCAGGGGATGCAGGCCGACTGTGACCTCGACCGAACCGATCTTGGCCGACTCGGACGCCACGATGAGGTCGCAAGCCAGCGCGAGCTCAAAGCCACCCCCGACGCAGACTCCCTGGATGCTGGCGATGATGGGGGCCGGGTGCTCGCTGAAGGCTCGCAGCGTCCCGGCGAAGTCCCAGTCGAGAACGTCAGCTCGGTCGGCGTCCGCGAGCATCGCGTCGAGATCGGCTCCCGCGGAGAAGTGCCGCAGGGAGCTGCGCAGGACGACGGCGCGCGCGCCTTCCCGCTGCGCCCACTCGAGTCCCTTGATGAGCTCGCGGTTCAACGTCCGGTCCATAAGGTTGTACGGGGCCAGGCCCATGGACAAGACGGCTACGGCTTCGTCCATGAGTGTGCTCAGCGCGGTGCTGTCGGCGGCGGTGCGGCCGTCGGCTGCGGGGACTGGCTGTTCTGAGGTGTTCGGCACGGCAGTGTTCCAATGCTCAGTGGTCTCGCCCTAGCGGGGCGGCAGGCGGAGGAGGGCGGCGGTCTCGTCGACTGAGGCGGCCGGGCGATCCAGAGCGGCCGCAAGAGCCACGGCACGCTGAACCAGCGGCAGGTTGCCCGGGCTCTGCTCGCCCTTACGGAGATAGAGGGTGTCCTCCAGTCCAGTGCGCGCGTTACCGCCCAAGGCGAGGCCGATGGCCGTCAACTCCAGGTTGGCCCGGCCGATGGCGATCACCTGCCAGACACAGCCCGCCGGGAGGCGGCGAACCATGGTGATCAGGTTGTCCGCGGTGGCTGCCATCCCGCCCTGGACTCCGAGGACGATCGAGAACTGGAGTGGCTCATCACTGAGCAGCCCGGCGTCACGCAGCCGCAGGCAGGCGTCGAGATGGCCGGTGTCGTAGATCTCGAGCTCCGGCTTGACCCCCAGCTCCTGCATGCGCCGCGCCAGGCGGGCCACATCAGCTGGCGGATTGCGGAACTCACCTGAGCCAAAGGTCATCGTGCAGGGGTTGAGGGTCGCCATCCGGGGCCGTAGCTCGACGAGCGCCTCGCGTTCGGTGAACGGGACTGAGAGCCCGACCCCGGTGGACATCTGGATGAGGATGGGACACCGCTCCGCGATCAGGTCCATCGTCCTCCGCGCGGTGGTCAGGTCCGCCGTGGGCCGGTCGTTGGAGTCACGCAGATGGATGTGAGCAACGGAGGCGCCGGCGAGGTACGCCTGGTGGACCGCCTCGGCGATCTCATCAGGCTGCGTCGGCAGCGCCGGGTTGTCTGCCTTGGACGCAATCGGCCCAGTGGGCGCCACCGTGATCACGACACTCATGGCCAGCCCACGACGACCAGCTCAGTCACCTGTCGTGCCCGGGGCGAGGGCCAGGTTGACGGGAAGCTTCTCCGCCTGGGCATAGGGAGTCGCCTTGTTCTCCTGGATCCAGCGCTTCTCGGCGACGGACTCGAACGGCGGCGGGATCTCACCTTGCAGCGACCACAGGTCGAACGGCGGCTCCGTAATGGTGAACTCCCAGTCGTAGCCGCGTTCCTTGACCCACGGCGCGATGACCTGGTCGAGGTTCGTGACCCACCATTCCCGGATGATAGGGCCGGGCAGGGTCCGCGCCATCTGGTCGATCTGGATCCGGACGAACGTGCCGTGTGACTCCCCGCCCACATAGAACGAGTCCGCCGCGACCTCTTCGAAGATGACGACGACGTAGAACCTGGGGATGGGGACGGCCTCGTACACCCGCGTGATCGTCGCGGCGAACTCCTTCTTGTCCTCAGGCGTATAGGCGCCGACTGGGTGGTGGATCTTCCATAGCGGCATTTCAGTCTCCTCACATGTCCGTAATTCGCTGCTGTCCAGGTCGCGCCTCTGCACGCCGCAGCTCTCCTAAGCCACGTCGAGGTGGGTGGCGGACTCCGGCCTGCCGAGGTGTCGAGCGATCCAGATCACGTTGCGCGTTCCTAATAGAACACAGATCGAGTCTAGATAAAAGACTAAGTCGCAAAAAGAGATTTACCTAGCCGCCTAAGACGTGAGCGGATTCAGCCGGCCAGCCTGCCAGGCCGTGTCGGGCGCGTCCGCTCGGCCGCAGCCCGCTTGCCGGGACTCACCCCGTCCCTGCTCGCCCCCGTATCCTTACCCTCGCGATCCGCGGCGCTCGGATCGCGCAGCGCCGAACCAGGACAGCCAGCCGGCTGACCGGGAGCCGGTGCCAGCCGAGCGCGGATATCGAGGTCCGGGCTGACATCGTCGGGATACCCGGGACCTACGCAGAACTGGATGTCGGCGTGCACGACGGGCTCACCACACTCGACGCAGACGACCTGGCTGACGATGTTGTGCCCCGGCTTGCGGTGATGCAAGGTGACGGGCGCGCCGCCTCCGTCATCAAGCCACTTGTCTCCCCAGGCGAGCATGGCCGCAAGGACGGGGAAGAAGTCGCGGCCCCTTTCGGTGAGCAAGTACTCGTAGCGTGGCGGATTGTCCTGGTAGAACCGCTTGGTCATGATGCCCGCGTCTACAAGCTTGCCGAGCCGGTCGGACAGCGTGTTCCGGGCGACATGCAGAGATCCCTGGAACTCGTCGAACCGCGTGAGCCCCTGCATGGCATCGCGGACGATGAGTAGAGTCCAGGAGTCACCAAACACCCCGACAGCGCGCGCCAGGGAACATGGCCACTCGGAGAATCCCTGCCTCATAGGTCCAGTCTAGCGACTGAGTTGCAAGACAGGATCCGCCGCCGAGTCGGCATGGCGGCCCAGGCCACGGCGGCCGAGCTGGTCGCAGTAGGGCCGCTCATAGCGGGCGCCGTCATCGCGGCAGCCAGCCGTCGACCCGCCACTTCGAGCCGGGGCGCCCGGGCAGCAGCAGGACGATCAGCAGCCCTAGGACCGACAGAATAAGGCCGAACGTCAGCCCGACCCGCTCGCCGTAGCCCTTGCGCTCCGACAGCCACGACGCGGCCGCCGCCGAGATCAGCCACGCGAACAGGAAGTACAGCGCATTGGCGCCAACCGCGCCGCTCATTTCGTCGCTCCGTAACCGGTCATGTGCCCAGGTACGCCTTCTGGACCTCGGGATTGTCCTGGAGGCTCGCCGAATCGCTGGCCAAGGCCACCCGCCCCGTCTCCAGCACGTAGCCGCGGCTGGCGGCGTCGAGCGCCCGGTTGGCGTTCTGCTCGACCAACAGGATCGCGACCCCGGAGCGGTTGATCTCGCCGATGGTCTCGTAGATCCGCTGCACCAGGATCGGGGCGATCCCGAGCGACGGCTCGTCGAGCAGCAGCAGCTTCGGCCGGGCCATCAGGGCGCGCCCGATCGCGAGCATCTGCTGCTCGCCGCCGGACATCGTGCCGGCCTTCTGCCGCTCACGCTCCTTGAGCCGGGGGAAGAGGTCGTAGACGCGATCGAGGTCTTCGGCGATCTCGGGGCCGCGCCGCCGGTGCGCGCCCAGGTCCAGGTTCTCGCGCACGGTCATCCGCGGGAAGCAGTGGCGGCCCTCGGGGGCGAGCGCGATCCCGCGGATAGGTATCTCGTGCGCCGGCACGCGCGTGATGTCCTCTCCGGCGAACGTGATCTTCCCCGCGCTCGCCGGCGTGAGTCCCGAGATGGAACGCAGGGTGGTGGACTTGCCGGCCCCGTTCGAGCCGATCAGCGTGACCACCTCGCCCGCCTCGACGGTCAGCGAGACGCCTTTCAGCGCCTCGATCGTGCCGTAATAGGTATGAATGTCCGAGACCTGGAGCAGGGTCATTACTCCTGCCTTCCGAGATACGCCTCGATCACCGCGGGGTCCGCACGGACCACGGCCGGCTCACCTTCGGCGATCTTCTTGCCATAGTCGAGCACCGTGACACGCTCGGAGACGCCCATCACGACCTTCATGTCGTGCTCGATCAGCAGGATCGTCAACTTCAGCTCGTCCCGCAGCGTCCGCATGAACTCCGTCAGCGCCTGGGATTCGTGCGGGTTCATGCCGGCCGTCGGCTCGTCGAGCAGCAGCAGTCTCGGCTGGGACGCCAGCGCCCGGGCGATCTCCACGCGCCGCTGGTCTCCGTACGGCAGCTGCGAGGCGAGCCGGTCGAAGACGGGCTCGCGCAGGCCGACGTAGGCGAGCAGCTCGCGGGCGTGCTCACGCGTTGCCCGCTCCTCGCGGCGGACCCAGGGCGGCCGGAAGATCGACCCGAAGAGCCCGGCCCGCATCCGCGCATGGTGCCCGACCATCACGTTCTCGACCGCGGTCATCGCGCCGAACAGGCGGATGTTCTGAAAGGTCCGCGCGACACCGTGCTTGGTGATCACGTCCGGCCGCGCGCGCGTGATGTTCCGCTCGCCGAGCAGGATCCTGCCCTCGGTCGGCCGGTACAACCCGGTCAGCATGTTGAACAGGGTCGTCTTCCCGGCGCCGTTCGGCCCGATCAGCGACACGATCGAGTGCTCCGGGACGTCAAAGGAGACGTCGTTGACGGCCACCAGGCCGCCGAACTTCTTCGTCACGTGCTCCGCGCGCAGTACGGCGAAGGCGGGCGGCGCGGGCGTCTCGATCGGGCTCACGTCCCGCCTCCCGGGGTGCCGGGAGCCTCTGCGAGCTGGGCGTCCGCGGGGGCGATCTCGGCCGTGAGCTCGAGCCGGCGTCGCCGCTCCGGGATCAGGCCCTGCGGCCGGAGCACCATCATGATCACCAGCAGGAACCCGAAGATGCCGAATTCCACCTCGGTGAGCTGGAAGTTGAATCCCAGCTTGGAAGGGATAGTGTTCAGGACGTCGGGAATCAGGTAGTTATTGATGTAGCCGAGCGCCAGCCCGCCGACCATCGCTCCCCAGATCGAGCCAAGGCCGCCGATGATCACCATGGCGAGGATGAAGATCGAGAACCCGAACTGGAACTGCCCGGCGTTGACCACGGTGTAGTACGTACCGAAGAACGCACCCGACATGCCTCCGAACGCGGCGCCGATCGCATACGCGAGCAGCTTCGTCTTCACCAGCGGAATGCCCATCGACACGGCCGCGACCTCGTCCTCACGCAGCGCGACCCAGGCCCGGCCGAGCCGGGAGTCGCGCAGCCGCAGGTTGACGAACAGGACGACGAGCAGGATGGCGAAGATCAGCCAGTACCACGGTCTCAGGTTCAGCAGGCTGAACGACCCGATCCCGGGGAAGTACGGCGCGTCAACCGCGCTGATGCCGAGGTTGCCGGCGGTCAGCGTCATGCCGCCGCCGACGTCGACGCTCTGCCCGTTGACCGCCACCACGGCGATGATCTCGCCGAACGCGAGCGTGACGATCGCGATGTAGTCGCCCCGCAAGCGCAGCGTCGGCAGGCCGATTACCACTCCGGCCGCGGCGCAGAGGAGCGCGGCACCGATCAGGATCAGGATGAAGTTGAGGTGCACGCCGGGCAGCGTGCTCGCGACCGGCGAGACGAGCACGTGGACCTGAGCCTTGTAGAAGAACCCGGAGCCGAACCACCCGAGGGAGTAGGCGCCGAGCGCATAGAAGGCGACGTACCCGAGATCGAGCAGGCCGGCGAACCCCACCACAATATTCAGGCCCAGCGACATCACCGCGTAGGCCACCGCGATGATCGTCGCGTTCATGAACGCGCTGGACGAGGAGAACAGGAACGGCAGGACGATCCCGATCACCAGGAACGATACGGCCAGCGCCCGGCTCCACCACGGCGGGAGCCGCTGCCGCACCGCTTCGCGCCACTCCCGCAGCTGCGCGCGCAACTCGCTCATCCCGCCTCCCTCGTCTCCTCACCGAGCAGACCGCGGGGGCGCAGGACCATGATGGCGATCAGGTAGCCGAACACGACCGCCTCGGTCCACTGCGGGCCCAGCCGCGAATCGGTCAGCGACTGGATGACGCCGATGATCAGTCCGCCGAGCACGGCACCGCGGACGTTGCCGATGCCTCCCATGACCGCCGCCGTGAACGCGATCAGTCCGGCCTTGAAGCCCTGGAAGTACCAGACGTTCGTCTCATAGAGCGCGTAGATGAGTCCCGCGGCGCCGGCCAGCATGCCGCCGAGCAGGAAGGTGAGCGAGATCGTGGCGTTGACGTTGATGCCCATCAGGCGGGCCGCCTCCGGGTCCTGCGCGGTGGCGCGCATCGCCCGGCCGGCCCGCGTGGCGTTGATGAACCAGGTCAGCGCGAATACCAGCGGGATCATCACGGCGAACGCGAGGATGTATCCGCGCAGGATAGGGACCCCGCCGATGGTGAACACCGTTTGCTGCGAGTGGATCAGGTCGGGCACGCTCTGCGGTGAGCCGCCGCGCCAGAGCAGGCCCACGTTCTGCAGAATGAACGAGAAGCCGACCGCTGTGATCAGCGATGCGAGCTTGGGCGCCCCTCGCAGCGGCCGGTAGGCGACCCGCTCGATCAGGACGTTCAGGGACCCCGTCACGATCATCGCGACGATCAGCGTAACGAGCAAGCCGCCGATCACCCCGAGGGCGCCAGTGGTGAGCCCGAGCCCGAGCGTCGCCGAGAGGCCGACGGCGGTGAAGGAGCCGATCATGAACACGTCACCGTGAGCGAAGTTGATCAGCTCGATGATGCCGTAGACGAGGGTGTACCCGATCGCGATCAACGCCCAGATCGCGCCGTTGGACAGGCCTTCGGCGAAGTTGAAGCCCAGCTTCGAGAGATCGTGATGGATCACGGCGTGACCCGCCACGAAGCCGGCCTGGTAGCCGTGGGTCAGATCGTCGATGCCGTAGTAGATCGGCAGCGCCGCGAGCGCCGCGATCAGGCCCCACCGGCCGACATAGCGGCGAACCGCCGCGAGCGGGCGTGCCACCACCGGAGGCGGGCTGGGCGAAATCGTTGTGGTTTCCACGGGTTCCAGGTGATGTGCGGGCGGAATGTCGATGCAGCCTAGTGGACGTGGAGGGGGCGCGGCGCGCCCCCTCCACGTTTTCCTAACCTGAGACGGTCTTGGTCGGTGAGATCGCCTTGAGGAAGACCGGCTCGCCGTTGGACCCGACCTTGTACAGGCCATAGGACTTCAGCGTCGTGTCGCCGTTCTTGTCGAACCCGTAGGTGCCGAGCACCGACGCCCGCGCGGTGGTCGCGAACAGGGCCTTCAGCACGGCCGATTTGCTGTTGCCCTGAGCCCCGAGACCCTTGATCGTGTCGAGCCCGAGCTTCATCACCTCGTAGCCGTAGATCGCGTACGGGTCGGGATTCGCCGTGCCGTACTTGGCCTGGTACGCGGCCAGGAACGTCTTGCCACCCGGATACGCGGTCAGGTTCTGGGTCGCGACCGTGCACTCGAGCAGCGGGTAAATCGAGGCCGGGACGCCGCCCTTGGCCGCGCTCGTGTAGGAGTCGGTGCAGACGCCATCACCGCCGAAGATCTTGGCCTTGGGGATCGCCGAGTTGACGTCCTTGGTGATCTGGACGGCGCCGTTGGAGACGATGCCGGCGAAGTAGAAGCAGTCGGCGCCCTGGCCCTGGATCGTTGACGCGTAGGAGCGGAAGTTGGGCGCGGTCGGGTCGATCCCAGTGTTGCTCACGATCGTGATCCCGTAAAAGCCCTTCTCCAGCTCGAGCAGCGTCGCGAGGCCGGCCCCGTACGCCTCCTTGTCGTTGGCCACGGCGACCTTCGTGCAGCCGGCCTGCTTCATCGCGATCAGGCCGGCGGCGGCCTGGATCGAGTCGATCGGCACGATCCGCAGGTAGGTACGGGTCCCGGTCGGGTAGTACTTCTGCGGCTCGCCAGGGGCGCTGCCAGGAAGGTTCGTGGTCAGGCCGACGTACGTGTTCGCCGGGCTCACCTGGGGGATTCCCCCCTGGTTGAGGATCGGGATCGACACCTCGCTGGCGCCCGAGTTGAACTCGCCGATGTAGTACACGGCCTTGGGATCCGTCGCCACCTTGCGCGCGTTGGCGGCCGTCTGGCCCGGGTCCCACTTGCCGGCCGCCGCGGTCGAGTCGTCGAGCGACTGGTAGTTGACCGTCCACTGCCCGGCCTTGCCGTTCGCCTGAGCGAGCGCGAGCTTCATGCCGTTGACCATCGGATTGGTCTGCGCGGTCGAGGCGCCCTGCAACGGGAGGCTCGAGTAAATGTCGACCGTGCTACCGGACGAGCTGCTCGATGAGCCGCCGGTGGCGGTACTGCTGCTGCTACTACTACTGCAGCCGACAACTGCGAGTGCGATTGCGGCCAAGGCCGCGATCGCAGGAGTTCGTCTCATATTCTTCCTCTCATTGGTTTGACTTGTCCGGCTGCCACGGAGCGTACCGACCGGCCGGTCGAGAGCTTCATGGCAGTGCGACCGCCGGCGGATGAAACCGTTTGACCACCCTCGCGTCGGCTGCTCTTCTTGCCGGTCTCGTCCAGGTCGGCCAGGTGCCGATCCGCCAGCCTGCCGCAAGCGGCCGGCTTCAACCACGTACGTGCACGGCGCGGAGGTTAAAGTCGTTCCCTGTCATGCGTTCGGTCCCATCGCAGTGGGCTCGTTCGGATCCCAGCCGTCCTGGCACGGGAAGAGCTTGCCAGATTCCTGTGTCGCGGGGATTAACCTTTAGGTCACGAAACGGTCACCGGCCGTATGCTGGGGCCAACCCTGGCCGCCCATGCCCGCGTATGGGCACAATGGGCTGGTGCGATACCCAGTCGTGGCCAGCCGGGATAATCGGCCGGATTGACACCACCTACCGGATCGACACCACTTACGAGCCATGCCGCTCCCCATAAAGCGCCTTCTGCGTAGCGTGCGGGGCTTGTCCGCGCCGCTGATGCTGGCCGCAGCGCGGGGTCGGCGGCGCCCAGTGCGGTGGCTGTTGCCTGCGCTGGGCATTGCGCTCGCGGTGGCGTTCGCCGCGGGCGTGGCAGCAGAGGCTCAGATCGCGGGCGATCTGAGCGCCCGATCGGTGCTCGAGGCGACATCACCGCTCGACAGCGAGGTCCGCGTGACCTGGCAGGGAGCCGTCAGCCCCGGCGTGGCGGACCAGGCGCAGGCCCTACTGCGCGGGCTCGGCTTGGGGTCGCAGACCGAGGTGGTGCTGATGAACCCGGTGCGGCTCAACGGAGTGGTCGTGCGTCCTGCCGCGATTGCCCCCCTGGGCCGGTGGCTGGCTGGCACTGGGCTGGCTGGCACTGGGCTGGCTGGCACTGGGCTGGCTGGCACTGGGCTGGCCGGCACAGCGCTGAGCCGCCTCGGGCCCTGCCGCCCGGAGCTCTGCCCGATGCTGCTCGCCGGCGGCGGCTCGGTCCCTTCCACCATGGCCGCCATTGGCGTCCGTATTCAGGTCGCCGGCTCGGCGTCGCTGCGCTCGCCGGTACCCCTCGGGTTCGTGCCGTCAAGCGCGGGTGCCGCGCCGGTGCTTGTGACCTGGGACGTCGCTGGATTGGAATCGCTACAGGGACTGAGCGGCGTGTATCGCACGCACAGCTGGCTGGCACCGCTCACGGTGACCCGGCTGCGGGGGTGGCAGCTGGCCGATGCCGAGGACCGGCTGGCCCGCGCCCAGGGGCGCCTGCTGCTGACCGGGAGCCAGTTCAGCCTGAGCGCGCCGTTCACCGCACTGGACGAAGCGCGGGCCGAGGCGAGCGTGGCGCCGCAGCGGCTGCTGCTCGCGGGCGGCGGCGCGATCGCGGCGCTGGCGCTGTTCATCGTCCTCGCGGGCGGCGGACTTCGCCGCGATCAGCGGGCCGAGCTTGACCGGCTCCAGCGCGCGGGCGCCCGCATGCGCCACCGCGTCCTGTTCCTCGCGGCCGAATCCGGCTGGCTGTGCGCAGCCGCGCTGAGCGTCGGCGCGGCCGCCGGGATCGGGGCCGCGACCCTGCTGGCGAGTAGCCAGGGGGAACCGGCGGGCGCGATCCTGACGCACAGCCTGATCACCCCCGCGGGGATGATCGCGCTGGCCACCGGGTGGCTATCGGCCACCGCGCTGCTCGCCGCGCTGGCCGGAGTGCGCAGCGCGAGGCTGATCGACACGCTGGCGGTCGCGGCAGTGTCGGCCCTGGTCGCGGCGCTGGTCGGGGGCACGGGCAGCGATCACGCGCTGGCGCTGCTGCTCGCGCCGCTCTGCTGTGTGGCCGCCGGGGTGCTGACGTTTCGCGCGGCGGGGCTGGTGCTGCGGGGAGCGGAGCGGGTGGCCCGCGGGGGCCCGGTGCTCGCCCGGCTCGCGCTCGTCAACCTCGCCCGCTCTCCCGCGGTACCGGCGCTGGCCATCGCGTTCGTCGCCGTCGCGGTCGGCCTGGGCGGTTTCGCCCTCGCCTACCGGTCGACGCTGATCCGCAGCGCGGCAGATCAGGCGGCGGACCGTGTCCCGCTCGACGCGCTCGTCTCGCCGGGGCCGGATTTCAGCACCCCGCTCAAGGTGGCTCCGATGCCGCGCTGGCAGGCGCTCGCGGCCGGCACCGTGCTGCCCATCCGCCGGACGGATGCGAACTACACCAGCGGCGGGGGGACGGTGACGATTCCCGCGCTCGGCGTTCCCGCCGCCGGGCTGATCCAGATCCACGGCTGGCGGGAGAGCGACGGCTCGGCGCCCCTGACGGCGCTCGCCCGGCGCCTCGAGCCGACCGGCCCGGTCCGCTTTCCTGGACCGATGCTTCCGGAAGGCGCGCGCTGGCTGTCGCTGCGCGCCTCGTCGCCGGACCTCACGGTCGACGTGACCGCGGACCTGCGCGATCCCCAGGGAGCGATCCGGCAGGTCGCGTTCGAACAAGCCAGCCTTGGCGCCGCGCTCCTGCGTGCTCCGGTGCCGCCCGGACGGTGGGAGCTTGAGGCCCTGGAGCTCGACGAACCCACCGGCGTCGCCATCACGAACGGCCATCAGAACGGCGAGAACCCGGCCGCCGCCACTCAGTCTGCGACCCGCGTGGCGCTCGGGCCGATGCTCGCGTTGCCGGCCGACGGGCCGTCGCTGCTGCGCGTGCCGCTAGGCGCCTGGCGCGGGGTGGGCGCGGCGGCGACCACTGCGGCCAGGAGCGGCGCCGCCGCGATGGTGGACTTCGCCATGAGCGGAACACCCGGCGTGCTCCGGCCGGCGCAGCCCACCGACACGCACCCAGTCCCGGTGCTCGCCGATCCGCAGACGGCCGCCTCCGCCGAGCCCGGCGGGCGCATCGCCCTGACGGTCGACGGCCTCCCGGTGGACGCACGCGTGGTCGGGGTCCTCACCCGCTTCCCGGCGCTTCCCGCCGACTCGGCCGGCTTTGTCATCGCCGACGAGGCGACGCTCGCGGCGGCCCTGGACGCGCAGCTTCCCGGCCAGGGCCGCCCCGACGAGCTGTGGATCGGAACGGGGCACCTGGCGGGGCTGCGCGCCGCGCTGGGGAGCGGGGCGCTCGCCCAGCTTGACTCCTCGTTCCGCGTCGACATCGAGCAACAGCTGCGCGACGCGCCGGTGGCGCGCGGGGTGCTCGGAACGCTGATCGCGGCGACTGCGCTGTCCGCGGTGCTGTCCGTCGTCGGGTTGCTGGCGGCGCTGCTCGGCGGAATCCGCGACGAGCGGGTCGAGTCGGATCTGCAGGAGCAAGGCGTCGGTCCGCGCGGGCTCCGGGCCGAGCTGCGAGTCCGGCTCGCGCTCGCGAGCCTGCTGGGGGTGGTCGCCGGCGTCGGGATCGCGGTGCTGCTGACCCGGCTGGCGGTCGCGAGCGTTCGCGCCGCGGGTGCTGTCGCCGATCCCAGCCCGCCGGTGGTGACGGTAGTTCCGTGGGCGGCGCTGGCCGCCTGGAGTGCTGGCACGTTCGCGGTGCTCGCGCTCGCGGGCTGGCTGGCGCCCTGGGGGAGCCTCGGCCGATGAGCGAACCGGTCGTCGAGTTGCGCGACGTGTTCTGCGTTCACCGTACGAACGAGGGGGACGCGGCGGCCCTGGCGGGGACGAACTTCGACCTGGCCCGCGGCGAGGTGCTGGGCGTGCTCGGTCCGAGCGGTGCCGGGAAGAGCACGCTGCTGCGCGTGGTCGCCGGGATCCAGTCGCCGTCAGCCGGGATCGTCCGGGTGCTCGGCCGCGACATCGGCCGGATGTCGGCCCGCTCCCGGTCGCGGCTCCGTCACGAGCTGGTGGGGTTCCTCGGGCAGCACACCGAATCGGCGCTGAGTCCGGATCTCCGGATCCGGGACGCGGTCGGGCTGCCGCTCGCGCTGCGGGGCGTGCCGAGGCGGGAGCGTCGCAGGCGAGTCGACGAACTGCTCGAGGCCACGGCGCTGGCCGACCGGGCTGACGCGCTGCCCAGCGAGCTGTCCGGGGGCGAGCGCCAGCGGTTTGCGTTGTGCGCCGCCCTCGCCCACCGGCCCGCACTGCTGCTTGCCGACGAGCCGACCGGCGAGCTCGACGACGCCAGCGCCGACGCCACCCGTGCGCTGATCGTCGAGCTCACCCGCACCCACGGCACGAGCGTTATCCTGGTGACCCACGATCCGGCGACCGCTGAGGTCGCCGACCGCATAGTGCGGATCCGGGACGGGCGGATCGTCGGCGACCGGCGCGCCGGACGCGACGCGCTCGTGATCAACGACGGCTGGCTGCGGCTTCCCTCCGATCTGCTCACGCAGGCCGGTATCGGCCGCCGCGCCCGCGTACGGTCCACCCCAGACGGGCTGATCGTGACGCGGGCGGACAACGATTCCGATCCGGCCGGTCCGGCGCGTCCGGCCGCAGCCAGGGCCGGGCCCGAACCGTCAGTACCCTGGGCTCCCGTGCAGGTCGGGCTTTGCTCCGTGGCGCGCACCTACGGGCACGGGCTTACCAGGCGCGACGTGCTCGGCGGGCTCACGCACGACTTCGCGCCCGGCCGGATGACCGCCATCACGGGCCGCTCGGGCGCGGGGAAAACGACGCTGCTAAGGCTGGTAGCCGGGCTCGACCGGCCAAGTTCGGGCCAGGTCATGCTCGATGGGCACCCGCTCGGTGACTGCAACGGTGAGCAGCTCGCGAGCCTGCGCCGGGAGCGGATCGGCTACCTCTCGCAGGAGCCCGCGCCGATCGGGTTCCTGAGCGCCGAGGAGAACGCCGTGCTCGTACTGCGGATCCGCGGCTGGGATGCGGACGCCGCCGCCGAGCGCGCCGCCAGCGCGCTGACCCGGGCCGGACTCGCCGACCGCTCCCGCCAGCGCGTCCGCCGACTCTCGGCTGGGGAAGCCCAGCGCTTGGCGCTGGCCCGGGCGCTCGCGAGTGCGCGGGGGCTGCTGGTCGTCGACGAGCCGACCTCGCGGCAGGACGAGAACAACGCCCGGGCCGTCGGGGCTCTGCTGGCGGCCGCCGCGCACGAGGAAGGCCAGACGGTGATCTGCGCCACGCACGATCCCGCCGTGATCCGCCGAGCCGACCATGTCATCGTCCTAACCGGATAGCTAAGTCAGGGAAATGGTGGACGTCGGCGGTGTCCAGCGCAAAGACGCG
>ODAK010002909.1_pt1 | contig 17865 bp, 9 predicted proteins | sample 1539591 | NCBI WGS metagenome assembly ODAK01 (sample SAMEA3539303, study PRJEB22396) | soil metagenome | biome: tundra; feature: field; material: soil | place: USA | collected 2010-05 | depth 0.15 m
GTCACCGATGTCCGGCGTTGAACGGCCGCTCTTGAGAATATTGAGATGTTGGCCCGTCCGTCCGGACTTGGCCGGGTGCGGTGGTACGTCAGCGGGTGGTCTTGAGCGAATTCGTTGAGAAACTCGATGCCGGCGAGTCGCCTGCGGGCCCGGATCGAAGGGGAAGTTGGTATTTTTTAGCGGACCGGCGCGATCGCCGATGCTTTCGAGTCGATCTTGGCGCTGACCTTCGCTAAGCGGGAGCTGGTATCGCCTCCGTTAGCCTCGAAGGGAACGTCAGTGCCAATCGCCTGAGATTCTGCGCGATGGCGGTGAACAGGAACTCACCATTAAGTGGGGAAATGACATCAACAAGCATAATGCACAGACATTGAGCGGTCTGAAGCGCGCAATGTACGGTGAGCCGAAGCCCTATTGGCCCGCCACCGTCAATTGATTATCGATTTGCCTGCTACCGGCGTATTGTGCCGCCAGCGCCTCGATCCTGTTCAATTCTTTCGACCCCACGGCGCCCCGTAATATCACGGCGTCTTGGTTGGTGGCGATCTGCACGTGTTGGGCAAGCACTGAAAACGACTGGTCGGCTAGCAGCGCCTGCCGGATCTGCGCCGTGACACGACGATCGTCGCTATCGCTCGCGGCAACTGTTGGAGTACTTGAATCCGCGGGCTTTAGATTCGCCGCTGAGTTGTCGGTGCCCACTGGCTCAGCGGCGGCGCCGGGCAGTGCAATAGCCCCCTGAAGGAACACCGCGGCGACCACAAGCCTGAGTCCCACAGCCTTTCTAAACATAAATTACATTATGCTCCCCATTTCCTCGAATGCGCTGCCGATTGCAAGAAAAAGCCTGGGGCGGAACGATCGATGACAAACCCCCGCTCGCCCGCGAGAGAAAACTTTAGCCTGCGGCAACAGCGGGACAATAAGTAATGTCCACCACTCACGGCGCGAACAGTCCACTAGGCCATTTCTGCGCCCCGACTGCCACTTTGGGCTGCCGCGCCGACGGGAGGTGCGGTTCGTTGAGGAAGCGGGCGAACGAGGTCCGCAGGCGTCCAGCGTGAAGCTCATGTCGCACGGCGCACATCGATCCTGAGAGCGGTGTCACCTGGCCACGCGTTGTTGGTACCGCTGATTTTTTCGCTGCCGCCGCTACTTCAGGTGCTTCGCGAGGAACTCCATCGTGCGCAGCCACGCGAGCTGCGCGGCTGCCGCATCGTGCTTCAGGAACGGCAGGTTCTTCGAGTCCGCGGTCTCGTTCGCGAATGCGTGCTTTGCGTGGTACCGGTGGAACTCGAACGAGACCTTCGCATCGAGCAGCTTCTTCTCCAGCTCGTCGACCTTGCCGATCGGAAACGCCGCGTCCTCGGTCGCCCAGTGGCCCATCAGCGGCGCGCGGATCCGGGTCGCGTCGACATACTCGAGCGGCGGGTAGCCGTACCAAACGACCGCAGCGTCCGCCTCCGGCACATTGACCGCTGCAAGCAACGTGAGCGCGCCGCCCATGCAGAACCCGATGACGCCGACCTTGGTGCTGCCCGAGGCCTTCAGGTGCTGCACGGCGCCGCGCACGTCCTGGCCGGCGGTCACCGCGAAGTCCAGCCCTTGCATCAGATGCTGGGCTTCGTTCGCCTCGAGCGCGATTTTGCCGCGATAAAGATCCGGCACCAGGGCCCGGTACCCGGCCGCCGCGAGCTTGTCGGCCACGCCCCGAATCTGGTCGTTGAGTCCCCACCACTCCTGGATCACGACGATGCCCGGCGCGGGTACGCCGTGCGCGCCCTCGGCGAGGTAGCCGTTCACGCTCCCGCCATCCGGGCGCTGGTAGCTGACTGTCTTGCCCATCCTGTCCTCCTCCATCTATCCGTCCCGCACGCAGTGGCGGGGTGGGCGCTTCCGTCGGCGAACGCAGCGATTGCGACGGCCGAGGCCCGGGCCTTCACAGCTGGGCCAGCGGGGGCGTCCCGGTCGGGTCCGAGCCGCGCGCGCCGGGCGCCACTCACCGGTCCATCAGGTTGCTCGAACCTCCGCCGATAGGCAACCCCGGGTCGGCTTGATTTCCGTGTCAGGAGTGCCGGTAGAAACGAGGCGCTTTTCCCGAGCGTCACGGGCTGTGCTCGGCAATTAATCAGCACGGCAACGCCGACAGGCCGGCCGAGGATCGGGTTCGCGGCCGCCATGACGCGCCGCATCATGGCGAATCTGTCCTCGCGCCACTGACGTACGCGGTGCGCGGTTCTGGCTAAACCTAACGCGATGATTGCTGCGGCGGATGGTGCACGGCGTCTCAACCCTGACTCCAAGACGGTGATTTATGTCCTATCTTGAGGCTGCGTTGAACCGTACATTGGGGCACTTGCAAATGCGAGGCGAGGACGCGAGGCCGCAAGGCTCAGCGGTGACTTCTGCACGGTACAGCTAGGATTAGGCGGCGTATGCTCGAGAGCGACGCAGCACGTATGACGGGCGTGCTCGCGGACAATTCCGCGGCGCTGAGCCGTCTTGGCCTTCTGATCGAGACTGTGACCGCGAGCGTTGCCGGCATCAGCACGGCGCCGTCGGTGATCGAGGCGCTGCCGGACAGTCTGGCGACCCTCGCCCGGGTGGTGCGCATCGACCGGGTGGTCATGGTCGAAACCCTATCTCACAGCGGCGGACTGTCCTCGCATAGCCTGCTGTTCAACTGGACGGCGCCCGATGGCGCAGCCTCGCCGCTGCACGCCGAGGCACTGATTCCCCAGGCCGATGTCGCGGCGTTGCAAGATTGGACACGGCCGCTGACGCAAGGCCAGTCCGTGGTCACGATGCGGGGCAGCGCACACGAAGCGGTGCGGCGCTTCATGAGCGATCTCGGTGTGCTGACCTCTTTGATGGTGCCCATCATGGTCGAGGGACGCCATTGGGGACGAATCTGCTTTGACGATTGCGAGAGTGAGCACGACTGGGCCGACGAGGACATCAAGTTGCTGTCCATGCTGGCCCAGGTCATCGGCGCGGGCATTACCCGTGAGCGCTTTCGACGCCAGGCACAGCAGCGTGAACAATTGTTGCAGGCTGTCACTACCTGCGCCGCGCAGATTGGGACGGCCCCGGATCTGCGCCAGGCAATCACCAACTCGCTCAGCATCCTCGCACAGGCGGTGGACGTTGATCGGATGCTGCTCATGGAGGTGTGCAGCGGGAACCGCGACGCGGGCGTGCCGCGCACACTGCTGCGCAATTTCTGGCACGCGCCGGAAACACCGCTGCGCCTGGCCCATATCGCGCAGACCACCTCGCTCGCACCCGATCCGGACCTCGCGGCCTGGATGGCGCCGCTGCAGCGCGGAGTCGCGGTCGAAGGCCAGATAGCCAGCGCGCAAGGCGGCGTCAAAGATTTGTTCGCGCGGCTCCAAGTGCGTTCGGTGCTGCTCGTTCCGATCATGGTCGACGCTCGCTATTGGGGTCACATCGGGCTCGACGTGTGTCGCCACGAGCGCGTTTGGAGCGGCGCCGAGGTTGATGTACTGCGCATCCTGGCCGATCTCATCGGTACGGCCATTACGCGCGAACGCTACCTGGCCGAACTCGCCCGGGCCGACACCATCATCCAGAGCAGTCCGACGATTCTCTATCGCCTGCGCGGAGAGCCGTCGTTGCCGATGATCTATGTGTCAAAAAACATTGCCCGCCTCGGTCACGAGCCGAGGCAGTTGCTCAGCGCGCCGACGCTGTATCGCGAATTGATCCATCCGGAGGACCGCAACGTCGTGCGCGCCGCCATGGAGCAGTTGCTGCAGCGGAGTGCGCCCGCCTCGAGCGTGGAATTCCGAATGCTGACCAGCGACGGCGCCGTGCGATGGTTTGAAAACTGCTACACCCCCGTGCGGGACGAGACAGAGCGGCTGATCGAGATTGAGGGCGTCCTGATTGACATCAGCGAGCGCAAGGCAGCGGAGGCAAAGATTGCGCAGCTGGCGCGTACCGACGTACTCACGGGGCTCGCCAACCGCATGACATTCAGCGATCAACTGCGCCAGGCATTCGCCAGTGCCCAGCGGGGGGCGCGCGCCTTTGCCGTGCTGTACCTGGATCTGGACCGCTTCAAGGAAGTCAACGATACGCTGGGCCATCACGCCGGAGATCGGCTGCTGCAGGAAGTGTCGCGCCGGCTGCGCGATGTGACGCGCGAGGTCGATATTGTCGCACGCCTCGGCGGTGATGAATTTGCAATTGTGCAGAGCGGAATCGACGACTCCGCCGCGGCCGGCACCTTGGCCGAAAAGTTGATCGAAATCGTGTCGGCGCCGTACGTCATTGACGGCAACGATCTACGTATCGGTGTGAGCATCGGGATATCGCTGTATGAAATCAATGTCAGCACCCCAGATGCGTTGCTGATGCAAGCCGACCAGGCGCTGTACCGCGCCAAGCACGCCGGCCGGGGGCAATATCGCTTCCATTCGGACGAGATCGACCTCGAGGTCCGCGAACACATGATGCTGGCAGACGATCTGCGCAGCGCCCTGGCGCGGCACGAGCTCGAGATGCGCTACCAGCCGCAGGTCGAACTGGCATCGGGCAAGATCGTCGGCATGGAAGCGCTGCTGCGTTGGAATCACCCCACACGCGGATTGTTGTTGCCGGAGGACTTTCTGCCCATCGCCGAGAAGTACGGCATCATGCAGCAGCTTGGCCGATGGGCCATGGATACGGCCTGCCGTCAGATGTCGCTATGGCGCGGCGCAGGCATGCAGGTGCCGGTCGTGGCCATCAATGTCGCACTGGCGCAGATCAAGATGGGGCGCGAGTTCGTACGCGACGTCATCGATAGCATCGCGCGCTGGGGTCTGAAAGCCGCCGATATCGAGCTTGACGTGACCGAGCTGGTGCTGGCGCGCTCGACCCTGGCGCAAAGCAATGTGCTCGACCAGCTGCGCCGAATGGGCGTCGGTATCGCGATCGATGATTTCGGCTCGCAATACTCCTCGCTCGATTATCTGCGCAGCTATCGGGTCAATCGCCTCAAGATTGCACGCGGCATGATCGCGGCGGCCGATGCGGAGCCCGGCGGTGTGGCAATGGTTCGTGCAATCCTCAGTCTGGCGGGCGAGCTCGGCATAGAAGTCGTCGCCGAAGGGGTCGAGACCGACAGCCAGCGCAAATTGCTGGTGCAAGCGAGTTCGCACGCCCAGGGGCAGGGCTTCTTCTATAGCCGCGCCGTGCCTGCCGGCGAAACCATGCCCATGCTGCGGGCCGGCGTGGTCCGGCCTGAGGGTCGCGCCATCGATAGTGCGCTGCGCGACACCGATGCCGATGCCGATGCCGACAGCGATAACGATAACGATAACCACGGCGATACCGAGGATGTGGGCGCAGAACGCGCAGCGGCGAACTGAGCGTCCGAGCCCGCCCCGGGCTGCTATCCCAGCGCCATTCGCGGCATAATAGACCGACCCACTGCCGGAGCGCGTGCGGCTGCAGAGCTTGCGGCCGGATACTGGTATCGTTTTTTTCGGGTTCGAAGGGAATTCCTAGCGATGTGGATCGTCAGGCTGGCGCTGCGTCGACCTTACACGTTCATCGTGCTGGCGATGCTGATCGTACTGCTCGGCGTATTCAGCATCCTGCGTACGCCAACGGATATCTTCCCGAACATCGATATTCCCGTCATCAGCGCCATCTGGTCGTACACGGGTTTGCCGCCCGATGACATGGCCAACCGCATCGTCGCCAACGCGGAGCGCTACGCACAGACCACGGTCAATGACGTCGAGCACTCCGAGTCGCAGTCGCTGCCGGGAATCTCGGTCGTCAAGTATTTCTTTCAGCCGAATGTCAATGAGGAGCTGGCGTACGCGCAGATAACCGGCGTGTCGCAGACGCTGCTGCGACAGGCCCCACCCGGCACGACACCGCCGTTCATCCTTGCCTACAACGCCTCGACCGTACCAATACTGCAACTGGCGCTCGAGAGCCCGAGCCTGTCTGAAGCACAGATCTTCGACATGGCCAACACGGTGGTGCGTCCGAGTCTGGCGACCGTCGCGGGGGCCTCTCTGCCGTATCCCTACGGCGGCAAGCAGCGGCAGATACAGGTCGACATCGACCCTGAGGCGCTGCGCTCCAAGGGCCTCGCGGCCGCCGATGTCAGCAATGCCATCGGCGCACAGAACCTGATCATTCCGGCCGGCACCGAAAAGATCGGCGACATCGAATACAACGTCAAATTGAACTCGAGCCCGCTCAATGTCTCGGACCTCAACGACGTCCCGATTCGGGACGTCAACGGCACCGTGGTGTTCGTGCGCGATGTCGCCAACGTGCACGATGGCTCTAGCCCCCAGACCAATCTGGTGCGCCTGAATGGACGACACGCGGTGCTGATGTCGGTGCTCAAGACCGGCAGCGCCTCGACGCTGCAGGTCGTCGAGAGCATCAAGAGGCTGCTGCCGGGCATCCAGGCGCAGCTGCCGCAGGACCTCAAGGTCACGGCGACCGCGGATCAGTCGTTATTCGTACGCGCTGCAGTCAGCGCCGTGATTCGAGAGGGGGCGATCGCGGCCGCACTGACCGGCCTCATGATCCTGCTGTTCCTGGGTTCGTGGCGCAGCACCCTGATCATCACGATCTCGATTCCGCTGTCGGTGTTGACATCGATCATCTGTCTGTCGGCGATCGGTGAGACCATCAACATCATGACGCTCGGCGGTCTGGCGCTGGCGGTCGGCATCCTGGTCGATGATGCGACGGTGGCGATCGAGAACATCAACTGGCATCTCGAGCAGGGCAAGGCTGTCGAGCCCGCGATTCTCGACGGAGCGCAGCAGATTGCCCTGCCGGCGCTGGTCTCGACGCTGTGCATCTGCGTCGTGTTCGTGCCCATGTTCCTGCTGACCGGCGTATCGCGATTCCTGTTCGTGCCGCTGGCCGAGGCCGTGGTATTTGCCATGCTCGCCTCCTACGTGCTGTCGCGAACGCTGGTGCCCACGCTCGCCAAATACTGGCTGCACAAGCATGTCGAACACGAGGCTGCGCCCGATGGTGTGTTCACGCGCTTCCAGCACGGCTTCGAGCATCGCTTTGCGGCCATTCGCGATAGCTATCGCGACATGCTAGCAGCCGGTCTGCACCATGGACTGACCTTCATCGTTGCCTTCATGGTCATCGGCTCCACGACATTCGTGCTGCTGCCGTGGCTCGGACGGGACTTCTTTCCATCGGTGGACGCGGGGCAGGTGCGGTTGCACCTGCGCGCGCGCAGCGGCACGCGTCTGGAACAGACCGCCATCCTGGTCGATGAGGTGGAGGCGCAGATCCGCAAAATTATTCCATCGGACGAGCTCGACACTCTGGTCGACAATATCGGCGTGCCCTATAGCGGCATCAACCTGTCTTACAGCACTTCGGCGCCGATCGGTCCGGGCGACGCCGACGTCCAGATCGCGCTGCGCCTGGACCACCATCGGCCGACGGTCGAGTACGTGCGGGCGCTGCGTGCGCAGCTGCGCGATCAGTTTCCTTCCACGAGCTTCTCGTTTCTACCGTCCGACATCGTCAGCCAGATCCTGAATTTTGGACTGCCGGCGCCGTTCGACGTGCAGGTGGTCGGCATCAACCTCACCGACAATCGCAATTTCGCCAACGCGCTGCTGACCAAATTGCAGACTATTCCCGGGGCAGCGGATCTGCGCATCCAGCAGGCCTTCGACTACCCGCAGGTCAATGTGACGGTCGATCGCGTGAATGCCGCGCAGCTCGGATTCACGCAGCAGGACGTGGCCACCAACGTGCTGATCTCGCTCTCAGGCAGCCAACAGACCGCGCCTTCGTACTGGGTCGATCCCAAGACGGGAATTGAATACAACGTCGCCACGCAGGCGCCGCAGTACCGTCTCACCTCGATGCAGGACCTGGCGGTCACACCGGTGACCAAGGGAACCGGCGGTAGCCAGCAGCTGCTGGCCAATCTCGCCACGATCGACCGCGGCGTGGGGCAGGCCGTCGTGAGCCATTACGATGCACGCCCGGTCATCGATATCTACGGTTCAGTCGACGGCACGGATCTGGGCACCGTCAGCGATGCAGTGCACCGTCAGCTCGAAGCGGTACGTCATGAGCTGCCACGAGGCAGCAATCTGACCGTGCGCGGACAGATCGAGACCATGCGTACATCCTTCAACGGTCTCGCCTACGGTATGATCGGGGCGATTCTGCTGATCTATCTGCTGATCGTCGTCAACTTTCAAAGCTGGCTCGACCCGCTCATCATCATCAGCGCCCTGCCGGCGGCGCTGGCCGGCATGGTCTGGATGCTATTCGTGACTCATACGACGATCAGTGTGCCGGCGTTGATCGGCGCAATCATGTGCATGGGCGTTGCCACCGCGAACAGCATTCTGGTCGTGAGCTTCGCGCGCGAGCGCCTGGATCAAGGCGTTGAGGCGGCGGCCGCCGCGCTCGAAGCCGGCTTCGGGCGTTTCCGGCCGGTGCTCATGACGGCGCTGGCCATGGTGATCGGAATGCTGCCGATGTCGCTCGGACTCGGTGAGGGCGGTGAGCAGAACGCGCCGCTGGGACGGGCCGTGATCGGCGGGCTGCTGTTTGCCACCTTTGCGACGCTGCTGTTGGTTCCGGTGGTGTTTTCGGTCATTCACGGACGGTTCACGCGTGTCTCGCGCGGGGCGGCTGCGGAGCAGGCATGAACGAGGCGGAACAAACCCATCATCAGACGCAGCGGCTCAAGCGTCTCGCGCTGTATGTGCTGATCGCGGCGATAGTGGTGGCGGCTTGGGGCATTTTCTCGCGCCTGCACGCGCGCACCGCCCTCGAACACAGTACCCAGGCGGCGGCGGTAGCCAGCGTCATCGTGGTCACGCCCCACCACAGCGACAGCGCCAACGAGCTGGTGCTGCCGGGCGACGTGCAGCCCTATACCGATGCGCCGATCTATGCGCGCACCAGCGGCTACCTGAAGCGCTGGTATGCCGACATCGGCAAGCAGGTCAAGGCGGGCGAGCTGCTGGCGGACATCGAGACACCCGAGGTGGACGCACAATACCGCCAGGCCAAGGCGGATCTCGCCACGGCCGAAGCCAACAACCATCTGGCACAGACCACTGCGGCGCGCTATCAGGAGCTGCGCAAAACCGGGCTGGTGGCAGCGCAGGACGTCGACAATGCGCAGGGCGATGCCGACGCCAAGACCGCACAGCTTGAATCGGCGCACCAGAATCTGCAGCGTCTGGCGCAAATGCAAGCCTTCAACCGCATCACCGCACCGTTCGATGGGGTCGTGACCGCGCGCCGCATCGATGTCGGTGCGCTCGTGACCCAGGGCAGCACTGGTGGACAGGAACTGTTTCACATGACCGCGACGACCCGCCTGCGCGTCTACGTTCAAGTACCGCAGGCCTATGCAGGCCTGGTTCATCCGGGATTGAGCGCCGAACTTAACTTTCCCGAAGAACCCGATCGCCGCTTCCCGGCCAAAGTCGTCAGCACGGCGCGCTCGATTGACTCCACGACGCGCACTCTGCTGACCGAACTCGAAGCGGACAATTCCAAAGGCGAATTGCTGTCAGGCTCGTTTGCGCAGGTTCACTTGCCGTTGCCGGTAGGCCTCGCGAGCTGGCGGCTGCCGTCCAATACGCTGCTGTTTCGAGCCGACGGCCTGCACGTTGCGGCAGTCGATGCGAACAATCACGTTCAGCTCAAGGCGGTGCGTATTGGCCGCGATTTTGGCAGTGAGATCGAGATCCTGAGCGGGGTCGGGGCCGAGGATCGCGTCATTCTCAATCCGGCAGATTCGCTGCTGAGCGGCACGACGGTGCGGGTCAACGCCGCTGCACACTGAGGGGTCAACTACCGCTGGTGCCCTTGAACTCCGCGGCGAACACGCGCGCGAAAGCCTCGGTGAACAGATGCGGCAGCTTTCCGGCGGGCATCTCGGTAATGCTGTGGAAGCGTTCGCTCAGTGCCGCGGCATCGCCGTCGCCGGCCCCGCGCTGAGCGCCGTTTGGTGCCAATGCCTTGGGATCCAGGCGCGAGACGAATTCGGCGAGCGCGGCGCGCAGCGCGCGCGAGAAGGCCAGATCGTGGCGTCGCGTGCTGGCGAGGGTCTCGCGCAGCCACTGTACGGCGTCGAGTTTGTGCGCGTCGTGCCCCTGCAGCAGTCGAACCAGCAGATCCTCGACGGGCAGGCCGGTCAGGCCGATCTGCTGCGGATCCTCGCGACCGACTTCAATCTGACTGTGATCGCGCATTTCACGCTGGGCCAAGGCCAGTCCTTTGAGCCCGACCAGCGCCTCGCGCATCATCAGTCCGGCCAGATGCAGGATGCGCGTGTGGGCCTCCTCCGCGAACGGTTTCGCATCGATGCCCGCGCCGCGACAGAATGCCTCGATGCCTGCGGCGCTCTCGGCGGCGCGCAGTTCGGGCCGCGCCGCGCTCGAAAGCTGTGGCCGCGCGGGCGTTGGCCGCTGCTCGCTCTGATCGAAGGCCAACAGACCGGGGTCTGCGGTCAGCACCGGTTGGCCAAAGCCGTCCAACGGCCCGATACGGCTGCTCGTTGCTGGGTCCGGACGCAGCAGATCGCCCATGTTGAAGTCGGCGCCGAGATCGTTGCGGTCCGCGGCGGGCTGACCCACCGGCGGCGCGGGATTGACCGGAAAAATCGAGCTCGCCTCGGGCGCTTCAGCCGCGTCGCCATCGATGCTGACGGCGACCTGATATTCCCCCAGATACAGTCGATCCCCGTCGCGCAGCGGATAGCTGGCGCGGCGGCCCAACGCCTCGCTGCGCTCGTTAATGAATACCCCGTTGGTGCTGGTGTCCAACAGGTAGAAGGCCCCGTTATGGAACTTCACCCGTGCGTGGTGGGCCGAGAGATAGCGCTCCGGATCGGGCAGAACCCAATCATTGTCATGGGCGCGGCCGATACTGCCGCCGCCGACGCCAAAGACGATGCTGCTGCGCGCCCCGAGGGGGGTGCGCTGCTCGCTGAGGATTGTGAGCTTCAGGGCCATCTTGAGAACCCACGCCTAGTCTACCCGGACATATAATACTTCGGCGGAGCATTTCTGCTCAGGCTGGGCGGCACCACAGTCAACGATGGCATCGAACCATATCTTCAAGGTTATCTTTGTGAACCAGGGCAAGCTTTACGAGGTCTACGCCCGCAAGGTCAGCCATGGCACGCTATTCGGGTTTGTCGAAATCGAGGAGTTGGTGTTCGGCGGGCGCTCCTCGGTGGTGGTGGACCCGGCTGAAGAGCGGGTGAAAAGCGAATTTACCGGCGTCACGCGCAGCTACCTGCCCTTGCAGTCGATCGTCCGGATCGACGAAGTGCGCAAGCAGGGAGTCAGCAAAATCGTCGCGCTCGAGGGCGCCAATGTGGCGCAGTTCCCGATGCCGCTGCTGCCACCCTCGGCTAGTGACCCGGGGCCAAAAAAGAATTGATGCTCACGCTTCCTGGCTCCCAGGCTCTGTCCGAATTTCGACTCCTCCGACTGCTCGCGCGCCTGCAGGCGCGCGAGCCGGGTGTCACGGCCGTGAGCGCGCAGTTCCTGCATTTTGTGCAGTGCAGCCGCGAACTCGATGCGCTGGAAGGCGCGCGGCTCGCGCAACTTCTTGACGACGGCGGCCTGCCGCCGCTGCGCGGCGGCCCCTGGCAGGTGCTCGTGGTGCCCCGACCCGGAACGATCTCGCCCTGGTCCAGCAAGGCCACCGATATAGCGCAGGTTTGCGGGCTGGAGGCCGTGCGCCGCATCGAGCGCGGGATCCTCTACAGCCTCGCGCTGCCCGCCGGTATGGCGCAGGCGCGTCGTGCCGGACTGGCGGCGCTGCTGCACGACCGCATGATCGAGGCGGTGTTCGAGGAACTGGACGCCGCCGCGCAGTTGTTCGCGCAGGAGCCGGCGCGGCCGCTGCAGTTCATCTCGCTGGGCGCAGGATGCGCTGCGCTGATCGAGGCCAACCGTCGCTTAGGGTTGGCCCTCAGCGAGGGTGAGATCGACTACCTGTTCGACACCTTCATCAGGCTCGGGCGCGATCCAAGCGATGTGGAACTCATGATGTTCGCGCAGGCGAACTCCGAACACTGTCGCCACAAGATCTTCAATGCGCAGTTTGTGATCGACGGCGTGGCGCGCGAGAAGTCCCTGTTTGCGATGATCCGCAATACCCATGTGCGCGCACCTGCAGGCGTGCTCTCCGCCTACCGCGACAACGCTGCAGTGATTGTCGGCAGCGCCGCGACGCGCTGGTTTCCAGACCCCGAGAGCGGTATCTACCGCGGCAGCGACGAGTCGGTCGATATCCTCATGAAGGTCGAGACGCACAACCATCCGACGGCCATCTCACCGTTTCCGGGCGCGGCCACCGGGGCCGGCGGTGAGATTCGTGACGAAGCGGCCACCGGCCGAGGCGCCAAGCCGAAGGCTGGCCTGACGGGCTTTGCGGTCTCACACCTGTGCATTCCAGGCTTCCAGCAGCCCTGGGAACAGACTATCGGCAAGCCGGCACGCATCGCTTCGGCCCTGGAAATCATGCTTGAAGGGCCGATCGGAGCGGCAGCGTTCAATAATGAATTCGGGCGGCCGAATATCTGCGGCTATTTTCGAACGCTCGAGACCGCGCTGCCCGGGGATGTACCGGGGTGCGTGCGCGGCTACCACAAACCCATCATGCTGGCCGGCGGCCTTGGCAATGTGCGGCGAGCGCACGTCGAGAAAGCCGAGGTCTCGGTGGCGGCGCCGCTCGTGCTGCTCGGCGGCCCGGCGATGCTCATCGGTCTCGGGGGTGGCGCGGCCTCCTCGGTCGGCAGCGGCGCATCGAGCGAGCAGCTGGATTTCGCCTCAGTCCAGCGGGGCAATGCCGAGATGCAGCGGCGGGCACAGGAAGTCATCGATCGCTGCTGGGCCCTAGGCGAGCACAATCCGATCGAGCTGATTCACGATGTCGGTGCCGGTGGCCTCTCCAATGCGGTGCCCGAGGCAGTGGCTCATAGCCATCGCGGCGCCCGCATCGCGCTGCGGGCGATTCCCAACGCCGAACCCGGCATGTCGCCGCTTGAGATCTGGTGCAATGAGGCGCAGGAGCGCTACGTGCTCACCTTGGCGCCGCGCAGTCTGGAGCGCTTCAGCGCGATCGCGCAGCGCGAACGTTGCCCGTACGCCGTGATCGGCGAGATCACCGACGATGGTCAGTTGGTCGTGCGCGACCGGCAATTCGACAATGAGCCGGTGCACATGCCGATCGAGGCACTGCTCGGCAAGCCGCCGCAGATGCGGCGCGAAGTGCGCAGCCGGCCGCAATGGCGTGGCGATTCGGATTGCGAGAGGGTTGATCTGCGCGAGGCGGTGTATCGCGTGCTGCGTTTGCCGGCCGTGGCCGACAAGACGTTTCTGATCACGATCGGGGATCGTACCGTTGGCGGGCAGATCAGCCGCGATCAACTGGTCGGCCCCTGGCAGGTCCCGGTCAGCGACGTTGCGGTCACACTCGCTGACTATCACCACCTGCGCGGGGAGGCGATGGCGATCGGCGAGCGCACGCCGGCCGCCCTGCTGGACGCCGGGGCCGCGGCGCGCCTGGCGGTAGCGGAGGCCATAACCAATATTCTGGCCGCCGATATCGCAGCGCTCAGCGACGTGCGCCTGTCGGCCAACTGGATGGCCGCCTGCGGCGTGGAGGGCGAGGATGCCGCGCTCTACGAGGCCGTGCGCGCGCTGGGCGAGGAGTTCTGTCCGCAGCTGGGCTTGGCAATTCCGGTCGGAAAAGACTCGCTATCGATGCGCACTGCATGGCAGGAGGCGGGCGCGAGCAAGTGCGTCATCGCGCCGGTGTCGTTGATCGTATCGGCATTCGCCCCGGTGCAAAACGTACGCCGTACCTGGACGCCGGTGCTGCAAACGGATCGCGGCGAGACGGCGCTTTTGCTGGTCGATCTCGGGCGCGGCCGTAACCGTCTCGGCATGAGCGCTCTGGCGCAGGTCTTCAATGCCGTGGGCGGGGCGCCGGCCGATGCGGACGATGCGGGGCTGCTGCGCGGTTTTGCCGCGGCGCTGATTGAATTGCGTGCACGGGAGCTGGTGCTGGCCTACCACGATCGCTCCGACGGCGGTTTGTTCGTGACGCTGGTCGAGATGGCTTTCGCCGGTCATTGCGGTCTGGACATCGCGCTCGCGGCCAGCGGCAGCTCAGCCGTGGCGCAACTGTTCGCCGAGGAGCCGGGCGCGGTGCTGCAGATACGGCGCGAGAATCGCTCGGCGGTGCTCGACTGTCTGTCGGCGCATGACCTTGGCGACTGCGTACACATGATCGGTGTCCCCACGCCAGCGCTGCGCGTGCGTATCCGCGTTGGCGAAGCTCTGTTCGATGAATCCTGGAGCGAGCTGCGACGCGCCTGGTCGGAGACCTCCTACCACATGCGGCGACTGCGCGATGACCCACAGTGCGCTGAGGAGGAACTCGCCGCGCTGCTCGATGAGGGCGACCCGGGGCTGTCACAGCAGTTGAGTTTTGACGCGAATCAGGACCTCGCGGCGCCGATGATTGCGCGCGCGGCGCGCCCATGCGTCGCGGTGCTGCGCGAGCAGGGCGTCAACAGCCATTTCGAGATGGCCGCCGCGCTCGATCGCGCGGGTTTCGAGGCGCACGATGTGCACATGTCGGACCTGCTCAGCGGTGCGCGCAGCCTGTCGGCTTTTTCCGGACTGATCGCCTGCGGTGGCTTCTCCTATGGCGACGTGCTCGGCGCCGGCCGTGGTTGGGCGCGTTCGATCCTGTTCCACGAGCGCACCCGGCGCGAGTTCGAGCATTTTTTCGAGCGCAGCGATACCTTTTCGCTCGGCGTCTGCAATGGCTGTCAAATGTTTGCTGTGCTCAAGGAACTGATACCGGGCGCGCAACCCTGGCCGCGGTTCCTGCGTAATCGCTGCGAGCAGTTCGAGGCGCGCCTGAGCCTGATCGAGATCCTTGACTCGCCCTCAGTGCTGCTGGCGGGAATGCACGGTTCGCGCTTGCCGGTAGCGGTCGCCCACGGCGAAGGTCGGCCGCAGTTCGACGGTGAAGAGGATATGCGGCGCTGTCTGGACGAGCGTCTGGTCGCGTTTCGCTACGTCACGAACCGCGGCGAGCCGGCACGATGCTATCCCGCCAACCCTAACGGCGCCGTGCAGGCAATAGCCGCGCTCACCACACCGGACGGCCGCGTTACCGTGACCATGCCGCATCCCGAGCGCGTTTATCGCACGGCGCAGAACTCTTGGCACCCGCGCGAGGCCGGCGAGGACAGCGGCTGGATGCGGCTGTTCCGCAACGCTCGTGTGTGGCTCGGCTAGCCGCGGCAGCGCACCGCCAGGCGATCAACCGCTGGCTTTACCGCCCATCGAATGAGCGCCATTGGGCTCGGATTGATCGGCGAAGACGCGGCGCACCACGATCGCCTGTTGCAGGCGAGCTTTGCGCACGTAGCACTGATACAGCAGGTCCTTGATGACCTCGAGCAGCAAGCCGGCTTGATCGTCATCGATCAGCGGCAGGCTCGGGTCGGCGTCGGTCCCGAACAGCACACGTTTGATCGGTGTGAAAGCGCTCACATCAATCTCCGCCATGTCGCGCACCTGATTGAGCTCATCAAACAGGCGTAATTTTCCGGGCTCGCCGAGGTTGGCGAACACCGCCTGCATGGTGCGACGACACATGGTCGCGAAGGCGTTGAACGTGCCATGCGAATAGCACAGCAGCGTTTCGCTAAACAACGTCTCGATCTCTTGCGGCAGATACGCGAAGTTGAATTTTTCCTTTGGCCGCTCGACCTCGCTGAACTGCGATGACAATTCGATGCGCTCGCTGCTGTAGCTGCGCACGTTGGAGCGCAGAAAGATCGGTGAGTTGCACGCATCGCATCGATAGACGAGGCCGATCTGCTTTGGCCGGCTGGCGCTCAGCTCGGCGAAGCCGGGCACCGCGAGCGGCGTCATGTGGGCCAGTATCAAACAATGTGGGCAGGTCAGGGCGAGGCTCGCGGCCTGTTCATTGTGCAGCCGATCGTTGGTATCGATGTAAACCGACATGGATCTGAGTGTAGCCGAATGGCGACATTGCAGCATGAACTTGCGCGGCGTAGATGCTGTGTTCGCCGATAACGCGGCGCGCGTTTACATAATCATCGCCTGGTAGCGCGACTGATGCTTGCGCCCCGCCCCGCCCCGCCGCGCGTTAGCGCGTGAGCTTCCGGTACTTGAGCCGATGCGGCTGCGTGGCGTCCTCGCCGCGGCGGCGGCGCACGTCTCCGACGTAGTCCTGGTAATTGCCCTCGAACCAGACCACTTCGGAATTGCCCTCGAACGCCAGGATATGCGTGGCGATACGGTCGAGGAACCAGCGGTCGTGCGAGATCACGACGGCGCAGCCGGGAAAATTCAGCAGCGCGTCTTCGAGCGCGCGCAGGGTCTCGATGTCCAGATCGTTGGTGGGCTCATCGAGCAGCAGTACGTTGGCGCCGGCGCGCAGTACCTTGGCCAGATGCACGCGATTGCGCTCGCCGCCGGAGAGCTCGCCGATCAACTGCTGCTGTTGCGCGCCCTTGAAATTGAAGCGACCGACATAGCCGCGCGAAGGGGTCTCGTAGTTGTCGACACGGATGATGTCCTGGCCACCGGAGATTTCCTCCCAGACTGTCTTTTTGTCATTCAGTGTCTGGCGCGACTGATCGACATAGGCGAGTTTCACCGTCGGACCGATGCGAATGTCCCCGGCATCGGGCTTCTCGACGCCGGTCAGCATGCGAAACAGCGTGGTCTTACCGGCGCCGTTCGGGCCGATAATGCCGACGATGCTTCCGGGCGGCATGTTGAAATTCAGATTGTCCATCAGCAGCCGATCACCGAATCCCTTGGACAGGCCCTTGACCTCGATGACGAGTTCGCCGAGCCGCGGCCCAGGCGGAATATAGATCTCGTTGGTTTCGTTGCGCTCCTGAAATTCCTTCGACGCCAATTCGTCGTAGCGCGCAAGGCGCGCTTTGCTCTTCGCCTGTCGTGCCTTGGGATTGGTGCGCACCCACTCGAGCTCGCGTGCCAGGGTCTTACGCAGTGCGTCGCGCTCGCGTTCTTCGAGTGCTAGGCGCTTTTCCTTCTGCTCCAGCCACGAGGAATAGTTGCCCTGCCAGGGAATGCCGTGGCCGCGATCGAGCTCGAGAATCCATTTTGCGACGTTGTCGAGGAAATAGCGGTCGTGCGTCACGGCCACGACCGTGCTTGGATATTCCTCGAGATAACGTTCGAGCCAAGCAACCGATTCGGCATCCAGATGATTGGTGGGCTCATCGAGCAACAGCATGTCCGGTTGCGACAGCAGCAGCCGGCACAATGCCACGCGGCGCTTCTCGCCACCCGAGAGCAGCGCGATCTTGGCTTCCCACGCAGGCAGCCGCAGTGCGTCGGCGGCGATCTCGAGCTTGCGCTCGAGCTCCCAGCCACTGGCCGCATCGATCGCGTCCTGCAGCTTGGACTGCTCCTCGAGCAGCTTGTTCATCTGCTGATCGTCCATTGGCTCGGCGAATTGCTCACTGATGCGGTTGAAGCGCTCGAGCAGCGCAAAGGTGCCGCCGACGCCCTCCATGACCACGCTGCGAACATCCTTCTCGGGGTCGAGTTCGGGCTCCTGCGGCAGGAATCCGACGCGGATACCCGGCTGTGGCCGCGCTTCGCCGTCGATGTTCTTATCCATGCCCGCCATGATTCGCAGCAGCGAGGATTTGCCCGACCCGTTCAGTCCAAGCACGCCGATTTTCGCTCCGGGGAAGAACGACAGACTGATGTCGCGCAGGATGACGCGCTTGGGCGGCACCACTTTGGACACGTGGTTCATGGTGTAGAT
>ODAK010002910.1_pt1 | contig 17863 bp, 10 predicted proteins | sample 1539591 | NCBI WGS metagenome assembly ODAK01 (sample SAMEA3539303, study PRJEB22396) | soil metagenome | biome: tundra; feature: field; material: soil | place: USA | collected 2010-05 | depth 0.15 m
CCCGCCATCGACATAGCTCGCGCCCGCCGCCTCGACGATCCGGGCGACCTCCCCGGCGGTGCCCGGTGACACCGCGTTCGCGTCGACGAACACGCCGCCGAACCCCGGGGGGGCATGCTCGGCCACCGACCGGGCCACGTCCAGCACCGCGTGCGGGGGACAGATGGACACGATGATGCCGGCCTGCGGGGCCAACGCGGCGACCGTGCCCGCATCGCGCAGCCCGGCCGCCTCGGCCCTGGCGGCGGTGGCGGGCCCGCGCCCGGCAGACGCCCAGAGCACCCGATGCCCGGCCGCGACCAGGCAGCCGCCCACGGCGGCGCCCATCTCGCCCGGGTGCAGCAGCCCGATCTGTGCTTCGCCCATGAGTCCCGCCCTGGTGTCGTCACGGTGTCCTGCCGACATTGTGCGCGGCCCGAGGCCCGCTCACCGGGCCGGCCCAGGGCGGATGGCGGATGGGATCACGGCGGAGATGTGCCGGACAGGGCATAAATCAATTCGTCCAGAGCCGTCGTCGTAGTTAACGCAAACTTCATAATCTGCCGCTCATGAATGGCTGTTCGCCGGTACACGGCCTTTGATTACTTAGCGTGTACGGGTGTTGCGCACGGTTACTTGTCTCTGTGGTCGCTGTTGAATAGCCTGCCAAGCAGAGGTCACTGGGATGACCGGGCCGTCCGGCTGACGTTCTTGTCCAGCTTGACGCTGTTTCCAGCCGGATGCGATTGCGCGGCTGTCGGGGAAGTGGAAGGGCTGACGGAGGACCGATGAATTGGGTTTCTGCTCAGACGAGCGCCTGTCTGGTTCATCGGGGGGAGCCGATGACGCGAGCAGATCATCAGCTTGAGCCATTAGGGATCACACCACACTGGCAACGGAGACGATTGGCCGGAGACCGGGCCTGGGACTTGGTCGGGCGGCAGCCCGAGCTCAGCGAACTGGTCAGCGCCCTTGATCAGTTGGATCGAGGGGAATCTGCCATCCGCCTTGTCGATGTGACCGGAGACGCGGGAATCGGCAAGACGGCACTGCTGAGCGAGTTTGCAAAGTCGGTGCGGGCCGCCGGCGCGGTGGTGCTGACGGGCTGGGGGACCAGAGGCCCGCGCGACACGCCGTTCGGCGCGTTCACCGACGCGTTCGAGGGTTACGAGGGGGTGCTGTCAACGGCGGCGGCCGACGGGCCGCCAGGGCAGTATGGCGACCTGGCCACATCCTTACCGGCGGTCGACTGGGCGAACGGGGCGAGCGACAGAGGTGAAGCGGCGTTTCCGTGTCCCGTCTACCGCGAGGTCCGCGAACTGCTTGAGCGGCTCGCCGCACCCGCGCTTGTGCTGATCCTGGATGACCTGCACGCCGCGGACCGGCGCTCGCTCGACCTGCTCGCGAGCCTGCTCCGCCAGCCGCCCAGGGCGCCGGTGCTGTTCGTCCTCGGCTACCGAGACCTGCAGGCAGGCACAATACTCAGGTCGGCCATCGATGGATCGTCCCCGCGGATGGTGGCCGCCCACATTCACCTTGGGGCGCTCTCCGAGTATGAAGTCGGGGAGATCCTCGCCGCCCAGGGCATCGCGGGCTGGCGGCAGCAGCTCTACCAGGACAGCTGGGGAAACCCGGCCTACCTCAAGGCATTGATCTCCGAGCAGCTGACCTCCCCCGGCCGCGCTGGCCTGCCAGGGCTGGATCAGGGCGCCAGGCCCGGGCACTACGCGATGTTCCTGGCCGAGCTGGCCCGGGTGACGCCGGTGGCCCGGGAGGTCATCGACGCGGCGGCCGTGGCTGGCAACGACTTCGACGCGGAGCTTGTCGCGCAGGTGCTGGACCAGCCGCAGTCGGTGACTCTCGACGCCATCGGTGAGCTCATGAGCCGGGACTTGGTCCGCCCGATGGCGCGCGGGCCCTACTTCGCGTTCCGCCACCCCGTGGTGCACCGGGCGGTCTACTACAGCAGTGAGCTGGGCCGGCGGGTACAGCTGCACGTCCGTGCTGACGCCCTCCTGCGGACCCGCGGTGTTGCCCCGATCGAGCGCGCGCCGCATGTCGAGCAGTGTGCCAAGCACGGTGATCTGGACGCGGCAGACGTACTCGACGGGGCGGCACGGGCGATCACCGGGACCGAGCCGGTGACTGCGGCGTCGTGGCTGACCACCGCTTTGCGCCTGGTGCCGAGCCAGCCGCGTTTCGAGGAGCGGCGGGCCCGCATGCTGGTACGCCTGGCCAAGGCGCGAGGAGCGGCCGGCGACCTGCGCGGGTGCCGCGACACCATGCACGAGGCGCTGCGCATCCTGCCCAGAGAGCCGTCGGCCGAGCACGCGAAGGCGGTCGCGTTCACCGCGACGGTGCAGCGGCTCCTGGGCACGCACGCGGAGACAGATGCCATGCTGCTTGCCGAGATGGACGCGCTCGGTGACGGGGACCCGGTGGGCACGGCCGCGCTCAAGTTCGAGTTCGCCGCGCAAGAGCTGAGCTGCGGAGGCTGGGCAGCCTGCTGCCGGTGGGCGCGGGAGGCGCTGGTGCTCGCGGAGCGGAGCCAGAACCGCTCCCAGCAAGTGGCCTGCCACGGTCTGCTGGCGAAGGCCAACGTCAGAGGCGGGGACGTTGAGGCTGCCGTCCAGCATCTCTCCCAGGCCACCGCGATCCTGGACGGGATGCTGGACGGGGACTTCGCCTACAGCCTGGACGCGGTGGTGTGGATCGGCTGGGCCGACGCCCTGCTTGAACGCTGGGACGATGCCTTGCGGCATTTCGACAGGGCCGTCGAGTTCGCCACCAGGACCGGCCGTGTGCTGGCCCTGCCTCACCTGTTGGTCGGCCAGGTGTTCGCCTTCTACAACACGGGCAGGCTGGCCGAGGCTCAGGCAGCCGCGGAGTACGCGGTGCACCTCGCGCAGCAGTCCGGCATCCCGGAACAGATCATCAGCGCCTACTCGATGCTGGCGTGGATGGACACGATCATGGGCCGGATGGACCGCGGCGTGGAGAGCGCCACGGTGGCGTGCGGCCAGCTCCGCAGCACGGTCGGCGGGTTCGAGGCACTCGCGCTGCGGATGCTTGCCGAGGCCAGGCTGATGGCCGGCGATCAGGAAGGCTGCCTCGCGCTGGTCAGCGCTGTCGGCGGCCCCAGCCTGCTGGCGGCTGACGCCTGTTCCAGGGTCGCCTGGTACGAGCTGCTCACCCGCGCGGAGCTGGCCCTAGGGCGACCGCAGGCCGCGCTCGAATGGGCCGAGTCAGCCACGGCGTCCGCCGCGCTCGCCGACCAGCCGGGCCGCAAGGCGCTGGCCCTTCTGGCACGGGCACAGGCGCTTCTTGCCGTTGACCCGGAAGCCGCCCTGTACTCCGCTGAGCAGGCCGCCGCCGGACTCGCTGACGCCGGCATGGCGGTGGACGCACTGCGCGCCAGGGTGGTGCTCGGCGTCGCTCTCTGGCACCACGACCGCTACGACGACGCAGCGCGCGAGCTCAAGGACGCGCAAATGGCCCTGGAGCAGCTCGGTGCCACCACGCTGGTCAGGCTCGCCCGTACCGAGCGGCGCAGACTCGCCGCGCGGGCCTCCAAGGCACGGCGCGCCGACTCCAATGGCACAGCCGCCGTCTTCACCGACAGGGAGCGGCAAGTCGCCGACCTGGTCAGGGATGGGCTGACCAATCGCCTCATCGCCAGGCGGCTGCACATCTCGGAGAAGACCGTGGAGATGCATCTAACCAAGGTGTTCGCGAAGCTGGGCGTATCCAACAGGGCGGCGGTGGCGGCGTTCGTCGCGCGGGACCAGCCGGAGGGTGATGCTAGGCGAGACGGGTCAGATCGGGCCGCGGGTCAGGTGGGCTGCAGCGACCTGTAGATGGCGCGGGTCTCGTCCGCCCAGGCAGTCGGCCGCAGCGTCTTCTGGTCGATCCGGATATGGACCCGGCGGCCCTCAGCGTGCACAGTGGCGCGATCCGCCGACAGCGCCCGGAACCCGTAGGTCACGCTGCTGGTGCCAAGCCGCTCGACCCAGATGTGGATGAGGATCCCGCCGGTTCCAAGCACAGGAGTCTTGTAGCTGATCGAGTATTCCGCCACGGCGACGAACCTGTCGGGATGGGTGGGGACACCGCGGGCGAATGTGTAGCCGTGCTGCTCCCAGAAGGTCGTCAGCGCTCGCTCGAGCATCACCGCGTAGCGAGCGTTGTGCACCATTCCCATCGAGTCGAGATCGTCGAAGTGCACGAAGGTCGGTTCGATGTAGCCGTACTCGACGGCCGCCTGGGGCTGTGCGGTCACGGTCATCACTCCTTGGCGGGAATGGACACCGGTAGCGGCGGTGCGGGTCAGTCGGCGCCGGAGCCGGGCGCTACGACGGCATACATGCCCGGCAATCAACCTCACCGTACCCCTGAAAAAGGCTGCCGGACGGACTCGTCAGGATGCGGTCAGCCCCGCGTCAGCACGGCCTGTGAACATGTCGCAAACATGCTCCCCGGTTCCATGCGGCCGCATTTCGGCGGAGCTGCCGCTGCTGGGGTACGGCGCCCTGGTCCGGGCCATCTCTGGAGAGGCACAACGTCTATGGAGACCGGTGCGACGGCTGAGGGAGTCATGGAATGGCAGGGGCTCCAGACCTGGTACAGCGTGGTGGGCAAAGCTCCCGGCCAAGGCGGCCGGCTGCCGGTGGTGGTCTGCCACGGCGGCCCGGGACTCACCCACGACTACCTCCTGCGGGTCGCAGAACTGTCCGGTGCGGGCCGGGCATGCGTCTTCTATGACCAGTTCGGCAACGGGCGGTCAGGCCACCGGCCCGCGGCGCCTGCCGAGTTCTGGACGATCGACCTGTTCGTGCGGGAGCTGGAAACCCTCATCGAGTACCTCGGCCTCGGGGACGGCTACCACCTTCTCGGCCACTCGTGGGGCGGGATGCTGGCGCTCGAGCTCGCGGTGCGGCGCCCGAAGGGCCTGCGGACGATCGTCATCGCGGATGCCTTCGCCTCCAGCGCTGTCTATCTGACGAACGTCGCCCGGCTGGTGGATGACCTGCCGGCCGAGGCACGGTCGGCGATCGAGCGCTACGAAACGTCGGGGACGACCGGGTCGCAGGAGTACCAGAAGGCGATGCGTGTCTTCTTCGGCAGGCATGTCTGCCGCGTGACCCCGGTGCCGGACGAGCTCAGGAGCACCCTCACCGCGCTCGGCGACGACCCCACCGTCTACCGTGCCATGGCCGGGCTTAGCGAGTTCCGCATGACGGGAACCCTGCGGCACTGGGATATCACCGACCGCTTGGGCCTGGTCGAGGTTCCCGTCCTGCTCATCTCCGGGCGCCACGATGAAGTGACGCCACGCGCGGTCGAGCAGCTGCGGCAGGGCCTGGCGAGCGCACGATGGGTGATCTTCGAGGAGTCGAGTCACATGCCGCACATCGAGGAACACGGCCGCTTCATCGTAACGGTCGCTGAGTTCCTCCGACAGCACGAAGTGACACGATGACTCCTCGTTACCATTGTCACATGCCACTGGCCATCGGACTCTTCGCAGCGAACATGCATGCCGCCGCGCACCCCCACGGTGCCACGCGCATCGCAACGCTGGCCGAGAGCCTCGGTTATGAGTCGCTGTGGGTGGCCGACCACGTCGTCCTGCCGCGCCCACGGGTCGCGCCTGCTCCCATGGACGCTGACGAGCATATTCTCGACCCGGTGGCGGCCCTCGCGCACCTTGCGGCCGTCACCCACCGGATCAGGCTCGGCACCGGCTGCATAGTCCTTCCCCAGCGCAACCCGCTTGTCCTGGCCAAGCAACTGGTCAGCGTGGACGTCCTCAGCCAGTGCCGCCTCATCTTCGGGGCCGCCGCGGGCTACCTGCTTCCCGAACTCCAGGCGAACGGCGTTGAGTCGGCCGGGCGCGGCCAGCGGACGAACGAGTGCCTGCGGGCCATCCTCTCCCTCTGGTACGACGACAAGCCGGCCTTCCACGGCGACCACGTGGACTTCGAGGGCGTCGACGCCCATCCCCGTCCCGTCCAGCGGCCTGTCCCCGTGGTGATCGGCGGCCACAGCGGTGCGGCACACCGGCGCGCGCTCACCTACGGCCACGAATGGTTCGGCTTCTCGCTAGGCCTGCGGACCACGGCAGAGCAGCTTCAGGCGTTGCAGGCGGCCTGCGCCGGGTGCCAGCGGAGTAAACCGCTGCGCATCTCGGTAAGCCCAGCCCGGCCCCTCAACCCCGAGGTGGTCCGCTCGTTCGCCGACCTTGGCGTGCACCGGCTCATTGTCGTGCCGCCCGCCCGGCTGCCGCTCAAGAAGCTCGAACAGTTCGTCAACGACAACGCTCCCGGCCAACTGGGCGCCATCCCGTACCTGACCAGCTGACGGTTCCGGCGCCACCTACTGTGGCAGATTGTCGTGCCGGAAAGTCGGCCGCATCGCACCGGCCAGTGAACGGAGCGTGGCTGCGACTGCGTGCCGGGTCTGATCCGGCTCGATGACCTCGTCGATGGACAGCCGCTCGGCCGCCAGCAACGGAGCCATCGCCTCCGTGCGGTACCTGGAGACCAGTTCGGCCCGGCGGAGCGGCTCCCGCTCCAGGTCGCGCCGCCAGACCAGGTCGACCGCGCCTTCGGCGCCCATCACCGCCAGCTCCGCGCCCGGCCAGGCGAAGACCGCGTCCGCGCCGAGGGCGCGGGAGTTCATCACGATGTAGGCACCGCCGAACGCCTTGCGCAGGACAACCGTCACCCTTGGCACCGTCGCCTCCGAGAACGCGTACAGCAGCTTGGCGCCCTTGCGGATGACGCCGCCCTTCTCCTGTGCGGTGCCGGGCAGGAACCCGGGCGTGTCCACCAGGGTGACGAGCGGCAGCCCGAACGCATCGCACATGCGGACGAATCGGGCGGCCTTCTCTGAGGATCTGATGTCCAGCGTTCCGGCCATATGCAGCGGCTGGTTGGCGACAACGCCGACAGACCGGCCCTGCACTCTCGCGAGGCCGACGACGATGTTGCGGGCGAAGCGGGGCTGCAGCTCCAGAAAGCTGCCGCTGTCCACGACGGCCCGGATCACCGTGCGGACGTCATAGGCCTTGCGGTGATCCGCTGGCACGACCGGCATCGCTTCCGGGTCGAGCGGCGCGCACTCGGGCGTGGCAGTCCAGCATGAGCTGGGCAGATAGCCGAGCACCTGTGCGGCCAGCCGCAGCGCCGACTCCCGGTCGGCGCCGACGAGATGGGCGACACCGGAGGCACGGCTGTGCACCGCGCTGCCGCCGAGCTCAAGCGGGCTGACGTCCTCGTGGGTCACCGCCTTGAGCACTTTCGGCCCTGTCAGGAACATCTGCGCGCCCTCGGACATGATCACGATGTCGGTGAGCGCGGGTGAGTACACTGCCCCGCCGGCGCACGAGCCCAGTACCACGCTGATCTGCGGGACCCGGCCGGACAACCGCACGTTGCGGCGGAAGATCGCGCCATATCCGTCGAGGGATCCGACACCCTCCTGGATGCGGGCGCCGCCGGAGTCGAGCAGGCCGATCACCGGTGCCGTGGCGCGCTCCGCGTAGTCGAGCACCCGCAGGATCTTGCTAGCGTGCAGCTCGCCGAGCGATCCACCCAGGACGGCGGGATCCTGCGCGAACACGCCGATCGCACGGCCGGCCACTCTCGCCGAACCGGTGATCACGCCATCGCCTGGCGGCCTCCGGTCCGCCATGGCGAATGCGGTGACGCGGTGCCGCGCCTGGCTGCCGAACTCCTCGAACGAGTTCGTGTCCGCCAGCATGCCGATCCGGCGCCGAGCCTCGCCGGACCCGTCAGGCTCGATCGAGTTCGCCACGGGCGGCGCGAGCCGTTGACCCGCGAGCTTCCGGTCCTTGCCGCTAGCCCATCCATGTCTCCCCCATCGGGCGGGAGACATCATCGTCGCGCAGTGTGCTGACGGCGCGCTGATGGTCGTCTGACGTGCGGGATGACTACCGGACTGGTCAGCCGACCGTCAACCTGCCGTCAGCGGTCGCGGCCAGACTGGATGGCACGAAGCCGCGGCAGCACGAGGACGCAAGGAGCCCATGATCATGATCTTTCGCGCCCGTAGCGGTCACCTGTGCCAGGAGGGCTGATGACCCGGGCAGCGGTACTGACCGGGATCGGGAGCCACCTTCCGCCCAGGGCGGTGTCTAACGACGAGCTGGCCGCGAGACTGGACACCTCAGATGAGTGGATACGTTCACGGACCGGCATCGGGCAGCGCTATGTTGCCGCGCCGGGGACTGCTACCTCGGACCTGGCCGTCTGCGCCGGGGAGAATGCGCTCAAGTCGTCCGGCGAATCCATGGTCGACGCGGTCGTGGTGGCGACGACGACCCCGGACCGGCCCTGCCCGGCGACCGCGCCGAGGGTGGCATGGAGGCTGGGCCTGGTCGGCGCCGCCGCGTACGACATCTCCGCGGTGTGCACCGGATTCATCTACGGCCTGGCCACGGCCTGCGGGCTGATCGCCACCGGCATTGCTGACCGGGTTCTCGTCATCGGGGCGGAGACCTACTCCAGCATCCTCAACCCGGGCGACCGGTCGACTTCGGTGATCTTCGGTGACGGCGCGGCCGCCGTCACGCTGCGGGCCGGCGAACCGGCCGAGCCCGGCGCAATCGGCCCCTTCGATCTCGGCAGTGACGGGGACGGCCGGGACCTGATCACAGTGCGGGCCGGCGGCTCGGAACAGCGGCTCTCCGGGGTGGACCCCGCGCCGGGCGATCACTACTTCGCGATGGCCGGCAAGGAGGTCTTCTGGCAGGCGGTGCAGCACATGGCTGAGTCGGCAAGGGCGGTGCTCGAGCTCGCTGGGCTTGGCCTCGACGACGTCGACTGGCTGGTTGGCCATCAGGCGAACGCCAGGATCCTGAACCGGCTCGCCGGTGAACTCGGCATTGCGCCCGAGCGCAGTATCAGTAACATCGCCGAGGTCGGGAACACCGCTGCCGCCTCCATCCCGCTGGCACTTGCCCACGCTCAGGCCACGGGCACGCTGCAGGCCGGTGACCGCATCCTGCTCACCGCATGCGGAGGCGGGATCACCTGGGGTTCGGCACTGCTGACATGGCCGCACATGGGGCTGCCCTGACCTCGGTACGACGACCTGAGCACCCGGCCACGGATAACGAGAAGGAGCTGTCATGGCGACCATGTACGACACGCTGGTGGATCTGCTGGTCAACCGCTTCCAGGTGGACAGGGCAGAGATCAAGCCGAACGTGACCTTCGAAGATCTGGAGATGGACTCGCTGTTCCTCGTCGAGCTCCTGCTGGTGATCCAGAGCGAGATCGGAGTCAAGATCAGCGAGGACACCGCATCCCCGCGCGACACCCTGGAACGGGCCGCCGAATTGATCCAGGAGCAGGTGGCCATCGCTGCGCAGGCGCCATGACCAAGGAGGGACGCCAGTGACCGCACCGGCCATCGCCGTCACCGGGCTCGGCCTCGTCACCGCAGCAGGTATCGGTGTCGAGGCGAGCTGGCGTGGAGTCCAGTCGGGTGTCTCCACCGCGAAGCGTGACCCCGCCCTTGCCGGTCTGCCTGTGGACATTTCGTGCACGGTGCCGGACTTCAGCGCCGCCAAGAACGTCGGACGGCGCAGCACTTTGATCCACGACAGGTTCGTGCAGCTGGCTATCGTCGCGGCACGCGAAGCGGTCGCCGGTTCCGGACTGGACCCGGGGACGTGGGACGGCGCGCGGGTCGGCGTCGTCATCGGATGCGGCCTCGGCGGGGTGGCCACCTGGGAACGGCAGCACAGTGTCCTGCTGGCCAAGGGGCCGGACGCGGTGTCCGCGCTGCTGATCCCGATGCTGGTGCCCAACATGGTCGCAGGCCATCTGGCGATGGAGTTCCGTGCCGCAGGACCGAACTTCGTCACCGCCACGGCCTGCGCCTCTGGTGCGACCGCCATCGGGACGGCGCTCGATCTCCTCCGCGACGGCAGGTGCGACGTGGTGATCACCGGAGGCACCGAGGCCGGGGTGAGCCCGTTGATCGTCACCGGCTTCGCGCAGATGGGCGCACTCTCCCGGCGCCTCTCCGAGCCGGAAGCCGCCTCACGGCCGTTTGATGCGGACAGGGACGGCTTCGTCATCGGCGAGGGCAGCGGCATCCTGGTGCTGGAGCGAGAATCCGACGCGCTGGCGCGTGGCGCACGGGTCATGGCGAAGGTCGCCGGTTATGGTGCCTCCGCGGACGCTCACCACATGACGGCGCCCGATCCGGAGGGGACCGGAGTGCTCCGTGCGCTGAGCGCGGCGCTGGCCGGTGCGGGCGTGGCTCCGGACGAAGTCGATCATGTCAACGCGCACGGCACATCCACCCTGCTCAACGATGCCGTGGAGGCCAGGGTGCTGGCCAAGCTGCTGGGCACCCGCGCTGCGGTCACGTCCACCAAAGGCGTGGTCGGACACACGCTGGGGGCCGCCGGCGCGATCGAGGCGGCGGTCACTGTCCTGGCCGTGGACACCGCGACCGTGCCGCCGACGGCGAACCTGACCCGCCAGGATCCGGGCATCGACTTGGACATCGTCGCCGGGGAACCCCGCAAGCAGCGAATCGACGTTGCCGTGAGCAACTCGTTCGGCTTCGGCGGCCAGAACGCAGTCCTCGTGTTCACCTCCGCATGACTGGGTTCCGGGCCTCCGTCTCCCGGTAACCCGACCACACTGCCGAGGGCAGCGTGAGCGCCGGATCATGGGACAGGATCTCGGCGTATCGCCGCTGGAGCGGGATGCCGGGCCGCAGGCCGAGTTCGCTGTCGAGCAACCGTCGCGTCTGGTGGAACAGTTCCAGCGCGTCACCCTGCCTGCCGGAGCGGTAGAGGGCGAGCATCAGCTGATCGCGGAACCGCTCGTGCAGCGGGTGCTGGGCCACCAGTTGCCGCAGCTCAGGGACCGCACGGCGTTCGTCGCCCACGGACAGCCGGGCGCTGATCAGATCTTCCCAGACGGTGAGCCTGCGCTCGTCGAAGAGAGCCGCCGCGGCCCGGCAGCGCAGCCCGTCACCCGCATCGAGTAACGCTGGGCCACGCCACAGCTGCAAGCCGGCGTGCAGCAGTTCCATCGCACGCTCGGGACGGTGGGGCAGCGCCGTCGCGCCCTGGGCGGCAAGGTCGAGGAAGCTGTTGCCGTCGATGCTCTCCCGCGGGATGTCCAGCAGGTAACCGTTGCCCACGGATCGCAGCGGGCTGGGGCCCTGCCGCGCCAGCACCCGGCGCAGCCGGGTGGCATGTGCCTGGAGGGCGTTACGGGCATTGCCAAGCGGCTGGCCCGACCACAGTTCGTCGACCAGTTCCACATGCGAGATCGCGCGGCCAGCCTCCAACGCGAGCGTGGCGAGCATGGTGCGCACCTTGCTGGCCCGGATCTCGTGTTGTTTGCCGCTTACCGTAACGAACACGGTGCCAAGGATTCCGATCTGCACGTCACTCCTAAGTCGATCCGGGGTCGACAGACCTTCGTGCGGCGGAAGATCGGCATGGATGGATTCCGTCGCTGTCAGGATACTGCAGACAACGAGTCGGCCGCTATTCCGTCCGATGATTACCGGACCGGGTAGGCGATGTCAAGGATCGTGTTTCCAGTGGCTCGCGACGCCGTACTGAAAGTCCGGCGGATGGCAATTTTCTCTTGGCCGGCTAGGGGGCCATATAGGGGGGAGCCAGGGGAGCATAGGGATTACCCCAATGCCTAGCGGAGCGGCCCGGTGCAAGACTGGTCGAGCCTCGGTCAAGTGCGGTTCCGCCGCACTTTCGCTTTGGTTCGGCACTTCGCGTGTTCGGGCATTGGGGATCGGAGTGAGTGCGTGACGAGTGAATCCGGGGCCGACCTGCGGCCGGTACCGCGCATCGACCACGTCATGGTGCTGCTGGACGCAAGCGCACACGAAGAGGTGGCGGCGTGCGGCTTCCTCAGCGAGCGCTTCGGCCGGCTCAGGGAGAAGACGGCGGACAGTTCGGTAGCCGGCCAGTACCGCACGTTGGGGGTGGCAGGGGACAGCAGCCTGATCGAGCTTTTCAGCGCCGGCATGCCGGGTCTCGGGTCGCTGACCGGAGGCTTGGTCTTCTCCTTCGAGGAGCCAGGGTCATCCCTGGCAGCCCGCGCGTTGCTCGACGCATCGGGGCAGGTCAAGTACCATCACGATCTTGTTAAGCGGACGGTCGCGGGCTCCGCGGAGCAGCAGCCCTGGTACCACCTCATCAGTGTCGACCTCGGCGAGGGCAGCCCGCTGCTGCTGTTCCTCAACGAGGTGACCCCCGAGTATTTCGAGGCCGTGGGCGCGCGGCCGGACGCCGATGGCGCGCTGCGCCGCCGCGACTACCTGAACGCCGTCGTGGGCGCTCCAGGCGGCTCCTCCCTGCTGATGCGCGACATCACAGGAGTGACGTTGCTGGTCAGAGCCGAACGGGCGCGCCGGATCGCCGGGGCGCTGTCAGTGTTCGGCTACGCCATGACCGAGGATGCCGGACCACCCGAGCTGCGCGGGCCTGACATGACCATACGACTCAGGATCAACGAATCCGCACCGGAGCGGATCACGGAGATTCAGATACGGCTCGCCGAGGGAGGTCATGAGCCCGTGGAGTTCCAGTTCGGGGAGACTTCACGCCTTGTCGTTGATGCGGATTCAACTGCGCGATGGATTTTTGATCAGCCCGGCTAGCTGGAATACTTCTGCCTGAGCTGGTTGTCGGCCGGACAGGAAACCGATCGGTCCTGTCCGGCGTGCGGTTTGAACTCGCATTCAGTGCTGGACGCCCCTTGTTAGTCACCGATTGACCGGATCAGAAATATCGGCGGAGACGAATGGACATCACTGCACTGTTTGGACACGTTTTCATGGAGCGGGCCGCGTCGGCGCCAGGCGTGATCGCGGTCGAGTTCCGTGATCAGCGGCTGTCGTACCGTGAGCTGGGCTCCCGGTCCGGCCGCCTGGCCGGTGAGCTGATCCGGCGGGGTGTGGGGAGGAACAGTATCGTCGGCGTCGCAGCGAGCCCGTCTCTGGAGCTTCCGGTGGCGATTCTGGGAATTCTGCGCGCCGGGGGCGCCTGGCTGCCCCTGGACCCCGCTTATCCGGCCGACCGCCTGCACTACATGGCCAGCGACTCCGCAGTCACCCTGCTGGTCGCTGATCCCGGGTCGGCGGCCCGGCTGGCCACCGGCGATATGGACGTGCTCGACCCTGGCCGGTTCGCTGCAGCGGCCCCGTCCGGCGACCCCGGCGCCATGGCCCACGTCCTTGTAGATGACCTCGCCTATGTCATCTACACGTCCGGCTCCACCGGCGTGCCCAAGGGTGTCTGCCTGACCCATCGCGGCCTGGCCAACCTGGCGCTTGCCCAGGTTGCGACCTTCGACGTCGGCACCGGCGACCGGGTGCTGCAGTTCGCGCCGATCAGTTTCGACGCCTCCGTCTTCGAGATGGTCATGGCGCTGTACTCGGGCGCCACGCTGGTCCTGGCACCGCGTGAGGACATCCTTCCCGGCCCGGGCCTCGCCGACTTCCTGCGCGACCGCCACATCAGCCACGTCACCCTGCCGCCCTCGGTGCTGGCGACGCTGCCCGACATGACGCTGCCGGACCTCGCTGTGCTGGTGTGCGCGGGAGAGGCACTGCCCGAGCACCTCGCCGAGCAGTGGCTGCCCGGACGACGGATGTTCAACGCATACGGACCCACCGAGACCACCGTCTGGGCCACGGTGGCCGAGCTGACCGTCGGCGGCGGCAAGCCGTTGATCGGCAACGCCGTGCGCGGTTCCCGCGCCGTGGTGGTCGACGATCGGCAGCGTCCGGTCCCCTCGGGTACCCCCGGTGAGCTGGCCATCGGAGGACAGGGCGTCGGGCGGGGGTATCTCGGCAAGCCGGGACTCACCGCCGAGCGGTTCGTCCCGGATCCGGAGTCCGACGAGCCGGGTGGGCGGATGTACCTCACCGGCGACCGGGTGGTCCTGCGCCCGGAAGGACAGCATGATTTCCTCGGCCGCATCGACCACCAGGTGAAGATCCGCGGCTTCCGGATCGAGCCGGACGAGATCGCCAGGCGGATTGCCGGGTTCCCGGGCGTCGCCGATGCTGTCGTGATCGCCCCTGATACCGGAGCCGGCCCGGAACTGGTCGGCTACGCCACGGGCTCTGGCCTGGACATCGCGAAGCTGCGCGAGTATCTCGCGGAGAAGCTCCCCGCGTACATGGTGCCGAGCGCGCTGGTCCTGCTTGACGAGATGCCGCTGACACCGAGCGGGAAGATCGACCGCGCCGCGCTGCCCGGCCCTGAGCGGCGCGCGGAGTACGTCGGGCCGAGCACACCGACAGAACGGGCGCTGGCTGGCATCCTCGCCGAGCTCATGTCCGTCGACCGCATCGGCGTCGCCGACAACTTCTTTGCCCTTGGCGGTCACTCGCTCCTGGCCGGCAGGCTGGCGGCCAGGATCCGCACCGAGTTGGGCCGGGAGTTGCCGCTGCGGCATATCTATGAGACGCCGACCCTCGCCGCGATGGCCAAGGTGATCGACTCAACCGAGGCAGCGATCTCGGTGCCGCCGATCCGCGCCTCAGGCACGGCAGGCAGCCCGGCGCCACTGTCGTTCCCGCAGCAGCGAATCTGGTTCCTGGAGAAGCTCTCGCCAGGCAACCTAGCGTACAACGCGCAGGCCACCCTGCGGCTGCGCGGACGACTCGAGCACCGGGTGCTTCAGCGCGCGCTTACCGAGATCATCCGCCGCCACGAGGTGCTGCGCACCGCCTTCCAGACCGTCAACGGGGTGCCAGCTCAGGTTCCCTGGCCACCGATGCAGGTCCCGCTCCCGCTGGTCGATGTCTCCTCGCTGCCGGCCGAAGAGCGCGAACAGCGCGCAGAAGAGGTCGTCGAGGAGGCCATGCGGGCTCCATTTGACCTGGCCGCGCCGCCGCTGGCGCGCTGGGTGCTGATCCGGCATTCCCCACTCGACCACACCCTCGTGCACGTCGAACACCACCTGGTGCACGACGGCTGGTCATACGCGCTGTTCCTGCACGAGTTGCGGGCGCTTTATCCGGTTCTCGCCGCGGGGATCCCGTCGCCGCTCCCTGAACCCGCCGTGCAGTACGCCGACTTCGCCCGGTGGCAGCGCGGATGGCTGCGCGACGAGGTGCTGGATGCCTACCTGTCGTTCTGGACCGCCGAACTGGCGGGCAGCCCGCCCGCGCTGAACCTGCTGACCGACCGGCCACGTCCCGCGACCCAGAGCTTCGTCGGCTCCGCGGTGCGCATCGACCTGCCTGCGCCGCTGTGCAGGCAGTTGCGCGCGTACAGCCGCTCACGCGGACTCACCTTGTACACGACCATGCTCGCCGGGTTCGCCGCGCTGATGTCCCGCTACAGCGGGCAACAGGACGTGGTGGTGGGCAGCGGGGTGGCCAACCGCCGCCTTGCCGAGATCGAGCACATGATTGGCATGGTCGTCAACACCCTGCCACTCCGGATCGACATCTCGGCACGCCCGGACTTCGACGAGCTGGCAGGTCGCGTGCATGCGACCATCGGCCGCGCCCACGAGTGGCAGGACGTGCCGCTCGACCGGCTGGTCGACGCGCTGTCCCCGCCGCGCGACCCCTCGCGCAACCCGATCTTCCAAGTGATGTTCAGTTTCCACGACTCGCAGATGCCTGATCTGGACTTCGCCGGGCTGCACGGAACGGTGCTGGAGCGGCACAACAAGTCGGCCAAGACCGACATCAACGTGGTGGTGATCCCCCATGCGGAGCAGCGGGCCGGGCACGGGGCCGGCGACGATGCCGCGCCCATCACCCTGATCTGGGAGTACGCCACCGAACTCTTCGACCCCGAGACCGCGCGTGCGATGGTCGGCCACTACGCCACCATGATGCAGGCGGCGGTTGCCGACCCGTCCACCGCTGTGGACATGCTGCCCCTGCTGACCGCCGAGGAGTCCAGGGCGATCCTCGACCGCTCGAATGGTCCGGTCTCCCCGTTCCCCGCAGAGCGGACCATCCCCGACCTGTTCGCCGAGCAAGTGGCCGCCAGGCCCGATGCGGTGGCGCTGGTGTGCGAGGGGCGCACCCAGACGTACGGACAGCTCGACGAGCGGACCAACCGGCTCGCGCACGTGCTGCGGGCGCACGGTATCAGCCGGGATACTCCCGTCGGCGTGCTCCTCGAGCGCGGAGACGAGATGATCGCGGCGCTACTCGCGGTCCTCAAGGCCGGGGGCGCCTACGTGCCGCTCGACCCCGGGTATCCCACGGAGCGGCTGAGCTGGATGCTCGCCGATGCCGGCGCGCCGGTCGTGATCACCAGGACCGGCCTGCGTGACCGGATCCAGACGGGAGCGGCAGAGGTGCTCGCCCTGGACGGAGCTGCCGAGGACCTGGACGCCGCCGCACCTGTCACGCCTGAGCCGGTCGCCAGGCCAGGCAGCCTGGCCTATGTCTTGTTCACCTCGGGATCGACCGGGCGGCCCAAGGGAGTCATGGTCGAGCACCGGTCGGTGCTGCGGCTGGTATGCGGCACCGACTACGTCGCCTTCGGCCCTGGCGAGCGATTCGCCCAGGTGGCGGACGCATCCTTTGACGCGTTCACCTTCGAGATGTGGGGCGCGCTGCTGCACGGCGGCGAGCTGCACGTGATCCCGACCGAGGTGCTGCTCACTGACGGCGGGCTCGGCCGTGCGCTCAAGGACAACCGGGTGACGAGCATGTTCCTCACCTCAGCCCTGTTCGGTGAAGTGATGGCCGGCCATCCCGACAGCTTCGCCGGAATGACCAACCTGCTGGTGGGCGGGGACGCGCTGAACGTGACCCGGGTCCGCCAGCTGCTCGAGGGCGACCCCGCGCACCGCCCGGCGCGCCTGCTCAACGGCTACGGGCCCACCGAGACCACGACCTTCGCGGTGTGCGGGCTGATAGAGGCCGTTCCCGCGGACGCCACCTCAGTGCCGGTCGGCAGGCCCATCGCGAACACCTGGGCCTACGTGCTCGACGACCATTTGCGGCCAGTCCCGGCGGGCGTGCCTGGCGAGCTGTTCATCGGCGGCCCCGGCGTGGCACGCGGCTACGCGAACCGGCCCGCGCTGACCGCGGAGCGGTTCCTGCCCGACCCGTTCCAGGGCGATGGCTCGCGGATGTACCGTACCGGCGACGTCGTGCGTTACCTCAAGGACGCCGCGATCGACTTCCTCGGCAGGGCCGACAGCCAGGTCAAGGTCAGGGGATTCCGGGTCGAGCCTGGCGAGGTAGAGGCCGCGCTCACCCTGCATCCGGAAGTCGGGCAGGCTGCGGTGGTCGTCGACGAGGCCCCGTCCGGCCGGCGTCTCGTGGCCTACGTGGTCCCGGCCACGGCGGGAACCTCACCCAGCGAGCCGCGCGAGTTCCTTGCCGCCACGCTGCCCCCGTACCTGCTTCCGGCCTGCTTCGTGGAGCTGCCGTCCTTGCCGCTCACGCCGAGCGGCAAGCTCGACCGCAGGGCGTTGCCGCGGCCGCACGACGACGGGCCGGTGACCGGCGCCGGCTATGTGGCTCCGCGTACCGAGACCGAGCATGAGCTGGCTGCCCTGGTCGCGGAGATGCTCGGTGTGACCAGGGTCGGGGTCACCGACGACTTTTTCACCCTCGGCGGCCATTCGCTGCTGGCCATGCGGCTCGTGGCCAGGTGCAACGACCAGTACGCGGCGAACGTGGCGCTGCGCGAGTTCCTACGCAGCCCCACCGTGGAACGGCTGGCGGCCGGGGTGATGACAACCCGCGGGGCGGCATCCAGCCCGCTCTTTCACCACGAAGCTGCCAAATCCGCGCAGGTCTACCCGTTCGTTTGCCTGGAGCGCTTCCGCGATCATCGCCAGGACAGAGTCCACTGCTACTTCAACCTCGG
>ODAK010002911.1_pt1 | contig 17859 bp, 13 predicted proteins | sample 1539591 | NCBI WGS metagenome assembly ODAK01 (sample SAMEA3539303, study PRJEB22396) | soil metagenome | biome: tundra; feature: field; material: soil | place: USA | collected 2010-05 | depth 0.15 m
CGTCCTTGAAATGTTGGTCTCGTAGAAACAGTTCGTTTATTTTCTGGTGCTCGGCGGGATGACGGTAAATACCGCTTGCGAGATTAACCGCTAACAATTCGTCTTGCGATTTATAACCCAGCATCTTCCCCAGGGCCGGATTGACCATGAGGAGCTTCCCGGTCAAATTCGTCTTGAAAATACCATACGGCGCATCTCTGACCACGGAGCGGAAGCCTGTCTCCGATCGCTGGAGCGCCTCCGCCGCGCACTTCCGCTCTGTGACGTCGCGATTCAAAATGACTAATTTGTCGGGCTCACCTTTGGAATTGCGGATTACGCTTGCTGTGGATTCCAGCACCCGCCACGTACCGTCCTTGTGGCGGAAGCGATATTCCAGTGGCTGGCCCACCCCCGTGCGCTGGGCTTCTTCAGCCCCCGCTTTTACGCGTTCTCTGTCTTCGGGGTGGATCTGTTCGAAAGAAGATGAGCTTTTTAATTCCTCCGGTGAGTATCCAAGAACCTTTTCGTAGGAAAGGCTATTGTAGATCCGGTTGCCATGCACGTCGACAACCGCAATCAGGTCGGCTGCATTTTCGCTGATGAGCCTGAATAGCTCTTCCCGCTGGACCAAATTGCGGCGAATCCTGTGTATCTGCAATTGCTGATACAGGGTGTAAATGTCGAATATTAGGACGAGTCCCAGCAGCCCCATTACGACCTGCGGCAGCAAACGATAGGTAGATTGGTCTCTTTCGCTTCCTCCCAAACCTGGCAGTAGAAAGGAAGCGAGGCCAGCGGTCAGCAGCAGTGTGACTGATACCGCCGTCGACCACAGCCACCACTCGCGCCTCTCCATCTTGCGAAAATCCATCGAGAGCGTGTCGGGTGACACGCTGTTCCCGACAGGCGCCCCCTCACCGGTTGTGGAACTCATTGATGATTGCCGATTAGAGTCTGCTTCTTGCTCCGCCATACGTTTCCACGCACACTGACCATAACTGCCTCCATCTGCACTGGAGAAGGTCCAGGTGATTCAATCAATCTCGCTCCATTTCAATCTGCAGGAGGTCCGGCAAATTCGGCAGAACCGCCTGGATTTTCGAGGGACATGCCAGCGGAGGCGGCGCTGAAGTGGATCGCCGAAACGCAAGCTCGCTACGTTGTCTCCGATTTCTTCTGCATGTCGAGTAGGTTGCGCACCTTCCGCAGCAGCGCTGCTCGCGAAAACGGTTTCTGAAATAGGTTTGGTCCCGCAGGAACAAGCCCCGTTTGGGTACCGAAACTACTGCTGTAGCCCGAGACGTATAATGCTTTCGCTTCCGGGTGAATGGGCAAAATCATTTCCGCTACCGCAGGCCCGTTCATTCCGGGCATCACTACGTCAGTCAATAGGAGATGGATAGGGCCATGATGCTGCTTAGCAATCTCTACGGCGTGTGCGCCGTTGTCGGCCTCCAGCACCGTGTACCCGCCTTGCTCAAGCAGATTGCGAGTCAATGCCCGAACCGATTGCTCATCTTCTACTAGCAAGACAGTTTCTGTTCCTGCAAGAAGTTCCGGTGCCGACTTAGCTGGCCGAATTTGCACCTCAGAACCGTCGACCCGCGGCAGATAGAGCTTGAAAACAGACCCTTGTCCAGGTTCGCTGTAGACCCAGATATAGCCACCGCTCTGCTTGGCGACTCCGTAGACGGTGGAAAGTCCCAGACCAGTGCCCTTGCCAAGCTCCTTAGTTGTAAAAAACGGTTCGAAGATGCGTGCCTTTGTTTCCTGGCTCATCCCCACGCCACTGTCCGTTACGGCGAGTATGACGTAACGACCCACAATGCACGGAGGATGGTGAAGAGCATATTCATCATCCAGCTCCGTGTTACTGGTTTCGATAATTAACTTTCCGCCCCCCGGCATTGCGTCCCGTGCGTTCAGGGCCAGATTCATGATGACCTGCTCGATCTGTCCCGGATCGGCTTTCACGAGACCCAGCGTAGGATCCAAAGAGGTTCGGAGATCAATGTCTTCGCCGATAAGACGTCGGAGCATCTTTTCAATTTCGGCCACTGAGGTGTTGAGATTTAGGACTCTCGGTTCGAGCACCTGCTGCCGGCTAAATGCAAGCAGCTGGCGCGTTAGCGAGGCTGCGCGGTCGCCAGCTCTCTTAATTTCCTCGCACTGCTTGCGCACCTGGCCATCAGTGTCAGCGCGTTCCAGAAGCAATTCACTGTAGCCAATGATCACACTCAGCATATTGTTGAAATCGTGCGCCACCCCACCCGCTAAACGACCTACCGCTTCCATCTTTTGTGCCTGGCGGAACATATCTTCCATCTGCTTGCTTTCAGTAATGTCCCGGCCGATAGCGGAAGCCCCGACTATTCTTCCCGATACATCCTTGATGGGAGATACGGTAAGTGCAATGTGAATCTGTTTTCCGTCCTTTGTCGCACGGATGGTCTCGAAATTCCTCACTATGTCGCCCCGTTTTATTTTTTCCAGGATCGCTAGAATCTCGTCTCGTTGCCCGTGGGGATAGAGGATGCTGATCGGTTTTCCGATTGCCTCTGCTGCCGAGTACTCATACATCCGCTCCGCAGCACCGTTCCAGCTCTGGATGGTTCCGTCCAATGTCCTGCTGACGATCGCGTCGTCAGAGGATTCAACGATGGTAGCCAGCTGGCGGAGTTTGTTCTCCGTTTTCTTGCGTTCGGTGATGTCCTGGGCGGTGCCGATTACACGACTGACGTTCGCGTGCTCATCGAGGACCACTCTCCCCACCGTCGATACATTCCTGACAGTACCGTCCGCCAAGATGATGCGGAAGTCCGCAGATCCCCGACCCTTTTCGTCGATTGCTTCCCGCAATGTAGCTTCGACTGCCGGCAGATCCTCGGGATAAACCGCTGCAGACCATTTTTCATATGGCATCGGAACAACAAACGGGAACCCATAGATTTCAAACATGGTGGCATCCCATGTAAGCGCATTGCTGGCCAGGTCCCACTCCCACACACCCACCTTTGCAACTCCGGTGGCAAGTGACAGGCGTTCGGTCAGCGATAGAAGATTGGCCTCAGCCTGCCTGCGCTCAGAAATATCCAGTTTGATTGCGATGTAGTGAGTGATTTCTCCTTTCCTATCCTGAACGGGAGTAATGGTCATTTCTTCGTCGTACAGGCTGCCGTCCTTGCGCCGATTTGTGAGTTCTCCGCGCCATATCCTTCCCCCGAGAATGGTTCGCCACATCTCTTCATATAACGCCTGTGAGTTCTGGCCCGATTTGAGTACACGCGTGCTTTGTCCCACTATTTCCGCATGCGTGTAGCCGGTTAATTGTTCGAAGGCAGAGTTGACCCAGATGACCATTCCGGCCTTGTTGGTGATCATAACAGCGTTAGCTGTCGCCTTTAGTGCCGCAGCCTGTAACTCAATGAGGTCTCCGGTACGACTTGACTCGACCGAGAAGAAATCGACATTTTGCTTATTCTGCACTTGCTGAACCTCCCGACGCAAAACACACTGTGGAAGGAAACGTTGCGGTGGAGTTTACTACCTTCCATTTGTCCCGACTGAGTCATGCATAAGTGGGAGCTTGATCTAATATGTTCGAAAATAGCGCTGAACGGCATGAAATCTCTGGTCCGTGTCTTAAAGCGCATCACGCGAGGAAGCGCTCCCACATTCGAAAAATTCGCAGAACGCTACACAGAATTTTCCAAAGTAAACAAGCGCGGCTTTTGCAACGAGCGATACCGCATTCGGCAGCTCACACAAATATTTGGAAAGCGCAGGCTCTCGGACCTCGCACCTTGGGATGGCGAGAAATTGAAGGTTAATTTGAGCAGTTCTCGCAAACCGGCAACCGTGAATCGCCTCGTTGGGAACGTGAAGCACATGATGTCAATGGCCGTGAAATGGAACCTCTTGGCGAAGAATCCGTTCGCAGGAGTTAAGTTGCTGCACGTACCAACATTTCCTGAGTGTATCTTGTCCAAAGATGAAGAGGAAAAACTCTTGGCTGCGTGCGCGCGTGTCCACGCTCCCTACCTGCGGTCCATGGTGACGCTAGCGCTCAACCTTGGAATGCGGAAGGGAGAAATACTTTCACTGAAGTGGGCACAAGTCGACTTGGCCAATCGCCTCATCCATGTATGCAACGGCAAGACAGTGCAAAGTGACCGGCGAATCCCTATGAACGGTACCGTCTTCCAGTTGCTAGCAGACTTATCCCAACAGCGGAAAAGCGATTTCATTTTTCCAAGCCATCGCAAGCCGGGTGACCGTTTCCGCGATCCAAAAGTTGGGTTTATGAAGGCGATCGGCTTGGCCGGTATCCAGCGGTTACGTTTTCACGACCTGAGGCACACCTTTGCTACGCGCCTCGTGCGAGCGAACGTGGACCTCATCACCGTTCAGCAGCTTTTAGGACACGCCAAAATTACTATGACTGCGCGCTATGCACATTCGCTTGCTGATGATAAAATGACCGCCGTTAGGCGTCTGGATTTCACTGGTGTTGTTTCCCCGCCGGACCCTAATCGGACTCCGCCACCGATTTCGAGTGAAGTTGGTGACGGGGGTAAAGCATTACCTGCCAGTGCGATGGGCCTGTAGCTCAGGTGGCTAGAGCGCGCCCCTGATAAGGGCGAGGTCGGTGGTTCAAGTCCACCCAGGCCCACCATTTGTTTCAGTAGGTTACCGGGTGTTGTCCCACAAATCTCAACCCACATTCCAGCCCACACTTCACTCCAGCATTTGCGTACACACCTAATGCCGTCAGATATTCCCCTTGTGCCGCCAGTGTTTCATCGCTGTCCTCCTGCGTGTACAGATCAAGCGTCGTCTGAATCTTTGCATGACGCAGGATGCCCTGCACGGTTTTCGGTTCGGCTTTCGCCTTGTTCACTAGCCAGTTGCTTAGGCTGTGACGCAGGTTGTGAAGTCCGAACCGTTGGCCGTCCTCGATAGGCACTCCGGCCTTCTTTGCCGCCGGCCGCAGATGATCAGCGACAAAAACCGACGCGGAGAGGGGAACCCGGCCGCGCGCTCTCAAAGAAGGGAACACGAAGTCCCCGTCCTTCGCATGAGGGCTCTGTTCACGCCATGCGCGCAGATGGGAAGCCAGAATCGGATGCAGCGGAACGTACCCGTCCGACGCCTCCGTTTTGGTCTCGCCATCCTTTCCTTTCGCCCAGCGTTTTGAAATCCGAATCCTTCCCTCGTTCCACAGCAGGTCCGACCAGCGCAGCGCTAGGATCTCCGAAGCGCGGAGCGCCGTAGCGGCACAGGTGAGCACCAGCGTGAAGTGAAGAGACGAGGGGAGGGCCTTCAGAATCGCAAGCGTTTGAGCGGGCGTGATGATGACGGCCTTGTAGTCGGTCTTCGAGCGTGTCTCGACGTGCTGTGGTGGATTTTTCGCGACATGCTCGTGCAAGATTCCGATTTTGTAAATGCGGTGCATGACGCCCCGCATCTTCGCAATCGTCGTCCAGGCAAGACCGTTGTCCTCGTGAAGCGACTTCAGCCACCGCTGAATATCGAGCGGCTTGATGTCTTCCGCGATTTCGTTTCCGAAACGCGGGACGAGATAGGCGCGCACGATATGCTCGACGTGACTGATGGTGTTCGCCGATTTCGGGCGCACAGAATCCGCCCCGAAGTCGGCCTTGAGATAATGCTCCGCAAGAAAATCAAAATGGATGCGGCCGGGCAATGGGCTGTCGTTAATCCTGGCGGGTAAACCAAGCCGGTCCGCCTCGCGCCGTGCGTCTTTATCCTTCGGAAATTCCCGGACAAGTCCGATGGGCATGACGTTCTCGATCCTTCTGCCGTCTGAATTCGTAACCCGATACCGCAGCACCCAGATTTCTCCTTCCCTGCGTTTTACTTTCTTAAGTGATCCTCGCTGATAGGACATAGCTCCTCTTTTCAGCGGGGACTGCCAGATCCGATCGTACACGGTTTTGGTGGTTTTGGAATCGAGGTCTCATTCCGTACGACGGAGTCGGCGAGTTCCGAGAGTCGAAAAACCCAAATTCTGCGTTCGCGCCCTGTGCCAAGCGCATAGGCTCCGGCGATACCTCTGCGGGCGAGCTCCAGCAGATAGCGACGCCTAACGCAGAGAAACTGTGCCGCCTCATCGGCCGAGACAAACGGCTCCGGCATCACAGGCACTTGCCTAGACTGTTTGGCATTAACTGTTGCAGGAGCGGAAAAAACTTCGGCACTATCCCCCCTTTCTCCTCCTGTGGCCGCTTCCAGCTGCATGGTAATGAATGATTTGTCCGTCTCGCTTGTACGGGATGCTAAGAGTGGGGCTGGCGGTCGATGTTGGAAATCTTTCGGGAGAACATTGGACATCGAGGGCAACGAATCCACTGCAAGGCGCGAGGCATGCCGTCTTGACGACGCTGTGTTCTCGCGCGTGTCGAGTTGTGTTGGAGCGTCCTTCATTTGTGCTACGCGGTCTCTTTGAGTCCGCCTCCCGTAAGTTCTTGAATTTTTCCCGCGTTGGGTTGTTTGCCTAGCCAGGCTTTGAACTCGTCATCCCGCCTGAACAAAACTTTTAGGGCTTCCGTGATGACGTAAGACGGAGTGGAGTCGATGAACTTCGCATACTGGTCGAGCTGCGCTTTCACGGACTCGTCGACGCGCGCCTGAACAGTCACCGACTTTGGTTGTTTGGGTGGTGCCTTGATGATTGCCATGTTGCTCTCCCCTTCCTCCTATGTTGTTTGTCCTACGGCCTGTGCTACGACTTGCATTCTCCGACTCCTGCACGCGGCCAAAACACGGTCACGCTTCCTGCGTGACGGGCGGGAGCGATCCCACGACGTCCTGGGCGGCTGAAAAGCCGACAGGGTGGGGTCCTCCCGCCCGATTTGACTTTTTTTCCACGGCTTGTTTCGTGCTTCGCATGTTTCCATGTCTTTCGTCTTCAGCGTCTTGGGTCTGCACTAGGGTGAAGAAGTCGGCAGTCAAAAAAGTGCAGCGCGAAGTTCTTACCCTCTTCACCTGTCTTTAGGGGCATCGCCAGCAGAAAACCGTAAGGAAAACCGCTCGGAAAAACATCTGCCGGACGGTTTTCCATTTAAGCCTCGAATTTTGATCGGCGGCTGAGCGGCTGGAATGCAATCTGCACTCCCGAAAAAGACCACTCTGCAAGCCCGAAAACGGCGCAAGCGGACTCGCGCGACTGTTTTTTCTTGGCATTGCTCAATGCGAATTTTGAATGGCGCGGAGACATCATGCTCTCTTCGGAAGGGCCTGTTCGTCGCGGTTGGCTCGAATTTCGCGGCGGATTTTCTGCGGGCGGTGGCCAGTGGCGCGGGGTACGCGGGAAGAACCTAGCGAAAACTCCTCTCAACTATATAGAGGCATAAAATCGGCAAAACCTGACAAAGAAAAATAGAATTTCTTTAAGCGAGTGGTCTTCCTAGGTGGGGTACTGGTAGGGCTTTGTTTTCAGCTACGCAAGCGAAACCCCGGCGATTCGGGATCGCGCGGCGGGAATTGAAGATGATTGCTATGATTACGCTGGAAGACACTCATCAAAAGGCTTACATTCCCAATACTATGAATGTGCGAAGAAAGATCGGGTATCCTGCGATGGTAGGCGGCTGGTTCTGGCTCAGGGCGATCTTGGCGGGTGTTGTTTCCGGCATGATTGGTGACTACCTGAGGGGAGCTTTGGTCAATCGCGCGAAAACAGACGATTTTGTTTTTGAATGGCGCTACTGTATGCCTGCGGAGACATTCAATTAGGAAGTTTCTCGACTTCGTCAAGGTGTTTGGACAAGAGCGAACGGACGGATCAACGGACTTGGCGATTACAGTGCTGGTTACTGATGATAGGCGCGACTTCACTGAGCGGTCCTCGTCTGTTCTCTATTGAGACGCGCAGATGTACCGGAGCACCCTTTGGCTTCTGAATCGTGAAGAGGAGGTTGATATGCGCAGCTTGATTCGAGCGTTTCGATGTGGGTGGCTCTCAACTCTCCGTACTACGGTTGCGTCTTGGTTGGCTCGGCAGTTCCTGCAGCCCCGGGTACCGGCACCAGCGGTGTCGCGATACCGCAATGCCATTAGCCTGGGGGAGACCATGTTGAAGATGAAGTACGTGGTTAGTTTTGTTCTGGGGTGCTCGCTCTTGGCCAGCCCGATAGGCCGAGCTCAACAGCAGCCCAGCGTTATTAGTATTATCCGGCTAGTCGCCGCACCCGAGAAATTTGATGGCAAAATGGTCGCCGTCGAGGGGTTACTGCGAATCGGCGAACATCCGGAATTCTTCGGCCAACAACCCATACTATATCTACACGACGAAGATGCCAAGAACCTTCTCGCTGCGAATGCAGTGTGGGTGATTCCAAGCGATCAGATGCGCCGTGACCGCGAAAAACTAGATCGAATGTACGTGAACATGACCGGCGTGTTTCGCGCATCTCACTCCGACCCTGAACATTTGATGCCGGGGACAATATCGCAGATTTGGATTTGCACCGTCGTTTCGGATCCAAGCCATCCGATTGGTCTCAGGCAAGAAAGCACGAGGTACAAATGAACTGCACACGGGCTGATTGGATGGGGGCGTCGGCTCCTTTGACCGAGTAGACTTGGCAGCTGTGGACGACCAAGGCTCGGAAGAAAGGAGCCGATCCCGCCGCGGCGGGATTATGGGATGTGATTTTCACACGCGCTGCTAACCCAGGTTCCGCAATTAGAGGAATAAGTACCTGTGTTTTCAACGCGGGTATGGTCGAATCTTCACTACACTCGGGCCATTTCTAGTGAGTTGGGGAGGTGCAGATTGAGGTGTTGTAGCAGGATGGCCTGATGCTCGGTCGGTCGACTGATGCAGCGCTTTCGGATCGTCACTCCGTTTTGTGACTCTACAAGTTCCCCTCAAGGTCCCGATCAATTCATTGATTCAATCCAATTGGGAACTCAACCTGTGTCAAACTGGCCACGAATTCATGCAAGAAAGTTCTGAAATCGTCCCCTTGGGCGCGCCCTCTGATTCTTGTTATGTTTTCAATGATTTCCAGCGATTCCCTTAAATTCAACTCGAACTCAGACTACTCGCAAGAGTTGCTTTGTTAATCGACCTCAATCGGACCGACGTTCAGTCCCGAGTAAACTTTATTTCGCGTTCTTGCATCGCACTGGTAGTATTCGCAGTAATGGCGGACGCCCGGGTTCGCAAATTGCTTCGCCGAGGAAGTTGCCGTGCGCGTCAAGCAAATCCTAGCACTTGTCGCAGCCTGTGTGGCGGCGATACCTCTGCTTCACGGACAAACCGCGCCGAGCGACGAAATAAAAATCGCCAGCCAGTTGTACATTCCCAACGAAAATGGCGCGATTCGAGTGCAAAGTACAATCGTTGATGTCAATGTTGTTGTGCACGATTCAAAAGGCCAATTGGTCACCGGCCTGAAAAAAGAAGACTTCGAGATCTACGACCAGGGAAAGAAACAAATCATTTCTTCGTTCAGCGCCGAACTAGCACATCCGCCGGCAACGAAAATGCCGGAGTCCGTTGAGACTCAAGCGCTGCCTCCAGCTCCCGCGCCGCCGGTTCCTCCACGATTTCTCGCGATGTATTTTGACGATGAGAACATATCCACGGGCGACCTGGTGTTCGCCCGAAAAGCCGCCGAGAGTTTTGTCGAAAAGAATATGACGCAGACCGACCGAGCCGGAGTTTTCACTTCTTCCGCAACGGTAACTCAGCAGTTCACCAGTGATAAGCAGCAAATGTTGGCTACGCTCGCCAAACTCGTGTCGCACAACCGAAGCGCAACATTCGGAGCAACTTCCTGCCCTAGAATTACTCCCTACGAAGCAATGCAGATCAATCAAAGTTTTGACACGCATACCGACGTGTTTGATATGGCGCTGGCTCAGGCCGTCCAATGCAATTGCAGCGCGGAAACCAATGACCCGACCGCGATGGCGACTTGTACCGTCGAGCAAGCGGGATTGGTGCGAACACAAGCAGCCACGGTACTTTCACTTTCCGAACAGTTCGCGCAGGACTCGTTGGGAGTGTTGGGCGACGTTATCCGTTATCTCGGAAAAATGCCGGGGCGGCGGATGCTGATCATGACTTCGTCGGGATTCTTTTCTAGAACGGACAAGGTGCAACGCGCGCAGGACAAGATGATCGAAGCAGCGCTTCATGCCGGAATCGTGATTAACACTCTCGACGCGAAAGCGCTCGCGGCGGAATGGGTTGGCGGAAATCCAGCGGATGGCCCGCAGGTCGTTCTTTCGCCGGCGACAGCAGCTTCGGCCGGCGGCAAAGTTGTTATCTCAACCGGCGGCAGCACTGCGGGAATGAACGCGCTTCAACAACGAATTGTGGACGACGAGCGAGAAGTCTCCAGCGATTCAATGGCAGCTCTGGCTGCGGCGACCGGAGGAAAATTCTTTCATAACAGCAATGACCTCCAAGGCGGCCTGGTCCAAATCGCGGCGTTGCCGGAAGTTTCGTACGCGCTGGCATTTTCTCCGGAGGACGTGAAGGAAAACGGCGCGTATCACAATCTGAAAGTGACTGTTCCCGGAATGCACGGCCCCACGGTTTCTGCGCGGCCCGGATACTACGCACCTTCGCAGGAGCAAAGTTCGCTCCGCGCCAAATTCCAGAAAATAGATCAAGAAGTGATGGCATCGGACACTTTGACCGGCGTCGCCGTTGACGTAACCACTCGCTCCGACCCGCTGGCAACGGGCGATTCGGCGCTAAAGGTGAATGTCCACGTGAGCGGTCCTGGCTTGTCGTTCAAAAAGGAAAACAAAACGCGCACAGAGCGGCTCATCTTCGTGACCGCGCTTTTTGATATGCAAGACCACTATCTCGCCGGCGTCGAAGCAGTGATGGATATGGCACTGAAAGAACCCTTGTTTGCTCAAATCACTAAAGATGGCGCGGATGCGAAATCCACGTTGAATTTGCCGCCGGGAACTTATCGGCTGCGCACCGTGGTGCAAGAAGTCGTCGGCGGAAAATTGGCGGCGTCCAGCCAAACTGTAGAGGTTCGCTGAAATTATTTTGCCATCAATGAAACGCGAGACTGTTTCTGGTATTTGTTAGTGTTGAAGAAGTCGAGGAGGACTCAAATAGCCAAAGTAAACGCTGCGTTCGGACGCGCCCTGCGTCCAACTTCCATAGCTTGTTTTCTTGCGCTCGCCTTCGCAGCGCTCTGCCTTCCCTCCCTCGCCGCTTCCCCCGCGCCGGAATAAAACCAAAACCACGCTCCGTGTTGACAGGTCGTTCCATATCAGGGACAGCCGCGTGTTAGATTTCTGCTTAACAGACGATCATGACCCTTCTACTTGCCGTGGGAAAGACTTGGGAAAGAAGTCTTATCGTTTACGGCCCGCTAAGTCGCACAGAATCAACGGGCTACATATTCAGATCGGCCTCATAACCCGAAGGTCGTTGGTTCAAATCCAACCCCCGCAACCAATCTAAGTTATTTGTCCGCAAAGGGTTGCTGCTCAACGGCAACCCTTTTAGTTTTTACCCGATTACGCGGTGTGGCCGGATTTGTGCCAGGTACGGACCGCGCAGGCGGAGACCGTGATGAAAACTGAAATACTAAAGAAGTTGGAGGAGTTCGTCCAGGCCGGCGCCGAGCGGTGGATACTTTCGCTTGAAAACGGCGAGTTGCTGTCGCAGGACGAGATTCTCAATTAGAACTGTTTCACACGACCGAAAGAAACGGAAAACGGTTGTCAGAAGGAGTCCGAGTATGCGAAACATTGCGTTGACGTATCGCAGTGCGCCTGGGGATTTCAATCCGCTAGGCTGTTGAGTTCAAGGGCCGATGGAGTTTTGGCGAACGACAGGCTCCGTAAGTCGGTTGTTCTTTGATCGCCTTTACTATTATGGCCAGCCTGACGCGTCGCCTTCGGCAGCGTTTTCCTGGAGCACGGCGCTGGGATCGCTCATCTCCGCTAGCGGCAGCACCTGATATGTCGCGAAGTTGTAGACCGGCGCTGCCGCCAGCAGCATGTCCAGTTCTTCGTTCGACTCGACGTTGTAGATCCACGCGCCGCCGTGCCCGCCGACGATATGGTAGCGGCAGTCCAGTTTGCCTTCGGTTTGCAGTTTCGTCGCGTAGCTCCGCTGCTCTCTCACTGCCTCGATCATCTCTGGCACGAGTTGAGACGTTTCGAGGCGCCAGATCACCAGGAATTTCATGAATCGCTCCCTGCTCGGCGCGGCAAGCGGTCGCTTACGCACCGCACCTGACATTACATCATTTTGGTGATTTCCGAGCGCACGGCATCCACTGCCACGCTTGGTGAAGATATCCATCCAGGCACATTTGCCGGTTGAATCTTTGCCGGCGGTGGTACTCGTTTCGGCGTCGCTGCCCTGGACGATGGCCACGTTTCCGATGACTCTTTCCTTCATGAGGCCGAAGCCGGAGGACTGGAGCTTGTCTGGGCAAGCCAGCATTTCTTCTCATTTTACCTTGCGATGCGGCGCTGAAATTGGGCAAATGCTATTTGGGTGCCACTAGCAAATTTTTCAGTGTCCTGCAGTCCGTTGCAGACCGTGAGCGTTCGCCACGAGCAAGATATCCCTACGCAATACCGTCCAGCAATTCGCGCTGGAGCCCTAAGCGCTGCTCGCGATCTTCTGCGAAGCGCTGAATGCCGGAAAGAATTGACGCCTGATCTAAATGGGCTTCTGCAATTACCTCCGACTCTCGGCCGCCGGACAACCATTGATTGTCCCAGTCGGCGGTGAGGGAATATTTGTCAGTGAGCGGCCCGACGTTGCTTATGGGCCAAGCACGGCGTGTACCGGTGCTGATCACCATCAGGTCAAAAAGGGCTTCCGGAGGCAGCACCATTCGGCGGTAGCTCTCGGGCTGTCTGTCGAACAAATCTTCGCTCACAACGGAAATGATCTTCACGTTGATTCCGCGCTCGTCCAAGTGTGGCAGCTCTTTTACGACATTCATGGTCGCGCTGGCGCCCTGGAGGATCACGTAGCCATGACGAGGTCGGTCCGGGGCAAAATCGCGGATCACGTAAAGCCCCCTGGCGGCAGCGTTCAGATCGGCGTCGGCAAAACGGCTGCGGTCGGCCACGGGAAAATCGGGCCGCGCCACCTCAAGAATGATGATGCCGATCTTGGGTTCGCGCGCGGCGATCTCCGCCGCGGCGAAGTACCCTGGCGCAACATCATTGTAGTCCCAGAAATTCAAGCGGATGGTTTGACCGCGCGGAAAGAGCTTCCATACCTGTGGAGCAAAAATGCCGAAGTGGGTCCGGGCATCCGCAGCCGTTTCCGGTCCGGAGTGCGCAGCCAAAATGTGAAGCACCCCCATACGAAACTTGCTATCCTGATTCTGTTGGCTCCACACGCGGGCGGGCGTATACATCAGTGGAGTGAACGCGCCGTAGGTGCCGCTGAGCGCCCACACTCCCGCAAATTTAGTGGGATCGACTGAGGCACTCTGGCTTACAAGCCCAATCGCGGTGGAGGCGTTCCCTGCTTCCTGAATGCCAGCCTTCAAACGCGTGCCCATCGGATTCGTCTCGGGATCGTAATGACCCCATAAACTGCCGTGCTCAACGTTGATCGACTCGGACAGGTCGGCGGCTATGGTGAAGAAGCGGTTACTGGTCACGTAGTTTAGCCACTTGATGATTTCCGAAATGGCCCGCCTCGCTCCCGCAACTTCTCCAGGTTTGCGAAACAGCGTAACTCCTACTTCCTTCTGTTTTCCTGAACTTGGATTCGTTACCGAAAGCTTCTGCGGTTCGCGCGGCAAACTTGCGACTTGCAAACGCTCATCGAGAAAGGGATCATGGCGAACGTCGATACGAAGGGGAATATCGTCCTTCACACTATCGCCGATCTCTACCAGCCGGTCCGCCAGCCAGTCCCCCAAGCCGTTGCGATCGAGCACCGACATAACAACGTCGATGTTCGTTTTGAACTGGATCAGCTGCTCTCTGGGATCCGCCACAGGCCCCTGTCGGATTCCTTTGAATTCGACGTCGTAGCTGCGCTCGAAAGTCTCTGCGAGCGCGACAAAATACTCCGAGTTCATCTTGAACGCATAAGGATGACTGGCGAAGCCAACCACCTGGGGGCCGTAATGCGGGATCTCCCCATGGATCGCTGCGGGCCAATAACCCTTGATGGTCCTGCCAATGGCGATCATGGGGCGTCGATCTGCCGGGTCCCAGTCCTCCATGGCTTTCAGCGTGGCCACGATCTGCCCATAATCGTTGCCATCATCCATGGTGAACACGTTCCAGCCATACGAAGTCCACTGATCTATGATTCGGTAGGCGTCATATTTTTCGCGAATAACGCCTCCCCATAGTGAATCGTCGATGCCACTGTTGTTATTCGATAAGAGAATCCGCAAGCGCTTGCCGACTTGCAGTGCGAGCGCCTGCGTCTTCAACTCCTGGGCATGGCCCTCGGTCATGGCAAATTCGCCTTCAAAGGCGATCACCTTGGGGGATCTTGGGGCGCCGACGAAATCCCAGAACGCGGCTTTCCCCGCCGCTGCGGCGATGCCAATACCGGAAGGGCCTCCATTCACATCATTGGTAAGATCTGTCGATTCGGCATGGCCGGCCAAAGAGCGAATGCCACGCTTTTTGGCTTGGGCAAACAGCGGGTGATCTTCCAACCCCAAACTTTGCAACAATGTTTTGAGCGCCCCCGCGCCCCTACGGAACCCAAGGGCATCGACTGGCAACATGGCGACATGAGGATCCATTTTGTAGCGCGGATCGCCGGTCATCTCGAACTTCCGCGCCAGGGCCTGACCCATGATCATCCACAGCGCATAGCAGGTCGGAACGCAATGGCCTCCGGCCAACATGAATTTATCCCCGTAAGGATGCTTAGGACGACGATAATCGTAGCGCAGACCGCCTAGCTCCGGTCCGGCGAGATGCACGGCAACATTATACGGAGTGTATGCCAGAGGCCCTCCGAAATGGCCTGTTTGCGCATAATTCCCGAGCAAGACGAGGGTCATGCAGGTCAAATACCCGACATCTTCCATGCGGCGGTCATGCGCCACAGGAATCGGGGAAATGGGAGATGGCTGTGCCTCAAAGGTCTTTGGCAAACTCAGCTCCTATCGCATCATGCGCTGATGGCGGGCCACCGGACGGCCTATCGGATCGCCGTGATTCTACCACATCGTCATCTGTGCGTTCGATGCCCAGCAAACCCGTCGCTCGCCATAATTCAAAACGGATGAGAAAATCGGTTCACCGGCGACTGTAGATAAACTTGTAGCTACAAGATCCTCCTAGAACCATGGCGTACAATCAAGAACGATAGCTTGACAGCAACTGCTTCCCCCCAGAAGCAATTAAATGCTACAAGAATCAGAAGACTGCAACGCGCGTTTGGATCTGTTTACGAATCAGAAGGTCGGGAGTTCGAATCTCTCCGGGCGCACCATTGTTTTCCATTCCTTGTGCGCGACATCACAGCGGAAGCGTTCGCTTTTCGTATAAGCTCATACTATCGTGCCGGAAGCAGTCCACGCTGAAAACTCGGACAAGCTTTCCGTCTGGCTACCGCCGCGCTTTATCGCAATTCTCACGTCAGTTGGAATCGCTCTCCATCTTATATTTCGAGTTTTGTTGAATTTTTCCGTCACGGCGCGGGAAATTCCGCTGATTGTGGTGCTCGTGATTGGCGGAATTCCGCTGATTGTGCCGCTGGTGCGGAAATTATTCGCGCTAGAATTTGGTTCTGACCACCTTGCGGGAATCTCGATCCTCACTTCGGTAGTTCTCCACGAATATTTGGTGGCCGCGATTGTCATTTTGATGTTGAGCGGCGGTTCGGCGCTGGAGGAATTCGCGAGCCGGCGGGCATCGTCGGTGCTCGATGCGTTGGCGAAGCGCATGCCGCAAATTGCGCACCGCAAGAACGGCGCAGCGGTTCTGGACATTAAGCTTGGCGATATTGCTGTTGGGCATTCGCTAATTGTTTTTCCGCATGAGATTTGTCCGGTGGATGGAGTGGTCGTCGAAGGCCGCGGAAAAATGAACGAGGCCTACTTGACGGGCGAGCCATTTGAAATGGAAAAGGTGCCGGGCGCAATGGTGATTTCCGGCGCTGTAAACGGCGATACCGCTCTGACGATTCGCGCGGAGAAGCTGCCGGTGGATTCACGCTACGCGCGGATCATGCGGGTAATGCAGGAATCGCAGCAGCGCCGCCCGCGGATGCGGCGTCTGGGAGATAAGCTAGGCGCGTGGTACACGCCGGTTGCGCTGGGACTGGCCGGGGCTGCGTGGGCGCTGACGGGATCGTCGAATCGTTTCCTGGCTGTGCTGGTGGTGGCGACACCTTGTCCATTGCTAATCGCAATTCCTGTTGCGGTGATTGGCGCAATTTCACTTGCGGCGCGGCGCGGAATTATTATCAAGAATCCAGCGGTGCTGGAACAGATCGAAAATTGTCGGACGATGATTTTCGATAAGACTGGAACGCTGACGTATGGCAAGCCGGCACTTTCGGAAACGATTTGCGCGCCGGGATTTGAGGGGAACGAAGTTCTGCGCCTGTGCGCCAGTCTGGAGAGGTACTCAAAACATCCGCTTGCGGGCGCGGTGTTGGAAGCTGCAGAGGCCGCGCATCTTGGGGTTGCGCCTGCCGCGGAAATTAGCGAACGGCCGGGCGAAGGATTGGCCGGGCTCGTTGATGGAAAGAAAGTTTTGGTTACGAGCCGCAGAGCAATCGCGGATCGCAGTTTTGCGTTGCCTCCGGTGGCTGCCGGGCTTGAATGTGTGATTCTGATTGACGATGTTTACGCCGCTTCATTTCGATTTACGGATGCACCGCGCAAAGAAAGTCCATTATTTGTGGGACATCTGAAGCCACGGCACGCGGTCAACAGGGTCATCATTGTTTCCGGCGATCGTGACAAGGAAGTGCAACTTCTGGCGGCGCAAGTGGGCGTCACGGAAGTGCATTCCGCGAAGAGTCCCGAAGAAAAAGTTGAAATTGTGCGCGAGGAATCGCGTCGCGCGCCGACGCTTTTTCTGGGCGACGGAATCAATGATGCGCCGGCGATGCAGGCCGCAACTGTTGGCGTTGCGTTTGGAGTAAAAAGCGACATCACATCCGAGGCCGCCGATGCCGTGATTCTGGAGGCGTCACTCGGACGCGTAGATGAGCTGATGCACATCGCTATTCGCATGCGGCGCATCGCTCTGCAAAGCGCCGTCGGAGGAATGGCGCTGAGTATTCTGGGAATGGTCGCCGCCGCATTCGGATTTTTGCCGCCGATTGGAGGCGCTATCGCGCAAGAAGTGATTGATCTCGCGGCGGTTCTGAATGCCGTGCGAGTGGCGATTCCGCCGAAGGTGCTGACGGATTTTTAAGAGGTCGGAGTCGAGTGGGAGGCCGCGGAATTGGCAGACGCATCATCTTGAGGGGAGTGGCGCCGTAAGGTGTGAGGGTTCGAATCTCTCCGGGCGCGCGACATCTTTCGACCTCTTGGTTCCGGGAGACACGCATGCTAGAAACCGCAATTACAAACGTCCACCCCAGTGGTCGAGGCGACAAACAATACGGCTATAGCATCGAAGCGCAAGAATGCACTTTCTAAACTTAGTAACACTGTTCCGCCGCACTAGCAGAGGACTGGCTGCCTTTCCGGTCTCGATTTGTCTGACGGCCCTTGCGCTGGGCGGCTGTCCCTACCAATAACTCATCCCACGCGAAGGAAGATGTCGGGGGATAGCCCGTTCAGGTCTTTTCCTCGCTGCTCGCAGAGGGCTTTTGACTTCCGATGGAGTTATTGGTAGGGACAGTATGGTGATCTCAGGATTCACGCTACATGACTTGGCTCGAATATCATGAATTGA
>ODAK010002914.1_pt1 | contig 17855 bp, 17 predicted proteins | sample 1539591 | NCBI WGS metagenome assembly ODAK01 (sample SAMEA3539303, study PRJEB22396) | soil metagenome | biome: tundra; feature: field; material: soil | place: USA | collected 2010-05 | depth 0.15 m
GGTCTTTCGCCAAACTTCTGACCGAGAGCGTAGCTTGACTCGGGTTTTGAGCGCTGTCGCCTGATAGCGTCAGTTGACGATAACTTCCAGTTTGCCCGTCAACCAGGAGTAAGCGCGAATCGCTTCCGCTAAGCCGACTTCTCAGTACTAATCCGGTGTCGGTGAGTGGCATTGGCGATTTACCACTCACCGTGTAGGTCCTAGCGGGTCGTCTGGCAAAGATCACTTGCCCAACAGGGCGGTGAGACACCGAGAAGGTTCCAGAGACAATCCTTCATTCCTCCTGCCCCTGATGCCAGCGCCAAAACCCTTGCTGGCTCGCCCTCCTGCGCAGAGCATCAAGCAGCGCAGGTGTCAGGGTTCAGAGATAAGGGAACAGAAATCAAGAATCGCAAAATTCACACTTGACATTGACCCGACAATATACAACCATAGGGTTGTGGATAATCTGGGTACAACATTTGCCGCTTTGTCTGATCCAACCCGCCGGGCAATGATCGAACGACTCTCCCACGGGCCTGCCTCTGTGCATGGATTGACGGAACCGTTTGCACTCTCGCAGCAGATGATTTCAAAACACATTGCCTACCTGGTGCGGGCGCGGATTGTAATCAAGACGAAGCGTGGACGAGAGAGTGTGTGCACGCTTAGGCCAGAGGCGATTAAGACAGTCAGCGACTGGGCGATTAGCTATCGCCGGTTCTGGGAAGAGAGTTTCGACAAGCTGGATGTGGTTATCAATGAAATGAAAAAAACGGCAAATGAAAAAAAGGAGGTCAGAGATGACAAATAACACGGTTAACGAGATAGAGCGGATGGTTGTTACAAGAGTTTTTGATGCCCCACGCGAATTGGTTTGGAAGGCGTAGACAGACCCGAAGTATGTGATGCAGTGGTGGGGGCCGAAGGGCTTTACTTCGCCTGTTTGCAAGATGGATTTTCGCGTGGGAGGAAAACTTCTCTGCTGCATGAAGGCGCCGGATGGGCAGGAGTTCTGGAATGCGGTTGAATACCACGAGATTGTTCTGCACGAGAAGATCGTTTCCTCCATGTACTTTTCGGACTCGGAGGGAAACAAGGTTGAGCCTGCGCAATTAGGAATAGAACATGAGGCCATAGACGGTGCGTACGACGTGACCATCTTTGAGGATCTCGGAAACGGCCAGACGAAACTCACCTTCATTGGAAATGAACCCATGGAGAGCGCGAAAGAGAGCGGTCAGATGGAAGGCTGGAACCAGATACTCGATAAGATTGCTGCGGTGGTTGCGGGGATGGCGCAGGAGAATAGGAAGCTGAAGTTTTGATTCGCAAAACTCAATCGTGGAGAAAGAAATGAAAAGAACACCGTTTCTCGCTATCGTCCTGCTGGCATTCGCATTTCCCGCCCATGCCCAAGACGCGATGAAGAAAGATGCAGCCGTCAAACCTGCAGATGCGGAATCGAAAGTCGTGCTCGATTCCTGGAATGAGATTGGCCGCAAGCTGACGGCGATGGCCGAAGATTTTCCCGAGGACAAATACGACTTCAAGCCGACACCCGCGCAGCGGAGCTTCGCCGAGCAGTTGCTGCACGCGGCGGGTTCATGCTACTACTTCACGAATCCTGTGATGGGGCAGAAGCCTCCCGCGGGAGAAGATCCGAAGCGCGACCAATACAAGTCAAAGGCCGACATCATTGCGTTCGTCAAGAAATCCTTCGCCGATGGCGCAACCGCCATCCAGTCGAAAGGCGAAAAAGGCCTGACGACGGAGGTTGTTTATTTCCCTCAGCAGAAATCGCGTGTTATCGACATTGCATACGGCATCATCGAGCATAGCGGTGAACACTACGGCCAGCTCGTTGTGTACTACCGCCTCGTGGGTCTTGTGCCGCCGGAGTCGCGGCCCAAGAAGTAAAGCTCAAGTTCGATCCTTCGATCTTCCACAGGGTGTCAATGAGTGCATTATCGCCAATGCACTCACTGAGCTCGGATAGGTCGACGTTCGTCACCTTAGAATGGCCAGACGTCAATTCTGCCGAGAATCACCCACGACACGGCAGCGGGGTAGCAAGACGGCGGACCGGAAAAGGGCCGAGTTCTGGCAAGTTTGCCTGCAAATCCGCGGTGTGGGGCTGTGGGGACTTTTGTGGGGAGTACCTGCATGTATCGCCTTGTTGCTACCTGTATCCAATTTGTCAATAGGTTATTATTTCCAATAACTTACATAAATCAACAAAACCCCACAAATGGCCTTGGTAGGTCTGCAAAACCTTTATGCGCCGGTTCGATCCCGGCCCGCGCCTCCCGATCTTCCTAGGAACATGATGGCATTCTACCTTTACATTGACTCCGAATGATCCTTGGCGCAGGACGCTTCGAAGTTACTTCGGGACGTTAGCGCTGGCATGTTGTCCGAATATGTCGCCGTTCAGGGATGCATCCTTGATGTGACCAAAATGTGACCAACCGAAAAATGCACCCTTCTACAACAAACAACTTACGACAACTTTAGTCACACTGTGCCGTGCGGAGCTTGGTTTGGCAAGTCGCTAATTATGAGCTACTTGCGGTTGATTTCTGCGGGGCGGTTCCGGGACTCATAATCCCTTGGTTGGGGGTTCGAATCCCTCCGGGCCCACCAATTTAAAAACGTCAATGGCTTGGGCGCCCGGGCGTGTTGGTGTCCAGCGTCGGGAAAGCTTTTTGGGTGACGGTTGTCGATTGCCTGCATGAATTCCCTGCCGCCCGCCTCGTATACTCGTGCCAGCGCATGACTACGCATCTTGACAAAATTCTCGCCACCACGCGCGCTTCAGTGAGCGCGGCGATCAGCGCTGTGCCGGTTGCAGCGTTGGAGCGGGTGGCCGGCGAGCATCAGCCGCGCGGGTGGGCTGCGGCCCTGCGCAGGCGGGCGGTTGCTGGGCCGGCGGTCATCGCGGAAATCAAAAAAGCTTCGCCTTCGAAGGGCTTGATTCGCGCGGATTTCGATGCGGCATGGCTGGCGCAAAGCTACCAACAGGGCGGCGCTGCTGCGCTTTCAGTGCTGACCGATGAGCCTTACTTTCAGGGCGGTTTGCGCAACCTGGAGCTTGCCTCGGCGGCCACCGTGCTTCCATGCCTGCGCAAAGATTTCATGGTGAGCGAATACCAGATCTTGGAGGCGCGTGCGCATCGTGCCGACGCGATTCTGCTCATTGCCGCGGCTCTTTCTAATGTCGAGTTGAAGCGATTTTCGAACGCTGCGCAAGGGCTCGATCTCGATGTGCTGGTCGAGGTGCACACGGCTGCAGAACTCGATCGCGTGCTCGACGCGCTGGGCGAGGCTGGCGCGGATGCAATCGGCGTAAACAACCGCGATCTGAATACGTTCGACGTGAGCCTTGAGACTTCTCTGCGACTCGTGGGCGACATTCCCGCGACGGTTGTGCGTGTGGCCGAGAGCGGCATCGGGAATTCTGAACAGCTGGCGCGACTGCGCTCCGCAGGGTTCGATGCTTTTCTCATTGGAGAGAGCCTGATGCGACAGCCCGATCCGGGTCAGGCCCTCGCGTCGCTGCTAACGGGGTTCGCGCGATGAGCATCTGGGTCAAAATATGCGGCAACACCTCGTTTGAAGACGCATGGTTGGCCGCCGAGGCTGGCGCCGATGCGGTGGGATTTGTTTTTGCCCCCAGTCCGCGCAGGGTGACAGCGCCAGAGGTCGCAGCGATTACAGGGAGGCTACCGGCGGCAATCGAGAAGATTGGCGTGTTCGTCGATGAATCGATCGACGAGATTGAGACCGCGGTGCGCGCGTGCGGCCTGACGGGCGTGCAATTGCACTCTGGAACGGGGTCGGAATTGCCGTCGCAAATTCGCGAGCGTCTCGGACCGGGATTGCGCATTCTACAGGTCGTGCATTTCAACGAAGCCGCGATGGAGCAGGCGCATACTTTCGCGCAGGATCCTGCTGTGGAAGCTGTGCTGGTGGATTCGCGCTCAGCTACAGCGGTAGGTGGAACTGGGATCACCTACGACTGGAATGTTGCAGCACGGACCCTATTTAAAAAGGAAAGTGCGCGGAAGCTGATCGCGGCTGGCGGGTTGAGCCCGGACAACGTTGCCGAGGCGATCGCCACGCTTGAGCCGTGGGGTGTGGATGTCGTCTCCGGCGTCGAAGCTGCACCGGGACGCAAAGACCCCGACAAGGTGCGGGCTTTTGTTGCGAAAGCACGTGCGGCATCAGCACACAGCAGGAAGGCTTGATCCGGCTGATGCCGTTTCGATTGGATGCCGACTCCCTAGTACACTGGAAAGGCCCCGTTTTATGGGCGAGTCAAGCAGGAGGCCCATATGTCGTCGGTCATTCTTCCAGCAAGCCTTTCTGAGTCGCGCCCCGGGCGCTTTGGTGTTTACGGCGGCCGCTATGTGCCGGAGACGCTGATGGCTGCCCTGGTTGAGCTGGAGCACGAGTATGCTTCCGCGAAGGCGGATGCGGCGTTTCAGACCGAGCTTGCGGGACTGCTCGCGGATTTTGCCGGCCGGCCAACTCCCCTCTATTTTGCCAAGCGGCTGACGGAGCAGCTCGGCGGCGCGAAGATTTATCTCAAGCGCGAAGACCTGCTGCACACCGGGGCGCACAAAATCAACAATGCGCTGGGTCAGGGCCTGTTGGCCAGGCGCATGGGCAAGAAGCGGATCATCGCGGAAACTGGTGCCGGACAGCACGGGGTTGCGACCGCCACCGTGTGCGCTTTGCTCGACATGGAATGCGTCATCTACATGGGCGATGTCGACATGGCGCGGCAGGAATTGAACGTGCTGCGCATGCGGCTGCTCGGCGCTGAGGTGCGCGGCGTTTCGTCCGGATCGAAGACGCTTAAAGACGCAATCAGCGAAGCGATGCGGGATTGGGTCACCAACGTTCGCACCACCTACTATCTCCTGGGCAGCGCGCTTGGTGCGCATCCTTATCCGACGATGGTGCGTGATTTTCAGCGCGTGATCAGCATCGAGATGAAGGAGCAGATCCTCGAGAAGGAAGGCCGACTGCCCACAGCTGTCATCGCCTGTGTCGGCGGCGGGTCCAATGCAATCGGCGCGTTCTATGAATTCATCCCTGACCGGCAGGTACGGCTGATCGGCGTCGAGGCTGGTGGCTGCGGGACAGAACTCGGCCAGCATGCGGCGCGTTTTCGTGGTGGCGAACCGGGTGTGCTGCAAGGCACGTATTCTTACGTGCTGCAGGATGAGAATGGACAGATCGCGAGCACGCATTCAGTGTCTGCGGGGCTTGATTACGCATCGATTGGCCCGGAACACGCGGCGCTGCATGATTCCGGCCGCGCAGAGTATGTTTCGCAGGATGATGCTGCTGCGCTCGATGCAGTGGTGAGGCTGGCGCGCACCGAGGGAATTCTGCCAGCACTGGAAAGCGCACACGCGATTGCCGAGTGCCTGCGTATTGCGCCTACGCTCACGCCGCATGACATACTTGTAGTCAACCTCTCAGGACGCGGCGACAAGGATATGGGTATCCTGGCGCGCGAATTAAAACTGCAGGATCTTTAGACACGGATTCGGATGGCTATTCACTTCAATCACAAACCCGGCCTGGTGGTGTATCTCACTGCGGGCGATCCTAGCCTCGAGGCCACGCGCGCAATCGCGCTTGAGGCGATCGATGCCGGTGCCGACGTGATTGAATTGGGCGTGCCCTTCAGCGATCCGCTGGCGGATGGGCCGGTCATTCAGCGTGCCAGCGAACGCGCCGTTGCACGCGGAACGAGTCTACATGACGTGTTGGGATTAGCTCAGGAAATTCGTGGTGCGCGTCCGGATGCGGGCCTGGTGATCTTCAGCTATTTGAATCCTATTATTCGTTACGGCATGGCGCGCTTTGTCAAAGATGCAAAGGCGGCGGGAGTCGACGGAGTGCTGGTGACGGACATGATCGTTGAGGAAGCGGGCGAATACCTGGCCGAGATGGAACGCATGGATCTTGCGCCGATTTTTCTCGCGGCTCCAACCAGTCCCGATGAGCGGCTCGAGGCGATTGCGAAGCGCTCTAAAGGATTTGTTTATGCGATTTCCCGCGTGGGCATTACTGGCCAGCAGCAGAGTATGACTTCGGACGCTGCATCGCTGGTCACGCGCATTCGGCGCTACGCTGGATCGGGGACGAGTGCGCTTCCCGTGGCGGTCGGTTTCGGTATCTCCAACGCGGAACAAGTTGCACAGGTAGCAGAATTTGCAGACGCAGCGGTGATCGGCAGTGCGATTGTGGAGTTGATTGAGAAGTCGACTGCGGAAGAGGCGCCGGGAGCGGTGGCTCGATTTATCAAGGGCCTGCGCTTGCGCGACGCGGCGTTGGCTCGTTAAGCAATAAATCATCATCGGTTTCTAACGGCAGGCGCCGTATAGTTAGTTTCAACTCTTGTTCCTATGCTCATTGCGCCCGACGCTTTTTTTTGAGAGCTGGGAGCCGATGTGCAACACGAGGATGGAATGACGCTGGAAGAATTGCGAGAACAGATCGATGCACTGGATCGCCAGCTTGTGGAATTGCTGAGCGAGCGAGCCCGCGCCGCGCTGATGATTGGTCATCTCAAGGTTGCGACTTCGCTGCCGGTCTATGAGCCGGCGCGTGAGAAGGTCATTTATGCGAACGTGCGCGCGGCCAACAAAGGTCCCTTGCCGGACATCGAGCTGACGCATATCTACGAGCGCATCATCGACGTGATGCGGGCCTTGCAGAGGAACGAGCTGGCTTCAGAGAGAAATGCCTTGGCGTCTGCGCCGGGCCACGGCAGTGACACAGAGCAAGCCGAGACAGGGAACAAGCAATGATCGTTGCGATGCAGGAATTAGCCACCGAAGAACAGATCGATTTTGTCATCGAGGCAATGGTGGAAGCAGGAGTCGGTGTGCATCGGACCACCGGCGCCACCCAGACTATTCTGGCCGGTGTAGGACCCACGTCCAGTGTTGACCTAAGCAAGTTTGAAGTGCTGCCGGGCGTACTGCATGTGCACCGCATCAGCTCGCCATATAAGCTTGCGGGCCGTGGCTTCAGGCCTGAGGGCACGGTGGTGGAATTTGCCAACGGTGTGACGCTGGGCGGTACACAAGTGGTCGTGATGGCCGGTCCGTGTTCAATTGAAAACGAAGCTCAGATTGTGGAGACGGCGCAGCGCGTCAAGGCGGCCGGGGGCAGCTTTTTGCGCGGCGGTGCGTTCAAGCCGCGCAGTTCGCCCTATGCGTTTCAGGGCATGGGGATCCCCGGGCTCAAGCTGATGTTTGACGCGGCGCGCGCAAATGGCCTGCTTGTGGTCAGCGAGGTGATGGAGATTTCGCAGATCGAAGCGATGCTTCCGCTGGTCGATTGCTTCCAGGTGGGCGCGCGCAATATGCAAAACTTCAACCTGCTGCGCGAACTGGGCCAGGTGCGCAAGCCCGTACTGCTCAAGCGAGGTATCGCCGCAACCATCGAGGAATTGTTGCTCTCGAGCGAGTACATCATGTCGGGTGGGAATTACGATGTGATTCTGTGCGAGCGCGGTATTCGCACCTATGAGACGGCGACGCGAAACACGATGGATATATCAGCGATTCCAGTGGTAAAAAAGCTTTCGCACCTTCCGATTGTGGCTGATCCTTCGCACGGAACCGGACTTCGCGAGATGGTCGCTCCCATGGCTCGGGCCGCTGTGGCTGCGGGTGCGGATGCGATTCTCGTCGAGGTGCACCCGAATGCGGACAAGGCGGCATCGGATGCTGCGCAGACGTTGTATCTCGATCAATTCGACAAGCTGATGAGTGAATTGCGTGTGGTTGCAGCAGCAGTTGGGCGAACTCTTTAGAATCGGAGCGACACCTTTCGCATGATCGAGCAAATAGCCATCCTGGGCACGGGCTTGCTGGGCACGTCGGTCGGTCTGGCACTGCGCAAGAGTGGGTATCGCGAGTCGATCGTCGGATGGAACAGGACTGCCGGTCAGGCGGAACTTGCACTGTCGATGGGTGCACTCGACTCGATCGCCACGGATGCGATGCAAGCTGCCCGCGAGAGCCAGGTCGTGCTGCTTGCGGTGCCGATCTACGCGACCCTCGACTACATGGAGCAATTGTCAACGATCCTCGGACCGGAGCAACTCGTTACGGACGTGGGCAGCACCAAGGCCCAGATCACGACGGCGGCGGGGAGACTGTTCAACGCGCCTGATCGCGCTGCATTTTTGCCCGGTCATCCCATGGCGGGCAAAGAGCGGGGCGGAGCATCTCTGGCGGATGCGGATCTGTTTCGTGGTGCGGTCTGGCTGTTCACTGACAATCCGAACTGGTCACGATCACCGCGGTCTGCAGAGTTAGCGCGGGCATGGCGAGAGTGTGTTGAGGCGTTCGGCAGCCGCACAATCGATCTCGATCCCAAGCGCCACGATGAGCTTGTCGCGTGGGTCAGTCATTTGCCCCAGTTCGTCGCGACTGCCTTGAGTGCCCTGCTCGAGGAAGAAGTGGGCGACGCTCCAGAGCTGAAAGATGTGGGCGGGCGTGGACTGCGCGAAATGACGCGACTGGGAGCGAGCCCGTGGTCGATGTGGCGCGATATCGCTTACACCAACACTGAAGCGGTGGAGCGTGCCATTGCCGCGCTCGAACAGCGCCTGGCGTACATCCGCGAAAATTTGCGCACGCCAGAACTGCGCGATGAATTCGAAAAGGCAAATCGATTTCGGCAGGAATAAAAAAACTAGGTCTTATTGTCTTCTAAAAGGCCGTATCAAAATTCCGAATCAGCTTCGATTCCAAATCAGCTTCGCAAAAACATATGGCAAAGCATCTCCGCCAGCGCTGCTACAGGTGACGTCATTTTTCAAACTGAAAAGCTCGCCGCCGTCGGCCGACTCGCCAGTTCTTTCTGCCCTGCGATTCGGCTGCACGTGGCGAGGCAACATAGATCCGCGCGCCCATGCGCGCCAATCATGATCTAGACGGCGCTGGCGGCTTCCCTCGCGGGATCGAGTGCATGAAAGCCCTCGGCCTTGGCCGCCTCGAGTAACTGCGGCGAGGCTGATACGAAGACGATCTCTGTACCTTGAAACATGTCGCGCGCTACCAACGCCGCGCCTAGCTGCAGTGCATCCGGCCAACGCAGGTTGCTGCGATCGAGCAACTGCCGTGCAGCCTCGAGAACGGCAGGATTCAGCGGCTCCTGGACCATGCGCGCAGCCTCAAGGCGCAGAATCTCGAGAGCGGTTGTGGCGTCTGCAGCGGTAATGTCGCCTGCCCGCTCGCGACGCCTGATGGCGGCGTAGACTTCGAGGGGCGCGCAGGCTGCAATCAACTTGCGGTTGTCCTCGACAGCCTCCATCAGCTTAATCAGGGCATCCGTGCCGGGTTCCTGCACAAACAGCTTCGCGAAGGCCGTGGATTCGAGGAAGTAGCAGCTCACAATTTCCCCCGCTCCTCTTCAATCGCGTCGGCGATCGAATCCCCATGCACGCCCACCGGATGAAAGCGCTGGGCCTCATCGGGAATTCCCGCCTCGGCCCGGTTCAGGCGGATGGTAGTGGTAGGGTAAGCCGGGGTCTTGGGGTTGGCAATCTTGCTGGTGAGTACGACGCCGCGCTGTATGGCCTCGGCCAACACTGCCTGGCGCGACTCCGGATGTTGATTCCAGCGAAACGCCTTGCGCGGCAAAAACGAATCTCGGAACCATTTGAGTGCGATAAACGCGTGCCCGCCACGCTCCGCCTCGGCAAGAGCGGCACACAATTCTTTTACGCGAGCGTCAAGATCGGCCGGAATGACAGCTTCCTGATTGTCGTTTTCTTCGTAGTTCTGTTCAATCGGTGCACGCGAACGCGATTGGCGAGGAGGAGCGTCGGAATCATCGGTGCGCTCGAAGTAAATGCGAACCTCGTCCTCTTCTGGCGACCAGGATTCCGCAGAAGCATTGCGGCGCTTACTACGGCCATTCTCACTGCAGAGTTCGACGATTGCCTGGTATCCGGGAGGCGCGAGGAAACGCAGCGCCCGCATCAGACCCGGGTCTTGGGAAAACCCTAATTCGCTCAAAGCTTCTTCAATAATTTCTTCCGCATCAGGAACACTCAGATTGCTGATGTCTACAATGCTTTGCGCAGCCTTGGATGATTTCATATTGGCTTCTCCGTATAAAGCTTCTTTAGCCGGCCCCTCATCACGGTCTCACTGGGGAGATTCACTACGTTTAGGGGATGCTGTGCCTGGCGCCTCGCGCGCGCAGGGATGATCAGCAGCAGCATTTCCCAAATGGAATGTAAGGCAACTTACAGCGATCTTAGGCCCTTAGCTGACAATCTTTTTCTACTTCTCTTTTGATAGCTATGAGAGAACCCAAGGAACTTAAGCTAAGACTTCTTAAGCTAACCACGACATAGTGTAAACGATTGTGGTGTGCTCGCACACTCCTCCTTAGGGGTACGCAGCAGCCGAGGTAACGGACTGGACCCTGAAAACGTAAAAGTTGCTGGCGCCTGACAGTGCCTTCGAGCGCCCATCTTCGTACAATAGGTATATGGGTCGTTGCTTTCTTCTATTTCTGGTTTCGTGCTTGGTATGGAGCGGGCTGCCAGCCGAGTCGCAGGCGCCGAACCCGGCGTTTGACCTCGCAGGGCCGAAGGTGGATCTACACGTGAAGCGCGGAGACGCTACGCTCCCAATCGGCGAAGTCCCGAACCTATTGCCCGGCGACCGGTTGTGGATTCATCCTGACCTGCCTGAAAGTCAATCAGCACACTACGTTCTGATCGTCGCGTTTTTGCGCGGCGTCACCAATCCGCCGCCTTCAGACTGGTTCACGAGAGTCGAGACCTGGACGAAGAAAGTGCGATCAGAGGGTGTGTTTGTGACGGTCCCAGCCGAGGCCCAGCAGGCGCTGGTGTTCCTCGCTCCTGAAACGGGCGGCGACCTGAGCACCCTGCGAGCTGCGGTGCGGGGACGGCCCGGTACGTTTGTCCGCGCTACCCAGGATCTACAGGCAGCCAGCCTGGACAGAATGCGCCTCGATGCCTACCTGTCCGAAGTGAAAGTCACCTCGCAGACCGATCCCAAGTCGCTCAAGGATCGAGCCGAAAGGGCGGCTCGCACGTTGGGCATCCGGCTGGATCAGCAGTGTTTCGATAAGCCGACCGAACAGCAAGCTCCGTGCCTTGTGCAACATACGGACGGTCTGGTCATGGACGACGCCAATGCGCAGACCCGAGTTTCGCAGCTCACCAGCGGCTCGACGGGCGACTTGATGAACCAGCTCAGCTATTCGACGGTGGGCGGGGCTGGTGCTTACAGCCCTTACATCGGGGCTATTGTGGATACCGCGCGGATTCTTGCTTCGTTGCACTCGGCTCATTTTCAGTACATTCCGGCGCTGGCATTGCCGACCAACGATACGTTGAATCTCCGGCTGAACATGGCGCCCTCCTTCCGCGACCCGAAGTCGGTTGTCGTCGTCGCGATGCCGCCCGTGGGCCCCTCAAAATTGCCGCCGATGCATCCGCTCAATCCAGCAGACCAATTTTGCGCCCAAAAGCCGGGCCTGGTCCTGCAGGTCGACGGTGCGCCGCTAGTGCTGGCCACTCAACTGGCCTATGACCTCAAGCTGCATATCGAAGTAAAAGGCAGTTCCGTCGATATTCCGTTGAAATCGGATCCGTCGCAGGGCGGCCTGGTTTTGGATCATCCCGTACCCGATCTTCCTGCCAGCGACGTGAGCGGGGTGGTGCGAGGCAAGTGGGGCTTTGACGATTGGGAAGGCCCGCGCTTTCATCTGCGCAGCGCTCAGCCGGGAAAGTGGAATATCGCAGCCAGCGACCAATCCGCCCTCGTCGTCGGCCGCGAAGATATTCTGCATATCGATGGCCAGAGCACTCTCTGCGTCGACAAAGTTGAAGAGCAGCAGGGCGGAGCTGCGCCCGTAACACTAGCCTGGAAATCGCCCCGGGAGCAGACGATCGAGGTTGCCGTTCCTTTGAAGGACGCAGCACCCGGTGAGGTAACCCTTAATATTCACCAATTTGGCTTGGAAAAGCCTGACAAATTGACGCTGATGGCCTACTCTGAGGCGGCATCTCTCGAGCATATGTCCCTTAGTACCGGCGAGGCCGAAGCGGTTCTAACTGGTACGCGGCTCGACGAAGTGGCGAAAGCGACTCTCAATGGAGTGGAATGGACGCCCGCAGCGTTGAAGCGCGTCCAGGACACTGACCGGCTCGAACTCAAATCCCAGAACTCGACGAGTGGTCTGGAACCCGGAAAGAAGTACTCAGCCAAGGTTCAACTGCGGGATGGCCGTGAACTCAAGGTACCGGTGACTGTGGAGCCCCCGCGTCCGCAAGTGACGCTGCTCAGCAAGGGCACGCAGGACGAGGCCTCCGCCGAGCCATCCCCCGTGCGCCTGGGAAGTGCGGATGACCTGCCCGTCGAGAAGCGGCTGGTCTTCTTTCTCCGGTCGAAAACACCAATGAATTTCCCGCGAGACGAAAAGGTGGAAGTGGCCGCGCAGGACGGAAGCTTCCAAACCGTTCTGTCGCTCGGTGACGGTACGCTCATGCTCGAGGACCAAAATACCGCGCTGGGAGTTGTCGAGCCGCTGGCCCGCTTCGGGTCGTCCGCCTTTGGCCCTGTACGGGCTCGCGCGATGTCTGCGGATGGGGTCGCTGGCGAGTGGATGCCTCTGGGGACGCTGGTGCGCCTGCCAGGCTTCAAGGAGCTGCACTGCCCTCATTCGCTTTCAAAGCCATGCACTCTGACTGGTACGAACTTGTTCCTTACGTCCGCAATTGCGTCATCAGAAGATTTCGACAACGCGACTGAGATCCCCGCCGACTTTACGGGGACGCAGCTCAGCGTTCCCCACCCGGCCAATGGGGTGCTCTATCTGAAGTTGCGGGACGATCCGGCGAATGTGCAGACGCTGGCGCTGTCGGTCATGCCTATGACACCGGGCTCGTCGGCGCCGGTGGCAAAGCCGACGGCCGCTCCCGCGCCGACGGAGCAGGCGCCGGGCGATCCGGCAGGCAATACGACCCAGGCATCTCCGCCGAGTTCGCCACCTCAGACGAAGACAGGACCTTGATTCCGTCCAAATAACGACTATCTACTGAAAATACGCCCGATTCTTTATGGCGAATTCTGCTTTGTCAGCGGGCAATTCGTCCTCTACAAAGATTGCGTTTTGAGCGCAGATGGTGGCGCAGTTGCCGCAGTCGATGCACTCGTCAGGATTGATATAGACCTGCGAAACAGTTGCGGCGGCGGGGTCGCCCGCCTGCGGAGAGATGGCGGCGGTGGCACATTCCGCTACGCAGACAAAGTCCTTGGTGCATGCATCCGTAATGACATAAGCCATAAAAGCAGAACTCCTTAAATCGAGGATCATGGTGGTGACGGTACCCATCAAAATGAGCCTACCGAAGCGTCGGGAAGGCATCCGTGACTCGAATCACAAGCGGCAAGGTTCTCCCTCATTGCGGTATGCAACCACGCAGAAAATCGCATTTTTATCCTGCGTAGCGCACGCCAATTCATATTTTCTTTATTAGGCGCAGTTTATGCTGATTGCATGTTCAGCCTGAATCGGTGCCTCCCCCTGGCGGTTGGCTTTGTATCCGCCGCAATTGCGCTTGGATCTGTCGCAGCCTGGGGCCAAGCCGATGCGCCGCTCTGGACGTTTGCGGTCTCCGGAGATAGCCGTAACTGCGGAGACTTCGTTATGCCGGCCATTGCGACCAAGGTCAAGACTGAAAAGGACTCATTCTATTGGCATCTAGGGGACTTCCGCTGGATGTCGCAACCGGACCAGGACCTGCTCGCGATGCGACCTGCCGGAAGCACGCTCATTCTGGCCGACTACCAGCACGAAGCCTGGGACGATTTCCTGGCCCATCAGCTTGCGGCGTTTGGTTCGACTCCGGTCTTTCTGAGTCGTGGAAACCATGAAACCGTCGCGCCAATGACGCGCGAAGGGTACGTGGCCAAGTTCGTTGCGCAGCTTGACCGCCCCGAGATAGCCGCCCAACGCCAAACCGATGGTGCGGCCGGTGCACCGATGGGCCCCTGGTACCACTGGACGCAAGGATCGGTCGACTTCATCAACTTGGACAACTCCAGCCGCGGGGAATTTTCCGATACGCAGCTGCGCTGGTTACGCGGCGTCCTCGACCGTGATCTGCTTCCCAATTCGGGAATTCGAGCGATTGTGGCGGGAATGCACGAAGGCCTGCCTCACTCGCGAGGCTCCGAGCACGCCATGGATGATTGGGATCTTGGGTTGCGGACGGGCGAACTGGTGTACACGTGGTTCTATGATGCCCAGGCCGCGGGCAAGCACGTGTATGTTCTCGCCAGCCACTCGCACTACTATTCGCCCAACATCTTCGACACGCCGTACTGGCGTCAGTATTCCAGCCAAGTCGTGCCAGGCTGGATCATCGGGTCCGCGGGCGCCCACCGTTACGCATTACCAAATACAGCTCAAGTCGGCGCGCGCGCCCATATTTACGGCTTTCTGCAAGGGGCGGTTTTCGGCGATGGTACCATCAACTTTACTTTGCGGGAGCTTTCTGAGGAGGATTTGAAGCAGGCTCGATGGCCAAATGCGCCCCTCGATGCGATTCATGAGTGCTTTCTTCACAATGCGGACGCGCCGTAAAAATGGGTTTCCAGCCGGCTTTTCAATGGCTCGAACCGGTCGGTTTCCGTCCCAAATCGGGTCCAATCAACCGCTTTCTGACTTCAATCAACTCGAATGTGAGGTCTATCAATGCTTCATCTGGAACCCGCCAGATAACTTTCTGGTCGATTTTAGCGTCTCTTTATATGTGACCAGCAGTTTAGGTCACGACAGACGGGTGGCTTCGGCAAGCACTTGAGGCGACCCACTCGCAAAAGTAAGCAAAGACTATTGACCTTAACCGAAAAGTAAACAATAGACGGCACCTAACCCGGTGTTGATTGATTTGAAGGTATTTGCAATATTTGTTGCCCGACACCGAGCAATAGATATCGGCCAAAATGAACCCAGAATAGGGCGGTGCTGGTACTTGAGTGTGCCCGCATAACTGTCTGAGAAGGAATATACTCTGCGTCTTTTTGGCTGTGGAAAAATACCCCACCAAGTGAGGATGGCGAAGCCATGGCTGCAAAAAGCGAAGCGAGCAATTCGGTCCTGTATTTCGAGGATTGCTCCGACCGGACGTCCGGCGGGCAGTGGTTTGCCGCTTATGCGGTTTGCCGCCATGCGAAGCGTCTCGCGATGCGCTGCGAACAGACGGGCCTAGACTCATATCGTGGAGAACCGGATCCGTGGATGCAACTCGGCCAGCCAGTTCGGGTCAATAATGAAGCGCTGGCTGGAATTGAAGGATTTGTAGTCCAAAAAAATAAGGGCGTACGTATTGTGTTAATCCTGGACTTCCCCATGCAAAGTATCGCGATTGAGGTCGACGGGCAAGATATCGAACTGATAGACACATCTTTTCCGCAAGCGTTAAAGGCTCAGCCAGTCAAGGAGCAGCAACGCCTCGCATTGTACGACTTCCATTGCCTTGATTCGTATTCAGATTCTTCTCGATTCTTTGTGTCTGCGGGATTCTAGTCACGCAGAACGCAAAGAACTTAGAAGGAAAAACTAGTCTCAAGCCCATGTTTAACACATGGCCGATCTCGTCAGCGCGGTCGGCAGGCATGGAACTAACACATCAGCGAGGGTACCGCGAATGCAAGGTAGAACTGCTCTGAGCATCCTGGAGGCCGACGGCCCGAACTTTGGTCAGATGTCCGCGGTCGGGCTAATACACCACAACATTGCCGCACACGCATGGAAGCGTCCGACGCCTCACCTGTCGGCGGCCGTTGAACGCGCATTGTCGCTCCGCTATTTATTTTTGAAGCGCGCTCTTGATATTGTCCTCTCTGGCACACTGCTGCTTTTGTTTCTTCCGGTGTTCCTGGTTGTCGCACTGTTGGTGGCGTTCACGTCGCCGGGGCCGATCTTCTATCGTCAGGAGCGCCTCGGCAAACTGGGTGTTCCATTCAAGATCATCAAGTTTCGCTCGATGTACGCAAAGCCTCGCCTCGCGGAAGTGGTGGCGATCGACGATGTGCAGCATCGGAATAATTTTGCAGCGCCTTATCCTCTGGCGAAGTACGCTCCCGACCCGCGCATTACTTCCGTAGGCCGGATCATTCGCAAGCTGAGTTTGGACGAGTTGCCGCAGTTGCTGAATGTGCTCCTCGGCGATATGTCGCTCGTAGGGCCGCGGCCGATCGTAGAAGCGGAACGCCGGCTCTACGGACAGAACTTCGCGTACTACGATCTCTTCTGCCCTGGGATTACGGGGTTGTGGCAGGTGTCTGGGCGCAGTGATATCGCCTTTGATAAGCGTGTCTTGATGGATCGGGAATATGCGAGCCAGTGGAGCTGTTTGCTGGACTTCAAGATTCTGACGCAGACAATCCCAGCCGTGCTAACCATGCGAGGCGCTTACTAAGCGCTTAGAAGATCAGTCTTTATTATGTGAAGCCGCTGCTATGCGGCTTCACATAATTTTTGTAAATCGGAATCCAGTAAAAATGAGCAAGAACTTGAAACCTTTGATCGCCTTTTTAGTTGCCCTTTCCGCTGCCCCACTGTGTGCGCAATCGGTCCAATCACCCGCGAATTCCAACGCAGGTGATCAGCAAACGGGAAGCTCAAACTGCTCCCTCGGCGTAGATGTGCCTGGGTGCCAATCGTCAGTGACACAAGAGACGAATCAATCCTACGATCCAGGCAGTGCATTGCAATGGGCAATTCCGAGCATGACGGGCGGATCGCAAAACAACCCTTACCAGTCGGTGTACCGTGATGACGGAGAAGGCATCAATCGGGCCAGCGAATATAGACAGCAACAACGTCCGCTCGTTCCTGCAAAGCCTCAGGCACTCACTGAATTTCAAATACTCGTCGCGGGATCTATCGGCCGCATCATTCCCGTTTATGGCGCTGAGTTGTTTTCGGATGTGCCGGACACTTTCGCGCCCGTGCAGCGGATTCCCGTGAGTCCGGAATATGTTGTAGGTCCAGGCGATGAGTTGTTGATTCGCACCTGGGGTCAGAATAGTCAGAACCTGCACCTCACAGTCGACAGATCGGGCTCGATCTACATTCCTCAGGTTGGGGAATTACGTGTCGCAGGTTTGCAATTCAGCCAGTTGCAAAACTTTTTAAAGTCCCGGTTTGATCGCGTCTATCGCAATTACGATCTGAATGTAAACTTGGGCCAGTTGCGTTCGATCCAAGTTTTTCTTACCGGGCAGGCGAGGCGTCCGGGCAGTTACACCATCAGTTCCCTCAGCACGCTGGTAAATGCGGTCTTCGCATGCGGCGGACCCGATGCGCATGGATCATTGCGCCACATACAACTCAAACGCGGAGGAAAGCTTGTAACCGAGTTCGATCTTTACAGCCTTCTTCTTCGCGGCGATAAGGCTAAGGACGCTCCGCTTGAAACTGGCGACGTCCTCTATTTTCCTCCAGTCGGTGCACAGGTTGCGGTAGTGGGCAGCGTTCATCTTCCCGCGATATATGAATTGCGGGGAAACGAAACCGTCGCAGATGCGTTGGCGCTCGCAGGCGGCGTCTCAGCAATGGCGAATTCTTCGTCACTTGAGATTGAACGCACTGAGATTCAGCCGTCCGGCAACAGCGCGCGTGTGGCGATTGACGTGTCGATGAAAGACAGGGCGCTCGCAGTTCCCCTGGTGAATGCCGATCTGATCCGTGTTCGCGCTGGTGCGCCGCGTTTCGACAAGACAGTCACACTGCGCGGCAACGTTGCCAGCCCGGGCAGGTTTGCGTGGCATCAAGGAATG
>ODAK010002916.1_pt1 | contig 17847 bp, 15 predicted proteins | sample 1539591 | NCBI WGS metagenome assembly ODAK01 (sample SAMEA3539303, study PRJEB22396) | soil metagenome | biome: tundra; feature: field; material: soil | place: USA | collected 2010-05 | depth 0.15 m
GGGCGCCGCTGTGGTCCCGCCGATCCTCACCGGTCACATCATGAAGACCAACCGCGAGATCGTCCTCGGTGCCGCCACGATCCAGCAGCTGCATACCCGTGTCGGCGGCACCGTGACCGTGACTTACGGCAGCCCCAAGACCGCCCCCTTCTACGTCCCGCCGACGACGCTCCGCGTGGTGGGAACCGCCACTCTGCCGGCGATCGGGTTCCCAAGCACCGAGGGCGATCACACCTCGATGGGCACGGGCGCGCTGCTCTCGTCCGGGATCATTCCCGCCGCGCTCAAGAAAGCCTCACGGAGCCCTGATCGCACGCTCAACGGACCGGAGTTCATCTTCGTCCGCATGCGCGCGAACCTGACCCACGCCGCGGCGCTCGCCGACATCCACCGCATCGCTGGCGTGGGTGACAAGGCGTTCGCGCAGGCCCCGCACGGCGACGGCTCCGGCGCCACCGTCGTCGTGTTCTCCGACCTCTTGCCAGCCGAGATCGTGAACTACCGCTCGATGGGTGCGACGCCGGCGTTATTGGCGGGGAGCCTCGCAGCGGGTGCGGTCGTCGCCCTTGGACTGACCCTCGTCGCCTCGGTTCGCCGGCGTCGGAGAGACCTCGCACTGCTGAAGGCGCTCGGATTCACCGGTGCACAGGTCTCGGCCGCGGTCAGCGTACAGGCCACGGTGGTGGGGCTCGTCGGGCTCGTCGTCGGGCTCCCGCTCGGCATCGCGATCGGACGCTGGCTCTGGATACTCTTCGCCCATCAGATCTACGCCGTTCCCACCCCGACGGTGCCGGTGGGCGGGATCGTGCTCGTTGCCGTCGCGGCCATGGTGCTCGTCAACCTCATTGCGGTTGCGCCCGGACGTTCGGCTGCGCGCACGCCGCCCGCGCTCGTGCTGCGGGCCGAGTAGCGGCCTACGTCCGCCCCTTCGCGTCAGAGATTGAGTGAGGAGGGGCCTTCGAGGGCCTCTTCGACCTCGACAATTACCACCGAGGCCACACTGCTCTCGGGACAAACCACCAATCAGTCGTGTCAACGACCTATTTGGTCAATGCAACAAGTCACACGCAATTATTGGCGAATCCCAGAATTCTCTCGGAGCTGTTCGACTTCTCGAGGTCCGCGCGCAAGGCTTCGGAGGCCAATGCTTTATCCACTGAACTGCGAGGGCAATGGTCGAAGCCTACCCTTGGCATTTTGAATCAGAGTTTCGTGATCGACCACGCCACCCCGTAATGTTCGTCTATGAGTGCAGAGCCAATCCCGGCGTCGTTACTTCCGGACACCGCTCAAATCCTCGCGAATGACGTCACCGTCGGTGGCGTGTCACTGCGTGGTCTCGCCGGATCGTACGGCACACCGTTGTTCGTCTACGACGAGGACACGTTGCGCGCGCGCTGCCGTGAAGCCGCCGGCGCGTTCGATGACGGCGTCGCCTTCGCGTCAAAATCGTTCCTCTGTGGCGCGATGGCCCGACTGGCCTTCGAAGAGGGACTCTGCATCGACGTGGCGACCGGGGGCGAGCTCGACCTCGTGCTTCGTTCCGGCGTGCCGGCCGCGCGCGTCATCATGCACGGCAACAACAAGTCGGCCGACGAGCTGGAACGAGCGATCGCGGTCGGTGTGCACCGATTGGTCGTGGACAACTTCGAAGAGATTGCGATGCTCTCGACGCTCGTGAGTACGTCGTCGCCACTCAGCTGTCTGATTCGGGTGACGCCCGGTGTCGAAGCGCACACCCACGAATTCGTGCGCACCGGTCAAGAGGACACCAAGTTCGGGTTCTCGGTCGCGACCGGCGATGCTCGAACGGCGATCGACGAACTGCGCTCGATTCCGGGACTGACCTTGCACGGCGTGCACGCGCACATCGGCTCCCAGGTCTTCGAACTCATCGGCTTCGTCGAGTCGCTCACGATCCTCGCGAAGTTCGTCGCCGAGGACGACTTCGACGAGATGTGCGTGGGCGGTGGCCTCGGCGTCGCCTACGTCACGGGGGAGTCGGCGCCGACGATCCACGAGTGGGGCGACGCGATACGCGCCGCGGCGCTCGAAGTCGGACTCGATTCCAACGTGCGTCTCCTCGCGGAACCGGGCCGGGCCATCGTCGCCCAGGCCGCGGTGACGCTCTATCAGGTCGGCGCGGTGAAACCGGTCGCGCAACGGACGTACATGGCCGTCGACGGCGGGATGAGCGACAACCCGCGGCCCGTCCTCTACGGATCGGGCTACGAGGCCTTCGACGTCGGTGAACCGCTCGCGCCACGTCCACAGAATGTGCGACTGGTCGGGAAGCACTGCGAGAGCGGCGACGTCTTGATCGACGAGGCGTGGTTACCCGAGTCGACCGGCGTGCGCAGCATCATCGCCACGCCAGTGACCGGCGCGTACGGCTACTCGATGGCGTCCAATTACAACCGGGTGCCGCGCCCGGCCGTGCTCTTCGTCCGCGACGGCGTGGCGCGCGAAGTGCTGCGTCGTGAGACCTTCGACGACATGGCGCGACTCGAGGTTTGAAGTCGGTGCGGCCGAAGGGGTCGGTTAGCCTTTAAAAGTGAACAAGCCGGTCGTCCGAGTCGGGATCATTGGGGCGGGCAACGTGGGCGGCGCCCTGGTCCAGCTCCTGAACGACCCCGAACGCCACGAGGCGCTGCGCGACGCCGCCACCGGACCGATCGAATTGGTCGGCGTCGCGGTGCGTGATGCGACCAAGCGGCGCAAGGGAATCCCCAAGCAGCTCCTTACGACCGACGTGGCCGGACTCGTCAACAACGATGACCTCGACATCCTCGTCGAGCTCGCGGGCGGCGTCAAGCCGGCGCGGGTCTACATCGAGACCGCCCTTCGTCACGGCGTCTCGGTCGTCACCGCCAATAAAGCTCTGATGGCCGAGTGCGGCACGGAACTCGCCCAGCTGGCCCACCAGAACGGCGCCGACCTCTTCTACGAGGCCGCCGTCGGCGGCGGCATCCCGATACTGCGAGCGCTGCGCACGTCACTCGCCGGCGAGCGGATCAACCGGGTGATGGGCATCGTCAACGGCACGACGAACTTCATCCTCTCCAAGATGACGAGTGAGGGCAGTGACTACCAGGCCGCGCTGAAGGAGGCCCAGGCCCTCGGGTACGCCGAAGCCGATCCGAGCGCGGACGTCGAAGGCTACGACGCAGCAGCCAAAGTGCAGATACTCGCATCGCTCGCCTACGGAACCGAACTCGCCGGTGACGTGATCTACCGCCAAGGGATCGTCGGTATCCGTTCGGTCGATGTTGAGTTCGCTCGACGTTCGGGCTACGTGATCAAGCTGCTGGGCATCGCCGAGCGCATCGGCGACGCCGGTCTCTCAGAAAGAACACACCCCGCAATGATTCCGGTGGATCATCCATTGGCGTCGGTCCAGGGCGCCATGAATGCGGTATTCGTGGAGGGTGTCCGCAGCGGACCATTGATGTGGCTCGGTCAAGGCGCCGGTGGTGAAGCGACGGCGACTGCCGTGCTCGGCGACTTACTCGACGCCGCACGCAACAAATTCAGCGGACGTCACGACATTCCCTTCAGGGTGGTGCGCACATTACACCGTGTCCCCGCCGGGGAACTGGAGAGCGTCTTCTACATCAGCATCGACGTCGTGGACCGACCGGGTGTTCTGGCCGCCGTTGCGGGCATCTTCGGGGAGAACGGCGTATCGATCCAGTCGATGGAGCAGTCGGGCTTCGGCGACGAGGCACGTCTTTCGTTCCTGACACATATGGCCGTCACCGATCGCGTGAACGCGACGATAAAGGAACTCGCCAAGCATAAGTCTGTCGACTCGATCGGGGCGTGCTTGCGCGTGATCGACGGGGATCGCCAATGATCGGATGGAAGGGCCTCTTGCTCGAGTACGCGCAGTGGTTCGACCTCGACGGCGTCGAAGAGATCATCACGCTCCAGGAGGGCAACACACCGCTCATCCACGCCGAGCGCCTCTCGGAGCGAATCGGCGCCGACGTCTGGTTGAAGTACGAAGGCTTGAATCCGACGGGCTCGTTCAAGGACCGCGGCATGACGATGGCGATCACCAAGGCCAAGGCGAACGGCGCCCAAACCGTCATCTGCGGCTCGACGGGCAACACGTCGGCGTCGGCCGCGGCCTACGCGGGCAAGGCCGGTATGGACTGCGTTGTCCTCGTTCCCGAGGGCAAGATCGCCCAGGGCAAACTCGCCCAGGCCATCGTCTACGGTGCCAAGGTCCTCCAGATCCGCGGCAACTTCGACCAGGCGCTCAACCTGGCGCGCGAGTTGACCCAACACATGCCGATCACGATCGTCAACTCGATCAACCCCGATCGCATCGAGGGCCAAAAGACCGGCGCCTTCGAGATCGTCGACGTGCTCGGCAAGGCGCCCGACGTCCTGTCGATACCCGTGGGCAACGCGGGCAACATCACCGCCTACTGGCGCGGCTTCGTGCAGTACCACTTTGCCGAACGCTGCAAGATACTGCCCAAGATGTGGGGCTTCCAAGCGGCCGGCGCGGCGCCCATCGTGCTCGGCCATCCGGTGACGAACCCCGAGACCATCGCCACCGCGATTCGTATCGGTAACCCCGCGAGTTGGGTCCCGGCGCTCGAGGTGATTCACGAGTCGCTCGGCGATATCCGCGCGGTCACCGACGACGAGATCCTCGACGCCTATCACTACGTTGCTCGCTACGAGTCGATCTTCTGTGAACCGGCGTCGGCGGCGTCGGTGGCCGGCATCATCAAATACGGCGTCCCCGAAGGTTCGACCGTGGTGTGCGTCTTAACCGGCAACGGACTGAAGGATCCCGACACCGCGGTCGAAACCAGCGCGACGCCCGACGTCGTCGACGCGACGCTGAAGGCGTTGCTCGCCAAGCTCTCCTAAGGGCGACTACTCGCCGCGCATCACTTGGGCGGCTGAGGTTCGCGCGGCACTTCGTCCCGGCCACGCGGCCACGACGTTCGCCAGCACCATCGCGCTTACCGCGACGATGACCAGGGAGACAAAGGGCACGGTTGGTCGTGGCACGGCGTAGATGTTGTTCGCGAAAAGAGTCCACAGCCAACGACCGACCACGATGCCGAGGGGGATGCCGAATATCGCGCCGATGGCTCCCGCCACCGACGCCTGCCAAGCGACCGCCGACAGCAACTGTCGACCGGTGAAGCCCAACGTACGAAGGAGGGCGAGGTCGCGACGCCGACGATGGACCGAGGCGACCAGGGTGAGTCCGAGGGCCACGACCGCGCCTAGGGCAAGCGCGAGCGCCAACAGGTCCGGTATGACGCCGATCGCGCGATAGTTCTCGATCTCGGCGGGATAGGAGACCGGCTGGACCTCCACGTTGGTGCCGCCGCCTTCAGGAGTGCTGTTAAGAAGCGTCTGTCCCACATGGACGATCTTGCGGAGCGACGCGAGCGCGCGCGCCGGAGGCGCACCATTTTTGAGTCGCACGAAGTCGGTTGTGTAGCCGTTGAGTGTGGGGTTCTTCTGATGGAGGAAATTCCGAAAAGCCGGCGGCTCGATACTTATCGGCACCATCGCGCCCACGCCCATCGAGGTATGCAGCGTCAAGGTCCCTCCGACGGCTGGCAGCGTCGCCGTTCCGACGATCTTCATGCGAGTCGGGGGGACGTAGACCGGGAAGTCCTTTTTCGTGCCGTAGGTGACGTAGACGGAATCACCGAGATGCTTGTGAAGCTCTTGCATCGTCTCGGCGCCCAGTACGACCTGGTGGGCGCCGGTTATCTCGTGTCCGGAGAGTATCGGCGCCGTCACTTTGGCGCGGTACGTCGTCAATATGATCGGCACGGTCAACCCGTTGAACTGCGCGTTGGCGAAGTTGTCGCCCGACCACGCCGCCACGTACGGATCGGAATCGAGAAGCCGCGCCGCCTGGGGGGGTACTCCGTTGCCGTTGGACGACAAGGCGTAGCTCCAGTTCCATCCGTAAAGCGGCGGGTGCGAGACCAGGGTGTTGAGGCTGGATCCGAAGGTGAGGGTCGCGACCACGATCATCACGGCGAGCATCGCGCCGACCAGCGCGGAACGCACGGGGGCCGCGTCACGATCACCAGGTGGTTCCAGCGCGAATCGAATGCCGACCACGGCCGTTACCGGAAGTCCGACGTCCGAGGCGAGGCGACCGGCACGCGAACCGAGCGGCGCCGACAGCCGACGGACGTGGCCGGTCGAGAGGCGCGATCGTCGAAGCATCAAGCCGATGGTGACGGTGCTCAACAGGAGCAGCAGCATCAGAAAGCCGTACCCGAGTACGGCACCGTCGACCGACACGCCGATGTTGGGAAAGACGGAGCGCACCGGGCCTATGGGCGTAAGGGGTGACAATCCAATGGCTACGATGACGGCGAGAACGACGCCGACGACCACGGCGGCGAGTGGGCCGAGCGCCCCGGCCGCCGCCGTCATCGCGGGACTCCCTCCGAGGGCCCGAAAGACCTCGAAATCGTCGGCCTCGCGTTGCAGGCCTCGCGCAATTAAACCTCCGGCGATGATCAGCGCCGCCAAACCGGCGATCAGTCCGAACACGCCGAGCGAAATCGATTCTGGCTCAATCGAACGATTCACCTCCGCGGCGACCACGGAGTTGACACGGAAGCTGTACGTCGTGCCCGGTGGCAGAGCGGAGACGATTTCACGCTCGACCGCCGAAAGGTCACGAACCCCGTGATCGAGTTGCAGGGCGTACTGGTTGTAGTGCGGTCCGTTGTTCACGAACTGCTTGGTCAACTCGGGGGTGAAGATCATCAACTCCGGCAGGCGATCGATCTGGTCGAGCAGGACGTCGTTATTGGGCACGATCGTCCCCACCAGGTGCATGATTACGTCCAAATCCGGCTTGACGTATTTGTGGCCGAAACTCGGCAGTTGCACCTTCGCGTCTCGATAGAAGTACATGTGTATGTATTCGCCCACGTGCCAGCCCATGGCCTTGGCGGCCAGAACGTCGGCCATGAACTCGGTGACTTTTTTCGGATTGGGCATACGACCGCTGACGAGGGCGACGCGGTCCTCGCTGAAGTACTCGCCGACGAGACTCCCCGACGTCGTCACGTCGCCGTTGTCTAAGGCTTCGGGAAAGGCCGGCATGCCGTGCGGCCCCGCCGGAAAGGCGTTCACGGAATACGACGACATGCCCACGTGTCGGACATACGGCAGCTGGGCCAACTTCGCCGAGATGTTGGGGGCGTAAATCGTCATCGTGAGATCGGAGGGATTCGTGCTCGCCAAGAATGTGTTGTACGAGGACTGCGTCTTTCGGGCCCCGGCGACTGAACCGAGCGCGAGTCCGCCCATCGCGCCCACCAGCAACAAAATCGTCAGGTAGTTCGCCCAACGCCGTCCGAAGTTGGCGCGGAACCAGTACCAACCGACCCGCGACGCACGAGCGTTCATCGGCTCGGCGAGTCGTGCGCGGATTCAGTCATCTGATATCGGCCCCTCACTCACGTTTGCACGTCCGAACACTGACAATCTTGCTCACGGGACGGCTCTGAAGTAGGAGGTCAGCCTTCATGATTGTGTAGTACCAGCACGACTGGCGCCGCCTACGCTGGAGGACCTCTCTCGTTTCCTTCATGAGTCATTCGTGAGCGCGAAAATTCGAATTTGGATGAAATGTTGGCATTCGTCGCAGACTCCGCTACACTGAAGAAGTCGTCCGCGCCCGGCCTTTTCCCCGGTGTGAGGAACTCTTCCAAGACGACGTTTCCCGATTTTTCTTCTTCGCTCATTCAATTTTGTCGAGCGGAGCGAAAGGAACCACCATGGCTGTAAGGCCTTCCCCAGACCGGTCCGATCTTGAGTCCAAGACTCGTGAGGACCTCCAAACCATCGCCAAGGTAAAGGGCGTCGACGTGTCGGCGCGCGCTTCCAAGGCCTCACTGATCGAAGCGATTATGGGCGATCCCGTCGCGAGCGACTCCTCTGATTCCGTTTCTCGAGCCGTTCGATCGCGCCGTACGGTCGCGACGCCCACCGACGACTTCGATGACCTGCTCGGCGAATTCGTCGCCGACGCGTCAACTGATCATGCGCCACTGGCGAGCGACGTCGAGCCCACGACGATCGAGTCAACGCCCTCGATGCCGAGCACGAACGGCTCCGAGCGACCAGCGCAGAATCCTCGCCAGAACGCCCAACCTCGCCAGGAGCGCCAGCCGCGCGACTTCGGCAACGACACGGCCGGACGCAACCGTCGCAACCGTCGCAACCGCAACGGCCGCGAACGCTTCGGTGGTGACTCGATGCCCAACGCCGACCAGCCCTATGCGGGCGATCTCATCGAGATCGAGGGACTCCTCGACCTGCGTGACGACGGCTACGGCTTCTTGCGCACCAAGAGCTACCACCCGTCGCCCAATGATGTCTACGTCTCGATCAACCAAGTTCGCCGCTATCACCTACGCAAGGGCGACACGATCGTCGGGGGATTCCGACCGGCCGCCTCGAACGAGAAGTACCCGGCGCTGTTGCGTGTCGACAGCGTGGCCGGCATGGACCCCGAGGTCGCGCGACTGCGCCCGCGCTTCGAGGACCTCACGCCGCTCTTCCCCGATGAGAAATTGAACCTCGAGCTGAACGAGGGCAAGACCGACCTCACGCCGCGCATCGTTGACCTGCTCTCGCCAATCGGTAAGGGCCAGCGCGGACTGATCGTCTCGCCGCCCAAGGCCGGCAAGACCACGATCATGAAGCAGATCGCGCAGTCCATCGAATCGAACAACCCCGAAGTGCACTTGATGGTGCTCTTGGTCGACGAGCGGCCCGAAGAGGTCACCGACATCCGTCGCACCGTGAAGGGTGAGGTGATCGCCTCGACGTTCGACCGTCCGGCCGAGGAGCACACCCACGTGGCCGAACTCTGCATCGAGCGTGCGAAGCGCCTCGTCGAGCAGGGTCGCGACGTCGTGATCATCCTGGACGGCATCACCCGACTCGCCCGCGCCTACAACCTCGCCGCCCCGGCGACCGGGCGCATCATGTCCGGTGGTGTCGACTCCGGCGCGCTCTATCCGCCGAAGAAATTCTTCGGCGCGGCACGCAACATCGAAGAGGGCGGGTCGCTCACGATCATCGCCTCGGCGCTGGTTGAGACCGGCTCGAAGATGGATGAAGTCATCTTCGAAGAGTTCAAGGGCACGGGCAACATGGAGCTACGACTCGACCGCCGGTTGGCCGAGCGCCGCATCTACCCAGCGATCGACGTCAACGCTTCCTCGACGCGCCACGAAGAGCTGCTCTTCAGCCGCGAGGCGCTGCCCCAGGTCTGGAAGTTGCGCCGCGTGCTCAACGGTTTGGCCTCCGAAGGTCGCGAAGCGGCCGGTCTGGAACTCTTGATCGACAAGTTGAAGTCCACGAAGTCCAACGACGAGTTCCTCGCCGAGATCGCGCGCGGCCCCGCTTCAACAAGCTAATTTTCCGCTAAACTTGTCATTCGCAACGAGGAGCACCTATGAAGCCTGATATTCACCCCAACTACGGCGAAGCGACCGTCAAATGCTCGTGCGGCAACACTTTCACGACCCAGTCCACGAAGTCAGCGATGACCGTCGAACTGTGCAACGAATGCCATCCGTTCTTCACCGGCAAGCAGAAGCTCGTCGACACCGGAGGTCGCGTCGAGCGCTTCCAGCGTCGCTACGCGCAAAAGACCAAGACGCGCGCTCCCCGGGCTTAGGTCCTCAAGCGCTCACCCGCCGTGCGCTCCGTTGACGAGACCCTGACCGTCCTTCAGGACGAGTTGCGCGTTGTCGAATCACAACTCTCCGAACCGGACGTCGCGAGCGACCTCACGCGCCTGCGGGACCTCTCTCGCCGCCACAAGGGGTTGGCCGAGATCAATGCCGCCTGGAACGAACTTCGTGCGGCCCAGTCCGACTACGCGACCGCCAAGGAGATGTTCAATGAGACGAGCGGCGACGACCGCGAGCTCTGGCGCGAAGAGATGAACAGCGCCGAGGAGAAGATCCCCGAACTCGAGCTGAACCTCGAGACGCTGTTGTTGCCGCACGATCCCAACGAGGGTCGCAACGTGATCCTCGAGATCCGTGGCGCCGAAGGGGGAGAAGAGGCCAACCTCTTCGCGTTGGACCTGGCCCAGATGTACCGGCGCTACGCCGCGATTCGCGGCTGGAAGCTCGACGTCATCGAAGAGCGCGAGTCCGAACAAGGCGGCCTCGATGAGGCCATCTATCTCGTCAAGGGTGAGGACGCGTGGTTCCGCCTGCAGCACGAGGCCGGCGTCCACCGCGTCCAGCGCGTGCCCGTGACTGAAGCGAAGGGCCGCGTCCACACGTCGTCGGCGACGGTATCGGTGTTGCCCGAGGCCGAAGAGGTCGACGTCGACATCAACCAGAGTGACCTCAAGATCGACGTGTACCGATCGTCGGGTCCCGGCGGACAGAGCGTCAACACGACGGACTCGGCGGTGCGCATCACGCACCTGCCGACCGGCATCGTCGTGTCGATGCAGGATGAGAAGAGTCAGATCCAGAATCGCGCCAAGGCGTTGATCGTGTTGCGCGCGCGCCTGTTGAAGGCGGCCCAGGACACCCAAGCGAGCGAACAGGGCGACCTGAAGCGTTCCCAGTTGGGCAGTGGCGGACGAAGCGAGAAGATTCGCACGTACAACTTCAAGGAGAATCGGGTGACGGATCACCGGATAAACTTGACGACCTATACGCTCGATCACGTGCTGGCCGGATACCTCGATCCCTACGTCGACGCCCTGCTGGCCGAGAAACGTGCGCGACAATTGGCAGAGAGCGATGGACGCTAATTCGTATCTGGTGACCGAACTGATCGACGCCGGTCTTAACCGTCGAGAGGCCCGTTGGTTGGTCGAAGAGTTCTCGCCCCCGAATCACGAGTCGATCGCCTCGATGCGCGCCGCCGCCCAGCGACGACTTAACGGCGAACCGATTCAGTACGTGCTCGGCCATTGGCCGTTCCGTTCGCTCGATCTCGACCTCGACGCGCGCGTTCTCATCCCCCGACCCGAGACCGAAGAGCTCGTCGGCCTCGCCTTCGATGAACTCATGAAACGAAACGTGCGAGAGCCCCTGATCGTGGACCTCGGTTGCGGTTCGGGCGCGATCGGTCTCGCGCTGCTCTTCGAACTGCGCCAACTAGGGGTTCACGCGTCGCTCGTCGCGCTCGACGCGTCGAGCGACGCGCTCGACGTCACGCGGGCCAATGCGACCAAGCACGGTCTCGAAGGGGTGACGACGGTCCTCTCGTCATGGTTCGACGACCTGGATCGGTCACTGCTCGGTCGCGTCGACCTGATCGTCGCCAACCCGCCGTACGTGGGCGCGGCGGAGTTCGCGACGCTCGACCCCGTCCTCGGCTACGAACCGTTCGCCGCGCTCGTCGCCAGGGATTCCGCGCACGTCGAGGGGTTCTTTGACCTCGAAGTGATCATCGGACAATCTTGCCCGTGGCTAGTGGCGAACGGCTTGCTGATATGTGAACATGGAAACATGCATCGTCCGGCTGTCCTCCGAGCGACACACGACGCAATGTTCGCTGACGCCCAGGACCTCGACGACATGTTCGGCAATCCTCGTTTCTTGGTGGCGAGGCGCTAATGGCGAGGCTGATGAAAGTCGAAGCGGCGATCGCCGCGCTGGATGGCGGGGGGATCGTCGCGGTACCGACGGACACGGTCTACGGATTGGCCGCCGAGTTGGGTCAACCAGCCGCCGTCGCCACGTTGTTCACGATGAAACATCGGCCGACCTTCGTTCCCATCCCCGTGTTGGTCGACTCGGTAGAGCAGATCCGGTTCCTCGGCGTGGAGTGGCCCGAGGCGGCCCAACGCCTGGCGGACTCTTTCTGGCCCGGTGCCCTCACGATTATCATCCCCGTCGCGCACGAGTTGGCGGCGATGTTGGGTGGCGAGCGTGATACCGCCGGATTTCGGATTCCCGATGACGACGACCTGCGTCGCATGATGGCGGTACTCGGGCCCTTCGCCGTGACCAGCGCCAATGAGCACGGCGAGAAGCCGTGCTACAGCGCCTATGAGGTCCTCCAGCGATTCGCCTCGCGTGAGGAGTTGAGCGGCGCCATCGACGGCGGAGAGAGATCGGGCGACGTGTCCAGTGTCGTCGACCTTTCGGTGACGCCGTACCAAGTGCTTCGAGTAGGTGCGATCTCGCGCGAACAGCTCATCCGTGTCCTCAACGGATAGTCGTCGCCGGAGATCGTACGCAGCCTGCATCGTCGGGGTCTTTTGTAGTGTGGGTCAATGAGCGCCCTCCGCCAAGTCTCAGCCCAAGCAGTTATTGTCCTGGGCTTCGCGATCAGTGCCGCGGCCAGCTTGATCTCCTATTACGAGACCGTTACCACGGGGGGCTACGGGTTCTCTTCGCTTCGCGCAACTGTGCTTCCGTTGCTGAATCCGTTGATGATGATTGCGACGTTGTGCGCGTGGTGGTGGCTGTCCCGCGTCGGGCCCGGTGACGAGGGCCAACGCGTGAACCTTCTTCGCGCGTATATCGCCTTCGCGCTTCAGTACCTGTTCACGACCGCCCTCGTACTGTTCCTCATCGAGCCGTTTCGATCGTTCGGAAATATGTGGATGACCAGTGCGTTGTGGTTGCAACTCATTGGCGCGTTCGTGTCCGCGCTCGGACTGTTTCTCGTTTCACGGATCCTCTCGCAGTGGCGCTTCGAAGCGCCGGACATGGAACCAGCGCTCGCCACGTAGTCGCCGTCGTGCAAGTGGTTGCGGATTGAGTCTCGAACACGCCGCCTCACGTGGGCGCGAACACGTCGCTTCGAATCTCGCCGGTTCGGCCGATCAACTCTTCGCTTTCGGCGTGAGTCATCAAATCCAGGTCTGTGCTGTGGCACCAGGTGCGAACCTTGTCCAATGACCGTGCGGCGATGATGAGTCGTTGCGGCGCACCATCGGATCCGTGCGTCACGGTGTAACTCTCGACGGTGGCGGTCCCGTCTCGCTGTTCGCTCACGCCACGCTCTAGGCCATCAATTGCGTCCTGAGGACTCGACCAACGAAATTGATCGCGTGGGGGCGAGGCACCGTACACGCCCCAGGAGTGCTTCGTACAGAACCACCCGAGCGCGGTGACGAGACCCCGACTCGTCGGGTCGGCCCGAAGTGCGTTGACCATCGACGCAATCGAGTGCGTGACGTAGTTATTACCCGGACCTCCGCCGAAAGTGAGCCCACCGGTGATCGTGGGGACGCGAGTGGCATCGAACGCGTCGATGCCGAGCACGTCGCACGCGCTCTGAACGACCGTGGGAAAACAACTGTAGAGGTCGATGTACGCGAGTTCGTCAACGTCGACACCAAAGTCCGTCAGTGCGCTCCAGATGACGCGCATGGCGGGGGAGTCATCGAGGTGCGGCCGTTCCGAGATCAACCAGTGATCGTTGGCGTCGGCGCCGCAGTGAGGAAAGACCATGCGATCGCGCGCGACTCCGAGTGCCGTGGCGTGCTCGAAGCTGGTCATGATGTAACTCGCCGCCATGTCCACGGGCATGTTGGCCATTAGCAATTTCGTGTACGGGAATGCGATCATACGATTATCGGCGCTTGGTGTGACGATCTCTTCTGCCGACGGCGCGTCCCGGATCCAGGCGTACGGATTCTTCGCGGCGACTCGCGCGAAGTTCGACCAGAGCCGTCCCAGGTGCTCGCGATGCTCGCCAATCGTCCAGCCCAGACGGGCCCGCCGCGCGTTCTCGAAGAGCGGATACACGTTGGACGGAAAGTTGAGGCCCTGTCCGTATTCCGCGGCGGTCAATGGCGCCGGGTCATCGGGAGAGATCATCGGTCGGGGAACCTCGCTCGACTGTATGACCCAGTCGAGCTCTCGACCCTCGCGTTTGGCGAGGAGTCTCGCGTACATCGCCTCGGCGCCTACGACCGCGACCGTTCGCACCTCGCCGTTCAGTATTCGCCGCGCGGCATCGTGGACGAATCTTTGCGGCGTGTTGCCGCCGACATTCATGCAACGTGTTGTCACGTGCAGTCCCAAGCGTTCAGCGACCAAGAGAGCGGGATCGTTCGTGTGCCACGTGAACGACGAAACGGCCGCGATCTCGTCGATGTTCTCCAACATCGTCGATGCACCGGAGTCGGCGGCCGCGCGCTCGAGCACCTCGACCATGAGTTCGAGCGGATGTTTGCGCGCATCGTACGTGGCGCCCGACCCTGGTCGATCCGTGATTTGGCCCACTCCCACGAGCACGGGCGTTCGAGGCGCAATGGTCACACCTGAATTATTGCCGCACCTTCGTGCGTCGCATTTCGAACTGTATGGTTGAGTTGATGCGCATCGCCCTCGGCTCTGATCACGCGGGTTTTGACTTGAAGGCCGTGCTGGCAACGACGCTGGCCGAGTGGGGTCACGTCACGCTCGACCTCGGCACCAACAACGCGACCGAATCGGTCGACTATCCCGATTTCGGCGCGGCCGTTGGCCGAAGCGTCGCCTCTGGGGAATGTGACCTGGGCGTCGCCGTGTGTGGGTCGGGGATCGGGATCTCGATCGCCGCCAACAAGGTTCCTGGTGTTCGTGCGGCCGTCGTCCATGACGTCACGTCAGCCCATCTCGCGCGCGAACATAACCACGCGAACGTCCTCTGCCTGGGATCTCGTCTCACCGGTTCCACCGTCGCAGTGGAAGCGCTCGCGGCCTGGTTGAACGCGACGCCCGAGAAGGGTCACCACGTTGCGAGAATCGCGAAACTCGACGAACTCGACGAACAGCTCGTCGCCGATGAAAGGTAAACAATGACCTCCTCACCCTTCGACGCGTGGATCAGGAACGACGATGAGGTGAAGTCACTGCTCGCTCAGGAATGGCAGCGTCAAACGACGACATTGCAGCTGATCGCGAGTGAGAACTTTGCGTCGCCGTCGGTACTCGCTGCGACCGGCTCGATCTTCACCAACAAGTATTCCGAGGGCTACCCGGGGCGCCGTTACTACGGCGGCAACCAAGTTGTCGACGAAGTCGAGGACCTGGCCAGGCGACGCCTGACCGCGCTCTTCGGCGCCGACCACGCCAACGTGCAACCCCATAGCGGGGCCAACGCGAACGTCGCGGTCTACCAGGCACTGCTGGAACCAGGTGACACGATCCTCGCGATGCGCCTCGACCAGGGTGGCCACTTGACCCACGGTTCGCCCGCGTCCATCACGTCGAAGTGGTGGAACTTCGTCTCCTACGGCGTGACGCCGCGATCCGATGATCCTGAGAATCCCGGTGAACTCATCGACTTCGAGAACGTGCGCGAGTTGGCTCTCCAGCACCGGCCGAAGATGATCCTCGCCGGTGCGACGGCGTACACGCGCCTCATCGATCCCGTGCCGTTTCGCGAGATCGCCGACGAGATCGGCGCGTTGCTGATGTTCGACTCCGCGCACGTCGCCGGACTGATCGCCGGTGGTTCGCATCCGAACCCGGTGCCCTACGCCGACGTCGTGGCCTTCACCACCCATAAGACGTTGCGCGGACCGCGCGGCGGGGCCATCGTCTGTCGCGAGGAGTACGCGAAGAAGATCGACTCGGCGGTCTTTCCCGGACAACAGGGTGGTCCACTGGAACACGCCATCGCCGCGAAGGCGGTCGCGTTCCGAGAAGCCGCGCAGCCGAGTTTCGCGACGTACACCGAACAGATCGTCGCGAACGCCAAGGCCTTCGGCGCCGCCCTCGCCAAAGAGGGATTCCGCAACGTCTCGGGCGGCACCGAGAATCACATGGTGCTCTTGGACCTGCGCGAGTTCGACGAAGAGTTGACCGGCAAGGTCGCCCAGGAGGTGCTCGATCGCGCGGGCATCACGACGAATCGCAATACGATCCCCGACGACCCGCGAAGTCCGTTCATCACCTCGGGACTGCGCTTGGGTACGGCCGCGGAAACGACGGCCGGGATGCGAGAGGGCGAGTTCGACACGATCGCGACGTTGATGTCGCGCGCTCTTCGTCACCGCGATGACGACGCGGTCGTGACCGAGGTTCGCGCCGACGTCGCGGTGCTGTGCGCGTCGTTCAACCCCTACGCCAACTTCACGAAGCAGTAGATGCACAACATCCTCGCGTACGTCGTCGTCATCGCCGTCGGAACGGTCGTGACCTTGGTGGCGAACGTACCGGCGAGGAAGATATCGCTGCGCATTGGCTACACCGCGCTGCCCGACGAACGCAAGGTCCACCAGGTCACGACGCCCTACGGCGGTGGTGCCGCGATGCTCGTGGGCTTCTGCGTCGCCCTGCTGGTCTCGATGGCCATACCCACGCTGCGCAACATCATTCTCTCCTCGCACGAGATGATGGGCGTCTTGCTCGCGGCCGGCGTGATCTTCGTCGTCGGCGTATTGGATGATTTTCGCGAGATGAGCGCCCCGGCCAAGGTCGCCGGTCAGTTCCTCGCGGCGTCGATCCTCTATTTCAGCGGCGCCACGATGTACCAACTGAAACTGCCCTTCGCCGGCTTCATCGTGCTCGGTCCGTCGATCCTGCCGATCATCACCGCGTTGTGGGTCTTCGCGCTCTCGAACGCGGTCAATCTCATCGACGGCCTCGACGGCTTGGCCGGCGGCATCGTCGCGATCGCCTCGGGCACGCTCTGTCTCTACGGGTTGCGACTCGAAGACCTCGGACTTCTGCCGAGTAACAACGTGGGCCCATTGATCGCGGCGCTCACGTGCGGCATCTGCCTCGGCTTCTTGCGCGACAACTTCCATCCGGCCAAGCTCTTCATGGGCGACGCGGGCGCGTTGATGTTGGGACTCCTCATGAGCGCATCGACGATGGTGATCGGCGGGAGGACCCCGCCGGCGAGCGGCGTGACGTTCTTCTTCTTCGCGCCGCTCTTGATCCCCGTGTTCATCCTCGGCGTTCCATTGATGGACGCGGTTTGGGCTTTCGTGCGTCGAACCGTCTCCGGGCAGGGCTTTCACACCCCGGACAAGAACCACATCCACCACCGATTGATGCGCCTGGGCCACGGTCACAAGCGCACCGTCGTAATCCTGTGGCTGTGGACGGCGCTGCTCTGTGGCTTCGTGTTGCTGCCGCTTTTCGACCGGCAGGCGAACGTGTTCATTCCCCTCGGGGTCGCCCTACTTTTGATCGGACTCTTGACGTGGTTCAGCCCCTTGGTCAATCGTCTGTACTACCGCTCTGAAGAGGCCAATCGGATTCGTGAGAGCACGCGCCGGTGAGCGAGCGCTCCGACGAACACGAGCCGCCCACACCCCCTGAACAGGAAAATGACCCGGTGAAGGACTTACCAGGCGCGGTCGAATTGTTGACGATGGGAATGACGGTCGCGATCATCATCGCCGTCGGTGTCGTCCTCGGGATATGGGCCGACCGCGCCTGGGGGACCGCGCCGTGGGGTCTGTTAATCGGGATAGCATTAGGAACGGTCGCCGCCGTGGTGAGCGTGGTAAAGCAAGTCCGGCGTTTCCTTTAGAAACCCATTGCTCGTGCTAGAAAACCTCCCAACCGACACACTGCCGCGCCTCCTTCGTCGCACCACTCTTTCGGCGGTCATCGCCGGTGCCCTGGGTTTCCTCGTGGCCATCATCCTGGCCCCGCCCTTGGCCGCGCTGGGCGTCGTGATCGGGGTCGGCATGGCGATCATGAATCTGCGATTCCTTGATGGCCAGGCCGCCAAGGTCGAACTGCGCGGTGAGCAGAGCACCAAGGCGGTTCGCCGCCAACTGGGCGGTAAGACGACGGCCCGATTGCTGGTAATGACGGTCGTGGTCCTGGTCGCCGTCTTCCTGAACGCCCCTCTTGGAATCGGTATTGTGTCAGGGCTCGTGCT
>ODAK010002917.1_pt1 | contig 17846 bp, 18 predicted proteins | sample 1539591 | NCBI WGS metagenome assembly ODAK01 (sample SAMEA3539303, study PRJEB22396) | soil metagenome | biome: tundra; feature: field; material: soil | place: USA | collected 2010-05 | depth 0.15 m
AGGACGTCCTGGCGCTCATGTTCACGCGGCCCGACCTGACCCGCGAGCATCTCCTCAGGGCAGCGGCGCGCCAGTTCGTGGAGGGCGACGTTCAGCACTGGTGGGCCGCCTCGAGCGGCCGCGGCATCCGCACGCGCTGCTCGGACGACCTCCTCTGGCTCCCGTACGCTGTCGCCGAGTACGTGAAAGCGACCGGAGATGCCGCTGTCCTCGACGAGCGGATTCCGTTCCTTCAGGCGCTTCCCGTTCCACCCGGAGAGGCCGAGGCGTACGGGCTGCCGGCCGTATCGGCAGAGGAGGGCGCCCTGTTCGAGCACGGCCTACGGGCCATCGACCGCGCGCTCACCGCCGGCTCCCACGGCCTGCCGCTCATCGGGAGCTGCGACTGGAACGACGGCTACAACAGGGTCGGACCCGAGGGGCGCGGGGAGAGCGTCTTCGTGGGATGGTTCCTGCACTCGGTCCTCGGCACCTTCGCGCCGCTGTGCGAGGAGCGGGGCGACGCGCCGCGCGCCGCGCGCTACCGCGCCGAGCGAGAGCGCCTGGGGGCGATGCTGGAGCAGAGCTGGGACGGCGAGTGGTACCGGCGCGCCTACTTCGACGACGGCACGCCGCTCGGGTCCTCCCAGAACGACGAGGGCAAGCTCGACTCGGTGGCACAAACCTGGGCTGTCCTCTCCGGCGCCGCGCCGAAAAAGCGCGCCGAGCGTGCGATGGACGCGGTGCGCGCGCAACTGGTCCGGCGCACCTCCCAGGTCATCCTTCTCCTCTCACCCCCCTTCGACCGCACGGCCCTCGACCCGGGCTACATCAAGGGCTACCTCCCGGGAGTCCGCGAGAACGGCGGACAGTACACGCACGCGGCCCAGTGGGTCGTCCTCGCCCTTGCGCGCCTCGGGTACGGCGACGAGGCGGTCGAGCTCTTCCACATGCTCAACCCCATCAACCACTCGCGCACCGTCGCACAGGTCGAGCAATACAAGACCGAGCCCTACGCCGTCGCGGGGGACGTCTACGACCACCCATCGCATCGCGGGCGCGGGGGCTGGACCTGGTACACCGGCGCGGCCGGCTGGATGTATCGCGTGGGGCTGGAGGGGATCCTCGGGCTCACGCGCCGGGGCGCCTTCTTCACGGTGGACCCGTGCATCCCGTCGTCGTGGCCGAGGTACTCAATCGAATGGCGCTTCGGAAAGACGCGCTACACGATCGAGGTAGAGAACCCGAAGCGCCGCGGCGGCGGCGTGTTGAGCGCCGAGCTCGATGGAGCGCCCTCCGACCCCGCCGCGATACCGCTCGTGGACGACGGCGGCGTACACCGGGTGCGGGTCGTGCTGGGAGCGCCGCCGAAGGCGAGCCGCTCTGGCGTCACCAAATCGGGTGAAACTCCGGCCTCGGTCCTCGCCCGACCTTGACCGGGCGGCCAACACGGACCCGACTCTGATTCCTCTCTGGTGACGCAGTTCCCGGCGATCTATACTTAGTGAGGAGGGGCCGCTCATGCTGATGGCCCTCGTCCTTCTCGCAGCGATCGACGCCGTTCCGTCACCTACGGTCTCGCTGACCCTCACGGGCGGGGCCGAGAGAGAGCCGGTCAGCGCCACGCCCCGCAGCCTGTCAGACGTTGCGCGTGAGCTCCGCGAGGGCAGAAAGGCCGTCGGAGGTTTCTCGGCGGCCGAAAGCACGGTGCCGCAGCGCCTGAGCGCCTTCATCCCGTTTGAACCGGAGCCGGTCACGACAGAACCCGAGCCTGACGTCGTCACCGAGGCGCCGCTGGTGTACGCCCCGACCTATCTCCCGGTGTGGTACGGAGGCCGCCAGAAGAGCGCCCGCCTCCACCAGCGCACTAGCGCTCATTTCGCCGCCCCGAGGTCCACGGCGCCGCCTCCCGGTCGCCCGTCTGCATCGCCGACGTTTCAACTGCGCCACGCCACGGCCGGACTTTTTCGCCAACGCTGACGAAGACGGCGCCGGTCCGTGCGCGTGTACGAGCTGTCACGGTCCCGTCCGGTCAGGCTTCTGCTCACCTCGAGGAGAGGCGCCCACCTCAGGCGGCAGGGGGGTAGAGGCGACCAAGAAAAAGAGCAGAAGCACCAACGTCAGACAGACCACAGTGACCGCGAGGCGCTCACCGTGCCAGAGGCTTTCAAACCATTGCCGAAACTCACTCGCGAGCACGTTGGCTTTGCCGCCGTAGACTTCCATTTCGCGGAGATACTGCTTGGAGTCCTCGGGTTCGTAACCCAACGGGTTGGCGGGGGCGGGTGTGGCGGTGAGATAGATCACGAGCGCGCTACCAAGGCCCGCTAACAAAATGACTGCGGCAATTAACCTGCGTCGAGCCTGTAGCGGTCCGAAGTTCAGAATCATGTCGCGCGAATCGGCGAGGGTTGCGGCAAGATGGCTAGTGGAAGACGACCGTGCGGCCTTTGTGAACGATGATCTTCCACTCGATGTGGCTCCTGATGGCCCGCGAGAGGACCACCTTCTCGAGGTCCCGCCCAGAGCGGATCAGGTCCTGCACCGAGTGGCGGTGAGTCACACGCAAGACGTCCTGCTCGATGATGGGCCCGGCATCCAGCGTCTCGGTCACGTAGTGGCTCGTGGCTCCGATGATTTTCACGCCCCGCTCACGGGCTGAGTGGTATGGGCGAGCCCCGGGGAAGGCGGGAAGGAAGGCGTGGTGGATGTTGATCATCCGGCTCGGATACGCCTGCACAAACCGGCCCGTCAGTATTTGCATGTATCGGGCGAGGACGACGACGTCGATCCGATGGCTCCGAAGGAGGGCCATCTGCTCGTCTTCGACCTCGCTCTTGTTCTCCTTCGTGATGGAGCCGTCAGTGTCGACGTACTGCTCGTGGTAGAGGATGCGCCCTCCGTGGGTGTAGATGAACTGGGTCAGACCGGCGGCCAAGCCGAGACGGAGGGGGCAATGCAGCAGCAGGGTGACCGACCGGGGCTCCTTTGGTTCGTTCTCGGGAACGTTCATTCTCCTTCCGTTCCGTGCGCCGGACTCCCAGAGCTAACCCATTTAGAATGAGTGGTCGGGACGGTGGGATTCGAACCCACGACCCCTTGAACCCCATTCAAGTACGCTACCAGGCTGCGCCACGTCCCGACCGGGAACGACATCGGAGAGTCGTCGACGCGATCTCCGGGGGTGGTTGTTTATAGCATTTAGTCGTGGGAGAGGATCTGGAGGATCTCTTTCAGCTCCGCGACGGCGCGCGCCATCCGGGGGTCCGGTGTTTGTCCCGCCTGGGCCTCGGCCGGGTCGACGCCGGAAGCTGCCGGAGGCGCGGTCGAGCTGGCGGCGGGAGCCGTTTCGACGAACAGCGCCATGCCCGGCCTCGAGGAGGGCCGCGTGCGCACGGGCACCTTCTCGGAGGGCCTTCCCGGCTTCGCTTTCTCGGTCTTCTCGTCCTTTACCTCTTCGAGCGGTGTGATCGCGGGATTCGTGTCGTGCGACTTCGCCCCCGAGGCCTCGCTCTCGAGGCGCTTCTTGGCGCCGGCAATCGTGTAGCCCTCGTCGTAGAGAAGCCTCTTGATCTGCCCGATGAGATCCAGCTCGCGCGCGCTGTACGTGCGCGGGCCGGGAACCGAGCGGTCGGGCGCGAGGACGGGAAACTCCGACTCCCAGTACCTGAGGACGTACGGCTGCACGTCCGCGATGCGGCAGACATCCCCGATCTTGTAGCGGACCTCGGCGTTTTCGCTCGTCGTCTGGGCCATTTCGTCAGCGTTTCGTCTGACTCTTTTTAGCACATCGGCGGGCCGATCCGAAGGCTCAGTCGTCCTTTTTGACTACGAACTTGAGCGGCACGCCGTTCAGGTTCCACTTCTCGCGGATGCGATTCTGGAGGAATCGCTCGAAGGAGAAGTGCAGCGCTTCGGTCCGGTCGGCGAAGAGGCGGACGAGCGGCGGCTCGGCGGCGACCTGCACGGCATAGCGGATCCTCAGGTCGCGGCCCGAGCGCGATCGGGGCGCCTCGCGCGCGAAGGATTTCTGCAGCAGGCGATTCAGCTCGCCCGTGGACATGCGCGTCGCGAACCGTTTCGCGAGCGCGTCGGCTTCTGGAAGGAGGCGCTGGACGCCCTTCCCCGTCGTGGCCGACAGCGGGAGGAACGGGGCGCGGCGCAGGAAGATGAACCGGCGCTCGGCGTCGTGCTTGAGCTCCGCCGTCTTCTCGCGGTCCTTCTCGACGAGGTCCCACTTGTTGGCGACGAGAAGGACGCCGCGGCCGGCCTCTTCCGCGTAGCCCGCGATCGTGGCGTCCTGCGCCGTGATGCCGGCAGAGGCGTCGAAGACGATGACGACGAGGCGCGCCCGGTCGATGGACTTTCGGGCCGCGACGATCGAGAGCAGCTCGGCCGAGTCGGTCGTCTTCCCCTTGCGGCGGATGCCCGCCGTGTCCACGAAGACGTACTCGCGGCCGCCCCGCAAGAGGCGCACGTCGATGGAGTCGCGCGTCGTGCCGGGGATCTCCGACACCATGACGCGGTCCGCGCCGACGAGCGCGTTCACGAGGGAGGACTTCCCGACGTTCGGCCGGCCCACGATCGCGATCGGGAGCGGCTCGGTGCGCGTCTCGGGGTCGAGGTCGGCCGGCAGAGCCTCTTCGATCGCCTCGAGAAGCTCGTCCGCACCCGTGCCGTGGAGCGCCGACACCCCGATGACCTTCGGGAAGCCGAGCGCGAAGCCGTCGGCGAGCGCCTCGGCCGCGGTTTTGGTGTCGCACTTGTTCCACGCGACGACGACCCGCTTGCCGAGCGCGTGAAGCCGCCGGGCGAGGCGCTCGTCCTCGGGAAGGCGCCCGGCCACCCCGTCGAGGACGAAGAGGATGAGGTCGGCGTCCGCCACGGCGGCGAGCGCGCGGTCGCTCGTCCACGCGGCGAAGCCGCCCGCGGCGTCGAGATCGAGTCCACCCGTGTCCACGAGCGTGTACGGGCGGCCCGACGGCGTCTTGGCCGTCATCTCGAGCGCGTCGCGCGTCATCCCGGGTCGATCGTGCACGAGCGCCCTCCGCTCGCGCGCGAGCCGGTTGAAGAGAGCCGATTTCCCGACGTTCGGGCGGCCGACGAGGACGACCTTGAAGGCGCTCACCGGCGCCGCACTCGGCCGCGCGGGGCGGGGGACGGGCGTCGGCCTCGCTCCTGCTGCTGCCGGTGAATGGCTTCGACGCGGCTCCTCTTCCGCGGCCCGGCGTTGTCGCTCACGGGCACGAAGTCCAGGCCGCGCTTCTCGGCGTCCGCCTTGACGAGCTTCACCCGCAAGCGGTCCCCGAGCCGGTAGACGCGTCCCGACGAGGAACCCACGAGGCGGTGCTCGACGTCCTCGTAGCGATAGAAGTCGTCCTCGAGAGACGAGATCGGAACGAGGCCGTCCACGTAGATGTCCTCGAGCGTGACGAAGAACCCGAAGCCCACGACCGCCGAGACGTACGCCCAGAACTCCTCGCCGACGCGCGACGACAGGAAGACGAACTTTTTCCACGCCACGGCCTCGCGCTCGGCCGACTCGGCACGCCTCTCGCGCGACGAGCAGTGCGCCGCCGCCTCGTGGAACCAGCGCGTGCGGCCGTCCGCGTCCTCAGCGGCGGGCGGGCGGCGGATGGCGAGCCACTCCACGAGCGCCCGGTGAACGAGAAGGTCCGGATAGCGCCGGATCGGCGAGGTGAAATGGCAGTAGTGTTTCGCCGCGAGCGCGTAGTGTCCGCGGCACTCCTCGGAGTAGACGGCTTTCTTCTGGGCGCGCAGGACGAGATCCGAGACGAAACGCTCCTCGGGCTTTCCCGCCGCCTGGTCGAGGATGGCCTGGAACGTGGCTGGCGTGACCTCCTCCTCGTCTTCGGGAAGGTCGTAGCCGAGCGGCCCGAGCACGACCCTCAGGTCCACGAGACGGCTCTCGTCCGGCCGGTCGTGCACGCGGTAGAGCGCCGGCGTCGGAACGAACTCTAAGTGCTTGGCGACCGCCTCGTTCGCGGCCAGCATGAACTCCTCGATGAGGCGGTGGGCCTCGTTGCGCACGGCCCGGACGATCTCGACGACGTCTCCCGCTTCGCCGAGGATCACGTCCGCGTCCGGCAGGTCGAAGTCGAGGGAGCCGCGGCGGGATCTCTTTGCTCGGAGAAGACCCGCGGCCTTATGGGCCACGCGGAGCATTCGCGCAACGTCCGAAGAGACCGGGGATTTCTTAGAAGGTGCATGCGGCGAGGGCTCGGCCGCCGCGTTGCGAGGGACGCCTCCCTTTTCCGTTTCTAAGAAATCTTCAATTAATTCTCCGACCTCCGTGTAGGTGAGCCTCGCACGGGACCGAATAAGCGAGCGAAAGAATTCCGCCTTGACCGTCTCCCCATGCTTGTCCAGCGTGAGCACCGCCGAGACGGTGCGCCGCTCCTCGTTCGGGCGCAGCGAGCAGAGGTCGTTCGAGAGGCGCTCGGGGAGCATGGCGATCGCGCGGTCGGGGAAATAGACCGACGTGCCGCGCTCGAATGCCTCGGCGTCGAGCGCGCTGCCGATGGGCACGTAGTGGGACACGTCCGCGATGTGGATGCCGATCCGAAAGCCGCCGCCCGGCAGCTCCTCCGCCTCGATCGCGTCGTCGAAGTCGCGCGCGGTTTCGCCGTCGATCGTCACGATCGTGCGGCCCGTGAAGTCCGCGCGGAGCTTTCGCTCGTCCTCCCCCACGACGCCGCTCGCGGCCTCGGCCTCGGCCACGACCGTCTCGGGATACTTCCGCGGGATGCCCCACTTGCGGGCCACGACCTCGACATCGACGCCAGGGTCGCCCTCGAATCCGATCAGCTCGAGGACCTCGGCGAGGGCGAGCCGGCGGTCGTCGGGATACGCGATGATGCGCGCTTCGACGAAGATGCCGGCGGGCGCCGCGAGGTCCTTGCCGTCGGGCACCGCCAGGCGCACGTCGATCTTGCGATCGAAAGGTACGACGAAAGTGCCCTCGGGAGATCGGGCGATCTTCCCGACCACGGTCTCGCGGCGCCGCACGAGCACCTTCACGACGACGCCGGTCGGGCGCGGCGCGAAGCGCGAGCGGCGCCCTCTGGGTACGGCTCTCGGGGCGGCTTTCGGTTCTTCGATGCGCACGAGGACGATGTCGCCGTCGAGCGCGCTGCCGAGGGCGGTCACGGGCACGTCGGGGACGCCCGGCTCGCCGGACAGCAGAAAGGCCCGGCCCTCGCCGCGGATCGCGAGCGCGCCGGCCTGGAAGTCCGTGAACTCGATGCGCGAGAGCTTCTCGCCCTTGACGCGCACGATCTCGCCCCGGCGCTCGAGGTCGGCCACCGCCGCGCGGAGCGCGTTCTGGCGGGCGGGATCGGGATCGGCGCCGAGAATGCGGCTCGCGAGGTCCGAGAACGTGAGCATGCGCGAGCCGCGCGGATGAAGCGCGTCGAGAATCGCTTTGTTCAACTCGAGGTTGTTCATTCTGGGAGGGATGATTGGTGCGAAAGGGGGGACTCGAACCCGTCCATCTGGTTCACGGTCTGCCCTGTTTACGGACCTTCCGTGGATTTCGGGCGTGCTTTGTACCCGTTCGGCGACCGGAAGGGTAGCACGCCCTTCTCCCCCGCCGCCCCGCACGCCTTCGTCCAGAGCTTGCAGAGGCGAAACTGGAAACCGCCCGACTTCGCGGCCATCGTTCGGCCCCGGCTGTGAAAGATGAGCGGCGAGGTCATCTTCCGCGCTCGTCGCCGCTCGCTTCAGAAGCTCATCGGGATGTAGCTTCCATCGGAAGTGACGGCGTTATTGAGAATCCCGTAGGCCACGAAGCTGGAGTTGCCGGACGTCTTCTCGATCCTGGCGTAGCCAGAAGTGGCTCCGAGGGCCGCGAGGGGCTGGCCGAACTGCGTCCACTGGCCGGGTGCGAGCGTCACCGGCGTCGGCGTGCCGAGCGCGGCGCCGGTCGCGTCGAAGTAGCTGAGCGTCAGGGTGATCGGGTCGGAGGCGTCGCCGCGGTTGACGAGGGCGAGATTGGAGCGCTGGGCCGAGTTCTGCTGGAGGCCGTTGACGTACGCAACCGAGGTGGCCGACTCCCCGAGCGTCAGCCCGGGGTAGTAGACCCCGAAAGTGCCGCCACCCGAGGAGGCCGGCGTGAAGGTCCGGGCCCCGACGGCGAAGGCCGAGGGTTGCGTCCCAGATGGCGGCAGGGCGAGAAGCGCACCGCCCACGCTGCTACCGTCGGCGGGGATCGACAGTCCCTGCGAGCGGAGGAAGCCGATGGCGTCCGGCACGATCCGCTGCTCGCCGGGGGCCAGCGTCAGCGTGGCCTGGCCCGAGCCGCTCCCGAGCGACGCCGTGTAGACCAGAGTCACCGGTAGGGAGCTGGTTGTCAGATTGGCGAGCGTCAGCTCCGTGGTGTAGTGGCTGCCGCCGAGACCGGAAACGTCAAGAACGATCGGCACCAGAAGATCGCCGGGGCCGGAGGCGTTTGCGATGAGAGGCGGGATGAACGAGCCGTCGGAGGTGACGGCGTCGTTGAGGACGGCGTAGGCCGTGAAGGGTGACGGGCCGGAGACCTCTGTAACCACGGCCCGTCCGGAGACGGCCTTGCCTTCGAGCGGCGTATTGATCTGCGTCCAGGCGTAGGGAGGAAGGCTCTCGTCGGGCAGTGTGCCGAGGTCCTCGCCCATCGGTCCGAACAGCTGCACGCGCAGCGTGATGGGAGTCCCGCCCGCGTTGGCCAGAGAGAGGTTGGAGCGCTGGGCGTTGTTCTGCTGGAGACCCACGAGGGTCGCGGTCGTGGTAGTGGTGGCGGCGGCGGGGTAGAAGAGGCCGAAGGTACCGCCCCCGCCGGCCGTGAAGGTGCGCCCGCCGATGAACGGGTCGCTGGAAGAGCCGGCGCCCACGAACGTGGCTAAGAGCGTGCCGACAACGCCCCCGTCCGTGGGGATCGAGAGGCCCTGAGAGCGCAGGAAGGAGATGGTGTTAGGGATGATGCGGGTCTCACCGGGAGCCAGGGTGAGGGAGACCGAGCCGGTGCCCGAGCCGACCGAGGCGATGTAGAGGAGATCAACCTGGATCGCCGTCGTCGCCTTCGAAGCCAGCGTCAGCTCGGTCGTGTAGTGGCTGCCTCCGACGCCCGCCACGTTGTCGAGGACGACGGGCAGGAACAGTTCGGGATCTCGCGTCAAACGGAAGACGACCCCGCCGCCAAGAGGCCCGCCGTAAGCCGTCGTCCCGTAGAAGTTCCCATCGCTCCCCTGCACGAGGGCGGCATAAGGGTCTTGGCCGTCATTCCCGGCGAACGAGTGGAGCGTCGTCAGCGTCCCCGAGGGCGTGATCTTGAAGACCGTGCCATAGCCGCTCGCGCCGCCTTGCCCGGTGGTCCCGTAGAAGTTCCCGTCGGTTCCTTGCACGAGGGTGGCTGACGGCCATTCCCCGTCGCTCCCCGAGAAGGAGTAGAGCGTCGTCAGCGTCCCGGCCGGCGTGATCTTGAAGACCGTGCCGTAGTCACCCGTGCCGCCCTGATTCGTCGTTCCGTAGAAGTTCCCGTCGCTCCCCTGCACGAGGCCGGCGAGGGGGTTTTGGCCGTCACTCCCGGCGAACGAGTGGAGCGTCGTCAGCGTCCCCGAGGGCGTGATCTTGAAGACCGTTCCATAGCCGCTCGCGCCGCCTTGCTTCGTCGTCCCGTAAAAGTTCCCGTCGCTTCCTTGCACGAGGGTGTTTTGCGGATAGCTCCCGTCGCTCCCCGCAAACGGGTAGAGCGTCGTCAGCGTCCCCGAGGGCGTGATCTTGAACACCGTGCCGGCACCCCTCGCGCCGCCCTGATTCGTCGTCCCGTAGAAGTTCCCATCGGTTCCTTGCACGAGGCCCGCGTACGGATAGCTCCCGTCGCTCCCCGCAAACGGGTAGAGCGTCGTCAGCGCCCCCGCCGGCGTGATCTTGAACACCGTGCCGGCACCCCTCGCGCCGCCGTAATTCGTCGTCCCGTAGAAGTTCCCGTCGGTTCCTTGCACGAGGCCGGCGACGGGGTTTTGGCCGTCACTCCCGGCGAACGAGTGGAGCGTCGTCAGCGTCCCCGAGGGCGTGATCTTGAACACCGTTCCAGAGTCACCCGCGCCGCCCTGCTTCGTCGTCCCGTAGAAGTTCCCGTCGCTCCCCTGCACGAGGCCAGCAAGGGGATCTTGGCCGTCACTCTCGGCAAACGCATGCAGCACCGTGTACGGCTGGGCGTCGGCCGGGAGGGCGAGAAACAGCGGGACCGTCAGCAGGAAAAGACAAGAGAGATCGACACCCATGCGCCGCGATACGAATTGCATTTCAGCCCTCCCGGCCTTCGCTGTTAGTCTGACACGAGCCGTCATAGGTGAAGCGGGAAAGTCCAGCGGAGTTGATGCTGTCGGATTGGAGATACAGGAATTGGTGCGAAAGGGGGGACTCGAACCCCCACAGCCGGTAAGGGCTACAAGGTCCTGAGCCTTGCGCGTCTACCAATTCCGCCACTTTCGCGCGGAGCGGCAGGATAAGGCCCGGCCTAACCCTCGTCAAATCAGCGGCGATAAGCCGCGCGCTCGCGCTCCGTGACGAAGCCGTCGATGCGAAGCTGGTCCTTTTCGGAAATCTCCGTGAACCTCACGCCGAACGCCGGATGGAAATGGTCGAGCTCGGTCGTGCGCCGCATGACCCGGCCCTTCGCGTTCAGGGGCGTCGGATCGTCGGGCAGGAAGAACTCGATCTCGACGACGCGCCCGATCGCGATCGCGCTCTCGATCTCGACGAGCATCCCGCTCCCCGAGACGTTCAGCAGCTTGCCGAGGACGACCGACCCGTCGGCGCGCCCCTCTCTCACGCGAGCCAGGGTGTTCAGCTCACGCCGCGCCGGGATGAGCGTGAGGCGCTTCGTCTTGTCGAGGAGCTCGTCGGCCGGGAACGGAGCGAGGATGAAGTCGTTCACCCCGGGCACGAGAGCTTCCTCGAGGTGCGGCTCCCCCGCCGGCACGACGAGCATCATCGACACCGTCCGCCAGTGCTTCTCCTCGCGCAGTCTCCTGCACGCGGCCACGCCGCCGTCCGGCGGAAAACCGGCGTCGAAGATCGCGAGGTCCGGAACTTTCTCCGCCGGAATACGGAGGAGGTTCTCCAGCCGCTCGGCGGCCACGACCGAGTAGCCGGCGGCCTCGAGCGTTCCCGCTGCCCCGCGCAGGAGTCCGGCCGGCGCACCGGCGAGCGCGACCTTCTTCTTCACGAAGAGGCCCGAGCCGCGCGGAAAGGTGCCGGAGCTGTCCATCAGGCGAGCCCCTTCTTCACGGTCACCGCGCCGCGCGCGACCGCTCCCCCCTCGCCATCGGTCACGACGCCTTCGAACTTGACGGCGTCTCCGAGCCGCCCCGCGATCGCGACATCGACCGTCAGAACGTCGCCCGGCACGGGCAGGCGCTCGACTTTGAAGTCGGAAATGCCGGCGAGAAATCCCTTCCGCCCGAGCGCGGCGTCGCCGCCTTCGAGAAGCAGGGCCGACTGCGCCACGAGCTCGGCCAGCGCGGCCGCGGGGAACCCGTTTTCTCTCACGGCCGCAGCATCCGCCGTCACGGTCGCCCGCACGCGCCCCTGGGCGGGGCCGGTCCGCTCGATCACCCCGTCCGCGAAGCGGAACGGAAACGCATGCGGCAGGGGCTGGAAGTCCACGGGCGTCAGGCCGCCTTCTCGCGCACGAAATCGCACAGCGCGTTCACGGAAGCGAATGCTTTCACGCCCACTTCCTCATCCTGCACCTTGATGCCGAACTCCTTCTCCACGCCGAGCACGAGCTCGAGCGCGTCGATCGAATCGAGACCCAGACCCCCGTCCGCGTCGCCGAAAAGCGGCGCCTCGTCGGCGATCGTCGCGGGGTCCATCTCGAGCTTGAGCTGGCGAACGATCAGCTCCTTGACTCTCTTCTTCAGGTCGTCTGGCAAGAACGTACTCCCCCTCCCGGGTTGGCCGGATCGAGGAGTATACGAGCGCGGCCCCCCGGATGAGCTCCTCAGCCGACGAAGCCGCCGTCGATGCGGACCGTCTGCCCCGTGAGATAGCCGGCGCCTTCGGTGCATAGAAACGAGACGAAGGGCGCGATGTCCTCGGGACTGCCGAACCGGCGCACGGGGACGCGCTTCAGGAAGTCCTCGCGCACCTCTTTCGTGAGGAACGAGATCATCTCCGTCTCGATGAATCCGGGAGCGACGGCGTTCACGGTGACGCCGAACGCGCCGACTTCGGCCGCGAGCGACTTCGTGAAGGCGACGAGCGCTCCCTTGGCGGCGGAGTAATTCGTCTGCCCGGCGCTTCCGGAGAACGCCGCGAGCGACGAGATGTTCACGATGCGGCCCCAACGCCGCCGCAGCATCCCCCGCATCACGGCCTTCGTCATGCGATACGTGCCGCCGAGAGCGGTGTCGATCACGAGATTCCAGCTCGCGTCGGGCATGAGGGCGAAGAGGCCGTTCTTCAGGACGGCCGCGTTGTTCACGAGCACGTCCACGCCCTCGCGCTCCCTGTCGAGCCGGTCGGCCAGGGCCGCGACGTCCGCCGCGGACGTCACGTCGGCCTTCGCGGCCTCGGCGCTGCCGCCGGCATCCCGGATCGCGGCAGCGGCCGCCTCGGCGCCTGCCGCGTCGGCGCGGTACGTGAGGACCGCGTGATAGCCGTCGGCGGCGAGACGCTCGCCGATGGCGCGGCCGATGCCGCGCGACCCGCCGGAGACGAGCGCAACCCGCATTCGGGTAGAGGAACTCTGGGAATTCGGAGAATTCACTTTGTTTCGGACCCGAGCCGCTCCGGTCGTGCCGACGCGACGGCCACAATGGAATTTTCTTTGAAGGGAAAGAGAGGAGGAGGGGCGAGCGATTTGGCGAACGCCTCGATTGACTCCGGATCCTCCAGCGCGTTCGGGGGCAGCTGCGCGTCGCGAACCGTCCACCGAACGAGCTTCGTCAGCACGTCGCCGGGGCCCACCTCGGCAAAGCGCGTCAGCCCGGCCTCGCCCATGGAACGCAGCGTCGGCGCAAACAGCGATGGTCTGCAAATTTGCTTAGAAAGGACAAGAGTGGCCTCCTCCGCATTCGCCACCCGGCGCCCCAGCATGGGCGCGAAGAGAGCGGCGCGCGGATGCGAGGTCCTGATACCCCTTTCCAAGAAACTTTGCAGGCCGTCACAAATCGAAGTGAGCCCGCTCGAGTGCATCGGGATATTGATCGAAAGCAGATCTGTCTTCAGCGCCTTCGGCCGAAGCTCCTCGACCGCCGCGGCGACGAGCGCCCGCTCGCCCGTCAGGATGAACTGCGCCGCGGCGTTCTCCGTCGCGATCGCGAGCCGCGCCCGATCGGGCGTGAGCGCCGCGAGCGCACCCTCGACGGCCGGGCGCGCGAGGCCGATGACGTACGCCATCGTGCCGTCCAGCTCGCCGCGCCGCGACGCCTCGGACATGAGCCGCTCGGCTTCGAGGAGCACGTCGAGCGCGGCCCACGTCTCGAGCGCGCCCGCCGCTGCGAACGCGGCATAGGTGCCGAGGCTGTATCCCGCTACGGCTGCTGGCTCGAGGTGGTGGATACGGCGCAGCGTCTCGAGCGCCGCGAGCGAAACCGCGAACACGCCGACCTGCGCGGGCAGATCGGAGTGAAGTGACGGATCTCCGTCGCCGAAAAACGTGTCGGCGATGCGCACTCCAGACCGGCGAGAGATCTCTTCGAAAAGAGAGGGGACGAAGTCGTACCGCCGGGCCAGCGCCTCGCCCATTCCCGCTTTCTCGGAGAGTTGTCCTGGAAAAAGAGCGGCGAACGCGGAAGACGAGGCTGAGGTGACGACGAGAGGCGCGCTCAAGCCGCGATTCCTCCCCTCTTCCCATTCATAGAATTCTTCTCTTCTCTCTTCCCATTCGCAGAAGTGGCTTGAACCGACGAGATGGCCCCGAAGCGATGGCGCGCGAGCAGGCGACGCCAGCGCCCTTCCGTCCGCTTGCGGCCCGCGAAGTGGACGAGACGCTGAACGGGAGAGAGGCCCGGCATTGGCGGGTGGGCGTCGTCGAATTCCCAGGGATGCGCGTAGAGGACGGGCGAGACGCCGTCGGCGAGGGCCCGCTCGATCGCGGCGGAAACGCGGCTCTCGCGCGTGAGGCGCGCGCATACGCCGCCGCCCCATATCGCGCGGAAGCCGAAGAACGTGCCCATGAGCGGCGGGACTTCCAGAATCGGGCCCGAAGCGGTTTCGAGCGTCGCGGGCCGCTCCGGATTCGAAGGCTCGCCCACCGGCGGCGCCGTCGTGAGCGAGGAGTCCAGCGTGAAGCCCTCCTCGGCAAGGACCGCGAAGGCGGGGTTCCTCGCGCTCTTCATCGACCACTCCGGCGCGCGGAAGGACGTCACGGACCTTCCGACGATCTCCTGCAGCGAGTCGCGGCTCTTTTGGAGGTCCTCGCGGAACTCCTCGAGCGTCATCTCGAAGACTCGGCGGTGGCGGTCGCCGTGACAGGCGACGTCGTGCCCCGCGTCCGCGATCCTCCGCACGAGGGCCGGGCTCTGACGGGCGATCCAGCCGAGGACGAAGAACGTCGCGGTAGAGCCCGATTCGTCGAGGAGCGCGAGGATGCGCTCGACCCCGACGTGGACCCTCTTCTCGCGTCCCGCCCAGGTGTCCGGATCCGAATACGCGCGATGCCCGCAGACGTGGAACCATTCCTCCACGTCGACGGTCAGGATGGGAGCGGCCACCGCAGGATTATGACGCGTCCGAGTCCAGCGTCTTGTAATACACGGACAGCCACGACGTCACCCAGGTGTCGCGGAACGGCCGGTAGTGCGAGCGGACGGGGCCGTAGATCGTCCTTACAGGCACGGTCGCGAAGCGCTCCACGTTCGGGGCGGCCTTGATGAGGATCTCGTTCTCGATGGAGTAACGGTTCGCGCGAAGGCGCAGACGTCGCAGCAGGCGGCTCGCGATCACGCGATAGCCCGACTGGCCGTCCTCGATCGGCAGCCCCGTCATGCGCGACAGCACCTTGTCGCCGATCGTGTTCGCCCAGAGGTTTTTCGCCGGCATCGTCGCCGGGTCCTTCAGCCGCGAGCCCACGACGAAATCCGCGCCCGAGCGCGCGGCCGAAAGCAACGCCGCGAGGTCGTCGGGATCGTGCTGCCCGTCGGCGTCCACGAACGCCACGTGCGTGACGTCGCGCCCGAGGAGGTCGGCGAGGCCGTCGCGGATCGCGCGCCCCTTTCCGCCGTTTTCCGTCCGCTCGAGAACCCGGGCCCCGGCGGCGAGGGCTTCTCTCGGGGTCGCGTCGCCGCTCCCGTCGTCCACCACGAGGACCTCCGGGAGGTATTCGAGCAGTCCCCGGACGACGCCGCCCACGGGACCGGCGCAGCAATAGGCGGGGACGAGGGCGGCCGGGCGGAATGGCTCCGGAGATTCGTGCGGGGATGTCAAGAAACCGCCTGCATGCGAATGAGGGGTTGACGAACGCGCCTACTTTGTGAAAAGTATCACGAGCGACGCATGGGCACTCCGCTGGCCTTCTTGCCGATTCTGCTCATGATGATGGGCGCCGTCGGCGTTGGCATCCTGCTCCTGGGCCTGAACGCTCTCATCGGCCGCAAGGTGCGCACGGTGCGGAAGCTTTCGCCCTACGAGAGCGGCATGCCGCTGCTCGACGACAGCCACAAGCGCATCAGCGTCAAGTTCTTCATCGTCGCGATGGTCTTCATCCTGTTCGACGTGGAAGCAGCATTTCTGTACCCGTGGGCCGTCGTCTTCCGGCAAGGCGGATGGCCGGTTTTCCTCGAGATGCTGGTCTTCGTCTTCGTCCTCTTCCTCGGGTTCGCCTACCTCTGGAAGAAAGGCGCGTTCGACTGGGATTGACGTGAGCGGCGCACAGAAGCTTCCCGTGGCCGAACAGGCCGAAAACCCGCGTGTGGGAGAGCACGGTGCCCTCTCGTGCGGCCGCGCCCTCTCGTTCTCGCGTCAGACGCACGACGACCTCGAGCGCCTGCTGGCGCGCTACCCCACGAAACAGGCCGCGCTCTTACCGACGCTCTGGCTCGCGCAGCGCGAGTGGGGCTGGATTTCGCGTGAGGCCGTGGATTACGTCGCGACGCTTCTCGACCTGTCGCCGGCCTTCGTGTGGGGCGTCGTGACCTTCTACACGATGTACAACCGGGCGCCGGTCGGCACGCACCTGATTCAGTTCTGCACGTCGATCTCCTGCCACCTGAACGGCGCCGGCGAGGCCTACGCCGAGTGCCGGAAGCGTCTCGGCGACCTCAAGCCCGGCGAGACGACGCCGGACGGCAAGTTCACCGTCGTCGAGGTGGAGTGCCTGGCGCAATGCGACAAGGCACCCGCCGTGATGGTCAACGACGACGACCACTTCGTGATCACGAAAGACAAGCTCGACGCCTTCCTCGGAAGCCTGAAATGAGCGGCCTTTCCCCCATCGAGCCCGTCCTCCTCGCCCGGCGCGGCAAGCCCGACTCGGCCATGATCCAGACGTACCTCGCCGACGGCGGCTACGCGTCGTGGAAGAAGGTCCTCGGCGGCGCGAAATCCGGTGAGTGGACGCCCGCGAAGGTCACCGACCTCGTCAAGGCTTCGGGCCTGCGCGGCCGGGGCGGGGCGGGCTTTCCGTGCGGCATGAAGTGGACGTTCGTGCCGCCGAAGGAAAAGCGCGGCGACAAGCCCGTCTACCTTCTCTGCAACGCGGACGAGTCCGAGCCCGGCACGTTCAAGGACCGGCTCCTGATGGAGACCGACCCGCACCAGGTGCTCGAAGGGATGATGCTCGCGAGCTTCGCCCTGGACGTCAAGCACGCCTATCTCTACATCCGCGGCGAGATGGTGCACGCGGCCGAAGTGCTGAACAAGGCGGTCGCCGAGACGTACGCGAAGGGCTTCCTCGGAGTGGACGTCCTCGGCTCCGGGCTGGACCTCGACATCACGATCCACCGCGGCGCGGGCGCTTACATCTGCGGCGAGGAGACGGCGCTCATCGAAAGCCTCGAGGGCAAGCGCGGTCATCCGCGCATCAAACCGCCGTTTCCGGCCGTCTCCGGCGTCTGGGGCTGCCCCACGGTCGTGAACAACGTCGAGACGTTGTGCTGCGTCAAGCACATCCTCGACCGCGGCGCGGACTGGTTCAAATCGATCGGCCGCAACGAGAAGAACACGGGCCCGAAGCTCTACTGCGTCTCGGGCCACGTGGAGAAGCCCGGCGTCTACGAGGCGCCGATCGGCGTCCCCTGGGAGACGCTCCTTGCGATGGCCGGGGGCGTGAAGGGCGGACGGAAGATCAAGGCCGTCATCCCGGGAGGCGCGTCGGCCGCGATCCTCACGGCGAAGGAAGTCGAAAACCTGCCGATGGATTTCGACGGCGTGGCCGCCGCGAAGTCGATGCTCGGCTCGGCCGCGATCATCGTGATGGACGAGACGACCGACATCCCGAAGGCCGTCACGAACATCGCGAAATTCTTCGCGCACGAGTCCTGCGGCCAGTGCACGCCCTGCCGCGAGGGCACACCGTGGATGCACAAGATGCTCAAGCGCATCGTGAGCGGCGAGGGGAAGAAGACCGACCTCGACCTCCTCCTCCAGATCGCCGGCCAGATGGGCAACGGCATGACGATCTGCGTCTTCGCCGACGCCGCCATCGCGCCCGTCCTCTCGGGGATCCCGAAGTTCCGCGAGGAGTTCGAGGCGTACGTCGCGAAATCGAGCCATCCCGATTTCGCGCTGGCCGCTCCGGAAGATTTGACGAATAAAGTGGCCGAGAGAACAGCGGCGGGGATTCACTGACATGGCGCGCGTAACCGTCGACGGCAAGGTCGTCGAGGTCCCGAACGACGCGAACGCGCTCGAGGCGTGCCGCG
>ODAK010002918.1_pt1 | contig 17845 bp, 22 predicted proteins | sample 1539591 | NCBI WGS metagenome assembly ODAK01 (sample SAMEA3539303, study PRJEB22396) | soil metagenome | biome: tundra; feature: field; material: soil | place: USA | collected 2010-05 | depth 0.15 m
GGCCGGCTTTCCTGCATCAGGACTTACATTCATGACTCTCTCGGCATGATGACCCCCACACTAACACTGACTAGGATTTATCGGGCTATCGACTGGTTGTAAAAATACTTCGAGCGTGCTGGGTTAGCTGAACTCTCCCTTGGCGTATTGATGTGTTTCTGCCGATGCTCTGGTCACAGACAGGAGAACCTCGAACGAAGCAACTGCACAAACTCCCCCACCAGAGGAAATCACCTCAAGTAAAAGCAGAGAATGTAAGCAGCATAGCCGACAACCGAGAGAACCACAAAAAGCCCAAACACGGCAGATGCAGGCGGTCGAACTGCTCTAAGATGGTTTGCAGTCGCTTCCATGTTTGGGCTCTGAGGAAACAATGCCGCCTAGCAGGCGAAAGCCACGCGGTCGAGACACGTCTACCTTAACCAAAATTTGTTACACCGCGGTTAAGCCGACGTGAAAAGATTCCTGGTGCGGGAACCGGTCTCAAAAGCGGGTAGTATTGGACCGCAGGTCCAATTTGTCGTCATGCCGGAGCGCACCTTCAGAATCCTCGCTTGCGTGGACAAGGTTCCGTCCAGGACCTCTTGCAATAAATGCCAGCGCAAATTCTTTACCCCAGGCGGCATGTTTCGGCGTGACCCCGTCGCCGCCGCTGCAGGTCAACTTCTCACAAGCCGATCTTCCACGGCCTCTGCTTTGAAAGCCTGCGAATACTAGTCGTCACCCTCCAATCCTCTGGATCCGCAGATTAGCCAACCGGCAGCCCTCGCCGAATCAAGCGGTTTCTCACGATTATGAGCAACAGTGAACATCTTTCGTGATCACGAATCTGACAGGATAGTCCTCGGTAAGATTCAAACTTATGTTTCAGACTGTCGTTTAAGACTGTTGTTTAATGTTCCTGTCGAAACAAATTCGAAGGCAAACGCATCGGGTGTCGGTGCCCAGGGCCGCCGCCTCAACACGTGAGAAGCTGATCGAAGCCGCCGGCCACGTCTTCGCCGAGCACGGCTATCAAGCGACCACGGTGCGGGAAATCGTCAAGCGGTCGGGCGCTAATATCGCAGCGGTCAACTATCACTTCGGCGACAAATTAGGTCTGTATACCGAAGTATTGCAGCAATCGGTGCGGGCGGCTCGGGTGGATGCAATTAACAGCGCGCTTGATCGGAATGCGCTTCCGGAAGACATCTTGCGGGCGGTCATCAGAGCTCGCCTACAAAGCGTGGCCGAGCCAAACTTGCCGGACTGGCACTTTCGAATCATGGCGCACGAACTTGTGCAGCCCACGCCGGCGCTGTCTCGAGTGGTCAACGAAGTGTCCCGGCCGATTTACAAGCGACTGCTCGAACTGATCGGGGGCATCATCGATCTTCCTCCCAAGCATGAGAAGACCCGGCTGTGCGCACACAGCGTCATGGGACAAATTCTTGTTTATGTTCTGGCGGGTCCTCTACTGAAGCAACTTTGGCCGGAGTTAGAAATGACACCGGAGCAGGTAGACCGGATCGCTGAGCATATCTGGGACTTTTCGCTGGCATATCTTCGGCAAGCAAATTCTGGTAGTCGGCAAGGGACGGCGCCGAGCAAGAGAGGTCAGAAGTGACGGAGCAACTGGTGATTGACGGGCCTCAAGAATTTCCAGAGCAGCACCAACCGCAACCAGAACCCCAACCAAAACCGCCGCCCGCGCCGGCGGTGGGAAACGTGTCCGAAATAGTCCAGCAATTGAAGCAAGAGCGGGAACGAGCACAGAAGGAAGTCCAAACTTTTGATGCGGCGATTACGGCCTTGGGGAGTAATAGTTCCAATGGGCAGCCACTCCAACCAAGCCCGCAATCTGCTCCTGCCACAGCGCACCCAGCCCAAACAAAAGCGCAACCGGATCCTGTGGCAGATCAGCCGCCCCAACCGAACCCGCAACCTGCTCCTGCGGCGGCGAACCCGGCGCAACCAAACCCGCAATCTGCCACTGCGGTCGCGCAGCCCGGTCCAGCAAAACCAAAGCCTGGGCCCGCCGATGCGAAGCCGCCCCGCTCGATGGCCCGTCGAATCATTGTTCCGTTGGTTGTCATTGTGATTCTCGCGGCCGTCGGATTTGGCGTTTGGAGAGTGTTCTTCTACACGCCGCCGATGTCGCCAAACATCGTCCCGCTCAGTGGTCGAATCGAAGGTGACGACTCGGCTGTGTCCCCCAAGACGAGCGGCCGTATTCTCGAAATCCGAGTGCGCGAGGGAGACAGCGTATCCACTGGAGACATCATCGCCGTACTCGACGACGAGCAATTGAGGGCACGCGTGGAGCAAGCGCAAGCCCAACTTCAGCAAGCGGAAGCAAAGGCCAGGTCCGCACGAGACCAGATGGCCGTCCTCGATGAACAGTTGCGGCAGGAGGAGGCGAACGTTGCTCAGCAAGAAGCCGCCCACGACATTGCCAACTTCGACAAGGAGGCATACACCCGACTGGCGCAATCGGGAGCCGTATCCGAGCGTCAAGGAAAACAGGCGGTGTCAACAGCAGACCAACAGGCGGCTGCTGTGGCCGGCGCCAAGCGCCGCGTAGCCGGAGTGAACATGCAACTGGCGCAGCAGCAGGCAGCGATTGCCGACGCGATGGCAAGCGTTGGTCAGGCACAGGCGCAGCTCACTGAGGCTCAGGAAAATCGCCAGGATCTGACCGTGAAGGCGCCCTTTGACGGGACGGTCGTGACGCGCGTGGCAGAGCCAGGAGAAGTGATTACCGCCGGAACTCCGGTCATCACTCTTCTGGATCTCAGCAAGGTGTACCTGCGAGGTTTTATTCCCGAGGGACAAATCGGCAAGGTGAAGGTCGGCCAAGCTGCGCATGTGTATCTGGATTCGAATCCCAAGCAACCGGTCGACGCATACGTTTCGCGCATCGACCCGCAAGCGACGTTCACTCCAGAGAACACCTATTTCCGCGATGACCGTGTGAAACAAGTCGTCGGCCTAAAGCTGCAGCTGAAAGGGGCCCTGGGATATGCCAAACCGGGTATGCCGGCTGACGGCGAGGTCCTGGTTGCGGGCGATCAGTGGCCCGAAGAAAAGCGCAAATGACGACCGCGACCTCCACTTCGCTAACTTCCAAACCTGGCTCCGATGGTTCGGACACGAGTGCCATTCGAATGAGCGAGCTCTGGAAGCGCTACGGCAAACTCGAAGCCGTTCGTGGAATCAGTTTTGAGGTAGGCAAGGGCGAGATCTTCGGCTTGATCGGCCCCGATGGTGCAGGAAAAACCTCGACGTTCCAGATTCTCGCCGGGGTCATGGAAGCGAGCTCCGGATCGGCTGAAGTTTTTGGCCAGCCGGCGCGCGAGGCACGCTCCCAGACAGGTTATCTGACTCAAGCATTCAGCTTGTACCCCGATCTTACGGTTATCGAAAACATCCGCTACGTCGGCGATTTGCGCCGCGTCGCATCCGACGACATCGTGAAGCGGGGCCGCCAGTATCTGCAGATGTTCGACATGGATCGCTTCTCCAGCCGCCTGGCTGGGCAGTTAAGCGGCGGAATGAAGCAGAAGCTATCGCTGGCTTGCGCCTTGGTACCTCAACCTCGCGTGCTCGTGCTCGATGAGCCGACAACCGGCGTGGACCCAGTATCACGGCGCGAGTTTTGGGATGCTCTGGCGCATCTGGCTGCCGAGGGCTTATCTATCCTGATTTCGACGCCGTACATGGATGAGGCTGAGAGGTGCCATCGGATCGCGCTCATTCACAAAGGCGAGATCCAGCAAATCGGCACTCCGGCCGAATTACGAGAGAGTCTGGGCGCCAAGCGACTGGAAGTCCGCGTCGACAACTTGAGCGAAGCCGAACGCGTGCTGTCAGAGGTATCCGGTCCGCAGAAAGACATTATGGATGTGGAGCGTTTTGGTGATCGTCTTGACGTTCTGGCACATGACCCGGGCAAAGCGCGCCAAATCGTTGAAGAAGTCTGTAGCAAAGCCGGCCTGCACGTTAGCGACGTTCGCATCGATGAGCCGACTCTCGAGAACGTGTTCGTTGCCGGCCTGCGAGGTCTCGGCGAAGAGTCCAAGGATCCACCGTTTCCCGGGCGCCACGACCACTCGAACCTGCGCGGCCAAATTGCGGTCGGAGCGGACAATCTGACGAAACAATTTGGAGCGTTCACTGCGGTAAAGAATGTAACCCTTGAGATTCCGTATGGAGAAATCTACGGCCTTCTGGGTGCAAATGGCGCTGGCAAGACTACCACGATCAGGATGTTGTGTGGACTGCTTGAGGCCACCAGCGGAAGCATGCGGCTTGCCGGCGAGCAAGGGAACCTCCGCTCGGAAAGCATTCGCCAGCAGATCGGTTACATGTCGCAGAAGTTCTCCCTCTACAACGATATGACCATCCGTGAAAATCTCAGCTTTTTCGCGGGCGTCTACGGCGTGCCCGAGAGCGAGCGCGACGAGAAAATCCGCTGGGTGGTGTCGTTCTCGGGACTCGAAGGGAAGGAAGACCAGATCACTGGCAGTCTGCCTGGAGGCTGGAAGCAGCGTGTCGCTTTCGGCGCCGCCATCATGCACGAACCGAGGGTGCTCTTCCTCGATGAGCCCACCTCTGGAGTCGATCCTCTCGCTCGGCGCGCTTTCTGGGTGATGATCAACCGCCTGGCAGACGCAGGCACGGCGATTCTTGTGACTACGCATTACCTCGAAGAGTCGGAACAATGTAACCGCTTGGGATTCATGGCCGGCGGAGAACTGGTGGCGCAAGGAACTCCGAGCGGCATCAAGAGCGCGCAAACCGGCCATTTACTTGAATTCATCGTCGACCAGCCGCAGCACGCCGCCGACCTCCTCAAGAGCGACACCGAGCGTTGGCGAGTTTCCCTGTTCGGCAATCGGCTCCATGTGGTCACGGACGAAGATGTTGAGGCAGGCAAACGAACCACGACAGAGAAGCTTGAAAGCAATGGAATCAAGGTAATCAGCGCGCGCGAAGAGCCCTTTTCCCTCGAGGACGTATTCATCAACGTGATCGAAAAAGCGCGCCAGCAGGGAAAAGTTTCAGCGGAAGAGTGAACCGTAAGGAGCGCATACGATGCGACGTGTAGTTGCGCAAGCCCGCAAAGAGCTGACTCAGATCTGTCGTGATTGGCGGACGCTGGCTCTCGCCCTGGTGCTTCCGCTGGTTTTGTTGCTCCTGATGAGTGTGGCTCTTTCTTTGACCGTAAACAATCTCCCGGTCATCGTGCAGGACTTTGACGATTCACCCGCTTCGCGCGATTTTGTGGACGCAATTCGCGCCTCCATTACTCTCCATGTCGTCTCCTGGCCGATCGATCGACACCCTGAGGAGGCTCTCAGTTCAAACACGGCCAGGGCAGTCCTGATCATACCCGTGCATTTTGGAAGGGACATGGCACTAGGAGCAAATTCTCCCGTTCAATTGCTGGTGGACGCCTCTGACGCCAATACCGCGAAGCTTACGGCAGGTTATGCCAACGAGATTACGCGCGCCTACAATCAACGCATCGCTGGCGCCCAAGGACTCGCGCTAGTCCAAACCGCGATTCGTCTCTGGTACAACCCAGGCCTCTCCGCCAAGAAGTTTTACGGTCCAGGGATCTTCGTGCTGGGACTTTCGATGTTCCCTCCTTTGCTGGCCGCTCTCGCCATGGCAAAAGAAGGAGAACAGAAGACAATTCTTCAAGTTTATGTGTCCAGCATCTCCGCCCACGAATTCCTGCTGGGAAAGATTCTTGCCTTTATGGTAGTCGCGCTCGCCGAGTGCGTAGTTATGCTTGTCCTTCTCTTTACGTATTTTGGTTTGGGGCTGGCGGGCGATCCAACCCCCTTCATCGTCGCCACGATTCTCTATACGTTCTGCGTGGCGGCCTTTGGAACCATGGTGGGAGCGACGATTCCGAGCCAGGTCGCCGCGATGCAAGTGGTGGCCCTCGGCGGCTTTCTCCTGGTGTTTCTGCTTTCCGGCCTGATTTTTCCCATCGAAAACATCCCTGTGGGATTGCGTTGGATCTCGAATTTCATGTGGGGCCGGTATTACATCGAAGTCGTGCGGGATGCGCTACTCCAAGGTGGTGGCTGGCTCGCCGACTGGTGGAAGGTCACGATCATCGGCATCATCGGCTCGGTTTTCTACGGGGTTGGATGGTTCAGCATGCGCCGAATGCAGCTCAAAGCGTAAGCGAATGACGAATCCCTTTCAAAACGTCTTCAATCAGCGGTTCCGCGCACTTGTGGGCAAAGAGTTCAACCAGATCCGGCGCGATCGCCGTCTCATGATTTCTTTGATTCTTCCTCCCATTTTGCAACTGACGCTGTTTGGCTTCGCGTTGAGCGCGGCGGTGTCGAACGTTCGCCTCGGTGTCGTCGATGAGAGCAAGACTCCGGAGAGCCGGGAGTTAATCGCGACCCTGACCGAGAGCGAAAGCTTTCGCCTTGGAGGCTACTATTTTTCGGTAGACGAACTCGGGGAGTCAATCAGTCAGGCCAAGGTAGACGCCGGAGTGGTCATCCCCTACGACTATGCGCGGGATTTGCACCGCGGACATTCAACCACGGTCCAGTTCCTGCTAAACGCCACGAACGCGAATACTGCCACCATCAGCCAAGCCTATGCGGAAGGCATCATTCAAACTTACACTGCCGGGCTGCAGAGCATGGGCATTCATCCCAGGCTTAAGCAGGTTGCTGCGTCCCAGATAAGCCACCGGGGACAAGTACAACTCATGCCGGCTTTCATCTACAACCCCGGCCTGATTGATTCCTGGTTCATTGCGACCGGTGTTTTCGGTCTCTTGCTGATTATGAACAGTTCGTTGGTTGCATCCGCGGCTATGGTGAGAGAGCGCGAAACCGGGACGATGGAGCAACTGCTCATGTCTCCCGCAAGCACGTCTGAAATCATCATCGCCAAGATCGTGCCGCTGTTTGCCTTGCTCTGCATGATGATGCTGCTGGCTCTTTCCGTGCTCAAAATCGTATTCCACATCCCGTTTCATGGCAGCTTGCCCTACGTCTTGTTTGGCGGCATGTTGTGCATTTTGTCCGGGATCAGTCTGGGCACGGTGATTGCAACTTTCAGTAAGTCGGCCCAGCAGGCGCAGCTAACTGCCTTTTTCATCAATCCGCCATTGTCCTCTCTGTCGGGAGCTCTGAATCCTGTCGAAGCGATGCCGCGATGGATGCAGCCCTTTACGATCCTTAATCCCATTCACCATTTCGCGACCATCGTCCGCGGCGGGATGCTAAAAGGAAGTGGGATCGTCGCGCTGTGGCCCAATTTCCTGGCGTTGTCGATTTTTACCATCGTCTTGGTTTCGCTCAGCGTATGGCGTTTTCGCAAGCAACTTAGTTAAGAATGGAAAGGCACGGTCCATTGCCCATGAGGAAGAAGAAACTGGCCACGCTACCGAGACAGCTGAAGAGAAGTGCGACATTGATCCTGCTCAGCATGTGCATCGTAGGCGGAAATGCGTCGGCCCAGACGCCGCCTGGGCAATCCCAGGGCGCGCAAGCAACGCAGTTGCCGCTGTCGGGCCGAACCTCACAGAGCGGCTCGGTGACGGCCACGCAGTCATCCACTCCGGGCGTAGCGAGCACGATCAACACACTCAATCCCACGGTTCAAGTTCAAGGGGCTTACTCGGGAAGTACGTCTGGTATTTCCAACATGCCGTTTTCCGGAAAGCTGTCTTTGCGAGACGCCATCCGCCGCGGCCTTGAGTACAATCTGGGGGCGGTAGGGCTCGCCCAAGCCGTGCGTCAGGCGCACGGACAAACGCGCGTGGCACGCAGCGCTCTACTCCCCAACCTCACCGGCGATCTGGCCGAAACCGTGCAGCAGACCAGTCTGGCTGCCTCGGGCCTTAAGTTCAAGCTTCCAGGATTCACTCTGCCGACTATCATAGGGCCCTACAACTACATTGACTTGCGGGCCCGTCTCACGCAAACCGTCGTGGATCTCACAGCGTGGAAAAACTACAAATCGGCCAATGAAAGCTTCCATGCAGACCAACTTTCGGCTCAAGATTCTCGCGATCTCGTGGTATTAGCGGTCGGGGGCGCTTATCTTTTGGTCCTTGCCGACAAGGCGAGAGTGGAATCAGCCCTTGCTCAACTGGAAACAGCCAACGCTCTCTACCAGCAAGCATCACAGCAACGAGCTGTAGGAGTGGTGGCACAGGTCGATGTCGATCGCAGCCAAGTGCAAGCTCTCACCCAACAGCAGCGGGTAACTTCACTGCAGAACGATCTTGCGAAGCAGAAGATCAACTTGGCGCGGATGACAGGTTTGCCGCCCAACGATCAGTACGACCTCTCCGATGACGTCCCTTTCTCAGTTGCGCCGCCGATTACCCTGGAAGAGGCGTTCAGACAGGCCTTCGAGCAACGTCCGGATCTAAAGGCAGCCGCGGCTCAAGTCCGCGCCGCCGAGCTCGCGCGGTCTGGCGCGCGCTCGGAACGACTGCCCTCGCTTGCGGTGAACGCCGATTATGGCGTGATCGGAACCAATCCGTCCCAATCTCACGGTACGTTCTCGGTCACTGGGACACTGCGCTTCCCCATCTGGGAGGGTGGCCGGACGGGCGGCGATATCGAGCAAGCCGACGCCACCTTAACGCAAAGGCGCGCCGAACTCGAAGATCTCAAACTGCAAGTAGAGGGCGAAATTCGAAAAGTCTATCTCGACTTAGAGGCCGCGACCAGCGAGGTGGAAGTGGCGCAGAGGAATGCGCGGGTCGCCAAGGAGACTCTTGATCTCACGCGGCAGCGAGTTGAGGCAGGCGTGGCCGACAGCGTGGAACTGGTTCAATCGCAGGAAGCGCTGGCGGGCGCGGAGCTCGACTATATCAACAGCGTGTTCGCTCACAACGTCGCGAAACTAAGCCTCGCCCGTGCTATGGGCCGTGCAGCAGAAGACCTGCCGAAGTTCCTGAGCGCCCCATGAAAGTCGCGCGCAGCGTTTTGTGCCTCCGAAGCACAATTGACGAGCATCTGGCACGGGACAAAGCTATGTCCGGAACGGACACGCCGCAGGCTCGCTGATGAGGATTCGTTGAATTCCATCTCATCACGGAGAGCGTCACCTCTGAAGTTCTTCTTGTTGGTCTTCGCTCTTTCCTTTCCTTTCCGTTCTGGTTTGGCCGGCCGTTTTCTATTTCTTGTCGAAAGGCCGGGCATCAAAGAAGATCTCATTGGGCACGATCAGGTCGTCTTTGAACGTCATCAAGGCTGCAGCATCGCTGTGGCTCGCGAGAAGGGCGTCTCGGCGTATGTCGGCGACTGTCTCAACCGCTGGCCCGCGGTGCACGTCCTCGATGCCGCCCGTCTCTACCGACTGGCGCTTGAGAAGGGAGCCGAAAAAGGGGCTGCGGGAGCCCGCTATAACGCGGTCGCTGAAGAGAGCGTACCGCTGCGAGAGATCGCTGAGGCAATCGGCCGCGGTCTGACGGTGCCGGTCGTCTCCAAGTCACCTGAGAAGGCAGGCGAGCATTTTTGATTGGCTCGCGATGTTCGTGAGTGCCGACGTTCCGGCCTCCAGCGCGCTGACGCAGGAGCGGTTGGGATGGCACCCGACGGGTCCGGGGCTGATTTCCGATCTCGACCATATGCGCCATTTCGAAGTCCGAAGAGACTGCGTGTCTGCGGCGCAAAGGCTGCCGCAGGGTATGGACGTGGGAAGAGAAGTAACATCGCTTTCTTGTATCGTAAAGCTAAAGAAAAGACCCGATGAAAATCATAGGAATCGAAGAGCACTTCCTTACAAGCGCGGTCAAAGATGCCTGGTCTGCTTCATCGTCGGCGGAGCGTGACGGCGGTCTCGGCCTGCACCTTGGAGAGATTGAAGACCGGCTGGACGACCTAAGCGACGGCCGCATACGTTGGATGGAGGCAAGCGGGGTTGATATGCAAGTGCTGTCCCTGACGACGCCGGCGTTGCACAATCTCGATCCACGACAAAGTGTCGACCTCGCCACCCGGACCAACGATCTGATCGCTGCGACGGTGACCCGTCGGCCTGACCGCTTCGAAGGGTTCGCAACTCTTCCCACACCCTCGCCGCGAGATGCCGTGCGAGAACTTGAGCGGGCTGTGGTCAGACTCGGATTAAAGGGAGCGCTGCTGTGCGGACGGACCCGTGAGAAGAACCTCGATCACCCGGACTTTCTCCCGATATTCGAAGCCGCTGCAAGCCTGCATGTTCCTCTCTTTATCCACCCGCAGATTCCACAACAGGCAGTTCGCGACGTCTACTACTCTGGGTTTGGCGAACAGGTCGATCTAGCATTCGCAACGTTCGGTCTTGGATGGCATTACGAAAGCGGGATCCAATTCTTGCGGCTGATTCTCGCTGGGGTATTCGACCGCTTTCCGGATCTTCAGATCATCTAGGGACACTGGGGAGAGGTGGTTCTGTTCTACACCGAGCGCCTGAGCGCGCTCAATCGAGTCGCGAAACTCCGACGGTCCGTCGTAGATTACATGCGGCAGAATCTGTACGTCACACCGAGCGGAATGTTCAGCCAATCGTACCTGCAACGTTCTATCGAAGTAGTTGGCATCGACCGGATACTCTTTTCGACCGATTATCCGTGCCAGTACCGTCCTGAAGGCGGTGCGCGCAGCTTCCTCGAAGAAGCCACTCTAAGCGATGAATCAAAGCAGCAGATAGCCCATTTGAATTGGGAGCGGCTGTCAGCACAGGCCAGCCTTTTACGAACAGTTCCAGTAGGAGCGGAATGATTGAACAGACTAATCTTGCGGGCAGCTTCCCTCTGCCTGGCACGTCGATGACGGGGAACCGCATGGGCTACGCCGCCATGCAACTCGCCGGGCGAGATGGCAATAAGTTGGTATGGGGCCTCCGCGCGATGTCGATGCAGCGATCGCTCCTCTGCGAGAGGTCATCGCGAGTGGCGTGAACCACATCGATACCGCCGATTTTTATGGCCCCCATGTCACGAACCGGATCATACGAAAAGCGCTGTCACCTACCGCGCCCGCTGGATATTTCGGACTGCCTGGATCGGTCTCACCTGTGTGCAGGGCTCGTAACGCTTCGTCGTTGCCAAAGAGCGTTGCTGTCGTATGAGTGTTGGGATCGATTTACATAGTGATGGCGTTCCAGCCGAGTGGCTGATAAGGCAGATTTGCGGGTAAGGCAGCAGATCGGTTGTTCACCACTTCCTCGCGGCTGATTTGCAGTCGTGATTGGCAGCGTGTAGACATAGTCGTCGCCGCTTACCGGCATGTGACAGCCGGTACATTCGTTCACGAAGCGCGCATCGCCACCGTAGGGTTGTAGATCTAGGCCACGCCAACGGCCCCAACCCCAGCCCTCCGTACCTTTGTAAAGTTGAGCGTTCTTCAGCATGAATTCTACCCGCACCCCCCTGGGTGCGTGAAGCCGTCCGGACCCAACTCCTGCCGCCATGCGATTTTGGCGAAGCGCGCACCATCCGGCCACGGCGAGATGTTGCCCGCCTGCGCCGCCTTGATAGCAATGTTGTTGCCGAGCACGAACCGAAAAGTATTGTTGTCGCCGCGATCGGTGGTGCTCAGCGGCTTCCAGTTCTCGAACTCCGGATCGAACGGGAATCCATTGAACTCAGGCTGTACCGACGCCAGGGACACAGATGCGGGGGTCTCTCCGGTGCCCGAAGGCGATACTGCTGCCGCGGTCTTCGAACTGATGCTTTCGGACGTATCGCCAGTCTTACTTGTCGTGGGCGCCCATGGGGCAAGATATGCCTTCAGCGTCGCCAGCTCTTCCGGCGTCACTTTTGAATCCTGGTGCAGACTGAGGAACCTCGGCAACGGCATCGCGCCCAGCTGAATCATGTTCACGGCCTCAAAGAGCGTTGCCTTTTGCGCAGCCGCAGGTTTGGAACCTAAAGTTGAGAAATTGAGGCGCTGGCGTGCGGTCAGCACGTCGTTTGCACCAGCCAATACGCTGGAACGATCTGATCGAACCATGCTAGCCGTCGCTGGTCCGAATGGCAGCTATAGCAGTCTTTCTCAAGAATGCTCTTCACCGCCGGCGGCACCTGGAGTTCGGCCGTCCCGGGCGCAACGGGAATGCTCGGTCGCACGAGTTGCAGGACTGCAAACGCAAATATTCCAATCATGCAAAGCTTGGCGAACATCTTCATTGATTCGTTCTCAACTTTTTCAGGGAGGTTGTATGCGCCCTGTGGATTGGATGGTTGGAAGGTCTCGACGACAGCCACGTTCTGCATCAGCCGTGGGGCTTTTCAGCGCTAAGAGAATCAATCATTGCAATGATTTCGTGGCACGGGCTAGCCGAATAGGATAGTACGACGGCAGTCGCGGGTTCAAACACCTGCGCACCCAAGTATGCGCGCTTCCTCTTCCAGGCAGTCGAGCCGCTGTAATGCAGTTTGAACTGCTGGGGCATCCTCTTCTCGTACCCTTCTTGAACGTGCCAGTGCCTGCTCGGCGATACGAGTGACGTCGTGCAAGTTCTGACTACAAAGATGATGAAGGGATCGACGCGGGGGCTGGCTAAGCTTTTCTGAGCGATGGCTGGTGGACCCTCACACGACCGTCATCGTCCCATTTGACCTCCGCGTCATCTTCGTTCGCTCGCCGAACTGTGCCGAATTCTCCAGTTGGCTTTCCGAAGTCGCCCAAACCTTCGACACGATCTCCTGGACTCAATTCCTGGTCGCCTCTAGAGGTCTCGGCGAGTGAAGGCTTCTTGGCGCGGTCCGAGTCAGGAGTCGCACCAGGACGCGACAGAGGCGGTTGGGGAGCTTTAGGTAGCTTGGGTATTGAATTGCGGGCATGGGCCATATTCCATTGTCTCTTTCCAAGAGGCCTGAAGATCGCCCTTGACTGCGAGTGTTCATCTCTCGATAGATCCAGTATGGGCTTGGAAAGAATGGCTCGGCTGGTCCAAACTGCACTGTTCTGACAATTGGTCTGGCTCATCGGCGAGCGTAAGGGATCCGTCGTGTCGATCACCAGGGCAACGTTCGTGCAGGCTAAACCCTTCTGCGTGGTTCTTCACTCGGGGTGTACCGGCGGTCCCACAGTTATGATCGGAGGTCCGGCTAGCCGGATTGCACCAAAACTGTTCAATAGCGACCAGTTTTTCCGTGTGTGGGTCGGCATAGTGCTATTTGGGATCTCTTTTGATGATCTCAGAATGACGGCAAGACGCCGGGGAGGCTTGAAATGGCTATAGAGAATTCAGTGGTCGCGATTTATCAGACTCACGGATGCTGATCGAGCGGTAAAAGAACTTCAGCGCGGCGAAGTCGACATGAAAAAGTTATCGATCGTCGGCAAGGGCTACCACACCGATGAGCAGGTAGTCGGCTACTACAATACCGGCGACCGCATGAAATATTGGGCAAAGTTGGTGCGTTCTGGGGAGGCTTTTGGGGGCTTTTGTTCGGATCTGCTCTCTTTATTGATCCCCGGCCTCGGCCCAATTTGTGGCAGGGTTTTCGTACTTCACAATGCTGTTCGGCGGAAGCAGTGGCGGCACGATCCACGCCACCAGAGGTCCAGCGACTAATAGCAAAGCCAGATCCGCAGGGCTGTGGCTATAGCTGCCTCGTTTGTGGAGGGCAAAGATAATGCTAACGAACGCGAACAATGTGAAGGGTCTTGTGATCCGGGCCAAGGACGGCGAGATTGGAACCGTAGATCAGTTATATTTCGACGACGAGACATGGGCAATCCGCTACCTCACGGCAGAAACCGGCAGCTGGCTTGACGACCGCAAAGTGCTAATCTCGCCATTTTCGGTGGTTAATGTAGATTGGCAAACCAAGCGGTTGGATGTGGCGCTGACGAGAAAGCAAGTGGAGCATAGCCCCAACATCGACACACACCGACCCGTATCCCGGCAGCACGAGGCTGAATATCTGGGGTATTACGGCTATCCATATTATTGGGAAGGTCCCTATCTGTGGGCCCCAGCGTACTGCCCGATGAACTTGGATATTCCAGCAATTGCTTCTAAGGAAGCTCTGACGGAAAGGATTCGGAAAGAGTCGGCGGATTCACATCTGCGGAGTACCGAAGCTGTGACTGGCTACCACATCGCCGCGACTGATGGCGACATCGGCCATGTGGCAGGGTTCGTCGTGGACGATGAAGCTTGGGCTATCCGCTACATTGAGGTGGCAACGCAAAATTGGTGGCCAGGCAAGAAGGTACTGGTTTCACCCGCCTGGATTAACGAGGTGAACTGGACAGATTCCAAAGTGTTCGTTAGCCTCTCCAGAGAAACCATAAAAACGGGCCCCGAGTTCACTGAATCCATGCCGATCACTCGTGAGTATGAAAGCCGGCTCCATCTTCACTATGGCCGGTCGCCATATTGGGTGCGTGAAGGCGAACACGAATCTTCTTTTTCCATGAGCGGCGTTTAAGTGAGAGTAGAGATCCAGGAAAGAGCGTTCATCCTTTTTCACCGGCTGACGCCGGTTCCACTCATTTCCGTTTTTGTACTGGAGACGAGCATGAACAACACGGAACACGCGCATCCCGTGGGCGAGAGTCATCATGGCCATATCCCCTACTGGAAGCGCGCGCATCATGATTGGCGCTCCTGGTTCGGCCTTATCGCCATGCTTGTTGCCATCGGTATCTATGTAGGCACTAATGACCTGTCGATGGTGCCTTCTGGCCGTCAGAAGCAGATGCCGGCCGGTAGCAGAGTTCCGTAGCGTTATGGGATTGGCAACCAGCACGAAGGACTACGCAAGCTCAACACGACGGCAGAGACCCTAAATGAGGAGTGAGATCAGCCCGCTGACGAAACATGAGAACAGACACACGATTCCGCAAGCACTTCCCTATCCTCTGCGATTTGAACCGATCTATCAGTATCGATTGTGGGGTGGCCGACGTTTGGCGAACCTGCTCACCGCCCCTCTACCGAGCGGACCTGTCGGCGAAGCCTGGATACTCAGCGACCGCGATGACTATGCAAGCCGAGTAGCCGAGGGACCTCTCAAAGGACAGACGATCGGTCAATTGCTGAAGCAGTTTCCAGAGCAAATCCTGGGAAAGCTAGCCCATCGATTTCGGCGATTTCCGCTGTTGCTGAAGTTCCTCGACGTACATGAAATGCTCTCCGTGCAGGTGCATCCCACGAAAGCGAATTTGAACCTGCTACCAGCAGGCGAGACTGCGAAGACCGAAGCATGGGTCGTGCTGGAAGCCGGGAGACAAAGCCGCATCTATGCGGGGCTGAAGCCAAATACGACTGAAGCCGATCTGCGGCGGGCGCTCACGAACGGCACAGTGGCGGCCCGCCTCTCATGCTTAACTCCGAAGCCCGGCGAAGCTGTTTTCCTGCCGGCTGGGACAGTGCACTCTCTTGGCGGAGACCTCGTGGTGTTCGAGATTCAGCAGAACAGCGACGTGACGTTTCGCCTGTATGACTGGGGCCATGTTGACGCGAAGACTGGAAAGACGCGTGCACTCCAGGTCAATAAGGCGCTTGCGTGCGTTGATTTTGCGGAAGGCCCGGTCGGTCGGGTGACGCCCCTGGTGGAGACGACGACCCCGGTGGAACGCGAAAGACTGTTTAACTGTGAACATTTTGTTCTGTGGCGCTTGCGCGGACAATCGTCGTTTACCGTCGGCGCCGTGGGCGTCCCGCGCATACTGGTGTGCGTCGAAGGCGCGGGGCAAGTCGAGCACGGGGGCGCCACTTACGCCGTCGGAAAAGGCGACGTATTCGTCTTGCCAGCGGCGATCGGAACGTGCGTTTTCCAGCCCCACGGCGCAGTGAACGTGTTGGAGGTTGCGCTGCCGGATTGAAATCGCGAGACTTCAGAGGGCGAAGCATAGTGAAAAAACTAATTGTGTTTGATCTGGACGGAACTCTCGCGGAAAGTAAATCATCCCTTGATGGCGAAATGTCGGGGCTGCTGCATGACCTTCTCGCGGTTGTCAAAGTGGCCGTGATTTCCGGAGGTGATTGGCCGCAGTTTGAAAAACAATTCGTCTCCAGCCTTCCACATGACGAGCGCCTGCTGAATCTATCGCTCCTTCCCACATCCGGGACAAAATTCTATCGCTACGACTCAGCGGGTTGGAAAAAGATCTACTCAGAAGATTTCACTCCGGAGGAAAGAGAGAAAATCGTTAGTTCTCTCAGGAAGGCGATCGGAGTTGCAGGCTTCGAGATCAAAAAGATCTGGGGAGAGCAAATTGAAGACCGGGGAAGCCAGGTAACATTTTCCGCTTTGGGTCAGCAGGCGCCATTGGAAGAAAAAGACAAATGGGACCCCGATGTCAGCAAGCGGAGAAAGATCAAATCGATCCTGGAGAAGTTTATTCCGGAGTTCTCTGTCCGCACCGGCGGCTCGACATCTATCGACATAACCAAGCCTGGCATCGACAAAGCTTATGGCATCCGAAAACTGCGAGACATCCTCGGTATTTCGATAAACGAGATGATTTACATCGGCGATGCCTTGTATGTGGGGGGCAATGACCACGCGGCTGAAACCGTGGGAGTCGATTGCATTTCGGTCAACGATCCCGACGATACGAGGCGGGTTATTCAAACAATCATTGCCTGTTTAGGAGTCACCCATCAGGCAGCGTGAGGTCGGAAGAGGCGCTGATGAGAGGATCTGATGAGCGGATTTGACTTGCAGCGCCTGGGAATCTTGATGGAGCCGGAGCCGGGTAACCCCCAGGAGATCGAAGGCGTACTGAATCCTGCTGCCGCTCGTGGCCCTGACGGTGAACTCTACCTCTTCCCGCGGCTAGTCGCGCAGGGAAATTATTCACGCATTGGCATTGCCCGAGTACGGTTCAATGAAGCCGGCGATCCCGTAGGCGTCGAGCGGCTCGGCATCGCGTTAGAACCTGAGACCGATTATGAGCGGCGCCCCGATGGCAGCGGAGGCTGCGAAGATCCTCGCATAACGTTCGTGGAACCGCTGCAGCGCTACGTGATGACTTACACAGCATTTTCGCCGCGAGGTCCGCGGATCGCCCGGGCGATTTCGGAAGATCTCTTCCATTGGCAGCGCCTGGGGCTGTCGACTTTTCCCCCGTATCATGGCATCGATTCCGGCGAGGTGGATGACAAAGACGCCTGCGTATTCCCTGTTGCCATTCCGAACCCATCCGGGGAGCCAGAGCTCGCGCTCCTCCACCGGCCGCTGTTTCCCGGGACTCGTCCTGAGGAAACCGCCTGCGTCGCCGCATCCCGTGAGGTGGACCTTGATCGCGAAAGTATCTGGATTTCCTACCGCCCGCTTTCCTTGGAGCCCCGTGGACCAAATAACCTCAGCCAGTTTTCTCGTCACCGGCTGGCGACTCCAGTGTCTCCCTGGGAGCGGCTCAAAATCGGCTGCGGCACTCCGCCCGTCCTGACGCGGCACGGTTGGCTGATCGTCTATCACGGCGTCAGCGAAATGGAAGGACCCAGCAAAGAGGTGCATCCCCTGTGCTACTCGGCCGGAGTGATGGTGCTTTCGAAGGAGCATCCGCAAGTGATCCGTTATCGTTCTTCGGAGCCGGTGTTGACCCCAGAGCTGCCGCAGGAACGCCGCGGGACCGTCGCGAATGTCGTGTTCCCGACCGGAATTGACCGTCGCGACGATCTCGGCTCGCCGGAACGCTTCGACATTTACTATGGGATGGCCGACTACCGGATTGGCGTTGCGCGTCTTAACGTGCCCGATATTTTGCCGCCGGGAGGTGTCGCTCACGCACCGGGCGCAAAGGTGTAACGCCTCCTTCGTTGTACCCTTTCCGGACTCAGGTAGCTTTGAGCGCCGCACTCTTGGATGAGATGCACTCCATCAGGTCGTTCCAGGATTTGACGAACGATGCGG
>ODAK010002919.1_pt1 | contig 17843 bp, 14 predicted proteins | sample 1539591 | NCBI WGS metagenome assembly ODAK01 (sample SAMEA3539303, study PRJEB22396) | soil metagenome | biome: tundra; feature: field; material: soil | place: USA | collected 2010-05 | depth 0.15 m
CCCGGTCAGCGAGAGCTGGCCCCCGTTTCGGCTCGAGTCGCCGCGACTCCCACGAGCAAGGGTCCTGCCCTTCTACCTGCCCCAGTTTCACCCCATTCCGGAAAACGACCGTTGGTGGGGGACCGGATTCACCGAGTGGACCAACGTCGCCGCCGCCCGCCCCGTCTTTGCCGGCCACCACCAGCCCAAGGTGTCCCGCGACATGGGCTTTTACGATCTTCGCCTGGACCTGATCCGCGAACAGCAGATGGACATGGCGCGCGAGCACGGCGTTTCGGGATTCATGTACTACTACTACTGGTTCGCGGGCAAGCGCATGCTTTCTCTACCCATTGAGCAGCTCGAGGCCGGAGACAGCGACTTCCCCTTCTGCATCATGTGGGCGAACGAGAACTGGACGCGTCGATGGGACGGCCGATCCGATGATGTGCTGATCGGCCAGAACTATGACGAAGTTCCCGCCGAGACCTTCATCGACGACATCCTTCCCTTCCTGCTGGACGACCGGTATCTCAAGGTTGACGGAAGACCCCTGCTGTCCGTCTATCGCCCCGGCCAGATGGCCGACTTCCCCGCCGTCGTCAAGGCCTGGCGCAAGCGAGCATCCGAGCACAATCTCGAGCTCCACGTGGTCAGCGTGGATGTGGCCAAGGAGTTCGACGCGCTCCAAGGCTCTCCCGAGGAGGCCGGGCTCGACGGTCTGATGGGATTCCCGCCGCACAACTGCCTGTGGTCGTGGCTTCCTCATGAGGGGCTGGGAGTAGACTCCCGGTTCACCGGAAACCTGCTCAGCTACCGCGACCTGGTCCAGGACGCTGAGAGGCGACTCGCCCGTGGTGTCGACGACGGGTCCTTCCCAGGTGTCATGGTCACTTTCGATAACACCGCTCGCCGCCAGTGGAACTCGGACCTGTGGTTCGGCTCGAACCCCTACACGTTCCGGCGATGGCTGGCCGCTGCCGTGCGCGCCGTGGCGCATCGCGAAGCCTCCGAACGCGTCGTTTTCGTCAACGCCTGGAACGAGTGGGCAGAGGGCGCGGTGCTTGAGCCCAGTGATCGGTTCGGATCCACCTTCCTGCTTGCCGTCCGCGACGTCGTTCACACCTAGATGGAGCCGCCGTTGGTGTTTGTTCCGGTTTTCGGCCAGCTCGACCTGAGCCGGCGAGCGCTGCGCGCCCTGGACACCTGCACACCCAATGACGTGGCGTTCCTGGTGGTCGACGACAGTGGGCCGGAGCGCGCCACTGAGCAGTGGCTGGACGATGTCCTGCGGCCGTCGCGGGCTCGGCAGCTGGTGGTCAATGCAGAGAATCTCGGCTTTGTACGCTCGGCCAACCTGGCGTTCGCCCGTCGTAACGGCCATGACGTTGTCGTGGTCAACAGCGATGTGGTTGTCTTTGCCGGGTGGCTTGGACACCTGCGAGCGGCCGCTGGCCCACGCGTCGGGAGCGTGACCGCACTGAGTAACAACGGCTCCATCGCTACCGTGCCCGATCCTGCCGCATACCCCACCGTCGACAGCCTGTCGGTGCTCGCGGCGCAGGCGGACGTGCTCGGACCACCTGCGTACGAAATCCCGGTTGGCGTCGGTCACTGCACCTACTTCTCGAACGAGGCGCTCGCTGACGTGGGTCCCTTCGACGAGGCGTTCTCGCCGGGCTACGGCGAAGAGGTCGACTGGTCGATTCGAGCCCGTCGTCGTGGTTGGCGCCACATGGCGGCTCCCGGGGTTATCGTCTGGCACGACGCCGGAGCCAGCTTCGGCCGGCGGCGTATGCTCCGGCGCCGGCACGAGCTCAGGCTTGCTTTGCGCTATCCGCGCGAGTTCGTGGCGCTGCGACTGCGCCGGTTCCGTGGCCCGCTCAAGCCGCCTGCATGAGCCTGGACGGAGCTAGTCTCGTGTGTTGTCGGGTCCCACACCACCTGCCTCTAGCTCGGCGTGGGGAAATCATCCGCACGTATCGTCACCTTGCCCGAACCCCGGGTTTCCCGCAGAATCGAACGCGGGTTCACCGGCCGCACTTCGCCCAATATCAACGTGAGCGTGAGTGCGCAGATGGCCCAACGGGAGGAACACCGAAGTGACCCATCCCCTGAACGCGCGCCCAGTCTTAAGGGCGGAGCGGAAGGCAAAGGCTTCGGGCCCGCGCCGGGACGTCCAGGGCCTACGGGCTGTAGCTGTGCTGGCCGTCATCGCTGACCACCTCTTTCAGTGGCCCTCAGGTGGCTTCATCGGTGTCGACGTCTTCTTCGTGATCAGCGGATTCCTGATCACTGGGACGCTCCTTCGCGAGCACGTCAGGACCGGAGGTATCTCCTTCAGGGGGTTCTACGTTCGCCGCATCAAGCGGATCATCCCGGCCGCGGCGCTCACTCTGAGCGCGACCATAGCTGCGTCCTACTGGCTTCTCAACGAGACCCGGGCCCGCGACACCACCGTCGACGCGATGTGGTCGTTCTTCTTCGCGGGCAACTGGCGGTTTGCCGCCAAGGGCACCGATTACTTCCAACAGGGACTCCTTCCTTCGCCGGTACAACACTTCTGGTCCCTGGGTGTGGAGGAGCAGTTCTACCTGGTGTGGCCGTGGCTTATGCTCGCCGTGCTCACTGTGGGCGCTCGAAAGCTGCGCTGGGATCAGCGCAAGCGTTCAGTTGCGGTCGGAGCTGTCATTGGCGTCATTACCTTTAGCTCTTTTGTATGGGCGCTGCAACAAACCGCCACAAGTCCGACCGTGGCGTACTTCTCCACCTTCGCCCGTGCCTGGGAGCTCGGTGTTGGCGCGCTTCTCGCAATCGCCGGGAGGGCTCTGACAATCCGCTCGCCCTTTGTCCGCTCTGTGCTGGGCTGGGTCGGATTCGTCGGCATCCTGGTCGCCTTGTTCGTCGTGCCGCAAGCACCTGGTTTCCCTGCCCCGTGGGCAGCGTTGCCTGTCCTTGCCACTGCTTTAGTCATTGTTGCCGGCCAGGGCGCTGAGCAGCGCCACCTGTGGCCGTTGACCAACCCTGTGAGCCGGTACCTGGGCGACATCTCGTACTCGCTCTACCTGTGGCACTTCCCCGTGATTGTCCTGCTCGTCGCCCTCCTTCCGAGTGACAGCGTCCTCTACCATGGCGCAGCCGCGGTCCTTGTCTTCGGGCTCGCCATCGCGTCCTACCATCTCGTTGAGGACCCGGTGAGGAAGTCAGCGTGGCTGCTTCCGCGTTCCGGTGGCTGGCAAACGTTAAGTCTGAGGGCCCGATGGCGACGGATTGGGTTGGGGGCCCTGGCGCCTTGTACCGCAGTACTTTTGGTTGGTGCTCTCGTGAGCACGACGCCCCACGCCCCGTCGCCGGTCGCTCTTTCAAACCTTGGGTCCAGGCGATCCAGTGGGACCGGCCCAGACTGCTTCGGTGCAGCCGCGATGGTCCTCAGGTCAAAATGCCAGGCGGGCCCACAGTCGACGTCGGTAACGCCGGCGGTCGACCAGGTGACTTTGGACACCAAGGACGCCTACAAATGCTGGATCAATTACCATTCCGCACTCAAGACCTGCAGCTACGGGGCGACGGGGGCTGGCGCGGTGTCGGTGGCCCTCATCGGCGACAGCCACGCAGCAATGTTGCTTCCCGGGCTTACGCCGTTGCTCCTGAAGAACAACTGGCGACTGGACACCTACTTCGGCTGGGGATGCCAGTGGTCCGTCAACCCTGTCACCGCCTGCCACAAGGTGCTGGGACAGATCCAACAACGACTGGAGAAGGGCCCGAGATACGACATCATCATCACGACGTCTGCTCGGCAAAAGACTGGGAACGATAAGGCGCAGGTGTCAGAGGAGATGGCCAGGGCATGGCAACCCGTCGCCGACCGGGGAACCAAGATCGTCGTTGTCGGCGACAACCCTCTCCCCTCCCAGGGAGCCATGGAGTGCATCCAGCGAGTCGGCTTCACGGCCCAAGACAACTGCTCCACGCCCCGTAGCGAAGCTCTCTCGGTGACAGATCCGTTGGTCCGGGCGGCGGCCCAAGTGCCCGGTTCGCATTTCGTTGATCTGACGTCCTTTTTCTGTGACACAACTCAGTGCCCTGCCGTTATCGGCAACGTGATTACCTACAGTGACACGGACGGCCACATGACTGGCACATTCAGTCAGACGCTCGGTCCATACTTGTTCAGCGCGGTGAAGAAAGCTCTAGGTTGAGCCTCACGTCAGTCACGAGATCACCCCATTGGGACTTAGCGTTCCGGAGTCCCATCTCTCGCTTGGGTCGACCCCAGGGCGGTGCGACAGGTTTGCACCTTCGGTTCGACCCCCAAGAGGGGAACGGCAGATCTGACCTTCCAGGCTGAGCGTCCGCAGCGACTGGACCACTGGCCACCAAGACGAAATGCAGGTTTCCCATCTCCCGTCCGAGTTCTCAGTTCCTGACAACGTAGCCCGATCACGGCTCAGGGGAACCACCTCAGAGGGCCTAGAGGAGCCGAAGCACGGTCGCGGCCAGGAGGCCGGCTGATCCCAGCGCTACCACCCACTGCGCACCTCGCGTCTTGACAAGCCCAGCGGTTATGACAGCGACCGCGGGTAACAGCGTGTTCGCATATCTGACCGGTGGTGGAACATACATCGATTGGCTTAAGTAGCTCACGGCCACGAACATTGGCGCACCGATGACCGCGGTGAGAAGCAGGGCTTGCGCGTACGGACGGGCCTTCGCATTCGCTGCCCCAAATAGCCCTGCTCCGACGATTCCGGCAAGGAAGAACGTGCTGATTGTCCGGTCGACCAGCGTCTGGATGAGAGGACTGCCCACGGCATGGGTTGCCGGCAGGTTAGGGGGGTTGAGGAAGACCCCAAACTGTTCTATGAAATGCTGCACCGGAAAGGCCTTAACGGTGTATTGGGCGTTCATCGGAATGAGTGAAGCGTCGTGGCTCAGTGAGTTCTGAATCCAGAGTGTCGTCCCCAGTACTAGGGCGGTCGTCACTGAGAGCACGATCCCGCCCAGGAGCCAGGGCGCGATGGCCTGGCTCGATCTCGAGTCCTCGTCGGGCCTGGCCTTCAGTCGGGTGTACAACGCCCGGACGATCCTGATCATCATGTATATGCCCATGGCAAACAGAACTATGACATTGGTCATCTTGATCAGGAGCACGATTGTCGAAACGAGCACGAGAAGAGGCCAGCGGCGTGTTGGCGCATGCTCCCAGTACAGGAACGTGAGGAACACTCCAGCGCCGACTGCGACATCCATCGCGTCCGGCGTGATCGTCGCTGCCCGGTAGAGGATCGTGGAGGAGCACGCCAATGCCGTCAACGCTGCGGTGAGGGGGAGGCGAGCTATGGCAAGTCGCCTGCCAGCGGCGTAGGCGAGAACCAGTCCGAGTCCGAGCCAGAGTCCTCCCACCAAACGACCAGTCGTCACAAGGTCGTCTATCCCTCCAATGGTCTCGAGCGGCACGGCAACGGCTTTTGTCAGGGTGTAGTACAGAGGCGTGTTGATGGCCGCGGTGTTGTATCCGCGCACTTGAAAGCTATTCGGGTCGTAATGCGCGGTACTCGAGCATGGCGGTGGTACAAAGGGTGCGTCGATTCCGCGGCACGCCTCCTGACGCATCGCGTCCTGGCCGACCCGATCGCCCATGGCGACGATTGCCGGACTCTTGTAGAGGTAGTCGATGTGCTGGAGCTCATCGATCGGTCCGACCTTGGTATAGGTATGGACGTGGAGCCCGACAAGAGCAATGGCGACGAGAAGGAGCCAAACAGGCGCCATCCAGCGACGTAATCCAGTCGAGTTCAGATGCCTCTTCAGCCGCGGGTCTTGTCCCGAGCGGCGGATACCTTCGGTTACCTGAACACCGCCAGACATTCAACTACCCTTCAAAAGTCGCCACCTCGGGACAAAGCGGAATCTGGAGAGTCTAACGTCAGTGACGTCCAGCAAGATGGTGGACGCCACTGGGCACCCCAGGAATGGGCCTGGGGGGTGGCGGTGCTCAGACCGGTGACCAGCGTGCCGATCCGTATTTCAAGTGGTCCTTGGGGGAACTGGTCCAGGTCCGGCCAGGACGTCGTGATGCGCGGACTGTGCAGGGGTCCACTGCAGCGGCGCTTGTGTGCTCTTCAACGGCTGGGCTCAGGATAAGACATCGGTGTGATGACCCAGAAGCGTCGAGGCGACCAGGGCCGGGATCGGTTGCCCCCGGCTGAACACGCGTTCGCCGAGTTCGACGACCCGTTCGAAAACTTAGCAGATCAACGACCGGCTGGGGCCTGATCAGAACAACGCGCCGCTCACCTCACGCGATCTGCCCAGTCCGGTCACCAGCGGGGCCGGAGCCCTGCCTTAGAACTGCGCCAAGCAGTGACGACCAGCCTGGTGGCCGGCCCTGGCTGAGGTTCCCGGACGTGTGTGTGCCAGCAGAACCAAGGGTCCTCTTTCAGGGGTCGCCACGCCGTCAGCGTCGAGGCAACTGGCTCCAATCACCAGACTCAGGCGCTGCCGTAGTTGATGCCGTGGCTGAGGTGGCCGATCGCCTCATCAGTATCGGCGCGCAGCGTCGCGACGTCGACGACGACCAGGTCCCGTCGTCGACTAGACGAAAGGAGGCCTTGATGAGACTTTGGACAGTTCACTGGGTTTGCGGGTCGGGGCGGCCAGTACCTGACCCAGACGTGCCGGGCGTACCACCACCACCGTTCCGCCGGCAGGCAGGAGCGCCTCGACGACCACGCTGCCAACCTCAAACGCACATAGGCATCCACGATGGCTCTGCAACCAGGCGAATGTGGCGCCCGCCCCTGGCGGCCAAGGTGCCTTGGCAGGAGTGGGTTCAACTCGCAACGGGCGCAGGGCAGCAGCGACATCCTTCACCTCTGCTGACTTGGCTTCAGCCAGGTGTGTTGCTCTCCTTGGTGTTCATCACACGGCATGAGATTTCCCGCAGTGGGCCGGGAATTGGCCGCCTTCCGACCTGCCCCCGACGAGGTCAAGTGACGATCACCTGCCCGATGGCCAGTCGGGACATGGCCGGCGGCACTCGCTCGCGCGACCCTCTGGTCGACGTACACCGGCCTGCAGAACGTCCGCTGTAGCACTGGAAGGTGCCGTCCACATCGCCGGAGGTAAGCAATGCCCGGGGCCGACACCTCACACGGTCCCGGCAGAGCCAGCCACCTGGGCTTCGGTGCGCAAGGCTGGTCTAAAGGCTCGGGTTGGCTATAACCCAGGCCACCGAACCGTTTCTGCGGTATGAGACCGAAGCCCGCCCCAGGCTGAATCCTCGCCAGACCGTATGCAGGATTCCAGGGAGTAGGATCAGCGACTGTGCGACTAGTGGTGACGACCATCATCTTCGGGGTGGTAATCCTAGGGACGATCGTTGAGCTCCTGCGTCGTCGCCGTCTGCGGGAGAAGTACGCCGTCATCTGGCTGTTCACCGGGTGTCTTGTCATCGTCCTGGCGGTGTTCCCCGGCGGTCTGAACCGCGTGGCGGGCTACGTGGGTGTGGCCAGCGGGGTCAGCCTTGTGCTCTTCCTGGCCGTCGTGTTCTTGCTGATCATTGCCATTCACCTGTCGTGGGAGGTCAGTCAGCTCGAGGAGGAGACCCGCTCAATCTCTGAGGAGATCGCGCTCCTGCGGATGGACCTAGAGCGGTCACTGCCTGATGTTCCCGCCCGGCACGAGAAGGGTCACGATGATCCCACGGAGCGATCGTCGTGACCCCGCCGTTGCGAGTACTGATCGTCGTACCGGCGTGGAATGAGGAAGGCTCGATTGCCAGCGTGGTCCACGAGTTGCACGGCACCCTTGCGGGCATGGACGTGCTCGTGGTTGACGACGGTTCCACCGACCAGACAGCCCTGAGGGCACGTGAAGCGGGCGCAGTCGTCGCCCGGCTGCCCTACAACCTCGGGGTCGGGGGCGCGATGCGACTGGGTTTTCGCTACGCGGTTGAACGCGACTACGACACCGTGGTGCAGATCGACGCCGACGGCCAGCACGACCCAGCCTTCGTCCCGCAGCTGCTGGAACGGATCGCCGCAGGGGCGGATCTTGTCATTGGCGCTCGTTTTGCTGGCGTCGGCGAATACCGGGCGCGGGGCCCTCGGCGCTGGGCGATGACCCTGCTCAGCAGCGTGCTGTCTCACCTGGCAGGCACCCGGTTGACTGACACCACGTCGGGTATGCGGGCGTCGTCGCGCTCATTGATGAATCTGTTCGCCGGGAACTACCCCGTGGAGTACCTGGGGGACACGGTCGAGACGCTGGCGATGGCTGCGCGACGTAACTTCCGCATCGAGCAGGTGCCTGTGGCTATGAGGGTGCGTACCACTGGCCAGCCGAGCCACGCCTTCGCAATGGCGACCGTGTACTTGGGGCGCGCCTTGGTGGTGCTCTTGCTTGCGCTTATCCGTCGATGACCTGGGTGGGCAACATGCGCGTTGGCAAGGCCCCGTCGGACTTCGCAGTACAGGTCTCGGTGATCGTGCTCGCTTATGGGGCCGAGCCCTACCTCAGAGCTTGCATCGACGCCATCCTCTCCTCTGTCGACGCCGCCGGTGAAGCAGTCGACCTCGAGCTGATCCTGGTCGACAACGGTGCTGCGGCTGCGGTTGCGGGAGTTGGCCCGGACTCCAGGGTAAGAATCGTGAGGTCGCCGAAGAATCTTGGCTTCGCCGGTGGCTGCAATGCCGGGGTAGGCCAGGCCCGTGGCAGAGACCTCGTCTTCGTGAACTCCGACGCGATCGTGGCCTCTGATGCCATCTACTGGCTCACGTCGGCACTGACTGACCCGGGGCTTGGCATTGTCACTGCTGCTGTGCGCCTGGCCGACGAGCCCGACCTGATGAATACTGCTGGCAACCCGGTTCACTACCTCGGTGTCGTGTGGGCGGGCGGCTTTGGCGAACCACACGAACAGCATGCTGACCGCGCCGATGTGGCTTCTGCCAGTGGTGCGTTCTTCGCTGTCCGCCACGATCGGTGGGACGAGCTGGGTGGCTTCGACAACCAGTACTTCGCTTACCATGAGGACACCGACCTGAGCCTGCGCGCATGGCAGCGCGGGTACAGGGTGCAGTATGAGCCGGCCGCCATTGCGCGCCATCACTATGAGTTTTCGCGCAACCCGACCAAGCAGTATCTGCTGGAACGGAACCGTTGGATCACCGTGCTGACGGTGTTCCCGGGACCGGTGCTGGCCGGTGTCCTACCCCCGTTGCTGGCTTTCGAGGTGCCGCTGTGTGCCCTTGCGCTCAGCCAAGGCTGGCTCAAGGACAAGCTGCGCAGCTACAGATGGTTGATCGCACACCATCGGTATTTGCGACAGCGTCGACGTCGCGTGCAGGATGCCAACCGTATGTTGCCGGCTGAATTCTGCCGTCTGTTGTCTTCTCGCATTGAGCCGGCCATGGTCGAACGCCCTCGCGGGTTCCGCGTCCTCAACTTCGTCCTCCAGCTCTACTGGGCGCTCTTTCGCACGTTGGCCGGCCTCCGCTGATCCTGATGACGTATTGCTGTGGGCAGTGCCGTGGGACCCGGCCGCTTCAGCGAGGGGCTGGTCCCCAGATCACAGGCCCTCACGGGCTCCTTCATCAGTGCCGGCCGACGTGCCGGTGGCCGCACGGACCCCGGCAAGGTGGATCCCGATGCCGAGCAGCGGACCGAGGCAGAGGCTGAGGATGGTCCGAGTGGCGATTGGCAGGTCAGTCATGAGCAGAGCCACTGAAGCGGCGCTGCTGAGGAACCACCCCATGGCGTAGACCCGGTGCCGTCCGAGTGCCAGGGCTGCTGAGCCCGTGAGGGTTAGCAGTGCGAGGCAAACGGCGGCTAGCGTAAGACCAGCGAGCAACCGGCCGTCGACCCGGTAGCCCGGGCCGAAGAACGCGCTCATGATGAGTGGCCCGAGAAGGTAAGCACCGGCTGCGCCGAGTGTGCCCACACCCAGGATTGCGCTCGCCGGACGAAGGAGCATGGTGACCCCTCGGCTCCGTTCGTTGAGGAAGTGCGCGATGGCGACTCCCTGGTAGGCCTGCAGCGGTAGCAGTAGCGGGGCTCGAGTCAGGCTGATGGCCAGCAGTAGCGGTGCTGCGGTGATCCACTCGACATCCGAGCTCGCGAATCGGAGCACTACAGGGAAGCCGACGACCAGGACCGCGCTCGAGGCGGTTCCGACCATGGCGTGGCCGGTACGACTGAGGAACTGACGGCGATCGCTGTCGCCTGTGGCACGAGCTGCTCGGCGTCCGGTGGAGGAAACAAGCAGGAATATGATCCACACGGCAGCCGCTGTCGAGCTTGCGACCTCCAGCCCTGGCCCTTTTGCGCCGACGAAGGCCACGAGTGCCACCAGAAGGAGCCGAACTGTGGCCTCGGAGGAGATGAGCGCCGCGCTGGCGTGCCATGACCTCTGGCCGTTCAGAGCGCCGACTACCGCTGAGTTTCCCGAGTATGCAGCAACAGCAAGACAGAGGGCCAGGACCAACGGCCAGGAATCCGGACCTAGGAAGTGCTCGCTCCACGCCGGGGAGGTTATACCCACTACAACCGCGGCTGCGATGCCGACGAGCAGGCCGACAGGCAGCACGTGTACCGGTCGCTGAGCGGGTACAAGACCGAGGTCCGCCGAACCTACGGAACGCGTCGTCTCCTGCTGCAGTCCTCCGACAATTCCGAACAGACCGAACAGGAGTGCCCAGTACACCAAGAAGTCTGCGTTTCTCGCAGGCCCGAGAGTGCGTGCCGCGATGACAAGGATCAAGTACCCCGACATAGCGGCAAGGACCGACGCGAGGCCGACCACGGCTGCACCCCGCGCGGTGATCGTGCGTTGGCTAGCGACCCGCTCGCTCATCTGTAGTCGGAGGTCGGGAGATTGAGAAGGTGGTAGCCGTAGCCCCAGACCATGAGCCCCTCCGCATCCTTGCCAAGGTCATCGCCAGGAATCCTTGCCGCCACGCGACTTCCGCTGGCATGCCGATCTTGAGTCCCTGCCTGTTCTCGAGCGAGCGCACCATAGTCTGACCTCGCCCAGCGTGAGCTGGGGGCGCCGCTCTCGAGCCAGGCAGCCCCGAGAGTGAGCAAAATCGGGTGGAGTCGGGCACCAGAGGCGCTGACCAGAATCATTGCGCACATGCAGCCATTGTCCCTTACGGTCGTGGACTGAGTGTGCCCGCTGTGGTCCGGGCGTCTCTGGTGAGCCACCTCGATCATGACAATCCCCAACCAGGCTGAATATGGGCGCGCAGCACCGGGCAAGTCGACGTCGGGCACCGGCCCGCGCAACCCCTGCTCCTGAGAAGGCTCAACGTGCGCCGGCCCGATCAGGGCGGCGTACCCGGCAGCTGCACAACAGTCGACGTTCCTTCGGTGGCACCCAGGCCATCCATATCCGAGCGAGCTGATGAGCATCACAGTCGAGATCCGGACCCCGCAAGGTCGCCTCCCATTGTCCCGCCGCCGCACGACGGTCAGGGGAAGCGGCCAGAATTCCTGAGATGCAGGGTCTCGTCAATAGGCGCTGGACGGCCGTGCCGGGGTATTCTCGGGCACGCCTGCCGGCGCCGTTCGCAATAACGGTGGATCAGCCGCCCGACAGCACGACACGAGTATCGGCAGCCAGGAATCTCGCCGCCGCAGCTGGACAATACGCTGGGCGTGTAACCCGGTCACGTATGATCAACCGGACGCTGTGGCTGTTCCGCGATCGGATCAGGCCCGTGATGACCACTGCACGAGAGAGCTTACGTGACCACGAGCAAGCCTGCCCAGGATGATGAACTGCCCGCCGCGGGCGATCAGAAGGCCCGATTGGCGTCCGAGGGGGCGCCCGTTGCAGTCGATGAACAGACTGTGGTCGGCGAACAGCAGAGCACAGGCAACGGCTTAGCTGACTCCCATCTGGATCCCGTCGAGCAGGCCGCGGCCCTGTTGCCGCGTGCTCACGGCCGCATACTCGCCATCGCCCTAGCACTCGCAACGGCGCTCTTGATCGGAATCCGGCTCGGGCCATCCTTGCTCGGCCTCAAGGTGTTCCTAGGTCTGGATCTGCTCTATCAATTCGCGCCGTTCTCGTCTCTGCCCGGCAGTCATCCGCTGCATACCTCCGTTTATGTCTCAGACCAGCTAGATAGCATGATCCCCGGGCTGCACGAGATCGCGCAGCGCGTCCTGCATGGCGATATCGCCGCCTGGTCGTCGATGGTCGGTGGTGGCTCACCGCTGATGGGGACACCCGACTTCTCGGTCCTCACTCCTGGACGATGGGTCTTCCTGCTCCTGCCCGCGGTACTGGCGCCCGGCTGGGCTCAGCTGTTCCAGATGATCTTCGCGGCGATCTTCATGTTCTTGCTGGTCCGTCGGCTGAACGGGTCCAAGGTTGCAGCGGGGCTCGCCGGATTCATCTACCCGCTGACCGGCTTCATGATCGCTTGGGCCAACTGGCAGCAGGTCACGGTCGGATGCGCCATTCCGATGTTGTTCTGGAGTGTCGAGCGGCTCATCCAGGAGCGACGGATTCGGTGCGCGATACCCGTCGCGATTGCGTCGGCGCTCCTGATGTTCGGGGGATTCCCTGCGGTTGCCGGGCAGGCCTTTTACTTCGCCGGCGGGTATGCGGTCGTCCGGCTGATATCGACCTATCACACGAGGATCCGCGAGATTCTGAGCCAGGGCGTGCTGCTCGCGGTTGGTGTGGGTCTGGGCGTCGGGGTCACCGCGCTCCAGCTACTACCTTTCGCGCAAAGCACCTTGAGCGACGTCGACCTGTCCTACCGCAACGGGGGTTTCTTCGTTCACAACGGGTTCCGATACCTGTTGACCTCCGTTTTCCCGGGGACGTTCGCAGGCAACCACACGGCGGGATCCATCGGGCAACAACTGGCGGCTGTCGGAAGCCCGATGGACCTCAACACCTACGTCGGCTCGGTGGTGCTGCTGCTTGCGGTGCTCGGCCTGTTCCCCGCCTTGACCGGACGGCTGCGAGGATCGGCGGGGGTGTACTTCGCGGGCATGATCGTGCTGATCATCGGACTGCTGTGGTTCCAGGGGCCGTGGTCGAACTGGATGGATCATCTCCCGGTGTTCCACGGCAACCCGATCAACCGTATTCGCTCCCAGCTCGGCGTGCCCGTCGCTGTTCTTGCCGCCGCCGGCTTCGACCTGCTTCGCGGCACCCGGCCCGTTGCCGGCTGGACACGTCGCGCCGTGAGCGGCTGGGGCTGGTTGGTGGCCGGGTCGACGGTTCTTGTCACGGCTTCGGTCGTCGCAGCCGGCATATGGATCTACCACGATGGCTACATCGGCCTGGCACCGTACCGAGCCGGCGACATCGCGTTGGCCGCGATTCCGCTGGTGATCATCGCGATCCTGGTGGTGGTGGGTGTCCGGTTCCGGATCGCTCGGACGCTGGCTCTGATCGTCGTGCTGTTCGCCGTCTCGATTCAGGCCGTCGCCGCTACCGCCTTCTACTGGCCCACCGCGAACCCTGCGGAGTTCTACCCGACGACAGGCGGTATCCGGTACTTGCAGCAGCATCTCGGCGATGACCGGATGGCGACCCTTGGGTACGCGATCAGACCCAACATCACCGAGTACTACGGGCTTCGGTCCCTCAACGGACACTCCTTCTTTCCCAAGCAGATGAAGAGTGTCATCACCGGAATCGACGCGTTCGCTTTCGTCGGGCCTACGTACAGCATCCTTTCGCCGCACGCGGCTTGGGTGATCAACTCGCCCGCGTTGGGGCGGATGGGTGTGCACTACATGGTCGGCGAGGCAAACCCTGTCAACCCTGCTCAGTCGTCCTCCACGATGGCGATTCTCGGGAACCCAGATCCGGTGGCTGCACCGGCGGGGATGCTGACCCTGACGGCCGGGCAGCCGGTCAGCACGACCATCAAGGGCGGGTCGCTGCGCGGCGTGAACCTTCCCCTGACCAGCCCTGGAACCAGCACCATCACCGTGTCAGTGAAGAACGCAGCGGGGCAATTGGTGACCACCAACACCCGCGCGATGCTGGCCGGAACGGCGCTCATCCCGGTGCCGTTGGCTGCCGATCCAGCTCCTGGTGCCCCCGTCGACCAGTCCGGACCCCTCACCGTCGAAGTTACCTCGAGCCTGACCGGGGTGAAGGCAAGCACCGACTCCGCTTCTCGGATCTGGGTGCAGCCGGTGCGGCCGTCTCCCGCCGATGCTCAAGTCCGGATGGCATACGCAGGCGATGATCTGATGATCTACGAGCGGCTGGACTACGTCCCGCGAATCCACTGGGCGGGCAAGGCTACCGTCATCACCGGTGACGCTGCCCGGCTGGCGGCGGTGACCAAGAGCCCGCTCGAGGCTGGCGATGTGATTCTTGCCGCACCGTCGCCCGCTCCGGTCGACCACGTCACCGGGCCACGGGGTTTCACGGTCCAGGAGGACAGCGGTGACACCATCCGGGTCAGGGTTGACACGCAGTCGGCAGGGTATGTCGTGGTGACCGACAACCTGATCGGCAACTTTGACGCCACCGTCGACGGGCACAGCAGCGCGCTGGTGTCCGCCGACTACTCCGGTGGCGCGGTCTACGTTCCAGCCGGAACCCATGAAGTGGCGCTGCACTACAACCCGACCAGCCAGTCGACAGCGTTCAAGATCAGCGCTGTGAGCGTGCTGGGTATTGCCCTGCTCGGGATCTCGCCCTGGTGGTGGAGACGGCGGCGCCGTCGCAGGTCCGCCTCAGTCGAGGCAGGTTAGCTGTTGAGCTAGCGGCGCTCCGTTTGGGCCGGCATCGCGGGGCCATGGTGGGATTCACCTTCGCGCGCCCAGAGGTGCAGGATTCAGGTGCTCCTTGTCATGCTCCTGGGCAAGCCCAGGCCTGAAGTCCGCATGATCTGGCGACGTCACGAGAGGGTGCGGGCAACCGGGTAAGATCTCGGTGGATGAGGCGCTGGGTCGCTTCCCCCATTCCGGAGAGATGGTGTGCATTGGTCCGCGTACTCATCGATGCTTCGGCGTTGCCACCATTTCGCGGCGGGGTCGGCAGGTATGTCGATGAGCTGATCGCGCACCTTCCCCAGGTGGGGGTGGACGTGGCCGTGGCCTGTCAGCGGCGGGACGTCGAGCTCTTCACCGCGTCGGTCGGAAGACGCAACATCATCGCCTTGCCGACGTGGGCCTCCTCGCCGCCTCAGCGTCTCGTGTGGGAGCAGGTCGACCTGCCGCGTCTGCTCCATTCGCGTCAACCGGACATCCTTCACTCACCGCATTACACGATGCCGCTGATCAACGCAGGGCGCCGTGGCCCCAAACAGGTGGTGACCCTTCACGACGCGACGTTCTTCAGCGATCCGGAGGTGCACCTGGCCGTCAAAGCAAGGTTCTTCACGCGGTGGACCCGGTTTTCCTGCCGACACGCGGATGCCCTGATCGTGCCGAGCCACGCCACGAAGGACGAGCTGGTGCGTGCGGTGCACGCGGATCCCGACCGGATCAGGGTGACCCCCCATGGAGTTGACCATGGAAAATTTCGCCCCCCGACCACCGACGAGGTGCGAGCAGCCCGGATGTGGCTGGGTCTGGGGGCCGATGCGACCTTCATAGCTTTCTTGGGGACACTCGAGCCACGAAAAAACGTTCCTGGGCTCATTCGTGCCTACATTGCGTCCTGCTCGTCTCTAGCCGCGCCGCCAACCCTGGTTCTTGCCGGTGGGACCGGTTGGGACTCCGACATCGACGTGGCACTGGCCGAGGTGCCCTCGCATTTGCGGGTGACTCGACCCGGATTCGTGCCTGACAGCTCGCTTCCCGGGCTACTGGGTGGAGCCGAGGTCGTCGCCTATCCCAGCTTCGGCGAAGGCTTCGGCCTCCCGGTCCTTGAGGCGATGGCTTGTGGGGCCACTGTCCTGACGACGGATCGACTGTCCCTGCCTGAAGTGGGTGGAGACACCGTGGTGTACGCCCGGTCACCTGAGGTGGAAGACGTCGCATCTGCGCTGAGCCGGCTGCTCGCCGACCCTGCTGCTCGGGAGGCTCTTGGCACTGCTGCCGCCACGCGTGCCGCAACGTTTGGCTGGCTGCAGACGGCACAGGGGCATCGTGACGTCTATGAGTCGCTGGTGAGGCCAGGGAAGAACTCCACCCATGCGGCGGACGAGGATCATCCCGGAATCTGACTTCCCTGTCGCAGCATCAGAGTCCACCCAGACAGCGAGCGCAACGTCGCCACCACCCCCACAACACCAAGAACCCCGAACCTGTCGGTTCAAGGGTTCTTGGTGTTGTGGGATACCACGACCTGCGGAGGGTGTGGGATTTGAACCCACGGGCCCCTTGCGGGGTCTCCGGTTTTCAAGACCGGTGCACTCGGCCGCTATGCGAACCCTCCCGGCGCTGACCCCTTCGTCAGCAACCAGAGTGAATCATCCAGCATGTGACGGCTCGAGTCCAAGCCGTCACCGGCGGCCTTGCCGGTAAGGCGTTACGGCGGCCTCACGACCTGCCGTCGAGACGGCCTCAGCTCGGTTCCTGCGGGTCGTCCGGGCGGCAACCTCGCCGACCGCCGCCGTGTCCGTCCCGGCGGCAATGCCGGCCTCCCGGAGGAGAAAACCTGGGTCGCAATGAACCCCTGACAACGTCAGTGATCTTCTCCTGACGTGTCAGAGTGGGAGAGGTCCGAACGCACTGCTGAGCGCCCGGGTGGATCCTGCGGTGGCGGCTGTTGGGGTCGTAGGTGAAACTGTCGCCATGACGCAACGGATCGGCTACAAGGCTTCGGCCGAACAGTTCAACCCCCGCGAGCTCGTCGAGTTCGCTGTCCAGGCAGAGCGGGTGGGTTTGGACAGCGTGATGATTTCCGACCACTTCCAGCCCTGGCGCCATACCGGCGGCCATGCCCCGTTCTCGATGGCCTGGCTGGCTGCCGTTGGTGAGCGTACCGAGCGGGTCATGCTGGGCACGTCGGTCATGACGCCGACCTTCCGCTACAACCCGGCTGTCGTGGCGCAGGCGTTCGCAACCCTGGCCTGCCTGTACCCCGACCGGGTCATGCTCGGCATCGGCACGGGCGAGGCGTTGAACGAGGTGGCAGTCTCGGGGCTGCAGTGGCCGGAGTTCAAGGAGCGGTTTGCACGCATGCGTGAGGCCGTGGCCCTGATGCGCGAGCTGTGGGCCGGCGAGCGCGTCACCTTCGAGGGCGACTACTACCAGACCCACGACGCCACCGTGTACGACCGCCCGGACGTGCCCGTGCCCGTCTACATCGCCGCAGGTGGCCCGGTGGTCGCCAGGTACGCCGGTCGCTCGGGCGACGGGTTCATCTGCACTTCGGGCAAGGGTCCTTCGCTCTACCGCGACAAGCTCATACCCGCCGTCGACGAGGGTCTGGCTACGGCAGGACGAGCCGGTGGGTCCATCGACCGAATGATCGAGATCAAGCTCTCCTACGACCCGGACCCCCGCCTGGCAATGGAGAACACCCGGTTCTGGGCCCCACTGGCGCTGACGCCGGAGCAGAAGCATGGCCTGAGCGACCCTGCGCAGCTGGAGGCTGCCAGTGATGCGCTTTCCATCGAGCAGGTGGCCAGCCGCTGGATCGTGGCATCTGACCCCGAGACCGCCCTAGCTCAGATTAAGACATACCTCGACCTCGGCTTCAACCACCTGGTCTTCCATGGACCAGGTCATGACCAGTCCCGGTTTCTCACCTCCTTTGCTGCTGACGTGCTGCCCGGACTACGCACGCTCATGAACGAGGTTGTCGACCAGCACATCGGCGCGTGAGATGGGACCGGCGCAGGAGATGGGCCCTCTGGGCGGGATCACGGTTGTCGAGATGTCGGGCATCGGTCCTGGCCCCTTCGCTGGGATGATGCTGGCCG
>ODAK010002920.1_pt1 | contig 17842 bp, 19 predicted proteins | sample 1539591 | NCBI WGS metagenome assembly ODAK01 (sample SAMEA3539303, study PRJEB22396) | soil metagenome | biome: tundra; feature: field; material: soil | place: USA | collected 2010-05 | depth 0.15 m
TGGCCTGGGTGAGCGCATTCTTCCAGGTCGTAAGCTGGAATTGGACGCCGCTGATTGCCCTGGCGGGAATGGCCGGTATGTTTCTCGACAGCATCCTGGGAGCCACATGGGAAAACTCCGGCAAAATAGGCAACGATTCCGTCAACTTTGTGAGCACGGTGTTTGCCGCCGACCTGGCGCTGACTGTGGTGATGGTGACGCAGAGGGTGGGGAAGTGAGCATCGCTCGTACGGGTAGTGCGGGCCTGAAGGCCCGCACTACCCGAGCCACGGCCACTCTGGAATCGCACTGGTATTTGCCATGATCGCGCGCTGTGAAATCGTTATTCGGAGCTGACCTTGTCACGAAATAAATTCTTACTGCTTCTCCTTCTCCTGGGGTTTGCGACTCCTCTGTTGGCGCAGGAGTTCGATTACCTCATTCGCAATGGGCGCGTGGTGAACGGCAGTGGCAATCCCTGGATCTACGCCGACGTCGGCATCATTGGTGATCGCATCGCCTTCATCGGCCACGCCGATGCTTCGCTAGTGGCGAAGCGCACCATCGATGCCAAGGGTTTGATCGTCGCTCCCGGATTCATTGACATGCTGGGCCAGTCAGAAAGCAACCTGCTCATCGACAAGCAGGCGGTCAGCAAGCTGACCCAAGGCATCACCACCGAGATCACCGGGGAAGGCGACTCCATCGCGCCCACCGACGAACTGCTGAACCAGGAGCACGCCGATTATTTCCAGCATTTCAACCTCACGCCGGATTGGAATTCGCTGGAGGAATATTTCCAGCGCCTGACCCGGCAGGGAGCCGGAATCAACCTCGGGACCTATGTCGGGGCCGCGCAGGTGCGCCACATGGTAATCGGCACTGCCAATCGCACTCCCACCTCCGACGAACTGAAGCAGATGGAGATCATGGTGGACGACGCCATGAGCGACGGTGCCATGGGACTGTCCAGCGCGCTCATCTATGCCCCGGGGTCGTATGCGAAAACCGATGAGCTGATTGCGCTGGCGAAAGTGGCCGCGAAGAAGGGCGGCATCTATGCCTCGCATATTCGCGGTGAGGGTGACTCCGAGATGGATGCACTCGACGAGGCTTTTCGCATTGGACGCGATGCCAACATCCCGGTCGAGATCTTTCACCTGAAAGCTGCGGGCATGCAGAACTGGGGAAAGATGCCGCAGGTGATCGCGGCCATTGAGCAAGCACGCGCCAGTGGCGTTGATGTGACCGCCGATCAATATCCTTACATCGGCGCTGCTACTTCGCTGGGCGCATGCATCCCTCCGAAGTATCACGAGGGTGGCGCCGACGAATTCGTTACGCGGCTGAAAGATCCCGCAATACGGCAGCAGATTCGCAAGGACCTTGACGGTCCTGGAGGTTGGTTCGAGAACCTGTGGCGTGGCGTTGGCGGAGCCAATGGCGTGTTGGTAGTCTCGGTACTCGATCCGCAGCTTCGTAAGTACGAAGGGAAAACCGTCTCGCAGATTGCCAAGATGGAGAACAAAGATCCGCTGGACGCGCTGCTGGACCTGGTGATTGCCGATCGCGACAACGTAGGCGCCGTGTACTTCCTGATGAGCGAGACCGACGTGAAGCTGGCCATGCAGCAGCCCTGGGTCAGCGTCGGCACCGATTACGGGGCAATCAATCCGACGGGCCCGCTGGGTGAATCCAAGGCGCATCCGCGGGCCTATGGCAGCTTCGCCCGCATTCTCGGCAAGTATGTGCGCGAGGAGCACAACCTGCGGCTGGAAGACGCCATTCGCAAGTTCACGTCCCTGCCGGCGCAGCGCGAGAAGCTTGACCATCGCGGTCTGCTGCGTCTCGACTACTTCGCCGATATCACGATTTTCGATCCTGGGAAAGTGCGAGACTTGGCGACATTCGACGATCCTAACAAGCCGTCAGTCGGCTTCGAATACGTTTTCGTGAATGGCACGCTCGCACTGGAGCACGACAAAGTCACGGGACAGCTCGGCGGACGGCCGCTGCGCGGGCCGGGATACATCATGCGCGACTACGTGCCCGAAGGACTGCCGCCGCGTGGCAAATTGCAGGGCGTAGTCACCGACGAAGGGGGCTGGCCGTTGCCGCGCGCTACGGTTACGGTGCTCGATGCCGGCGGCGCTGTGGTCGGCACGGCGAATTCCAAGCGCGATGGCCGCTACGAGATTGTGCTGGAGAAGCCCTGCAACAACTGCATGTTGAAAGCCGAGCGCATGGGCTTTGGAACTCAGCAGCGATCGGGCGTGGACTACAACGGCTCGAATTCGTTGTGGTTCGGGTTCGCGTTGAAGACAAGCAATTAGCAATTGGCCGTTAGCAATTAGTGATCGGCGTTCAGCTTTTAGCTATCAGACATATCAGGGATCTGCGGTGTGTCAAACGCTACTGCGATTTATTCGCAGACCCGCATCAAGTGTGCTCATTCTGGGTTCTCTTTTATTAAACACTATTCACGAAGCGATCGTCCTTCCGGAGCATCGATATCTTACTGATAATTGTCTTGCAATGATTAGATGGAAGACATTTGCGATAGGCTGTAGTCTGGCGCTGGCGCTGTTGTTGATTGGCCAGCGGAAACCTTCCATGCCAGATCCCAATGTCTATCGCGCGGTGATCGACCTCACTCACAACCTGAACGATCATTCGCCTAACTGGGAAGGCAGCGAGCGGTCGCCGTTCCAAGCGAAGGAACTGGGCACCATCGAGCGTGACGGATACTACTCGCGCATCTTCACCACCCAGGAGCATTACGGCACCCATCTCGACGCGCCCGCCCATTTCGCCAAGGGCATGTGGACGGTGGACCAGATTCCGGTCGAGCGGCTGGTGCGTCCACTGGTAGTGCTTGAGGTCCGCAGCAAGGCCAGAAGCAATCCCAACTACGAAGTCAGCGTGCAGGACATTGCCGACTGGGAAAGCGCGCACGGAGAAATTCCCACCGGTGCCGTGGTGATGGCCTACACCGGCTGGGATGAGCGTTGGAACTCGCAAAAAGAATTTCGCAATGTTGGTGGCGATCATCTTTCGCATTACCCCGGCTTCTCGCTGGAGGCGGTGAAGTTCCTGGTGAAGACGCGCAGCGTGGTGGGCCTTGGCATCGACACCATGAGCGTGGACATCGGCGCGACCACGACGTATCCGGTGCACCAGTTCACTTCGAAGCAGAGCGTTTACCACCTGGAAAACGTCGCCAACCTCGGGCTGGTTCCCCCCTCCGGAGCGACGGTGGTGGTGGCTCCCATCAAGCTGGAAGGCGGTTCCGGCGGCCCGGCGCGGGTGCTGGCGCTGGTGAAGTGAGGCCGCTGTTCGCCCTTCGCCATTCACTTTTCGCTACAACTTCCACACTCTGTCATCCCGAGCGAGGACTGTAGTCCGAGCCGTTCCACCGAAGCAAAGCCGGCTTGGGGCGAGCACCCGCCCAATCAAAGCGATTTCGACTATGCCGCGAAGTCCCAACCATGGGACGCTATCGCCCACCTTCTACCAGGTAGTAAGACTTTGTTGTTGCAGACTTGCCCCTGCGAACTATAATTGGTTTGTCTTAGAGTTCAGCGGAGAACATCCTCTCTAGTTCCCCAAACTTCTCTCATTCGCAAACTCAACTTCAGGAGAAAACATGCGTAAAATTGCCTTGTTATGGCTGTTTCTATCCTTCTGTCTGTCGGCGGTACTGACAGCGGCACAAAACCAAGTCGTCTATAACAGCATTCCCAACCCGCTCCCCGGTAACGTGGCTAGCGAAGGACCGGAGGCCTACGCTTTCGCCGAATTGGGCGATGGCCTGGCGCTCACGGCCAACACCGGCAAGCTCCAGCAAGTGACATTTGTTATGTCGTCGTGGGCGTGCCAGAGCGGCAACTGGACCTCAGGTAACTGCGTCACCAGTTCGGGCGCAACCTTCAGCCAACCTCTTACCATCAGCGTATACTCGGCCAACGACACAGTTCCGCCGACAGTAGGCTCGCTGTTGGGGACGATTACAGAGACCTTCAACCTTCCTTACCGGCCCAGTTCGACGCCGTCCCTCTGTGGTGGCGATGCGACGCGGTGGTATAGCAGCAAAGATAATACCTGCTATCACGGACTGGCTGATGCCGAAAAGGTGAATCTCTCCAGCCAGCACATCCCTGTTCCGGCAAACGGCAAGATCATCCTCACCGTGGCCTTCAACACCACTCACTACGGCTACAATCCTATCGGCGAGTCTGCGCCCTGCTACGGAACCTCCGCTGGCTGTCCCTACGACTCGCTGAACATCTCCACCGACACGACCGACGGCGTCTTCAAGTTTGTTGGTGGACCGTTGGACCCGAATGGTATCTTCGTGAACTACACCTTGCCCAACAATTCCTGCACCGGCACGATAACCACCGGCGTACTGGTGGATGACACCGCTCCGGGATGCTGGGCCGGCTTCCATCCCGAGTTTGAAGTGAGGGCCAACGCGAATCCCCGACAACTCTCCAAGGGAAATGCCCGCTGAAGGCGAGAGCGTCTTATCGCCGTTAAGGCGTAGTTTCTTGATTTATCAACTGAGCCGGGAGGGACCATCCCTCCCGGCTGTTTTCTAGCGCAAACCGGGTCAACAAGCGAACTTGGACTGAGGACTCTGGAGACCTTTCGAGGTTGTGCCGACGACGTAAATCACAGGTAAAACCGCAGATCCCTCGACCTCGTTCGGTCGCTTGCAGCGACCTCACTCCGCTCGGGATGACAATGGGGGATGTTTATTAGCGATTAGCGAAGAGCGAAAACCAAAAACCAAAAACCGAAGCGGCCTACCTCACATGCGCGCGATACAGCATGTAGCTGAAGCTTTCGCGCAGCGCGGCCATCCAGCGTGCAAACGCAGTCTTCGGAATTGAGCCGGGACGCGGCGAGATGTACACCGCCACGCCCTCGCGCGCCATCATCTGCTTCGCCCGGTAGAGATGGTACGCGTCGCTGACTAGCAGGCCAGTGTGCATGCCGTTGGCGTGCATGATGACGGCAACCCGCTGGGTGGACTCGTCGGTGTTGTCGCCCTGGGTTTCGGCGATCAGATTTACGTCCGGAATGCCGCGCGTCTCCAGGTAGTCGCGGCCAACCTGGCCTTCGCTATAGTGTGGATCGTTGCCGGCGCCGCCGGTGGTGATGATGACCGGGGCCAATCCACGTTGGAAAAGGTCGTAAGCATGGTCCAGCCGCGCGCGATACACCGGCGAAGGATGGCCCGCGTACTCCGCCGCACCGAACACCACGATGGCATCGACGGGACGGGCCTCATCGACGCTGCCTTCGCGCATGATTTGCCAACTGGTGAACAGCAGAAACCCCACCGCAACGATGGCGGCCAGGGCCACGATCCAGCGGGCAAGTGGAGAGTTGGAGTTTTGTACCGCCGTGGCGCCTACTCCCGGCCGCCCAAAAGCTCGACAATCTGTTCTTCCGGAATGGCCCCATGCCGCATCACGCGCCAGCTTCCATCGTCGCTCGTCAGGTCGATGATGGTGGAAGGCATGTCGCGGGGGGACTGGCCGCCATCCACGATGACAGATAAGCAATCTCCCAGTTGGTCGCGCACCTGCAACGCCGAGGTGCACTCGCTTTCGCCGCTGAGGTTGGCCGAGGTGGCCGTGATGGGCAGGCCCCCAGCGCGAATGATGGCCAACGGAATTTCCGCGGCGGGCACCCGCAATGCGACATTGCCGGTATTGGCGGTCACCTTGAGCGGCAGCTTGGGGTCGGCCTTCACAATGATGGTCAGCGGTCCCGGCCAGAAACGGCGGGCCAGCAGGTAGAAAATTTCCGGCACCGGCCACGCCAGCTCGGCGGCCTGGTCCACCGATTCAATCAGCAGCGAGAGTGGCTTGTGCCGCGAGCGTGACTTGATCTCGTAAACCCGGTCAACCGCATGCAAGTTAAAGGGATCGGCCGCCAAGCCGTAGAACGTGTCGGTCGGCATGCCTAACACCTCGCCGGCACGGATCTTCTCCGCGACATACGACACCAGCGAGGCCTCCGGCTCCTGGCTGCTTATTTTGACGATTTCGGGACGCACCCAGACCTCTTCTTTCCGTAACTGGAGCTGATGGAGCGAAAACGTAACATATCGCCCCTGGCAACGGCAACTCAGCAGATTACCACGTCGTGGCGACGGCAAGCGGTGATAGCCCGGTGTACGATAGACGCCGGTCCTGAGCGCCATGGCGATGCCCATCAAAATCGACGAACGTTTACGCCGTATCCACAGCGGGCAGAATGCGCGCGTGAAGGAACTGCGCCGCGCTTTTGCCGAGGCTACGCCCAATGCGGAGGGCGAGGTTGCCGTGGAAGGCATGCATATCGTCGAAGAGGCGATCCGCAGCGGATTGCGGCTGACCACCGTTTTCTTCAGCGAATCGGCGAAAGAACGCGTACACAAGCTGTTGCCGCAGCTGTCGGCACACACCGAAGCACTGCTGCTGCCGGATGACATCTTTGCCAGTGCCGTACCCAGCGAAACTCCGCAAGGCGTGGCTGCTCTGGTGCGTGTGAAGCCGTTTGCGTTGGACGAAGTGTTTGTTCCCGCGCCAGCGTTGCTGGTGGCTATCGCCGGCTTGCAGGACCCAGGCAATCTCGGCACGATTGGGCGCTCGGCCGAAGCCTTTGGGGCCACTGGTCTGCTGCTCGGCGAGCGAACCGTCAGCCCCTGGAACTGGAAAGCGGTGCGGGCTTCCGCAGGCTCGTTGTTCCGATTGCCGGCAGTGAAGGTTGAATTGGGAACGGCGCTGCGCGACCTCAAAGCACGCGACGTGCGCGTCCTGGCGACCTCCTCGCACAAAGGCACCCCCATTGCCGCGGTAGACCTGCGCGAGCCGGTGGCCTTCCTCGTCGGCAGCGAGGGTGCTGGGCTTCCCAAGGACGCGCTCGCGCAAGCCGATGAAGTGGTAGCGATCCCACATTCCGCGCACGTGGAATCGCTGAATGCGGGCATCGCAGCGTCGATCGCGCTGTATGAGGCCGCGCGGCAAAGACGAAAGCATTGAACCACAGAGACACAGAGACACAGAGAAGAACAAGAAAGAAAAGAACGAGGACAAAGAGGTTTAGAATTCCTTCCAGACGACTCTCAGGTTCTTGAGGTGGGTAGAAAGAGGGTCCGTTGAGAACATTTGAGTCAAGCGTTATAACTCCTCGACTGGTGTGCAAGACTGATCTGGCCACTGATTCAGAGCAGCCGCTGACACGAGAAATTATTGCAGCGGCAATGGAAGTTCACAGATCACTCGGGCCTGGGTTGTTGGAGTCCGCTTACCAGGCCTGCCTGTGCCATGAGATGAGACTGCGGGATATCCCGTTTTGCCAGCAGGTCGAAATACCGATCACCTACAAGAGTGTCAAGCTTGACTGCGGGTACCGGATCGACTTGATCGTCTGCGACAAAGTCGTCCTCGAGCTGAAGTCGGTGCAAGAAGTTCTGCCGGTACACGAGGCGCAGTTATTGACTTATCTGCGTCTTACGGGATTGCGCATCGGGCTCTTGATTAACTTCAATGTAGCGGCACTGAGGAACGGAATTCGTCGGCGTGTTCTCTGAATTGAGTTTTCTCTGTGTCTCTGTGGTAGATGTTATTGTGAATCTGTTCCCGCAAATCCCGCCTGACGACGCCATTGATAAATCGCGGCCGCTGGCCGATCGCATGCGTCCGCGCAGCCTGGATGAATTCGTGGGGCAGGAGCACATTCTCGCGCCCGGCAAGCCGCTGCGGGTACAGATCGAGCGCGACGACACTGGCTCGCTGCTCTTCTGGGGCCCTCCCGGCGTTGGCAAGACCACACTGGCCAAGATCATCACGCGCATGACCCATGCGGAGTTCGTCGAATTTTCTGCGGTGCTGACCGGCATCAAGGAAATCAAGCAGGTGATGGCCGACGCGGAACGGGCGCGCCAGTACGGCACCCGGACCATCGTCTTCGTGGACGAAGTACACCGCTTCAACAAAGCGCAGCAGGACGCCTTTCTGCCTTACGTGGAGAAGGGAAGCATCCGCCTGATCGGCGCCACCACCGAGAACCCGTCGTTTGAAGTGATTTCGGCCCTGCTGTCGCGCTGCCGCGTTTACGTGCTGAAGCCGCTGTCGGAGGAGCAGATCGTGCTTTTGCTGCGGCGCGCAATCGAAGATACTGAGCGCGGCTTGGGCGAGGCCCACCTTGAAGCGGATGACGACGTTCTGCACAAGATTGCGGCCTACTCCAGCGGAGACGCGCGCGCTGCCTACAACGTGTTGGAAGTCGCAGCCACGCTGGCCGCCGAAGAGCAGAAGAAGGGCGCGAGGCCTCACATCACCGATACGATCGTCACCGATGCGCTGCAAAAGCGCGTCTTGATGTACGACAAGGCCGGCGAAGAGCATTACAACCTGATCTCCGCGCTGCACAAGAGCGTGCGCAACAGCGATCCCGACGCCGCGCTCTACTGGCTGGCGCGCATGCTGGAGGCCGGCGAAGACCGGCTATACGTAGCCCGGCGCGTGGTGCGGATGGCGGTGGAAGACATTGGCCTCGCCGACCCGAATGCCCTTAGCGTCACGCTGGCCGCGCGCGATGCCTTCGACTTCCTCGGCATGCCGGAAGGCGACTTGGCGCTGGCCCAGGCAGTCGTCTATCTGTGCGCCGCCCCCAAGTCCAACGCGGTGTATATGGCTTACAACGCGGTGCAAGAGGACGTCGAGCGCACCGCGCAAGAGCCCGTTCCGCTGCATCTGCGCAACGCGCCTACTGGGCTGATGAAGGCGCTGGATTACGGCAAGGGATATCAGTACGCGCATGATCTGGAGTCGAAAGTCGCCGACATGCAGTGCCTGCCCGACGGTTTGAAGGATCGCAGATATTACCATCCCACCGACGAGGGCATCGAGAAGCGGATCAAGGCGCGGCTGGAGGAGATCAGGCAGGCAAAGGCGATTTCACCACAGAGGCACAGAGACACAGAGAAAAAGAAATCTTAAGACCATCCACCACAGAGACACAAAGACACAGAGGGAAGGAAACATTAAAGACTTCTCTGTGCCTCTGTGCCTCTGTGGTTCATTGCCTTTTCATGTGCTCTTTCAGAATGCACCTGTCCATCACCACGAAGATGCCCGCCCGGCGAGCCTTTTCCGCCGCTTGGTGATGGACCACGCCTTCCTGCATCCAGATCGCGGGGGCGTTGATCTGAATTGCCTGCTCGACCACTTCGGGCACCGCCTCGGACCGGCGAAAGACATCCACGATATCGATCTTCTCCGGAACATCCAGCAGCGAGGGGTAAGCTTTTTCGCCCTCCCACTCCGTGATGTTGGGATTAACCGGAATGATGCGGTATCCCTGTGACTGCATGTAGTGCGAGACGCCGTAGCTCGGCCGGACGGGAGTGGTGGTAAGTCCGACGACGGCGATGGTCCTGGCGGATTTCAGCAGTTCCGTAATGCGCTCGGCTTCGTTTTTGGGCACGTCCGGCTCCTGGCGTAGAACACGCGATTGTAGCGTGCCCCGGCGGCTCCGCAGTGACTAGCGCTTGCTCTTCAGCTTCGTGGTCAGATGGCGATGCGGTGTGGGCAATGCCGCCAGGAATCCCGACAGGTGCTCCACTTCGACCACCACGCGATCGAGGTCGTCGAGCAGCGGCTTCAACAGGTGGGTCACGCCGCCGGCGCGGTATTCATTCACCAGCGAGCGGTAATACCAAATAATTCTCGTCTTGGGAGCGGAAAAGCGCGCGAAGGCCAGGTCTCCGTTGTAGCGCAGGTCGCGTAGCACGGCGCGCACGTTGTACAACTTGTCGGCCGCGGATACGAATCGGGTTTCGGCATCCTCATGGCGCACCCGGCGCAGGTAGCGAAATTTACGCTGCTCCCAACCCTCCTTCTTCTTCGGATCTTCGACGTACGAGTCGGTACAGCCGTCCACGATCTTGGCCACACGCGCTCCGAAGATCTGCTCGATGATCTTCAACATGGGACGCCCGCCCTGGTCTTCGACCGCGTCGTGCAGCAGAGCCGCAATGGCCATCTCCTCGTCGCCGCCGTAGTCGAGCACGATGGAGGCCACGCCTAGCAGATGCGAGATGTAAGGAATGCCGCTCTTCTTGCGGTCCTGATCGCGATGCACTTGGGCGGCAAAGAGCAGAGCGTGGTCGAAGCGTGTGGAGAGCGGAACGAACTTGCGGTCGAATGAGCGTGATTGTGTGCGTCTCATAGGTAGAATCGCCATCGCTGCTCGACCCAGAATAGCGGAAAAGGGAAGGAGCAACTAGGAATTAGCAATTAGCACTTGGCAATTAGCATTTGGCCGCTGCGGTCCATGCACAGGATGTCTGGGGACGGGTAGTGGGTAGCAATGCATGCTACTGCGCGCAGTCGCAATCGTCGCAACCCTGGCCGCGCAATCCCTGCACCCCCTCGTGTGCGATGATGGGCGTCATGACCAGCGCGGCAACCGGATCGGCCCACCACCAGCCCAACAGCGCGTGCAGCAGCAATCCCGCAAGCAGGATGGCGGAAAGATAAGCGCAGAAGTCAGCCTGGCGCGAGTCGGCATGAAGCGCGCGGCTGCCCATTTGTGCGGCCACGCGCCGCTTGGCCCGGCCTAGCAGTGGCATTACCAACACGGCGGCCAGGGCGATCAGGATGCCGGGTATGCTGCGCTCCGGCTGAGCTTTGGTCCAGAGCGCGCGGAGCGATTCCGCCGCCACGTAGGCTGCGAGCAGCAAAAAGCAGGTTCCAACCAGGCGACGGGCCGCGCGTTCCGTGCGCTCGCGCCGCAGCGGATCATCTTCGGCGTTCAGCCGCCACAGCAGAATTCCCGCCGAGATGGTTTCAATCACCGAGTCCAGACCGAAGCCCACCAGTGCGATGCTGCCGGCCAGTAGCCCGGAGACGAGCGCTACGGCCGCTTCGAAGATGTTCCAGGCGATGGTGAAATATTCCAGGCGCCGGCCTCGCGCAAGCAGGGCCGTGCGGTCAGGTACTACGGGCGCGCTTGCGAGATGGATGGGCGCGGGCTTCATTAGTGAGAAGAGTATAAGCGCGATGCGATTGGAACACTTGCTGATCGCCGGATAACCGCAGGTCCTTCGGCTCCGGCGTGCAAAGGCAGCACGCCTCCGCTCAGGATGACAATCTTAATTCTCGATGGGAAACCGTACTTGGCTGAGTGCTGAATGCTAGCTAGCCACTGACTACTGACTACTGCTAGTCCAGCCTTACCAGAAATACTCCGCCCTCTTTCACGTGGGTCTTGCTGGCGACTTCCTGGGCCTTGCGTTTGTCGTCGCCGCGAGGGCGCAGTCGCACCCACTCGCCGGTAGGCCCGGTGAACTGGATGACATTGGCGCCTTCATAGTGGTCCTGCAACCTTTCCTTCAATTTGCGGGCTTCGCGCTCGCTTTGGAATGCGCCGATCTGCACGCACCAGCGGCCGCCTTGTGCGATCGGCGCCGGTGCGGAGAGGACCTCGACCTTCACTTCCGCCGTGCCCGCCCGCCAAACATCAACCGCCTTCGCCGCCGCCAGCGACAGGTCGATGATACGGTCTTCTACGAACGGCCCGCGATCGGTGATGCGCACCACCACCGCATGTCCCGTTGTTTGGTTGGTCACGCGTACCACCGAGTTCATCGGCAGCGTGCGATGCGCTGCGGTCATGCTGTTCTGGTCATAAATCTCGCCGTTGGCGCCGCGGTGGTGATGATATGGAGGTCCGTACCAACTGGCCAATCCGGTTTCCACGTAGATGGGTTTCCCGCCGTGCGGAACCGGGGTTGGCTTGGTCGTGGCTTCGGTGCTGGCAGTCGGCGCAGGTTCTGACGGACCGACAGTGGGTGGAGGAAGAACCGGACGGGCGCGAGCGGTCTTATGCCCGCCGCAGGCCGAGAGCAGCAGCAGCGCCGTGCCCACGAAGGTGAGAAGAGAAACTCGCGTGGTCAGCCCTTTCGCTGCTTCTTGCCGGCATCCATCACGTCGGCCGCCTGCTTCAGCTTTTCGCTGGCAATGCGCAACCCCGTGCTGGAGTGCTCGCGGATGGCGGGCACCAGTTCATTGTTGATGTAGGCGATGAGCGTCTTGGTTTCCTCTTCGATGCGTTTCGAGGCATCGCCAAACACGTCGTCCAATTTCGCGCTCGCCGTCTGGAACGGACGGCCAGTCTTTGCGCTTTTTTTCTGCACCATGGGACACCTTGTGAGCCGCAGAATTCGTAAACACAGAGATTATGGGATGGATGGCGGCGATGGTCAATTGGCAAGGACGGCACTGGGGGCAGTGGGATGGGGTTAGGGCTAGAGGCTAGTACCTAGCATTCAGCATTCAGCATTCAGCCAAGTAAAGCTCAGCATCAGAGATTTGAGATTGTCACCTCAGCGACGGTGTGCCGCCCTCGCACGATGGAGTCGAAGCACCCCATGTGACAGTCAGCATGACACCGCGCAGTTCGACGCGACCCGCTATTGAGCAACTCTGTGGACCTTGGTTTCGTCAATCGTAATGCTGCGCTCCAGCACCATTTCGATGGAGTCCCCCACCGCTAGCTGAATCTCGGGCCCGCGCGTGAGCAGAACGGTGGCCAATCCGAGTGCGCCGCCGCTGAGGGCGCCAATGCCAGCGCCTTTGCCCCCTCCGGCGATCGCCCCAATCCCCGCTCCTGGTATGGTTGTGCCGACGATGGTCCCGGCATCCTTGCCCTTACTGCTGTCTCCCTGAATGGTTCCTTCCTTGCCTTTGACGCCCGCGGTGTTTGGATCTCCGGGAGTTCCCTGGACCGTGCCCGGCAGTAGCAAGGTGTAGCCGTTGGGAAAGATCATGGAGGTAAAGCTCATCTGCAATTCGGCGCGGCCCTTGACCCTGCCCGGACGCAGTATTCGCCGGATTTCCCCTTGAACGAAGGTACCGGGAGGAATGACAATCCGGTCGTTCATCACGATGGGAAATGCAGTTTGTGCATAAACCGGATCGCCTGGGCGGGCGTTCTTGGTGGTAAGGCCCTGTTTCATGGTGAGAGGGACTCGCGTGCCCGCAGGAACCGTGATCGAGTCGGCGGGAGCGGCCGGGCCATTCTCCTGTGCGATGGGAGCAGCGCGCGATGTGAGCTGGGGCGCGCCATCCCAGTTCTGCGCTGAGACGAGGATGTTCGCAACGCCGAAAAAAACGGCAAGCAGAACGGCGGCTGCTCTCATGAGCCCTCCCAGAATAACCAGTTTTCCGCGTAGTACATTGAACGCGCCAGTGCGATGAAAGTCGCGCACAGTTTACTTCAGCATATACAAGGCATTAACGTGCGCCGGAACCGTGATCTTCTGCGCCCCAAACTCAGCCGTGGGAGGAGCAGGGGCGGCCATGGCCCCAACACTTGCCTCCCTGGAGAGCATTATGGGGCGAATTGGGCCGGGCTCGTAGGTGTCAATCGACGCATAGGAGAGTTCGCCGAGAGTGCGACCGCTGAATCGCGCAACCGAATTGGCCTCGCCACGGGCACGTGCCAACGCATCTTCTACGGCCTTGACTTTAGCGGCCTCCATATCGTCCAGAAGATAGCTGAGCGACTGATCGCCGGTCACATCCTGTATGTCGGCCAGCCCCTGAGTAATCGGTCCCACTTTGGAAAAATCCTTCAGCTTAATGCTGATGCTGGTTTCCACGCGATAGCCGACCAGCTTGCGTTTCGGGTTCTTGTAGTCATACACGGGCTGCACGGAGAACCGGCCGACCTGCGCGTCCTTGGGATCGAGCCCGTTGGAGTGCAGGAGCTGTCGGACCTGCTCTGCGGCGCGGCTGGCCTTCTGGTTCGCATCCTGCTGCTTGTCTTCTTGTGCCGAAATATTGAATTGCACCAGCACGGTATCGGGATCCGCCTCGTACTTGCCGTCAGCGCCGACCCATACGGTGTTGGGGATGGGAGTCGCTGAGCGGTCTTGGGCTCCAAGAGGGGTGACCGTGGACAGCATTGTCGTAAAAGCGAGGAATGAAATCGCGATGAACTGCCAACTTCTGGGTCGCATGAGAGTACCTGGATGCCACGCGTTCTCCAACGCTAGCCAACGGTAGAGCCGCCGAAACTGCGGTGGGCGTGGCTCCTTTCCCTTTGAAATATAGTCTGGCGACCAGGGTTTGACCAACCGTGTTTCGCCGAAGACCTACATGGAAGGAACGGTGGAAGCGGCCAACCTTGCGCGAGATTCCCGTTTGCGGAAAAGGTCAGGCCATACGCCCAATTCCCAGAATCAAACTCGACATTACTTTCGTGCCGAATGTGTCATCCAAATGTTGAAAAAGCGAGTCCAAGAAGGTAGGTTGCGGTTAGTTGTATTCCCACGGCAGGGTCGGGGCAAGGAGCGGCCGATGCGCAGATGGTATGTGCCACTTACAGTGTTGGGGCTCGGTAGTATTGGGGCGTTCTTGCTGAGCGAGCGAGGGCAGAACGCCTTGCGCGCCATGTTTGAAAATTTCGACGAAGCGCCGGAGCGCTGGCTGGAATGGAATGAGAGCGCGCAGAGCGAACTGGATCGCATCCAGGCCGCATTGAATCGCATTGCGGAATCGTTGGAGCCACGCACCCAGCTCGGGCAATGAGCGGCCCGCCGGGCGTAATGACGGGCGGAGGTCGAGGCCCCTGCTAATTCTGGCGGCTTTTTCTATGTGGTCTTTGAGGCGGGCGCCAGTTCGTTGATTTTTCCTGCCATCCGGATATCGCGTTGTGTGACCCCGCCGGCGTCGTGCGAGACCAGTGCCAGCGTTACCTTGTTGTAGCTGATGTGGATGTCAGGATGATGGTTCACGGCTTCGGCGGCTTCGGCGATCTGATTCACGAAGTCCATGGCTTGCACAAAATTTGCGAACTGGAAATTGCGCTCAATCGCAATTCCGTTTTTCTTCCAGCCGGAAAGCTTCTGCAGGGCCTGCTGAACCTCAGCTTCGGATAGAACTGCACTCATTGGTTGACTCCTTTATGAACCAACTCTGGACCATTGCTGCCACGCATTACTTCGAGGTCAGGACTCCAATTTCATTGCGCAACTCCAGCCATATGTGTTCTGAAATGGCGAGGAAGACTCGCACAATCTCCGGATCGAATTGCCGGCCCGAATAGCGCTCAATCTCTCGCCGTCCCGCGGGAATGGATTGGGCGGCGCGATAGGGCCTATCGGAAGTGATAGCGTCGAAGGTATCAGCGATGGCGAAAATGCGCGCTCCCAGGGGGATCTGATCGCCTTTCAGGCCGCGGGGATAGCCGCTACCATCAAAGCGTTCCTGGTGTGAGTAAACGATATCGGCGGCCTCGCGCAGGAAGGGAATTCTGCGCAAAATTCGGTAGCCAAGCAGAGCATGCTGGCGCATGATTTCCTGTTCCTGGGGACTTAACCTGTCCGGCTTGCGTAGGATCGCGTCGGGAATCGCCATCTTGCCCACATCATGCAGAAATGCTCCGCGGGAGATGACGCGAATGCGGTCGTGAGGCAATTCCATGGCTCGGGCGATGGCGATGGTGAAGGCGGTCACGCGCTTGGAGTGGCCTTCGGTTTCGGCATCCTTCAAATCGAGCGCGTCGCCCAATGCCTCCAGGGTGATGTCATAGGAGCGCTCCAGGTCGGCGAGGGCTCGACGCAGCATCTCAGTGCGCGCCGCAACCAGAGACTCCAGCTTGGTCTGATACGCCCGGTTTTCCTGCTTCAGGCGGCGATTTTCCATTGCCCGGCGCACGATGGCCAGCAGTTGTTCACGCTCGAAGGGCTTCAGCAAATAGTCGTAGGCACCGTTTCGTATGGCAGCCAGGGCGACAGAGATGTCGTGGACGGCGGTGACCATTACCACCGGAATATCAGGATGCTGCAAACGCATCCGTGCCAGCAGCGACAACCCGTCCATCCCCTCCATGATGAGGTCCGACAACACCATGGAATAACCTTCATCGGAATGCAACAGCGCGAGCGCCTCCTCCCCCGAGTTGACGGGACGACAGTTGAAACCCGCCTTGCTCAGAATGGAGCACACGACTTCCCGGATTGAATTCTCGTCGTCGACTACCAGAATGCGTTCATCGGCCATAGTGGGAAGCCCCTGCTCGGCAATGCGCTGACGGTCCGTAGGTTCGATTTTTATCCACTTTGGCTCGGATGGCTAGAGAAATGTGGCCTGTCGCACCGAATATGATTAGGCATCTCTGGCCAGACTGGCTGCAAAAGCTCGAAAAGGTTACATCCGGCAGCACAGAATAGTTGGTACCACGACGCCAAATTAGGGAAGATCGAATCCAAAATCTACCCAGCCGAGGCAAATCGACATACCCCTGATCTTGTGTCATGGGTTGCAGTTCACCCGCCAGAAATGCTTGTTAACCCAACATTTGCAATAGGTTAGCTATATTTTTTGGCATTACTTTCCGTGATTCACCGTTTTGGGCACCACGATTGCATAGTCACTAAGGTGTTGACGACGGAGGAGCCAATGACCACTGCCCAGGAAGCAAAAATGTTCGGTTTTGCAACCTACATGCCAGCGGTATTGCAACGCAGCGTAGACAGCTACAACGAAACCTACGAGCAGAACCGTCATCGCGTGTATGCGCTGGCGTTTTGGATGACGGACGATGAATTGGATGCGGCTGAGTTAATGACCCACACCTTCTGTCGTGCATTCGCCAGGAGTGGCACCCCTACAGCCGAGGAGATTGATCGCTGCCTGATTAGCGTGCTGCGGGAATACATGCCTTTGGGAACGCTGACCCTGAACTGCGCCCCCTGCGAGAGTGTTTGGTCGGTGCGCCGTAATACGTTGCGCGTCGACCTGGAACGCGCCGTAGTCCGGTTGCCGCCTACGGAAAAGATGATCTTCCTGATGCACGACGTGGAGAGCTACGATCACGCGCGCATTGTCCGGACGCTGGGCCTAAGCGACGAGGAATCACGCATCGGACTTCACCAGGCGCGGCTGCGCATGCGCCAGCTTCTGGCGAAATAAGTTTCCCCCATCGTATCGACCCTCTTCTCCTGAACCCTGACGCCCCTCGCAAGAGGGGCATTTTTATGTGCCAAGCCGCAGAGAGCGCTAGCTCTCCGTCTCTCCCTCGGCCCTGTCCAGGCCCTCTTCTTCTTCGCGCTTCAGAGGACGCAGCAGGGGGAAGAGAATCACATCGCGGATGGAATGCGAGTCGGTCAGCAGCATGGTCAGGCGGTCGATGCCGACGCCTTCGCCCGCCGCCGGAGGCAACCCGTAAGACAAAGCGCGAATGTAGTCCTCATCCATCTGATGGGCCTCTTCATCACCGCGGGCGCGTTCGCCGAGCTGCTGTTCGAAGCGGCGGCGCTGCTCCTCCGGATCGTTGAGCTCGCTGAAAGCGTTGCCGATCTCAAGTCCGCCAATGAAGATTTCGAAACGCTCGACCCAGTCGGCGTTCTCCTCCGGTTCGCGCTTGTTCTTGGAAAGCGGCGAAATGGCGAGAGGGAAGTCGTAGATGAAAGTTGGCTGAATGAGGTACGGCTCGGCGACAAACTCGAAAATCTCAGCGATCGTCTTGCCGTCGGGTGCGACCGGATCGTAGGGGATGTGCGGATTCGCCGCGTTGTAGCGCTGCACCATGGCGGCAACCTGCTCGGCGTTGGAGAAGTCGCCCATCTGCGGCTTCTCTCCGGCATTCTCAGGCCAGAACTTGATGATGGCCTCGCGCATCGAGAGCCGCTGGAAGTTGCCGAAGTCAATCTCGTGCCCGTTGAAGTGCGCGATGGTTGTGCCATTCACGTCGCGCGCCACCTGCGCCAGCATTTGGGCGGTGAAGTCCATCATGTCGCGGTAGTCGGCGTAGGCCATGTAGAACTCCAGCATGGTGAACTCGGGATTGTGCT
>ODAK010002922.1_pt1 | contig 17841 bp, 12 predicted proteins | sample 1539591 | NCBI WGS metagenome assembly ODAK01 (sample SAMEA3539303, study PRJEB22396) | soil metagenome | biome: tundra; feature: field; material: soil | place: USA | collected 2010-05 | depth 0.15 m
GTCCGCCAGCGAAAGCGGCGCGCGAGGTACAACAACGAAGCTGCCAGCGGGACCAGCGCCACCACGGATAGCGACGTGACCTGAGTAATCGCCAGCGCGGCGAAGGCGCTGAAGTAGGCTACCCCCGCGACAGCCTCCGAGCGGTATCGCAAAGCGTGCGCGATCATCCCCACGGCCACCGCGACCAACAAAACGGCGCCCGCGACGGGGCTGTGGATCACCTTGGCCGCGTCGAGCGCCTGCATGGCATAGACCGTGAAGTAGAGGGCCGCCCATCCGCCGCCGATCAATCCGCGCGCGAAGGTCTGGTAGCGCGGCCGGCGTTCGTAGAAGGCGCCGGAGCCCAGCATCGCCAACCCGGCCGCCAGGCCCACGGCGTCACGCCCCGCCGGACCCATGTGGCTGAACGAGTAGCCGAGCGCCAGGGCGATGCCCACCACCAGCACGAACGCGCCAATCTTGTTAAGCCAGTTGCCGCCGAGCAGTGTCTCCCAATCGGCGCTCGAGCGGCGCCCGGGAGCGGAGTGGGGCGGGCCTCCCGGCCTGCCTGTTTCGGGCCGCGCAGGTGGCATCGAGAGCGCTACGGTCTGCGTCGCTGGCGTCAGGAGCTGTGAAGAAACCGGTTGGCAGGCGAAAGCGCCTGCCCCACGCGTCTGCGAGTCCTTCGACAGCAAGGTGGGACAGACGCTTTCGTCTGTCAGGCCGGCGGCGGCGGGACGTTCCCGCAACGCCGCTGGCGCCGCTTCGAGGCGCGAGATCCGCTCTGCGATCCCGGCGATCCGCCGGTCGATCGCTTCGAAGCGGGCGAGAATATCGGCTTCGGTCATAACGTCCTCATGGGCGCTACTTTAGCGCCCTGCTAACTCCCGCGCCCGGTCTTTCACCGCGCGCAGGTCCAGTTTGCCCGTGCCCAGCATGGGAAGCTCGCCCACCTGGTAGATGTTCTCCCGCTTGGGGAGCCAGAGCTTTGGCAGGCCCGTCTGGCTGAGGTGCTGCCACAGGTCGGCGGGGGTGATGTCCTGGCGAGCGTAGAAGGCCACCAGGCGCTCGCCGCGCTGCTCGTCGGCCACAGCGGTAACGGCGCAGGGAGCGTCGCCGATCACGGCGCCGATGGCCTCTTCCACGCGGATGTGCGGGACCATCTCGCCGGCGATTTTGCTGAAGCGCGAGATGCGGTCGGTGATGCGGATGAAGCCCTCGTCGTCGATGAGGGCGATGTCGTTGGTGATGTACCAGCCGTCGTGGAAGGCTTCAGCCGTCAGTTGCGGCTGGTCGAGATAGCCGATCATGCGGTTGGAACCCTTCACCAGCAGGAGGCCTTCCTGGTTGGGAGGCAGCGGCTCGAAAGTAGCGGGGTCGACGATGCGGGCCGCCACGCCGGGCAACGGGCAACCCACGACGCCGGGCTTGTTGCCGATCTGCGTGGTCCCGCCGGCCTGGAAACCGGGCGCGTTCACCGCGACCACCGGCGACATCTCGGTGCAGCCGTAGCCTTCCAGCAGTTCCACGCCGAACTTCTCGCGGAATGCGGCGGCCACCGGTTCCCGCAGTTTTTCGGCGCCCACCAGCACGAACCGCAGGCTGGCGAATTCCTCGCGCGAGCACTTGCGGGTGTAACCGGCGCAGATGGTGGGGGTGGAGAGCAGGAACGTGCCCCGGTATTTGGCCACCAGCGCGCCGATGCCCTGGGCGTCGGTGGGGTTGGGATGGTAGACCGCGCCGCAGCCGCTCAGCAGCGGGAACCAGATGGTGACGCAATAGCCGAAAGCGTGGAAGAAGGGCAGCCCGCCCACGATGCGGTCGCGCGCGCCGATCCAAAAGAGCTGGGCGATGGCTTCGACGTTCGCGATCACGTTGTAGTGCGAGAGCATCACGCCCTTGGGAACGCCGGTCGAGCCGCTCGAGAACAGGATGGTGGCCGGCCCATCGGGCGTGGCCCGGCCGCGGCAGAGCAGGGGAGCGGGCAGCAGGCGCGCGGCAACGAGCGCACGCAGGCGAGTCCAAACGCCGGCGCGGGCAAGGAGGTCCTCGATGAAGACCATTCCGGCAGGGAGGTCGTCGATTTTGACTTTGGCCAGAAACGCGCGCGACGTCACTACCGTGCGGATGCCGCATTGCGCGATGGCCGAGGCCATGCCCTCCCGCCCGGCGGTGAAGTTCAGGTTCACTGGCACGCGGCCAGCCAGTGCGGCGCCCGTGTTTACCAGGGCGCCGGCGACGCTCGCCGGCAGCAGCACGCCGATCCTCGGTTCCGCGCGCCGCTCGCGGCGCATCCAACGGGCCAGCATCACGCTCGCGGCCAGCATGCGGCCGTAGGTCAGCTCGCGCCCGGTGGAGTCGGCCAGGGCGAGGCGGCCCCAGTTGCGGCGCGCGCTGCGCACCAGGCGGAGGTCCAGGCGGTCGCCGGGAGCCTTGCGGTGAGCCGTGGCCTCGGCGGAAAGCTCCTGGATGGCCTGCCGCACCTGGTGCGCGGCGGACGCGGCCGGCATGGGGGCGCCGAACGAGATGGTTACGGGGTACGGGATGCGCTTCGGCCACTTCCAGAAGAACTTGCCGCGCTCGAAGCTGAAGATGCTCCCCCACAGGCGGTCCAGATGTACCGGGATGACGGGAACGTCCAGGCGTTCGACGATCTTCTCCATCCCGCGTTTGAACGGCAGCATGTTGCCGGTGCGGCTGATGGATCCTTCGGCGAAGATGCAAACTACGTGCCCCGCCGCCAGATCGCGGCGCGCGGCGCGAATGGATTCCACGATCGCGCGCGGGCCAGCGCCCACCGGGATGGCTTTGGTCAGGCGGAAGAACCCGTTCAACGCCTTCAAGTCATAGTATGGCTTCCAGACCATGAAGCGGATGAAGCGCTGCACGCAGGCGGCGATCAGGAAGCCGTCGACGTGCGACATGTGGTTGGCCACCAGCAGCGCCGGACCACGGAACGGCACATTCTCCTGGCCCACGATACGGATGCGGAAGACGGTGTGGGTCAGCAGCCAGAACACGAAGCGCACGAAGAAATCCGGCACGACGGTGACGATGTAGGTCGTGGCCAGCAGGGTAAGGACACCCATGGCCAGCACGATGTGGGCGGGGCTCAGGTGGTTCTGAACCGCCAGCAAGGCCCCGGACGCGAGCATCATCGCCAGCGTCTGGTAGAAGTTATTGGCCGCCACCACGCGGCCTTTTTCCTGGCTGCCCGCGCGCTGCTGCATATAGGCGTAGAGCGGTACGATGAACAGGCCGCTCGCCAGGCCGATCGCCACAAGCGCCGCCGCCGAAAGCGCATACGAACCGCGGGCGGCGTAGAGCGCGAAGCAAGACACGGCCATCAGGGTGGAGCCCAGGGGAACCAGGCCGATCTCCACCTTGTTGCCCGAGAGCCGCCCGGCCAGCATGTTGCCCGCACCCACGCCTACGGCGAGAAACGTCCACAGCATGCCCACGCGGGTGTCGGAAACGCGCAGAACTTCCACGCCGAAGCCCGGCAGCACCATCTTGAACATCGCGCCTACGAACCAGAAGTAGCAGATGCCCAGCACCGTGAGCCACAGCGGCCGGGCCGCGACGAGGCGGCGCGTGCTGGCGGCGACTTCGCCAAACGGATTCCACCGGAAGCGCTGTTTGGCGCCCGACGCGGGCACGCGCGCGATCCGCAGACTCGTTACGGCGCCGGTTCCGGCGAGGGCCAGCGTCACCAGCCCGGCTTTCCACAATTCGCCGTGCCAGGCGTCGAAGAGGAACGCGCCCGCCGACATCCCCAGCACTATGGCGACGAAGGTGCTCATTTCGAGCAGCGCGTTGGCGCGCGAGAGGTCCTTGTCGGGCCACATCTCCGGGACGATGCCGTACTTGGCGGGGCTGAACACCGTGGAATGCAGGCCGAGCAGGAACATCACCAGCATCATCCACGGCATGCTGCCCACCGCCAGCGCCGCCAGTCCCATGACGACAATGAGGATTTCGAATAGCTTGACGCCGATCATGACGCGGCGTTTGCTGACGGCGTCGGCAAGGTGGCCGGAGTATCCGGAGAACAACAGGAACGGCAGGTTGAAGACGATCAGCGAGAGGGGAATGTAGACCGGGGCCACGTGCTCCGCGTGCAGGAGCACGATGGTCTGGTAGAAGCTATCGTTGAAGGCGCCCAGGAACTGGGTCCACAGGAATGCCTGGAAACCGCCGTGTTTCAGGAGATCCGCGAATTTGCCGTTGGCCATGATCGCTCCTTTTGAAAGCCGTGACAGGTGCACGCCGGCTTCAGCTTGACCGGACTGGACCGGCCCGCGCGGCGGCGGAACGCGCGGGCCATTTCCATGAATACGCCTAGCTCCAGGTCCAGATCGGCCTCGGTCCCGTCGAAATACAGGTTGCGTACAGGCAGGTCCGCGAGATCCGCGCTCACGCGAGGGTAGATGGCCTCGGAGACAATGCCGTTCATGCACGTGAACGGGCTGATGTCGATAATGCCGTCCACACCCCTTCGCGCTAAACAGGGGACGTTGCCGACGTTGAGGACCATTTCGCCGACGGCGCCTTCCGGCGGCAGGTATGGCCGCGCGGCATTCAATACCTCTTCGATGCCCGGTTCGGGACGGTCTGCAAAATCCGCCGCGAATGGTTCCATTAGGGCCTCTTCGTCGCGTCGCTGGATGGACCATCGGAGCCGCGCCATCCAGGAGCGCCAACTCAGCCGCCGACCCCGCAACGCCAGAATGCGCAGTTCCTCGGCGTTGGCGTACCATACCCACTCTCCGAATCCCGCCAACCACGCCTCGGCGCCGTATTCCTCAAGCCGGCGAATCAGATCTTGATTGGAAAACGAATTCATGCGGCAAAAGATTTCGCCTACAATGCCGATCAGCGGCCTGCCGGTGCGCAAACCCACACCGACTCCGCGGAATCGGTCGCGGCAGGCCGTCAGTTCGTTCCGAATCGCGCGCAGTTGAGGGCCAGGCCCGAGTGGAGCCGTTGCTATGACCCTGGAGAGATTCGCAACGGCTTTCCGATAGGCCTCGTCTGCCGCGCCGCGCTTCAATTCGTACGGCCTGGTCATCAGCAGACATTTTGTGAGAATGTCCCCGGCCACTGCGGCTCTCCATGCGGTTCGGAAGAACGGTTTTGCCAGACGGCCTAAACTGGCATATCCGTCATCGCAGTTTGGAGAGAGAATTCTCACTTGTTGATAACCGCTCTTGTTGAGCACACTTCGCAAGTAGGGCGCATACTGACCATACCTACAGGGGCCATCGGCCAGCGGTAGGAAGAGCACGATTCCGGCCGGGTCGTTCCCTGGATGCTTCAACACCTTCAGGAAATCCCCAAGGGTCACTTTCGCCGGGAAACATTCATCGCCCGAGGTATAACGGGCGCCCAGTTCGAGGGTGTGTGCATCCGATGGCGGGGTGACTTCGGCTTCGATTCCCACCGCGCGAAACGCAGCCGCCAGTAGCTGCACGCTGCCATCGGCCATGCGGGGAATAATAACCTTGCCCGGCGCTAGCATCGATCCGAAGTCTTGGTCCAGCATAAGTGACTCCAGCGGAAGGCTTGGGGGAACCTGCCGCCCCATGGATTTGTCGTTCTCCTTTACTTCACACGCTTCAGCTCGCCTTCGTCGTCGAACGCCTCAGGCTTGGCGAGATACGGCAACAGTGCTTTTCGCAGCTCGGAGGAGGACGCCGTCAACAACAGGTCCCCGTCCGCGACCGTGTAACGCGGCTTCCCGTTGGCCACGATCCGCTCCCGGAGCCATGTCGAGTCCGCCGTCGCCACCCAAAGCGTGTCTGGCTCGATTCGGATCTTCAAGAAGATGTGCTCTGGCCCGCGATTGTCCGTGTAGATGGCATCCAACAGCGAGAGGCCACGGGATTTCAGGAGATGGAACGTGGCCTTTACGGGTTTGCCATCCATCTCGAATGCTACCGCGTAACCGGTCTTGTCCAGCCTCGTGACCTCGCAGGTGTTTTTGTCCTCCCCCTGCCACTTGCCCAGGAGGACCGGATCGAAAACGACTTCCCGGGAGGCATCGGAGAACAGCGGATGCACCGAGGTGACACTGACGCACCCAGTCGACATTCCAAGTGCGGCGAAAATGAGAATACCCTTGAACCGTCGCATGGTCACCCTCCTTATTTCCTGTGATGAACCAGCTTCTTGAGATCCGGCAGGAACTCGGACAGGATGTTGCCCGCCGCGTCGAAGCCGAGGATGATGCCTCCCGACACGAAACCCTGGCCGACGGTGTTGAGCCGGTCGGGATACCATTGGTTCGATAGAAATGCCGCGCCGAACGCACTCGTCAGGCGCGAGGTGGCGATGACACCGCGGCCCGCGTCGTTGCGGGCGACGGCCACTGCGCCCAAGGCGTGGCCCAGGCGAGGGAAAAACCCATGGCGGGTTGCGGGGAAATACCGCGGGTCCTGTCCTAAGGCCGTATCCATGCCGAAAGCCAGTGTGTGCCGGATGGCCGTGTCCCCTACGGCGGACGCCAGGCGCATGCCATAGCCGGCGGCTCCGCGCCTCCATTCGTCCGGCACTCCCATGGCGTGCAGCGCGCCGGCATACGCCGCCGTCTTCAGGAAGCTATCGGGGCCCACTACGCTGAGGACGTGGAAGCGCAGCTTGCCGCCTGTGGTGAGCGGGGTTTCGTCTGCCGGAGACTGGGCAACCGCCGCCGGCGCTGCCGGAAGCAGGACCAAAACGGCCCAGCCGGCGAGAAATAACCGTGTGGAATTGGCTCTCATGCCAGGAGCTTACGCCCCTCGACCCGCGGAGGACCTTCCAGAATGCTTACAAAGTCCTTCGATCCTATCGCCGCCCTTGCGCCACCGTGCGCAGAATCTCCCGGAAGCGCGGATCGTCACGCAGTGGCTCGGCCCAAGGGTCTGTGTTCAGGTAAATCATGTAATCGGAGCGCTCCTCCAGAGCTCTTTGGGTAAACCTGATGGCCCGATCCTTTTCGCCCATTGCGGCGTAGACGGCTGCGAGGTAGACGGAAGGGACGTACCGCGTGGGGGCGGGGTGCTCCAACTGGTCCGCCACGCGCTGGGCGTCCCGCCGTCTGCCGGCCAGAGCGTAGGCGCGGCCCAGTCCGGCCAGGGCGAAGGTGGGGCTGCCCTGGAGATCCCTGGCCTTGTTAAACTCCACTTCCGCGTCGGAGTACGCCGCGTTCTGCTCGTAGGCCATACCGAGAAGTGCGTGCCCGAGCGCGAACTCCGGGGCGATCTTCAAAGTGGTCCGGTACTGTTCGATGGCCGCGCCATACTGGCGTGCGTGGTACAGGCACCAGCCTACTCCAGCGTTGATCACCAGCGACTGAGGGTCGAGCAACTGGGCCTTGCCGATCTCGTCGATGGCCCTAGTGGGCTGGGCCATGGCGAGCCAGTAGTGCGCGTACCAGTGATGGGCGGTGGCGTACCCGGGATTCAGGGCGATGGCTTGCTCGAACTGCCGCCGGGCGCCGGCGAGGTCCCAATCGTAGGAGAGGAGGATATAGCCGAGCGAAGTGTGGCCTTCCGCGAGCGACGGGTCGAGTTGCACCGCCTTTAGCGCAGCGTCTTTGGCCTTCGGCATGACATCGCGCGGGGGGTACGCGTCGGCGCCGGCCGACCCCTGCAACGCCCAGGCGTCAGCCAGTCCGGATTGCGCGCGCGCGTAGCCCGGGTATTTGTCGATGGAAGCCTGGAAGTACTTGATGGCTTGGGCGATGCCTTCCGGAGTTCGCCGGTTCCAGGACATGCGGCCGTGCGAGTAATCCAGCCAAGCTGCGCTGTCGACCGGCCGCGAACTAGCCAGTTGACGTTTCTCAGCGGGGGTCAGCTTCACCCGAATCTCGTCCGCGATGGATCTGGCGGCTTCGTTTTCGAGCTTCAGAACGTCCCGCAAACTACCCGGGTAGGTTCCCGTCCAGAGCGGTTTCTCGGTCCTGGCATCGTACAACCGGACCTCGATTTGGACCTGATCCGCCGAGAGACGCACCGAGCCCTCCACCACGGCGCCCACATCTCTTTCGCCGGCGATTTGGGGGAGGGACTTCTTAGACCCTTTGTAGGTCAGGGCCGTGGTAGACGATATTGTCCGCAGCGACTGGATGGTGGTCAGGGTGTTGATCAACTCCTCGGTCATGGTGTCCGCGATGTGGTCTTGAGTGGGATCGCCCGACAGGTTCTGCAGAGGGAGGACGATCAGCGAACTGAAGCGCTGAGTGGCCGAAGCGCTCCGGTGCAGGTAGTAGGCAGTCGCCGCCGCCAGGATCGCCAGCAGCGCCGTGGCGACCCACGCGGAGCGCGGGATTGCGAGCGGCGGGCGGCCGGCGGCGGGCGCGGCGACTGTCCCCGCCGGTTCGGCCGCCTCCGGCTTCAGCGGGGCCACGAAGCGGTATCCGCGCTTGGGGAGGGTCTCGATGAACTGGAGCCCCTCCACTCCGTCGCCCAGAGCTTTCCGCAGCGCGGAAATATTCCGGGCAAGGCCGCCCTCGTCCACGAAGGCGTCGGGCCAGATGGTCTTCATGAGCTCGTCTTTTCCGACGATGCGGCCTGCGTTGGATAACAGGACCAGCAATGTGTCGGCGACCTTGGGCGTGAGGGGGATCAACTCGTCGCCCCGGAACAAGAGCCGTTCCGCGGCGTCGATGTGGAACGCACCGAACTCATAGACACGCTTGTCTTGCGGCATCGAAGCGGCGCCGGGCGTGGAAATCAGATCCAATTCTACCGGAACACCAGGCGCCGGGCAAGAAGGAGGCTGGCGGCTAATGCGCCAAATGGATGTCGTGCTCCTGTAAGATCGGCGTCCCGGTGATGCGTCCGTAGAGAACATCGGGATCGAGGTCCGCCCCGTTTGGCCAAGCTACGGTGCCCAAGTCCGGATCGACGCGGGCCTGCGCGAAGTAGGCGGGGTCGCGCAGTGGCTCGAAGACTCCGTGGAAGCTGAGGTGGGGCCCGAGATCGACCACGCCCTCAACGCCGTCCTCGAACCGAAGATGCAAGCGATAGTCGCCGAGCGCTCTTGCGGCAACAACGTCCTTCAACATGAGCTACTCCAGAGGCGCGATGGGCTTGAGCTCCGCCTCGGCCCGCGCCAGGTTCCAATCCTCGATCAACTCCGCGCGATGCAGCGCCGCCCACTCCGTCACCAAGCCGAGCGCGCGAGGCGACAAACGCCCTCTCAACAGAGCCAATGTCTCAATCACGATGAGCGCCTTCTGGCCAGAATAACGCACTATGGAAGTGCGGCGGCTCGTGGTCGCTGTAGTACATCTGCACAACAATACCGAAGAACCGGCTGATCTCAGGCATGCGTGAAACATCTTCTCGCGGGTCTAGCGCGCCGATGCGCGTAATCCTGACCTCTGATCTCAATCGTATCAGGGATGTGACGCGTTCCGGGAATTTCGGTCCGCCCGGCCCGCGTCCACACCAACATCTCCCCGGACCAACGCCGCCTGCGCGGCCCGCGCCACGGCCGGCCCCGCGCCCAGGGCTGGGGCGCGATGCGGCGATAATGGAGATGATGCAAATCCCCGTGACAGTGGTAATTCTGGCGGCCGGGCTCGGAACGCGCATGAAATCGCGGCAGGCCAAGGTGCTGCACCGCGCGGGCGGCAAGGCGCTGGTGGAGCACGTGGTGGACACCGCGTTGCAGGTGGCGCCGGCCGGACGGATTTTCGTGGTGGTGGGCCACCAGACCGAGGACGTGCGCAGGGCCGTCGCGACGCCTGGAATCGGGTTCATCGAACAGAAGGAGCAGAAGGGCACGGGCCACGCGGTGTTGATAGGACGCCAGGCGCTGGCAAGCCTGGACGGGTACCTGTTGGTCCTCTACGGCGATTGCCCTCTGCTGCGGGCGGAAACGCTCCAGCGCCTGATCGAGGCGGAGGCCGCGGGCGACGCCGCTTGCGTCCTGCTGACCGCCATGATGGAAGATCCCACCGGGTACGGCCGCGTGATTCGCGACGCGCACGGCGCGGTGGCCGCCGTCGTGGAGCAGAAGGCCGGCACGCCGGAGCAACTCGCCATCCGCGAAGCCAACATGGGCATCTACTGCTTCCGCGCCGATTTGTTCTGGAAGCACGCCGGCGAACTGAGCACGAATAATCCCGCTGGTGAGTACTACCTCACCGATATGGCGGAGATCCTCACTCGCGCGGGCCATCGCGTGGAGGCCATGCGGATCGACGACTCGCGCGAGGCTCTGGGGATCAATAATCGCATCGAGCTGGCGGATGCGGACCGCCTGATGCGCGAGGGCAAGAGGCGCGAGTTGATGCTGGCCGGCGTGACCATCGAAAACCCCGATACGGTGACGATCGACGCCGGCGCGCGCGTCGGCATGGATACGGTCATCGGGCCGTTCGCGCAGATTCTGGGCAAGACCACGATCGGCGAGAATTGCCGCGTCGGCGCGTGCGCCATCGTTGACAATGCGGAGATCGGGAACGAGGTGGAAATCGGTCCGTTCACGATGGTGAGCCGGTCGGTGGTGGAACGCGGCGCCATCGTCGGGCCGTTCGCGAGGCTGAGGCTGGAGAACCACGTCGGCGAAGGCGCGCACGTCGGCAACTTCGTGGAATTGAAGAAGACCCACCTGGGCGCCGGGGCGAAAGCCCACCATCTGGCGTATTTGGGCGACTCGCGCATCGGGGCGAATGCGAACATCGGCGCGGGCACGATCACCTGCAACTACGACGGCTTCGAGAAGCACCGAACGATCATCGGCAAGGGCGCGTTCATCGGGAGCAACTCGACGCTCGTCGCCCCGGTGGAGATCGGCGACGACGCGTACACCGCCGCGGGCTCGGTGATTACCGAGGCCGTCCCGCCGGATGCGCTGGCGGTCGGCAGGGCGCGGCAGGTGGTGAAGGAGGGATGGGCGAGGAAGCGGCGAGGGCAAAACCGAAGTGGGGACCTGCCCCACCACGGATAATTCTCATGAGAATCCCCTCCGCGCGAACGCACTATATGAGTTGGTGGCTCAGGTGGGGCAGGCGATTCGCCTGCCCGTGCAAGCATGCTCGAATACCGCAGGAGACTGCCACATTTCCAGCCCGACGATGTCTACGTCTTCCTCACGTGGCGGCTCTGCGGATCTCTCCCTGCCAACCGGCAAAGGGCAACCTATCCAACGGCTGGCCACGCCTTCGTAGCCACTGATCGCGCTCTGGACTGCCACCGTTCTGGCCCATTATGGCTGAAGGACCCTCGGATAGCCGCTCTCGTCGTCAAAGCGATCCGGATCGGAGAAAGCGACAAGCTGTTCTATGAGCTCTGTGCATGGGTTGTGATGCCGAACCATGTGCATCTACTCATCCAGCCCAAAGCCGATCTCCCCGTGATCACACGCTGGCTAAAAGGATCGACCGCGCGCGGCGCCAACCAGCTGCTGGAGCGCACCGGACAACCGTTTTGGCAGGACGAATCGTACGATCATTGGGCAAGGGACGCCAAGGAGTTCGTCCGCATCTGCCGATACATCGAGGACAACCCAGTGACTGCGGGTCTGGCCGGTTCCGCGGAACTTTGGCCATGGTCAAGCGCCGGATCGAGATAACGGGGCAGGCGAATCGCCTGCCCCACCTGGTGGGTCCGCACGCGGCGGGCAAGCGATTCGCCTGAACCGGCGTGGGCCGAGCGGAAGTAGAGCGCGGCGCGTGCTAACCTGAAATCCCATGCCCACCGAAGCCGCGGCGGAATTCTCCCCGTGGACGCCCGATTCCTGGCGGCGGCGCACGGCGCTGCAGCAGCCCGACTATCCCGACCCCGCCGCGCTCGATCGCGCGCTGGCCGAACTGCGCCTGCTGCCGCCGCTGGTCACCAGTTGGGAAGTCGTGATGCTGCGCGAGCAACTGGCCGAGGCCGCGGTGGGGCGCGGATTCGTTCTCCAGGGCGGCGATTGCGCCGAGCGGTTCGCGGATTGTACTTCGCCGCGCATCGCCAATATGCTGAAGGTTCTGCTCCAGATGAGCCTGGTGCTGGTGGTGGGCGCGCAACGGCCGGTCATCCGCATCGGCCGGTTCGGCGGGCAATACGCCAAGCCGCGGTCGTCCGATTTCGAGACGCGCGAGAGCGTTCGGCTGCCCGCGTACCGCGGCGACCTGGTCAATGGCTCGGAGTTCTCGGCCGAGGCGCGCACGCCCGATCCGCAGCGGCTCTTGCGCGGTTATGAGCGCGCGGCGCTCACCCTGAATTTCATCCGGGCCCTGGTGAAGGGCGGTTTCGCCGATCTGCACCATCCCGAGTATTTCGACGTCGACTGGGTGCGGCATTCGCCGCTGGCCGACGAATATCACCGCACGGTGGAGACCATCGGCGACTCGCTGCGTTTCATGGAGCACATCCTGGGCATCCGCGCGGGCAGCACGGACCGCATCGATTTCTTCACGGCGCACGAAGCCCTGCACTTGGGCTACGAGGAGGCGCAGACGCGAGCGGTTCCGCGGCGGCCGGGCTGGTTTAATCTCTCGACGCACTTTCCCTGGGCGGGGCTGCGGACCAACGATCCCGCGGGCGCGCACATCGAATACCTGCGCGGCATCGAAAACCCGGTGGGCGTGAAAGCGGGACCGGGCTTCACGCGCGACCAGGTGGCGCGATGGATCGAGATCCTCGACCCGCGGCGCACCCCGGGAAGGCTGGCTCTGATTCACCGCTTCGGCGCGAAACCCATCGGCGACGCCCTCCCGGGGCTGATCGAAGCCGTGCGCGCCGAGGGCGGACAACCGCTGTGGATTTGCGACGCCATGCACGGCAACACGCAAACCACCTCCGGCGGCGTCAAGACCCGCAACTTCGAAGACGTGTACTCCGAAGTGGAGCAGGCGTTCGATATTCACCGCGCGATGGGCGGGAAACTGGGCGGGGTACATCTGGAACTGACCGGCGAAAACGTCACCGAGTGCATCGGCGGCGCCCGCGGCCAGAGCAGCGAGGACTTGGCGCGGGCTTACGAATCGGAAGTCGATCCGCGGCTCAACTACGAACAATCGCTCGAACTGGCGTTCCTGATCGCCCGGAAGATGAAGAACGAAGGACGGGGCTCTTGAATCGGATCTCCGGGATCTCAACGCTGGCCGCACTGGCGCTTACGCTGGCATGGCCGGCAGGGGCATCGCCGGACGGAGAGGGCGGCACGGCGGGAGCCGCCACCAACGCTCCTTCCGGCACACCCATGGTGGATTGGTCCCCCGCCCAGAACCTGCCGCGTTGGGTGCAACTGGGCGGGCAGGTACGCGGGCGGTTCGAGGGTCCGTCCGGCGCGTCGCTGACCAGCTCCGGTTCCGACGAGTACTATCTGAGCCGCATACGAGTGGACCTCGGCATCAAGCCGGTATCCTGGCTGAAGTTCTTCGTGCAAGCGCAGGACGCCCGCGCCGGCGCATACAACACCGCGCCGGCGCCCAGCACGATTTACAATCCCATGGACTTGCGCCAAGGCTACGTCGCGGTGGATCTCGGGGGGAGCATTCACGTTGGCGTAAAGGCCGGGCGCCAGGAACTGCTGTTTGGCGGCGAACGGCTGATCGGCGCCGCGGATTGGGGCATGTCGCGGACGTTTGACGCAGTCGACCTGTCGCTCGCGCACGGACGAGCCGGGGTGGACTTGTTTGCCGGCTCGGTGGTACAGATCGATTCCACCAGGTTCGACCGGCACAAGCCCGGTGAGCATGTCTACGGCGCCTATGGGTCGATCCGCAATGTGGCGCCAGGCATGAATGTGGAGCCGTATCTGCTCTTCAAACAGACGCTGCTGGTGAAGAGCGAGACGGGGGTCGCCGGCGACGGGTTGGTGGTCAGCCCCGGGGTCAGAGTGTTTGGCAAGGCCCCCGGACGCCTGGACTACACGGCCGAGGTGGTCTTGCAGAGGGGCTCGTATTCGGCGGACCGGGTGGCCGCGACGGCCCAGAGCTACGTGGCTGGCTGGACGATCGTCGATTCCGCATTCAAACCCAGAGTCAGCGTCGAGTACAACTATGCCTCCGGAGATTCCACAAACAAGGATGGCGTTCGCGGCACATTCGACCAGTTCTACCCCACCAATCACGGCAATTACGGCATGATCGATCAATTCGGCTGGAAGAACCTCAAGAACTGGCGCGCCGGCTTCGACTGTCTGCCGGTTAAGAAGATGAAACTCCGTGGGGACTTCAACGAGTTTTCCCTGGCGACTGCGCAGGACGCGCTGTACAACTCGAGCGGCGGTTCGGCGGCGCTGAACCGGTCGGCCACCAGTAGCCGCATTGGATCGGAGATCAATGTCGTGGCCTTGTATCAATGGTCGAAGATCTGGAAGTTCGGCGCGGGCTACGGGCGCCTGTTTGCGGGCGATTTCCTGAAACAGTCCAAGGCCGGGTTTGGATACACGTATCCCTACCTGATGTTCACCGGCAGTTTTTGATGGCGGGGCGATTCGATGTTTTGCCCGTCCGCCGCGGGTCGGGCATGCCCGGCCCCTACAGCGGCGTGGTCGGCTTGGTATCCGAGCCCAGGTGGAACGTCCAGGTCCGCATCGCGCTCGGCGGCGGCGTCAGAAGGCGCGGCCGGATGAGGATCACCACCTGGCTGTTGTCCTTGCTCCTGTCGTGCGTGCTGGTAAGCGGGCCAAGAAACGGAACGCGCGCCAGGCCCGCCAGGCCGGCGATGGTATGCGCTTCCTGAGTATTCAACAGGCCAGCGACCATGGCCCACTCTCCGAATTTCAGCCGCGCTTGCGATTTGAGCTGGCGGTTCGAGATCACCGGAAGACCGTTCACGGACGCTCCCGACAGTACCTTGAACGCCGCGTCGATGTCGAGCGTGACCTCCTCCTCGTCGTGCACCGACGGGGTCAACTTCATCGTCAGGCCGAGATCCTCGAAGTTAAACGCCGGCGGGGGAAGGTAGGCCGCGCCGCCTGTGGTGGATCCCGCTGCTGAATAGGTGGAGGTGAGAATCGGGTACCGGTCCCCGATGTGCAGCGAGGCGGGCTGTCCATCGACCGAGCGAGTCATGGAATCGAGCAGCACGTTGCCCGAGGATTCCGACATTGTCGCCACCAGAGACGCGTCCATCACGCCGAGCCCCAGGAGCGTCTTGCCGCCGCCGAACCTCAGCAGGCCGCTGACCGCCTGTGGGAGCGACGGCTGGTTGTTGAACCAATTCGTCAGGGCCACCAGCGGAAACTGCGTCGGCAAGTCGATCCCGTAGGTGACGGCATCGTTGCGGCTGACCTCGAGGAATCGCACTTCCAGCATCACCTGCGCGCGCGGGAGCATGAAATTCTCGAACATGTCGCGCGCCGGAAGCACCTTGGAGATGCGGTCCTTCAGGATCACGGTGTTGTTCTGCGAATCCCAGGAGACCTTCTCGACGGCCATGGCCTGCTGCACGGCGGTGATGATGGCGCTGAAATCCTGCTGATTGGTGGCTTCCGGCAAATGCACTTCCACCGCCACCACAGGCTCGCGTTCGATGCGCTTCTGCGGCGTATCCTTGACGACCAGGAAGCGCAGGTCCGACAGCGGCACGATAAAAGACCCGGTGGCGGCTTCGAGACCGTGCAGCGCGGTGCGGTAATCCACGCCGGTCATGTGGAAACGGATCGGACTGCCGAACTGGTAGTCGTTGTCGAAAATGCAATCCAGCCCGAAAGCGTGCGCCACTTCCTCGAACAACCGCTGGGTATTGCCGCTCAGGTCGAAATCCTTCAGTCCCGATTGGGCCTTCAACTCCGTGGGCGGCAGCGGTTGCCGGGCGTCGGCCCGGTCCTGAGGCGTCGGCGGGTCGAAATGCGGCTGCGGCGCCGCCTCGATGCCGGCCTCGAGCGCGGGCGGACCGGCCTGCGGCGCGAGCTTTGCCTCCAGTTCGGCGCGCGTCCGGACGGCTTGGCTGCGCATCCAGTAGTCGCGGTTTCCGGGATCCATGGCGGCCGCCTCGGAATACAGGATGTATGCCTCGACCATGTGGCCGGCGTTCTCCGCTTTGCGCCCCTTGCCGAACAGTTCCGGCGCCGAGGGCCCCGCCGCGAGGAGAGCCCCGGCGGCCAGCAGGCAGAGAATGAGCGCACGTATCCGCACATTGGATTGACGCGCGGCCAGCGCCGTGCGTGCAAGCGATCTGCTGTGAGAACCTTATGCTAGGAGGATCGGAATGCAAGGCGCCCTGCTCCGGCTGATGAAAGCGTGGATTGAGCCCTCGTCTGTTTTTGCGGCCACGGTTCTGATCGCCTGCCTGGCAAGGCACTTCTTCTTGCGTGCGCTGCGGGCATGGACAGCGCGCACCCAAAGCCGCCCGGGGCTGATCCTGGTCGAGGCATTGCGCGTTCCCACACTGATCTGGATCGCCATTCTGGGGGTGCATTTCGCCATCCAGTTCTCCACCTTGCCGGAGCAGGTTACCAGAATTGGGCCAAAGGTGCTGGCGGCGCTGTGGATTATCTTCTTCACGGTCATGTGTATGCGGATCGTGCGGGATCTGGTGCGGCACTACGGCGCGCAGATTCCTGGCGCGCTACCGGTTACGAGCCTGACGCAGAACCTGGCGCAAGGCGGCGTCCTGATCGTGGGCATTCTTCCGCTGCTGAAGATCATCGGCGTGGAAATCACGCCGATTCTGACGGCCTTGGGGGTGGGCGGCCTGGCGGTCGCCCTGGCCCTCCAGGACACGCTGTCGAACCTTTTCGCGGGTTTCTACGTGGCGGTGGCCGGGCAGGTGCGGCTCGGGGACTACATCAAACTGAATACCGGCGAAGAGGGCTATGTCGCCGATATTACCTGGCGTAGCACCATGTTCCGATCTCTCGCAAACAACCTCATCATCGTGCCCAACGCCAAGCTCGCCCAAGCCATCGTCACCAACTACCACCTGCCGGAGAATCCCATGTCCGCATCGGTCCGGGTGGACGTGAGTTACGATTCCGACCCGGACCGGGTCGAGCGCGTGCTGCTCGAAGTAGGCGTACGGGGAGCGCGTGAGATTACCGGAATGCTGGCGGAGCCGGCGCCGTCGGTGGCGTTCGACCCGGGGTTCGGCGAATCCGCGCTGGGCTTTACCCTCAACTACCAGGTGGCCGAATTCGCCGGCCAGTTCGGCGTGCGCCACGAACTGCGGAAACGGATCTTCCGGCGGTTCCGGGAAGAGGGCATCGCCATTCCGTTCCCCACCCGAACCGTGCACCTCGAAACGCCGGCGTCCGCGGCGCCGGTGAAGCCCGAGGGCGGACCCGCCTGACGGCTGGTTTGCTTCTTTTTTCGCCAGCCGTGTCGCGGCAGAATAGAAAGTTCCGGTTTTGGCAAAGTAGAAAGTTCCTGCTGCGTCGCGCGAGCGGCCTGCCATTCCCTCTTGCCAACATGATGCGCATCGCGGCCGGGTTCCGTCAAGGCTGCCCTTCGGCGCGCCTGCCGGCGCGGCCCTGACGGGACCCGGCCGCGACGCAGAGAAGACCGTTCCTGACAAGAGGGAATGGCAGGATTTGCTCTGGCAGCGTGCTCGAACCGGAACTTTCTACTTTGCTCCGACATTTTTTCGCCAGCCGCTTGCTATGCCCGTCATCATCTGGTAATCTAAGACTCAGTCAGCCGATTTCCGGACCGAAGTTCTGGTCGCACTCATCGAAATCCTCCGGCTCGCTCTACCGTCGCTATGAGGCGGTGCGCGGCGGAATGCTGGCGCAAGTTTCGAGGCCTGCCGCGGGCCAGCGCATACAAGATGCGGGGGTCGGCGAGCGCAGATCTTTGACAATCTGGTTGGATGCAGTAAAGAAGAACTCGTCAGTATTTCTGAGTAAAGCCGGAGCAAAACAACTCAAAAACTCAAAATGAGAGTTTGATCCCGGCTCAGAATCAACGCTGGCGGCGCGCCTAACACATGCAAG
>ODAK010002923.1_pt1 | contig 17840 bp, 6 predicted proteins | sample 1539591 | NCBI WGS metagenome assembly ODAK01 (sample SAMEA3539303, study PRJEB22396) | soil metagenome | biome: tundra; feature: field; material: soil | place: USA | collected 2010-05 | depth 0.15 m
TTGCGCCGGGCGCGATCCACGAGGATGTGGCGCATGGCTTCGGCGGCGGCGGCGAAGAAATGTCGGCGGTCTTCCCACGAATGGCTGCCATCGCCGAGCAGTTTGAGATACGCCTCGTGGACGAGCGCGGTGGGCTGGAGGGTTTGATTGGGTGATTGCTGCGCCAGCTTGAATGCCGCCAGTTTGCGCAGTTCCGCATAGACCAGCGGCAGCAATTCCTCGGCGGCCTGGGGATCGCCCTGCTCAATTTTAACCAAAATTTGAGTGACCTGACTGATACGAGTGACACTACACCGTTGCGGCCGAAAATCCACCGCAAAATTGTTCTAACCACGGATGGACCCAGATGGACACGGATGAAAAAAACTTTCGCCCAAAATAAACTCACTCGAAAACCGGCGGTCGCCTCATCGCAAAATTGGAAGTTTGCCTTCGGCAATCCGTATTTATCCGGTTCCATCCGTGGTTTCAACTGCCTCATTCCGTTTCAGGTTTAGCGCGGGGGGTTAGGTGTCTCCGGGGTGGTTTCAATTTCCATCGTGACCGGTCTGGGTTTTTCCTCGTTCGCGAGCGGAGGAAAAGGCGGCGCATCCCAATCCAGATTCATTTCTGCCAGTTCGCGGCGGATCAGGCGCAAGTCCCAAAGTTCAATGTTGCCGTCATTGCGGCCAGCGGCCAGGCGCGTGTCATCCGGGCTGAAACGCAAGCTGGCCAGCGTGATTGCATCCGGCGATTCCAAGGTGGCCAGCACCTTGTCACTGGCGGTTTCCAGTAATTGTATTTTGTTCAGTTCTTCAGTGATCGCCATGAGGCGGCCATCCGAGTTGAACGCCAGCGCGTTGTATTCGGGAATTTTCTGTCCGGGGATGGGAATGCCTTTGGCCAGCCAGGTTCCGACGTGCCAGAGCTGATATTCCTTCGTCGCGGTGGCGAGCCATTGGCCGTCCGGGCTGAACGTGACGCGCGTGCGATTAGTCATATATTTTGTGTCCAGACAACTTCCTGTCCGGGCATCCCAGATTTTCACGAGCCTATTCTGCCACGAACCGCTGGCCGCCCAGCGGCCATCCGGGCTAAGGGCGATGTAGTCCATATCCGGATGGCCGGACAAGACGACTTTGTTTGTTGGATTTTGTAAATCGAAAATGAAGCCTTCATTGCCTTCGTAATGGGCCACGGCAAGATAGCGGCCATCTCGACTAATATCTGCCGCCCGGAATCCCTCGCCGCTAAAAAGCACCTGTGGCTGGCCGAGGCGATAGCCGACTGAATTGATGCCGTCAACTTTTTCCACGGAACACGAAATGATTCCGGTCGCGCGATCACTAATAAGGAATCTGCGACCGTCGGGATGGAATGCTTTTGTCCAGGAGAATTTAGTGGCCAAGCTGCCAATTTCCTTCCCGGTGGCAACATCCCAGAAGCAGACATGGGCTTCCGTGCCAGCGGCGACGATCCGCCCGTCGGCGCTAAAATTCGCCTCAACTGTGCTATATTCCTTGCGTGCATAAGGATTGGCCAGCAGCCGGTATTCGCCACGATGGGCAACTTCCAACAGGCCGAGTTGGTCGGCTCCATCCGTAGTCGGTCCCACGTATCGGTCATCCGAGGTAAATTCAGAGTAGTCACAACCAGATCCATGCAAAGCCACGGTGGTTTTGCTGCTGAACAGATCCCAAAGCCGGGTGACGCCATCCCAACTGCTGCTGCACAGCAGATCACCAACATGGTTGAAGGCCAGACCGGTGATGCGCGCGAGGGGTCCTTCCAGCACCATCGGATGCTTTCCTTCAGTAATGTTCCAGAGGTAAATGCAGTTGTCCTCACACGCCACGGCCAATCTCTTGCCGTCAAAACTCCAAGCCAGTGCTGTGACTGGTGCGGGACAGGCCAGGGTCAGAATGTTTGAGCCGGTGGCAAGCTCGCGGATTTCCACGCGGGGAATACTGTTGCTAACGCCGGCCAAAAGCATGTTGTCGGGACTCATTACGGCGATGTTATATCCCTGCCCCAGATTCAGATGTTTGACTTCCCGCCCGGACGACAAGTCATAGATGGAACAAATTCCATCAAGAGAACTCCGGCTTAGGAAGCGGCTGTCGGAGCTGAAGCGGAATGCTGCCAGGTCCATCAGCTCGCCCGGCAGATCTTTCAGCACTGGGGTTTGATTGGACACATCCCATACCCAATGCAGCTCTTGGTTGCTGGAATTGGTATAATCTACTTTCAAGTAGCGTGAATCGGAGCTGAAACCAACCAGGTAAACCGGCGTAAGCCCCGGAGCAGGCAATTCAGCGATGGTGTGATCATCGGCCACAGAGCGAATCGCGATTTTTCCGTTTTCTCCTACGCAGGCATACTCATTAAACTGGGCATTGAAACGCATTAATTCAAGGTGAATGCCGGGCGGCAGTTTCTTGGCCTTGACCCAACGGAGATCGGTCAAGGCCAGCGCCGCAATCGCTTCGTCGCGCACCTTCGCATCTCGCCGGATAGCAGCGGCTTTTTGCACGGCCTGCAAACTGTCGAAGCGTTGTCCCGCACGGCCGCTGATTCGCAGGGCGCGTGCCTCGGTCAAATAGGCGTCGTGCAACACCTGCCGTTCTTTGAAACGAAAATAATTGGTCGCCACCAAGCCGGCGAGGAGGGAAATAAAAATTGCCAGCGCGGCGAACGTGGCCAGGCGATTCCGCCGGACCATTTTCTGAACGCGATAAAACGTGGTCGGCGGACGGGCGACGATTGGCTCGTTGGTCAAATGCCGTTGGATGTCCATCGCCAGGCCGTTGGCGGTTTCGTAACGGCGCGTGCGATCTTTTTCCAGCGACTTCATGACGATCCAATCCAGATCGCCGCGAATCAGGTGAATGAGTTTCGGCGATTCCGCGCCGTGACGCTGGGCGACGGCACTCAAATCGGCCGCGAGCATGGTGCCCAACTTGGTGGAAGGCCGCGGCGGTTCGGTTTCCCGGATGGTCTTGCGCATGGCGTCCAGGCCGGACTGCAATAGTTGTTTCGCGTCAAAAGGTGTTCCACCGGTGAGCAATTCGTAGAGCAAGATGCCGAGCGAATAAATGTCGCTCCGGGTGTCAATGCCTTGTTCGCTCATTTCCGCCTGCTCCGGGCTCATGTAGGCCGGCGTGCCCATGAACTGCTCGAACGCCGTGAATACCGTCTTGTCCGTCAGCCGCTGGTCGGTCGTGGCCTTGGCGATGCCGAAGTCAATCACCTTGGGCACCGGCACGCCGTCGCGCAAAGTCGCCAGGATGTTCGACGGCTTGATGTCGCGGTGAATGATGCCCTTCTGGTGCGCGTGCTGAACGGCCTGACAAACTTGGATGAAAAGGTTCAGCCGGGTGGTGATGTCGAGGTTGTTCGCATCGCAGTAGTCGGTGATCTTGGTTCCATGCACCAGTTCCATGACGAAGTAGGGCCGGCCCGTCTCCGTCGCGCCGGCATCGAGCACCTTGGCGATGTTCGGGTGATCCATGAGCGCCAGCGCCTGCCGCTCCGCCTCGAACCGGGCGATCACCGACTTGGTGTCCATGCCCAGCTTGATGACTTTGAGTGCCACCTTGCGGCGCACCGGTTCCTGCTGTTCGGCCATATAGACCACGCCGCAACCGCCCTCGCCGATTTGCTGGAGTAGTTTGTAGCGGCCAACGCGGTCGCCAACTTTTTCGGTTGCCGGAAACATGCCGGTGCTCAGGGCGAAGGTTTCGGCAAGTTCCGCAGCCTGCGGTTTTGCATCCTCTGTCGGCAGGAAACCGCCGGCCTGCTCGTGGGCGCGGATCAGGGCCTCGATGCGGGCGCGCAAGTCGGCATCCTCGCCGCACGCGCCGTCGAGGTAGGCGGCGCGCTCGGCGGGCGTGGCCTGCTCAAGCGCGGAGTTGAAAATTTCGATTTCTCGATTTGACTGATTGCCCATGCTTTTTCCTTCGAGCTAAGTTGTTCTTACCATTCAAACGAGATTTAGGCGAGAAAAGTGTCAAAAATCTTAATTGCGGGAGATTTTGACAGGAGATTAATGGGGCAATGTAGTGCCAAGCCGGAACCCTGCCGTAGGACAGGCGTCGCGCCTGTCTCTAATAAAATATGCTTTCAATTTGCACCGAATGCCCCCTCACCATGAACCTGCTTCGTGGAGCGCGGCATTTATGCCGCTTCAACTTGCGATGCCGCAACGTCGTCGGATGTCGAAGCGGCATAAATGCCGCGCTCCGGTTCCGGGGTTCAAAGCGCGAATGGTTGCGGGGAAATCTCACCCCGTCCCTCTCCCCCGTTGGGGGAGAGATCGCCCGGAAACCATTTTCGCGCCTTGAATCCATGAACCAGAGGCGACAATATTTTGCTTCACCTGAAGCAAAAGGTGGCACAGCTTTTGAAGCGCCGGTTCATGGAGAGGGTGGCCTCTGGCCGGGTGCGGGGGATTTGTATTACATCGAAAGCAAGTTAGTATCACATTGAATTACCAGTCTTACCAGTCTCGATTCGGATGTTTCGTGAGGTTGATGAGGAACCCCAAATTGGGAGTGAATTTCTAGAAGATGGAGACCGGCGCGACGCCTGTCCTACGTCGGCGGCATCTCCAGCGTGTCACGTGCAACCTTAATCCCGCAATAGGAATGGCCGCAAAGAGGCACAAAAGGCACAGGAACAAACGAAATTTGCAGTGTTCAGCGGCTTGTTTTTACTTCACCTGGCGGGTGGAGGATTCGCAAAACGCAATGATGGGAAAGTCATCAATTATTTTGAGCCTTTTGCGCTTTTTTGCGGCAAGTCAACTGCGGTTTTCAGGTTCAACTGCACTGTTCCGGCTCAGGACATATTCGGCGGTTCGCTTTTGCGTCTCGTTCAACACAAGGGAAACTCCTGTTTGCGCTCACGTGAGGAGCGCAAACGACGCGCAGGGTTTTCAGAAATGGGCCGGATAGATTATTTACCGCAAGGCATCACTTCATTGGGTTGCCGTCGGCATCGAGCAGGTGGATCTCGCCCCAGCCGAGTTCGCGGATGGAGGCTTCGATTTTGGAGCGGTCACCGACGACCACCCATACCAGTTGATCGGGATGCACGACCTTTTGAGCGGCTTTCGTCAGGTCATCCACCGTGAGCGCACGGACTTTGTCTGGATAAGTCTTGAAATAATCTTCCGGCAGCTTAAAGGTGACAATTTGGCCGATGGAACCACCGACGGCACCGATGGTTTCCCACCGGCCGGGCAGGCTTAGCGTCTGGTTCTTCTGCGCCGTGACTAACTCCTCCCCCGTGGTGGGACGCGGGCCTAAAATGCCGCGCAGTTCCTTGTCTATCTCAATCATGGATTCCTTCGTCTTGTCCGTCTGAACCGGTGCATAGGCAACCAACGGTCCTTGACCCCGCGCCGAATACAAGATCGTGCCTGCGCCATAAGCCCAATGCTTTCCTTCGCGGAGATTCATGTTCAAACGCGAGGTGAAGCTGCCGCCCAAGACGGTGTTCATTGTCCTGATGGCAATATCGTCCGGATCAGATTTCGTCAGGCCTACCTGGCCGGCGAGGACGACCGACTGGATGGAGCCGGGGCGATCCAGCAGATAGACGGAGGATTTTTTCTGCTGCTCAACGGTGGCGAGATTCTTTGACGGGGTGTCGCCGGGTTTCCACGCGGCGAAAAGCGTTTCCAGCTTGGGCGTAATGTCCGTCAGCGTGGTATCGCCCACGATGATGAGCGTGGCATGGTTTGGTCTAAACCATGTGTCGTGAAACTTGCGCAGGTCGGCCGGCGTCAATTTGCTGACCGATGCCTCCGTGCCGGAACCCGTCAACGGATTGCCATAGGCGTGGTCACTGCCATACAACAGTTTTGGAAACACCCGCAACGCCATCCCGAACGGCTCATTCTTTTCCTGCTGAATCCCGGCCAGCAACTGCTTTTGCATCCGCAGGAAATCCGTTTCGGGGAACGCGGGATTCAGGATCACGTCGGCGTAAATATCCAGCGCGCGGTCAAGGGTGGATGTCAGTGAGGATAAGTTCACCGAGGAAGAATCCAAGCCTGACCCGGCGTCCAGATTCGCCCCTAACGAGGCCAGTTCATCGCTGATTTGCAGCGCGGTTCGCCGGGCGGTTCCTTCGTCCAGCATCTGCATCGTCAGCTTTCCCGTGCCGGGAATGGCGAATTGATCAGCGGCATAGCCAGCATCTACTTGCAGGCTGAAGCGCACCAGCGGGAGCGAATGTCGTTCGGCCAGAATGATCTTCAGGCCGTTCGACAAGGTGGCCCGCTGGAACGCGGGGAACGCGACTTCCGGGTCCGCCCCCGGCGTCGGGAGTTTGGAGCGATCCACCGAGCTGGCGGTAGTTTCATAGTTCGCATAGGGATGGACTTCGAGGATATACACGTCCTCCGTGAGCCATTGCTTGGCCGCGCGCTGCACATTGTTCGCGGTGGCTTCGCGGGTATATTTCAGCGGCGTCTGGTAAAAGTCCGGGCTGCCTCGATAGGTTTCATTCATCGCCAGCACGTCCGACTTGCCGCCAAAACCGCCGATGCGCTCGATGCCGCGCACAAAACCGGCGATCTTGCCCGCCTTGCTGCGTTCCAATTCCTCCGGCGTGGGTCCGTCCGCCAGGAACCGCGCCATTTCTTCATCCACGGCTTTCTCGATTCCGGCGAGGTCAACGCCCGGTCGGGCGGTGGCCGTGATTGTGAATTGTCCGCTGATTTCGTTTGGATCAACCGTCGCCGAGATGTCCGTGGCAAGCTGCTCATCATAGACCAGCCGTTTGTAAAGGCGGGACGACTTGCTGGAGACCAACACGTCGCTGGCCAGGTCCAGGTAAACATTGTCGGCCTCGCCGTAGGGCGGAATGTTCCAGACCTTGTAGAGGCGCGCGAGCGGCACGCGGTCGGCGACCACCTCGCGACGCGTGCCGGAAATCTTCGGAACCCAGGTTTGGTATCGGGCCACGGGCGGTCCGGCGGGGATGTCACCGAAGAAATGCTCGGCCTTCTTCAGTGCGGTGTCAGCGTCAATGTCTCCTGCCATGACCAGCACCACGTTTGCGGCCCCGTAATAGTTCGTGAACCAGGTTTTTACGTCCTCAAGCGAGGCCGCATTGAGGTCTTCCATGGAACCGATCACCGTCCAGGAATACGGATGTCCCGGCGGCGTGGTGCCTTTCGTGATCAATTCGTCAGTGACGCCGTAGGGTTGATTTTCGCCCTGGCGTTTCTCGTTTTGGACGACGCCGCGTTGCGTGTCGAGCCGCGTCTGGTCAATGGAGCCGAGCAAATGGCCCATCCGGTCCGACTCAATCCACAGCGCCACATCGAGCGCATTCTTCGGAACATTCTCAAAGAAATCAGTCCGATCATTGCTTGTCGTCCCGTTCAAGTCCGTGGCCCCGATGCGTTCCATGGCTCCAAAAAATGCGCTCTGATCGCCGTTGCCCTTGAAATGCTCGCTGCCCGTGAACATGAGATGCTCGAACAGGTGCGCAAAACCGGTCTTGCCCGGCTTTTCGTTCTTGGACCCGACGTGATACCAGAGATTGACCGCCACGACCGGAGCCTTGTGGTCCTCATGCACGATGAGTGTCAGGCCGTTGGTCAGGACGAATTTCTGGCAGGGAATCTCGATTTTGACGTCGGTGCTGGCGTCCGCCGCCTTGCCTGTTGGCAACGGCAGCAGCGAAAGACACAATCCGACCAGGGAAAAGACAATGCAATGGTTTCTCATAAGTTGGTGATCTGTTGTTTTGGTTTCGTCAATTATCCAGCATGGCTATGTTGCGGGATCATGCCGTTGACAAACAATTGAGCCGAAAGGGCAGGGCGGGCAGTCCTCTGCCCGCCGCGAACGGAGCAAATTGAGTGTTTTGCCTGCCTTTGTCCGCCGACGCGCACGGAGTGACGCGCCCTACCCACATTGTTTGTCAAAGACATAATCCCGCCATTTTGCCTGCCCATTTATAATGGGTAATTCGCGGACGGAAAGGACAAAATAGCTGCAAATGTTTCGCTCCGGAATTTCTGGGAGGAACGAACGTGTCCCAGATGATGCCGGACTCGGACGCGCATTGGCGTGGTAGGGCGCGTCACTTCGTGCGCGCCGTCATGGCGAATCAGAACGCGTTCGTTGGCAAGCGGCGGCGGGCAAGGGACTGCCCGCCCTACCGCTGATGAGTCAAAGTTAAGTTTAACTGGCATAAAATCCTCACGGCGCGAGCGACACGCGGTAAAACCGTTGCGGGGTGTTGGTGACGGAATCGGTGAAAGTGAAGGTTCCGTTGGTGGCGGTGACGGGGCTGCCGAGGTTGGTCCAGTTGGGGGTGCTCAAGCTGGCACTGGCTTGCAACTGGTATATCCCGCCCGCCTCCGTGCTCCAAGTCAGATTCAGCGTGCCGTTAGTGAGCGCCAGGGCCTGGAACTCCGGCTCTATGGTCAGCCGGAAAATGGTCCCGGCTCCGACGATCCCGGCTCCTCCTGGGCCGAAGCTGGAAGTCGTCCCATAGAAATTGCCTTTGCCGCCCTGCACGAGTCCGTTGGGGCCTGATCCATCATTGCCGCTAGTAAATGAATACAAGGTGGTGAACGCCCCGTTCGTGGTGATTTTGAACGCTGTGCCAGCGTTGTCCGCGCCGCCACTCTGAGTTGTGCCATAGGAATAGCCATCGCTACCCTGCATCAGGGTCGCCTGCGGATGAGAGCCATCAAGCGACAACCCGTTGGCACTCTGAATCGCACCGAACGAATACAAGGTGGTCAGCACCCCATTGGTGCTGATCTTAAACACTGTGCCGTAGCTGGAAGGCGGGAATATACCTGTAGATGCTATCCCGCCAAATTCGGTCGTGCCATAGAAATAGCCGTCACTGCCCTGCACCAGTGCGGCAGAGGGATATATGCCATCAAGTGAAAACCCGTTAGAATCCTGGATCGAACCGAATGAATATAAAGTGGTCAGCATCCCATTAGTGCTGATTTTAAATACGGTGCCAACGTAATTTGTGCCGCCGCCTTGCGTCGTGCCATAGAAATAGCCATCGTTGCCCTGCACTAAAGCGGCCTGCGGATAATAGCCATCATTGCCACCGCTAAAGGAATGCAAAGTAGTGAGCACGCCATTGGTGCCGATTTTGAACACAGACCCATAGATCAGGCTATTGTAGCCGCTTTGAGTCGTGCCATAAAAATTGCCGTCGCTGCCCTGCACCAGGTCGTTGGGATATCCATTGTTGCCGCTGAAGGAATACAAAGTGGCCAGCAGCCCATTGGGGCTGATTTTGAACACGGTGCCAAAACCGCCCCAGGCTAAGTCGTTCGTGCCGCCGTAGTAAGTTGTGCCATAAAAATCGCCGTCGCTTCCCTGCACCAGTGCCGCACGAGGACTTCCGCCATCATTGCTGCCGGTAAAGGAATACAAACTGGTCAGCGAGCCATTGATGCTGATCTTAAACACTGTGCCATGGCCCCCGTTGGTGCCGCCGCCGGAAGTCGTGCCATAGAAATTGCCGGCGGCACCCGGCACCAATGCGGCTTGGGGAAATTCGCCGTCATTGTTACCGGTCAAAGGCCACAAAGTGGTTAGCACACCACTTGTGCTAATTTTGAACAGGGTTCCGCTGCCGTTTATGCCGCCAGCGGAGGTCGTGCCATAGAAATTGCCGTCGCTGCCTTGCACTCGTCCGGCCTGGGGATCTGCACCATCATTGCCGCCGGTGAAAGAATATAAACTGGTCAGCACTCCATTGGTGCTGATGCGGAACATGATGCCTGCGGGGTTCGTGCCGCCGGATGCGAAGCCATAGAAATAGCCATCGCTGCCTTGCGCCAATCCGGAAGGGCGGGAGCCATCCCCGCCGTTGGTAAAGGAATGCAAAATGGTCAGCACTCCATTCGTGCTCAGTTTGAACACGACGCCAAAGTAGCTTGCGCCGCCATAGGAAGTCGCGCCATAGAGATTGCCGTCGCGGCCCTGCACCAAGCTGCCAGAGGGCCAAAAGCCATCGGTGCCATCCGTAAATGAATATAAAGTGGTCAACACACCATTGGCGCTAATTTTGAACACGGTGCCATAGCCAGTTCCAGAGCCAACATTTGTGTTGCCGCCCACGATAGTGCTGCCATAGAAATCCCCATCATTTCCCTGCAGCAGAGCTTCTCTTGTGGGAACCCCGCCATCATTGCCGCCGGTGAATGAATACAAACTGGTGAACACCCCATTCGAGTTGATTTTAAATATGGTGCCATTGCCTTGGCCTAAATTACCCAAATAAGCCCCGCCTGCTTCGGTTGCGCCATAGAAAAAACCGTCGCGGCCCTGCACCAACCCGGCATTCGGAATTGCCCCATCATTGCTACCGGTGAAAGAATACAGACTTGTCAGTGTCCCGTTGGTGGCGATTCGGAACACAGTGCCAGCGTTATTGGTGCCGCGTTGCCGAGTTGTGCCGTAAAGATTACCGTCGCCACCCTGCACCAGTCCGCTTGGGTTTGAGCCATCATTGCCGCCGGTGAAAGAATATAAAGTGGTCAGCACGCCATTGGTGCTGATTTTGACCACACTGCCAGCGTTGTTCGTGCCGCCCCAAGTCAATCCATAGAAATTGCCATCGCTGCCTTGCACCAGCCAGAAAGGCGAAGGATCATTGACTATACCGAATGGGTGGAGCAGGCTTACGACGACATCGGCCCGGGTTGCAAAAGCCGGCAGCAGGAGCGCGGCGGCCCACAACAGTCGCCGCACCCGTGTCCAGAGCGGTTTCGTGCCAGTCAAGAGGCTGTTTTTGGCGAATATCCTAATTAATTTAATTTTATTCATAACGTTAATTCCTTTCCATTCACATAAACGTAATCCGGTCGAGAAAAGTGCCAAAAAAGTTTGGCAATAAATTCACACCTGCTCCGCTGGCTGGAAGTCAGTCTTTCGGCGCTTGCAGAAAACGAACCTGATTTTCGCGCGTGCCCACCGCCAGTCGCTGACCGTCGGGCGAGAAGCGCAGCCAAGTGCCGGCTTGCGGCATGTCCTCGGAATAGACCTCGCGCAACGTCGGGACATGCCAAAGCTTGAGCGATTCGCCCTGGCTGATCGAAGCCAGTGTCGTTCCGTCAGGCGAAAACGCGACGTCCGTGGTCTCTTGCATGTGGCCGGGCAACAGGGCGCGCTGGGTGCCGGTCGCCGTCTCCCACAAACGAATCGTCCCATCTACGCTGCCAGTCGCGAGAATTTTGCCATCCGGCGAAAAAGCCAAACCGCTGACGAAATCTTTGTGGCCGGTTAAATGTTTTTCGCGACCGGTGGCGCAATCGAACTGATGAACTTCGTTGTCATTTTCTACCGACACCGCCAGCAAAGCACCATGCGAGCCAAGCGCGATATTTCGAATCGGTGGTATCGGCACTTGAATCGAGCGGACGAACACACCCGTGTCTGACTTCCAAATTCGGACTAGTCCCGTTTTATCCAAGGCGAAAAAATATTTCATCTCGGGCGACATGCCCCATTTCAAAAACGCGCCAAGACCCGCCGGCAGATCGTGCAACACGACCGTTCGACTCGGCGTGGTCGCGTCCGGCGGCCAGAATTCCAGCCCGGTTTCCTCATCATTGAGCAAGGCCACTTCCTTTCCATCCGGCGAAAAGCCCGCGACCCACAGACCTTTTCCTGGAAACCTGGCAAGCGCCGTCAGTGTTTCGGGATTCCAAAGGACGCCCGTATTCTTTCCATCGGGCTGGAGGCTGAACAGCTTGCCATCCGCCGGCGAGAAGAGCGGCTGGCATTGGCTGTCGAACGGAATTGCCTCCGGTCGCAGACTGGATTCCGGCTGCCACAGCAGGACGTTCTGATCCTTGCCGCCGGTGACGAGCATTTTGCCATCGGCGTTGAACGCGGCGCACCAAACTTCGTTCGCGTGTCCGTGCAAAACCGCTTTCGGCTCCAGCGTCACCGCGTCCCAAAGCCGCACGGTCTGGTCCGATCCTGTGGTGACGATCAGCTTGCCATCCGGTGAAAAAAGGATGGACCAAAGATTCAAGCGATTCGCCGAAATAACGCGCGGCGCTGAGCCTGTTTCCAAATCCCGCACCAACGCCTGCCCGCACCAGCCGGCGCTCACCAGTTTTTTTCCATCGGGCGAGAAATTCAACGACCAGACAGAATGATCCGTGGGCAGCGTTTTCAGCAACGTTCCGCTCGACGTGTCCCACAGCAGGATGTCCGAAGTTTTTCCCGCGACCGCGAGCCGGCGACCATCGGGCGACAAGGCCAATATGCGGCCAACTTGGTCGAACGTCCGCAACTTTTCCCCGGTGCGCCAATTCCACAGCGTCACCGGCCCCGCGTCGTCGTAGTAAAAAGGACCGGATTCTGCAATGGCCACGGTCGTTCCGTCGCGCGAAAGCGACGCGAGCCTGCCCGGATAGTTGGTGACGGGCTGCCACGTTTGCGCATTCCAAAACTGAACACCGTCGGAGCTGGCCAGCATTACATTTTTGCCGTCGGGTGTGAACGCAATCCCCCACAGTGCGCGGGAGTCAGGATGGAACTCGCGAACGCAAACCTGCCTGGCCACGTCCCACACGCGCACCTCGCCGCCCATGCCGCTGGAGACCACCTGTTTTCCATCCGGCGAAAATGCGGCGCAGGTCACGATCCACTGATGGCCGGTCATGGTGGCGAGTTGATTGCCGCGCGACAGATTCCACAAGTAGCGCCACTCGAAGCCGCGCAAGTCCGCTTCGCCGGCGTGCGGTCGCAAGCCGGCGAGCGTGCGCCGCGCCAAGCCGTAGTCACCACCTTCAAGCGCCTGCGCCGCGAGATTGACATCGGCGGCATACAGATTCAGCCGGGTTTTCGCGGCATTCTCCTCGGCGGCGAGGCGTTGAGTTTTTTCCCCGCGCGCATGAAATTCCGCGCGCCGCCACTCCCAGAGAACCCCGGCCAGACCGGCTAAGACCGCCACCACGAGCGCCAATGACAACAGGGCCAAGACGGGTTTTCGCCGGCACCAGAGCCAGACTCTTTCCGCCGCGGAAACCGGCCGGGCTAGGACTGGTTTTTGATTTAGAAACCGGTCGAGGTCATCTGCCAGTTCTTGCGCCGAGGCGTAACGGCGCGCGGGTTCTTTGCGCAGACATTTCAAACAGATGCTTTGCAGGTCGGCGGGAACGCTGGGATTCAACTGGCGCGGCGCGATGGGTTCAGCGGTCTGCACCTGCACGAGCAGTTCGGACAAAGTGCCGCCTTGAAACGGCGGGCGACCGGCGATGAGCTGATAGAGAATTGAGCCGAGCGAATAGATGTCCGACTGCGCGGTGGCTTGGGAAAATTTTCCGGCGGCCTGTTCCGGCGGCATATGATTGGGCGAGCCGAGCACCTGACCCGTCGTGGTGATCTCGGCGTCGTGGTCGAGAAATTTTGCAAGCCCAAAATCCGTCACGCGCGGCTGGTCAAAGGCGTCAAGCAGCACGTTGGAAGGTTTCAGGTCGCGATGCAAAACGCCGCGTTGATGCGCGTGATGGACGGCCTCGGCGATGGCCTTGACATAAGCCGCCGCGCGCCTGGCGGGCAGGGGTTGTTCACGCACCAGGTCGGCGAGGTTTTGGCCATCAATGAATTCCATCGAGAGAAAATGGTGGCCGTCGTATTCACCGACTTCATAAACGGAAACGATGTTGGGATGCCGCAACGTGGCGGTGGCTTCGGCTTCGTTGCGAAAACGACGGACAAAATCGGGGCTGGTGAAAGGCCCATGCAGCACGACCTTCACCGCGACAATGCGATTGAGGCTAAGTTGTCGCGCGCGATAAACCACGCCCATGCCGCCGCGCGCAATTTCTTCCAACAACTCATAGTCGCCAAGCCGGAGCATGGTGGATTCGCCGGCCTCCGCCGCGAGGCCGAAACGGCCGAGGCATTTCAGACAAAGGCCGAATAAGCCGTCGTCGGCCAAGACCGAGCCGCACTTGGGACAGGTCTTTGCGCTGGTGGTTCCCATGAGATCGTTTGTTACTTCAGTAAGAAGCAATCGCGGCGCTGAATTACAATGAACCTGGCGCAGCGAGCACTTAAATGATTTTGAACTACTGGTTTAACACCTCGAACAAATGGCGCATTTCTTCGTCCAATTCTGCGGGGCTGGTGACCGTTTGCGCGACTTGCGCCCGCACCAGTTGCCGGTAGCGCTGGCGCAGCCGATGCACCAAAACCGGCACGGATGAATCCCCCACGCCCAACTGATGCGCCGCGATGGCGTAATCTCCGGGCGCCGCTTCTGCCGCCAAAAATTCTTTGAGCACCGCGAACTGACTTTCCTTGCCCGCATCGGCCAGCTCTTGTTTGAGTGAAGTCAACGCCTGTTTGACCACCGATCCGGCCCATTGCCGGTCAAACAACTTCGCGGCGGCAGGTTCCGTGGCGGGATCATTCAAAGCCATTTCCTCGCGCGAAAGCTCATCGAGCGACACGATGATTTTGCCGCCACCGCGTTTTTTGGCCGTGGCCCGGTCATGCTCGTTGGCCAGGAAATGGGTAAATGCGGTGAGGAGAAACGTTCGGAATTTTCCCTTCCGTGGATCCAGCCCGCTAAAATCTTTTCGCTCCAGCAAATTGTGAAAAAAATGCTGAGTGAGATCTTTGGCGTCGGCTTCCGAGTAAAGCCGGCGCCGCGCAAAGACATAAATCGGCTTCCAATAAGCCCGGCAGAGGGACTCCAAAGCCGCCGCGCTTTGGGCGGACTGCCCTTGCCCGGCCAGCAACACCACACTCCAATGCGTGGTATTGAACTGCCCATCGGGCCGGCTGGCCTCGTTCGGTGTTTGCGCGTCTTGCATGTGAATTACCCTCGGGAAAAATATAGCAACCCATGCCACTTTCTCCACACAAAGTTATGTCATGAAAAATCCTCGCCGGTGGAAGCTTCGCCGGGATTGCTTGCGAATTGCGTTTACGCCAGCTTACGAGCCTGCGTCGAGCGGCTGCTGGCTGTCGCTAAGACCAATTGCTTGCCTCCCGTTGCGGCTTGAATTTCCGATCCAGCATGGCGTTGAAGACGGTTTTCTCGGCAGCGTTCATTTCATCCAGATGTTTAGGGCGCTTTGCAACCGCCTTTTTCCATGCTGCCGAGGCGTGGATGTCGGTGCTGCTTTTGCCCGCGCCACTGCGAAGCAAACTTCTCACCGTGAGGTTGTAACCGTAGTGCTCCGGCCAGATTGTCGCGGCGGCGGCGCCGGCGCCGGCTTTCAATTTACCGCCGTAGCGGACGGGCGGGTCAGCACTTGACGGTCTTGCGCTTTTTGCCGATGGTGCCGCGTTTTTCCGCTTTTTGAATGTAGTCGGGAGCGAAGGGGATCTGGCAGGAGGTGTTGCCGACATCCACGTTGACGGGGCCGATCTTTTCGGCGGTTTGAATGGCCAATTTAGTCAGGGGTTGGACGTAGGTGCCGACTGCGATGACGAAGTTGTTCATCTGGCGGCGGGCGGTATTGGGGGCCGAGTGGATGGTTTTTTGGACGCGCTGCAGGAGTTCTTTCAGTTGCGCGAGGTCAAGCTCGGCGTCGGGCTTGATGGCGACGAGGCTGCCGAGCGTGGACCAACCAGTCGTGGCAATGAGGTCTTGGGGAGAATCAATCCATTTCAACGCCATTTCGACCGCGTGCGGGCTGCCGGCGGCGACCCAGGCCACGGTCGAACCGGCGAGCGGGGCGCAGGCTTTTTCGGCCCAATGTTGGAGGTTCTTCCTGGTCATCTTCGCATCGTCGGCGATCAACCCGGCCAGATACATGGCGTCATAAACGCCCGTGTCGTAGAGGTCGAGGGCGAGGCGATAATTCATTTTGACGCGTTTCTGGATTTTTTTAAGCTCCTCGACTTTCACGCCGTAGCAAGGTTCGGGGATGCCGTGGTTGAAAAGGACGTTGCGGTAGCTGTCGCGGCCGAGGGGTTTGATTTCAGCGAGGATTTCTTGGGCGGTCATAGGATTGTTTCTTTATCGTTTTTGCCACAGCGGAGGGAGCGCGTCAAATATAAATGGGCTATCAGATTGCGTCGGTTTCAGGATTAGAGCATTCTCAAAAATGATGTAGCGGTGTTTTTCTAAAAACCGCTTGTTTTGTTGGCTCTTCCTCGCAGGAAGTCGCTACATGATTCTTGAGAACGCTCTAGTCAACCGTGGTTTGTGAGAGAGGCTTGAAAAGTTCCTTGCCTGCATCAAGCAACTTGATATGAATAACGCCCCTCAGAGTGGCCGGTTTTGAAGTGACTGGTGACCTGGGTAGGTGAGGCATCGGAATTCCTGCGCTGCTTCGATGGTGCGGTTTTGGTATTTGCGGATGGTGGCTTCCAGCATTTCAGCGAAGGATGTTGGCTAAATCAATCGTTGGTCAGCGTATAAACCATATCCGTGACAAAACGGTTGAACGATTCGTTCTCCACGAACTGCTTGTAAACCTCCGTGTCATCTTTGAGAAAAAGCTGCATGACTTTGTCGAGAGCCTTGTTATGCGCAATATGCGCCGTGTGCGGCGTATTCATTTTGGCATTTTGGTATGCCTGATTGGACGCCACTTTGGGCGCGATGTCATCCTTGATACGTTTGAATACGCGGTCACCATCGGTGAACAGCGTCCCGAAATGTTCGTTGAACATCTTGAGGATGTTGCTCAAGCGATCCAGTTCCGGCTCGCGTTTGTATCCGCCGCCTTCGACCGGTACGGGGCCAATTTCCGCGTTGTCATCGGCAAGGGCGATTTTCATGACCGCCTTTTTCTCCACACGGTAGCTGTCCATGTCAATGGACTCCAAAATCCCCTTGGACAAATCTTCTTCTATCGGTGCGGGAAGTTTTGGAATGAGCAGGTTCAGAACAATGGAGAGTTTCTCCCACTCGCGATTTGTGTAAGGCAGCACCGAGGCGAGGAAATCGTAAGTGCGGGCGAATGACTTGGCCTTGCCCTTGAAATCCACCTGACCGTTCTCGTCGAGTTTCTCTTTGTAAACGGCCACGCATACATCAAGAATCGGATCAAGCTTGTCCCGCTCCGCGCCAGACAGGAACAAATCCACCAGTGTCTGCACTTGCTCCGGTGAATACACCTGCGCGTTATCGAGCGCAGCCTTGAGGTCATGCAATTTGTTCGGGTCGGTTTCCTCGCTCAACACTGTTGTGCGGTAGTAATCTGAAAACGCCAGCGTGATTGTTTCCGAGTTGTTCTGAAAATCGAGCACGAACACATCGTGCTTTTCCGGGTGTGCGCGGTTCAGGCGCGAGAGCGTCTGAACGGCTTTGATGCCGGACAAAGGCTTGTCCACATACATCGTGTGCAACAGCGGTTCATCGTAGCCCGTTTGAAATTTATCCGCGCAGATAAGAAAACGATACGGCTCTTCCTGAATCTTCTCCGCAATGTCGCCGCTGGAAAAACCGTTGAGCGATGATTCACTGACTTTTGCGCCGCCGAACTCAGGCTCCCCGGAAAAGGCAACGATGGCCTGATACGGACTTTTGCGTTCTTCAAGATACGCCTTGAACGCGTGGAAATACTGGATGGCGCGCTCAATCCCGTTGCACACCACCATCGCCCGCGCCTTGCCGCCGATTTTATTCAAAGCCATCACCTGATTATGGAAATGATCCACCATGATTTCCGCCTTCAAACGAATCGCGTGGTCATGGCTCTCGACATACTTCCGCAGCTTCTTCTGCGCCTTTTTTGTGTCGAACTCCGGGTCTCCCTCAATCTTCTTCACCAGTTTGTAATAGCTGTCCACCGGCGTGTAGCTTTTGAGCACGTCGAGGATGAAGCGTTCCTGAATCGCCTGCTTCATCGTGTAACTATGAAACGGGTCATGCTTCAC
>ODAK010002924.1_pt1 | contig 17833 bp, 4 predicted proteins | sample 1539591 | NCBI WGS metagenome assembly ODAK01 (sample SAMEA3539303, study PRJEB22396) | soil metagenome | biome: tundra; feature: field; material: soil | place: USA | collected 2010-05 | depth 0.15 m
GCCAGTGCAAGGCGAGCGCGGCCTTGATCAGGCCGGCGATCCCGGCGGCCGCCTCGAGATGACCGATGTTGGTCTTGGCCGAGCCGACCCACAACGGCGCAGGGCCTTCCTGGCCGGAGGCCCAGTCCGGCCGGAGGACGTCGGCCAGGGAATTGATCTCAAGCGGGTCGCCGAGCGCGGTGCCGGTTCCATGCGCCTCGACGTAGCTCACCTGACCGGGCTCGACGTCGGCGTCCCGCAGCGCGGCGCGGATGACGGCCTGCTGCGCCTGACCGTTTGGCACCGTGAGCCCGGCGCTGCGACCATCCTGGTTAACCGCCGAGCCGCGGATCAGCGCCCAGATCCTGTCGCCGGAGGCCAGCGCGTCGGACAGGCGTTTGATCACGATCACGCCGCAACCCTCGCCCCGGCCGTAGCCGTCCGCGGACGCGCTGAATGCCTTGCAGCGGCCGTCTGGTGACAGCGCGCGGAGCTTGGTCATGCTGATCGTGGGCGCCGGGGACAGCATCAGATTGACCCCGCCGACCAGCGCCATGTCCGCGTCGCCCGAGCGCAGGGCGCGGACGGCCAGGTGGGTGGCTACCAGGGAGGACGAGCAGGCGGTGTCCAGCGCCATGCTGGGTCCTTGCAGCCCGAGCAGGTACGACAGCCGCCCGGCCGCGACGCTGAAGGTGTTGCCGGTGGCCAGGTACGGGTCCTCGCCCGCCTCGGGATGGGTCGCCAGCAGGTTCAGGTAGTCCGAGGTGCTGATGCCCACATAGACGGCGGTATTGGAGTTTTCCATCATCTCGGGCGTGCAGCCCGCGTCGCTGAGCGCCTCCCAGGTGACCTCGAGCAGCAGGCGCTGCTGCGGGTCCATGCTCCGGGCCTCTCGTGGCGAAATCCCGAACGCGTCGGCATCGAACCCGTCGACCGGGCCGTCGAGGAACCCGCCGCGCCGGGTGTGCATCTTGCCGGGGGCGGCGGGGTCGGGGTCGTAGAACTCGTCCGCGTCCCAGCGGTCGGCCGGCACCGGGCCGGTCGCGTCGCGGCCGCCCCGCAGCAGTTCCCAGAAAGATCGCGGATCGGCGGCACCGCCGGGCAGGCGGCAGCCCATGCCGATGATCGCCAGCGGCTCGGGAGCACCAGCCGCGGCCCGCCTGGCCGGCCGCGGTGTGCGGGCCGGCCGCGCGGCCGGCCCGCTGGCGGCCAGCTCGGTGAGGTGAGCGGACAGCTTGCCGATCGTGGGGTAGTCGAACACCAGCGTGCTCGGCAGCGACCTGCCCACCACCTGCTCGATCCCGGCCCGGAGCTCGACCGTCATAGCGGAGGTCAGGCCCAGGTCGAACAGGCCGGTGTCGGGATCGAGGTCATCGGGGTCCGCCAGGTCCAGCGCGGCGGCGACCGAGGTGCGCAGCCACTGAACCAGGTAACTGGCGTCGGGACGGCCGACCATCGATCCGTTCAGGCCGGGCGATCCGTTCAGGCCGGGCGATCCGTTCAGGCCGGGCTGCTCGGGCGCACCGATGGCGGGCGGGGATGCCGGGGCAACGGCCGCCGCGACCAGTGCCGCCGCGCCTATCCCCGACCCGACCGGGACGGGCAGCTCCATGGCGAGCCAGTGCGGCTGACGGTCGAACGGGTAGGCCGGCAGCCGGGGCGGCACCACCGGACGTGTCGTGACCCGCGACCAGTCGACCCGGGCGCCCGCCACCCAGGCCCGGCCGAGCGCGTGGGCCAGGGACAGCCGCGGGTTGCCCTTCGTGCCGAGCGACGGGATCAGGGCGGGCTTCTCGCCGCCCTGAGGGGCTACCGAGGAGGCCGCGTTCAGCAGGCTGCCGGTGCCGAGCTCGATCAGCATCGAGCCGCCCCGTCCGTACACCGTCCGCATGGCCTGATCGAACCGGACCGGCTGGCGGGTGTGCCTGACCCAGTACTCCGGGGTCACAACGTCCGGGTCACCAAGCAGTCCGGTGGTGTCCGAGACGAACCCGATCTCGGCCGGGTGCAGCGATACCTGCTCGAACGCCTCGCGCAGCGCGTCGAGCATGGCATCGACCTGCGGCGAGTGGAACGCCACCGGGGTCTTCAGCAGCGCCGAGCGAACACCGCGGGCGGTCATCAGCTCGGTCATCTCGGTGACGGCGGCGGGTGGGCCGGCGATCACGGTCTCGGCCGGGCCGTTGATGGTCGCGATGACGACCTCGCCGCTGCGCACCGGGTCGAGGCTGGCGAGCTTATCAGGGCCGCAGAACACCGCGGCCATGACGCCCTCGCCTGGCAGGGCCGCAATCAGCTGACCGCGCCGCTGGGACAGGAGGGCACCGTCCTCGACGCTGACGATCCCGGCCAGGGCGGCGGCCGCGTACGCACCCGCGCTGTGCCCGAGCACCGTCCGGGGGACAATGCCGTGCTGGCGCCACCATGCGGCCAGGGCGAGGGTGAGCGCGTAGAGCGCCGGCTGGAGGTTCTCGGTCGCCTCCGCGTCCGGGGCATCCTCGCTGAGCAGGATGGAGAGCGGGGGCTCGGTGACCGGGCCGAGGACGGCGGCCAGGGCGTCCAGGGTCTCGGTGACGGCCGGGTCGCTCCCGTAGAGGCCGGCGAGCGCGCCCCTGAGCCGGGTGCCGTGGCCGGGCGCGATCATCGTGACCTGGGGGGTGCGGGTGGTCGTGTGGTGGCGGACGGTCAGGCGGGGGTGCGGAACGCCGTCGGCTAGGTGGTGCAGGGCCGTGCTGAGTTCGTCGCCGCTGGTCGTGGTGATGGCGGCACGGTAGGCCAGCGTGGCCCTCGTGCACGTCGTGGCCCAGGCCAGGTCCGGCAGCGGGGTGGGCCCGGTAGTCAGATAGGCGGCCAGGTTGGCGGCGGCGGCGGCCAGCGCGCTTGGCGTCTGCGCGGACAAGGTGATGGTGGCCGGGGCGCCGGGTTCCCGCGGGGCGGCAGGCGTGTCCTGGGTACTGAGGCCGGGGTGGCTGGCCAGGATGAGGTGGGCGTTGGTTCCGCCGAGGCCGAAGGCAGAGATCCCGGCGGTGCGGACCGGTTCGGTCCAGGGGGTGGCGGTGGCTGGGATGGTCAGCTGGTCGGTCCACGGGATGTACGGGTTGGGTGTGTGCAGGTTCAGATGCGGCGGGATCATGCCGTGGTGCAGCACCAGGATCGTCTTGATCAGCCCGGCGATCCCGGCCGCGAACTCAAGGTGGCCGATGCTGGTCTTGACCGAGCCGACGGCCAGTTGCCGGTCCCGCGGGGTCAGCGCGGCGGTCAGCGCGCGGATCTCGATCGGATCTCCCAGCGGAGTCCCCGTGCCGTGCGCCTCGACGTAACCAACCTGGTCCGGGCGGACCCCGGCGGCGGCCAGCGCCCGCCGGATCACCGCTTCCTGCGCCGTGCCACTGGGCGCAGTCAGGCCGTTGCTGCGGCCGTCCTGGTTGACCGCGCCGCCGCGGATTACGGCCAGGATCGGGTCCTGGCCGCGTTCGGCGTCGGACAGGCGGCGCAGCACGATCATGCCCGCGCCCTCACCGCGGACATACCCGTCGGCGGCGGCGTCGAAGGTCCGGCACTGACCATCCGGGGACAGCATCCGGCCCTTGGTCAGCGCGATCATCGTGTCCGGGGCCAGCATCAGGTTGACCCCGCCGACCAGCGCGGTGTCGCATTCGCCGTCGCGCAGCGCCTGGCACGCCAGCTGGACCGCGACCAGCGACGACGAGCAGGCGGTGTCCACCACCATGCTCGGCCCCTGCAGCCCGAGGCTGAACGACACCCGGTTCGCCGCGAAGTTGGGCGCGAGCCCGGTCGCGGAGTACGCGTCAAGCGGGATACCGGAATGTACCGCAAGCATTGAGTAGTCGCTGGCGCCGATGCCGACGAACACCCCGGTCGGGGTGTCACGCAGCGAGTCCGGCGCGATGTTCGCGTGCTCGAGCGCGTGCCAGGCGGTCTCAAGCAGCAGCCGGTGCTGCGGGTCTATCGCGGCGGCCTCGCGCGGGGTGATCCCGAACAGGGCCGCGTCGAACCCGCGCACGTCGTCGACGAACGCGCCGTGCCTGGCGTAAGTCCGGTGCGGGGCGTCGGGGTCTGGGTCGTAGAAGGCGTCGACATCCCAGCGGTCCGCCGGGACCTCGGTCACCGCGTTACGGCCCGAGAGCAGCAGATCCCAGAACGCCTCCGGGCTATCCGCCCCGCCGGGGAACCGGCACCCGATCCCCACCACCGCGATGGTGCCGTCGAGGGCGGACCGCGGACCGGTCGCAGACGGGGCCGGGACGGCCCTCCCCTCCGCGGCCTGGCTGGTTTCGCTGGTTTGGGTGAGGAGGTGGCGGGCGAGGTCGGCGGGGGTGGGGTGGTCGAAGACCAGGGTGGCGGGCAGTGGCAGGCCGGTGGCCTGGGCGAGCTGGTTGCGCAGTTCGACCGCGGCCAGGGAGTCGAAGCCGAGGTCCTTGAACGCCCGGCCCGGGTCGATCGCGTCAGCGGAGGCGTGGCCGAGAACGGCGGCCACCCGCGCCTGGACCAGGTTCAGGGTGAGGTGTTCCCGTTCGGCCTCGGGTACTCCCGCCAGCCGCTGGGCCAGCGACCCGGTGGCCGCGGCGCGGCGGGCGGAGGCGCGGACCAGGCCGCGCAGCAGGGGCGGCAATGTCCCGGCCCTGGCCCGGGCCGCCAGCGCGGCCAGGTCCAGCCGGACCGGGACCATCAGGGCCGTTTCGCCCTGCCGGGCCTGGTCGAACAGGTCCAGGCCCTGGCGGGCGGACAGGGGCCGGATGCCGGCCCGGGCCAGCCGGGCCAGGCCGGCCTGGTCCAGGGCGCCGGTCATCCCGGTTTCCTGGGCCCACAGTCCCCAGGCAAGCGACACCCCGGCCTGCCCCGCGGCCCGGCGCCGGGCGGCCAGGGCGTCCAGGACCGCGTTGGCCGCGGCGTAGTTCCCCTGACCGGGACTGCCCATCAGCCCGGCGGCCGAGGAGAACAGGACGAACCCGGCCAGGTCCAGGCCCGCGGTCAGCTCGTCGAGCAGCAGCGCCGCCTCGGCCTTGGGCCGCATCACCCGTTCCAGCTGCTGTCCGGTCAGCGAGGCGACCACGCCGTCGTCCAGGACCCCCGCCGCGTGCACCACGGCGGTCAGCGGGTGCTCCAGGGAGCCGAGCAGGGCGGCCAGCTGGCCGCGGTCGGCCGCATCGCAGGCGGTCACCCGGACGTGGCAGCCGGCTGCTTCCAGCTCGGCGGCCAGCTCGCCGGCGCCCTCGGCGTCCGGGCCGCGGCGGGAGGCCAGGACCAGGTGCCGGGCCCCGCCGGCGGCCAGGTGCCTGGCCACCAGCGCGCCAAGCCCCCCGGTACCGCCGGTGATCAGGACGGTGCCGTCGGGCCGCCAGGCATCGGCGGCCGGCGATGCCTGGCCGCGTACCAGCCGCGGCGCCAGCATCTGCCCGCTGCGCACCGCCAGCTGCGGCTCGTCCAGGCCGGCCAGCGCCGCCCAGTCCGGGTCACCGCCGTCATCGAGGTCCACGAGCACGAACCGGCCCGGATGCTCGGACTGGGCGCTGCGCACCAGCCCCCACACCGGCGCCACCGCAACATCCGGAGCCTCGTCACCCACCGCGACGCCCTGCCGGGTCACCACCACCAGCCTGCCCCCGGCCAGCGCCTCGCTGGCTAGCCACCCCTGCACCAGGCTCAGCGTGTCCCTGGTGACCTCGCGGACCGCTTCCGCATCACCCCCGGCCGGCGCCGGGGCACCGATCATGGCCAGGACGGCATCGGGAACCGGGCTGCCATCGGTCAGCGCCCGCTCCAGCGCGGCCAGGTCCGCGTACCGGTCTCCCGGCTCAGCGGCACCATCTCCCAGGACCGCGATCCTGGCCGGCCTGGCGCCCTCCCCTGCCGTGACCGGGCGCCAGCCGATGCTGAACAGCGAGCTGGAGCCCGACCGCCCGGCCGCTTCGAGCTGGGCCTGGTCCACCGGCCGCACGGCCAGCCGGCGCACGCCGGCGATCAGCCCGCCATCGGAGCCGGCGATATCGACCTGCACGGCGGACTCACCCGCCGGGCTGATCCGCACCCGGGCCTGGACGGCGCCGGCCTGGCCGAGCCAGATTCCGGACCAGGAGAACGGCAGCTCGACCGGCGACTCCGCGTCCTTGCCGAGCAGCGCGCCGTGCAGCGCCGCGTCCAGCAGCGCCGGGTGGATCCCGAAGCCCTGGGCGGCGGCGGCCTGGCCGTCAGCGAGCGCGACCTCGGCGTACACGACCTCGCCGTCCCGCCACGCCGCCCGCAGCCCCTGGAACGCCGGCCCGTAGTCATACCCCGCCCCGGCAAGCCGCTCGTACAGCCCGCCGGCCGGCACCGGCTCGGCGCCCTCCGGCGGCCACTGCACCGCCCAGCCGGCGGACCCGGCCCCGGCAGGCCCGGCCGCGCCGGGCTCCGCCCCGCCGGCCAGCACCCCGCTCGCGTGACACGTCGCCTCCCGGCCGCCGGAGTCCTGGCCGGACTGCGGACGGGAGTAGACCGCCACGGCACGCCGCCCGTCGCCGTCCGCCTCCCCCACCGTGACCTGCACCTGCACAGCCCCGTCCTCGGTCAGCAGCAGCGGCGCCTCCAGCACAAGCTCCGCCACCACCGGCGCCCCCGCATGCTGCCCCGCGGCCAGCGCAAGCTCGGCCAGCGCCGCACCCGGCACCAGCACGCGGCCCAGCATCACGTGATCGGCCAGCCACGGCTGCCCGTCCACCGACAGCCGCCCGGTGAACACCCACTCGTCCCGGTTCCCCACCGGCACCACCGCCGCCAGCAGCGGATGCTCCATCCGCCCAAGCCCCGCCGCCACCGGATCACCGCCCGCGTCAGGCGCAAGCCAGAACCGCTCCCGCTGGAACGCGTACGTCGGCAGCGAAACCCGCCGCGCCCCGCTCCCGGCATAAAACGCCTGCCAGTCCACCCCGGCGCCGGCCACGTGCGCCTGCGCCAGCGACATCGCGAACCGCTCAGGGCCGCCCTCGTCGCGGCGCAGCGAGCCAACCACCGCGGCCCGGCCCGCGCCCTCGACCGAGGCGACGGTTTCCTGGACCGCCATGGCCAGCACCGGGTGCGGGGAGATCTCAATGAAGCAGTCCATCCCGTTCCCGGCCAGTGCCCGGATCGCTGGCTCGAAGCCGACCTGCCCGCGCAGGTTCCGGTACCAGTACCCGGCGTCCAGCCCGGCCGTGTCGGCGAACCGGCCCTCCGTCGCGGAGTAGAACGGGACCAGCGCCGAGCGCGGCGCGACCGGTGCGAGCGCTTCGAGCAGTTCCTCGCGGATGTCCTCCACCTGGGCCGAGTGCGAGGCGTAGTCCACCGGCACCCGCCGGGCCCGCACCCCGCCGGCCTCCCAGCCGGCCAGCAGCTCCTCCAGCGCCCCCGGATCCCCCGACACCACCACCGCCGCCGGGCTGTTGACCGCCGCCACCGACACCCGCCCGGCGTAGGGCTCGATCTGCTCCTCCACCCGGGCCGCGGGCAGCGCCACCGACACCATCGCCCCGCCCACCTCCCCATCCCCCTTCACGGCCAGCCGCTCGCCGACCAGCCGGCTGCGCAGCGCCACGATCCGGGCCGCGTCATCCAGGCACAGCCCGCCCGCCACGTAAGCCGCCGCGATCTCGCCCTGCGAGTGCCCCACCACCGCCGCCGGCTCCACCCCGTAAGACCGCCACAGCGCCGCCAGGCCCGCCATCACCGCGAACAGCACCGGCTGCACCACATCCACCCGCTCAAGCGGCGGCGCCCCCGGCGCGCCGCGCAGCACGTCCTCCAGCCGCCAGTCCACGTACGCCGACAGCGCCTCGCCGCAGGCCCCGACCTCCCGCGCGAACACCGCCGACGACTCGAGCAGCCCCGCCGCCATCCCCGCCCACTGCGACCCCTGCCCGGGGAACACGAACACGACCTTCCCGCCGGACGCCTCCCCCTGCACCACCTCCGCGCCCGGATCGCCCGCCGACAGCGCCGCCAGCCCCGACAGCAGCCCGCCCCGGTCGGCGGCCGCCACCGCCGCGCGGTGCTCCAGGTGCGCCCGCGTCGTCGCCAGCGACAAGCCCGCATCCGCCAGCGACACCTCAGGCCGGGCAATCAAGAACCCCCGCAACCGGACAGCCTGCGCCCGCAGCGCCTCCTCAGTCCGCGCCGACAACAGCACCGGCACCACCGGCAGCGGACGCGGCTCCCCATCCGGCTCTTGTTCCCCGGCGGGAGCCGCTTCCAGGATCAGGTGCGCGTTAGTGCCCGACACGCCGAACGAGGACACCCCGGCGCGGCGCGGATGGCCTGCGTCGGGCCACGGCTCGGCCTCGGCGAGCAGCTTGATCGCGCCCGCGTCCCAGTCCACGTGCGGCGAGGGAGCATCCACGTGCAGCGTCTTGGGCACCACCCCGTGCCGCATCGCCTGCACCATCTTGATCACCCCGGCCACCCCGGCGGCCGCCGAGGAATGACCGATGTTCGACTTGACCGACCCCAGCCGCAGCGGGCGGTCCTGCGGCCGGCCCTGCCCGTAGGTCGCCAGCAGCGCCTGCGCCTCGACCGGGTCGCCCAGCTTCGTCCCGGTGCCGTGCCCCTCGACCGCGTCGACATCGGCCGGGGACAGGCCCGCGCTGGCCAGCGCCGCCCGGATCACCCGCTGCTGCGACGCCCCGCTCGGCGCCGTCAGCCCGTTGGACGCCCCGTCGTGGTTCACCGCGCTGCCCCGCACCACCGCCAGCACCCGGTGCCCGCGACGCCGCGCGTCCGACAGCCGCTCCAGCACCACCAGGCCCATCCCGTCGGAGAACCCGGTCCCGTCCGCGGCCGCCGCATACGACTTGCACCGCCCGTCGGGCGCCAGCCCGCGCTGCCGGGAGAACTCCACCAGCAAGAACGGCCCCGCCATCACCGTCACCCCGCCCGCCAGCGCCAGCGAGCACTCCCCGCTCCGCAGCGCCTGCGCGGCCAGGTGCATCGCCATCAGCGACGACGAGCACGCCGTGTCCACCGACACCGCCGGGCCCTCAAGCCCCAGGCTGTACGCCACCCGACCCGACACCACACTCGTCGTGGTCCCGGTCAGCCGGAAACCCTCAAGCTCCGGCGTCATCGCCCCGCCGTAGTCCGACGCGATCGCACCGCAGAACACCCCGGTATCACTGCCTCGCAGCGAGGCCGGGTCGATCCCGGCGTCTTCCAGCGCCTCCCACGCCCCCTCCAGCAGCAGCCGCTGCTGCGGGTCCATGGCCAGCGCCTCCCGCGGGCCCACCCCGAAGAACCCCGCGTCGAAGTCCCCGGCCCCGGCCACGAACCCGCCGCCGCGGGTGTACAGCGTCCCCGCCTGGTCCGGGTCCGGGTCATACAGCCGCTCCAGGTCCCAGCCCCGGTCCTCTGGCAGCCCCGACATCGCGTCACGGCCCGCGGCCACCAGCTCCCACAGGTCATCCGGCGAGGCCACCCCACCCGGATACCGGCAGCTCATGCCCACGATCGCCAACGGCTCGCCGGGCAGCCTGTTCGTCGCGGAGGCCGCTTTTTGCCCGGGCGCCGCGCGCTCTCCGGCGAGCCACGTAGCCGCGGACCTGATGTCGGGGTGGTTCCAGACGATGGTCGCCGGAACCGCACGGCCGAGCCAGTCGGAGAGCTGGCCGGCCATATCGACCGCGTGGAGCGAGCTGAGTCCGTACGAAGCGAACGGCTGGTCAGCCAAGACAGACCCGATGCCACAGCCCGCGGCCTGCGCGATGAGCTGCCGCATGCGGTACTCGATCTCGGACGCGCTCCGCGCTGCCGGGGCCGGGCCGCCACCCGCCTCGGGTTTGCTGGCGGCGTCGGGCTGGGCAGCAGCCTCGGGCTGGGCGGGCGCCGTCTCCCCGAACCCGGCCGGTTCTGGATACTCGCCGGCCAGGAACCTGGCCCGGCACGCCTTGCGCTGGACCTTCCCGCTTGCGGTCGCCGGGATTCCGCCCGCCGGGGCCAGGACGAGCGAGGCTACCGAGAGGCCGTGCTTTTCTGAGATCCGCCGTCTGATCGCTGCCGCAAACCGGGCTTGCTCCTGCGGCGTGGTCTCCTGGCGTGGCAGCTCGTGGACGACGACGAGCTCGGCCCCGTGCTCGCCGTCAACTGCGAACGCCGCACACCGGCAGTGCGCGAGCGCCGGGTCGCTCCGGCTGCAGGTCGCCTCGATATCCTGCGGGTAGATGTTCCGCCCCGCGAAGATCATAAGATCGTCGGCCCGCCCGGTGACGTACAGCTCGCCGTCGATCAGGGCACCGAGGTCGCCCGTGCGCAAATAGTGCCGCCGCGACCGGCCTTGCTTGCGCTGGAAGGTAGCGGCCGTGGCCTCCGGGGCCCGGAAGTACCCGCCCGCGACGCTGGATCCGCGCACCCAGATCTCGCCCACCGTGCCGGGCGCCGCCTCGTCGTCGGCGGCCGGGTCCACGATCCGCACCTCCAGGCCGTGCCCGGGGATCCCGCAGCTGACCAGCGACCGCACGTCGACGGCATCGGTGGGTGGCAGGATCTTGCCCTGTTCCAGCGCTGGCCTGGACACATGGCGAACGGCCGGCACGCCGCTGCCGAACGGCTTGGCCGACACCAGCAGCGTGCTCTCAGCCAAGCCGTAGACCGGGGTAAAGCTGGCCTTGTCGAATCCGCACGAGGCGAAAGCGGCCGCGAACTGGTCCAGCACCTCGGCACGAACCGGCTCGGCTCCGTTGATCGCCACCTTCCAGGTGGACAGGTCGAGTCCCTGCTTGGCTTCCTCGCCGACCCGGGCCGCGCACACGCCGTAGGCGAAGTCGGGCGCGGGACTGCAGAACCCGCCGTACCTGCTGATAACTTCCAGCCAGCGTCGCGGTGAGCCGATAAAAGCCGCTGGCGCCATGTGCACCGCGGGGGACATGGCGTACAGCGGCATGGTCACGCCGCCGCCCAGGCCCGCGTTGTGATAAAGCGGGGCCCAGTTCACAACCGGGGTATCCGGGCGGAGACCGAGCAGATCGTGCCCGGCCCGCCCGTTGGCCAGCACGTTGCCGTGGCTGACCATGACGCCCTTGGGCTGGGCCGTGGACCCCGAGGTGTACTGGAGGAAGGCGACCGACTCCGCCGTCGCGCCGGGCACGGTCCAGTCCTCACCGCCGCCGGCGCGCCCGCTGTTCTCAGCTGACAGCCAACGGGCGCGAGCCAGGACAGAGCCGCATCCGGCAGCCGCGTCCGCGTCCTGGCGAGCCGTGTCCCCGGTATCGGAGAGCACGATCGTCGCGCCGCAGTCGCGTGCAATCGCATCGAGCCGCTCATAGCTCCGCGTGGGGCCTGGCGGGAACGCGAGCACCGCGATCATGCCGGCGTACAAGCAGCCGTAAAAGTGAACGATGTACGGCAGGCCGGGCGAGCACAGGACCATGACGCGGTCTCCGCGGGTACCGACCGCTGCCATCGCCGCGGCCGCGGCCCGAGCTCCCCGGTCCAGGTCGCCGTAGGAGATCTCGGAGACCACCGGATCGTCAGCCTCCCCGTAATCCAGGAAACGGTAGGCAACGCGATCGGGATCGTGCTCTGCGCGGTAACGGAGAAGTTCGTTAACAGTCCGAGGTCGCCACCGAGCGCTCACAGACATCACAACCCTCATATGTGCCAGTCGGAGTACTGACGCCGCAAACTAGCCCTGCATTAAAGTAGTGCCTGAAGTCCACTGCAATCAGTATCTGCCGGCCTGTTCCAGGGAATTTCTAGTCTTCGCGACTCTAAGGAATTCCCGTGTCTTCGACGAGAACACTCGCTAGCGCAGGGGGCGTTCCTGACTCCCTATTTAAGCAGTAGTTACCGGCATTAAAAGAGCCATCTGCTTTAGGGCATGTGAACGGCTGAAGAGGGTTCCCGGCCGGGGCGCAGGGTCACGTAGCTGACCACCACGCCTAGCCCGAGCAGGCCGATCGTCACCCACACGCCGCTGTGGTAGCCATCGACGAAGGCCTGTGCTGGTGACGACCCGGCCCGCAGCGCAGCGCCCTCGCTGGACCGCAGCACCGCGCCGATCACCGTAATGCCGAGCAGTCCGGCCAGCTCGCGGGAGTCGTTGAGCAACGCCGAGGCGATTCCGGCGCGCGCTTCCGGGGTGGCTGCCAGCACCGCGTTGGTCAGCGGCACGTTGCTCAGGCCCACGCCGGCGCCGAGCAGCAGGACGACGGGCAGCAGCGAAACGAAGCTCGCGTGCTGGCCTTGGAGGAGGAGCAGGATCGCACCGGCCATCATTATCGCCAAGCCGAGCGCGACCGTGCGGTAGCCGCCGATCAAGCGTTCCACCGGCGTGGAGGCGCCCGCGAACGCGGCCAGCATGATAGCCATCGGGACGAACAACAAGCCTGCCTTGGTCGGGGAGAAGCCGATAACCTCCTGCAGCCATATCGCGGTGAAGAAGTAGAGGCCGAGCATGCCGAACGCCCAGATCATCTGGGTGCCGGTGCCGCCGCTGAACTGGCGGATGCGGAACATCTTCAGGTCCACCATGGGCTCCGCGGTACGTGCCTCGATCACGATGAAGATCGCGGCGGCGGCCGCGGCGAGGGCGAAGGCCGCGATGATCGGCGACGAGGTCCAGCCTTTGTCGTTGCCCTCGATCAGCGCGTAGGTGAGCGCGAACAGGGAAACCGCGGACGTGATCAGGCCGGCGACGTCCAGGCTCCGGCTCGCGGAGGGCGCCTTGGATTCGCGTACCGCCCAGGCGGCGAGCACGAGCGTGACCACGCCGACCGGGACGTTGATCAGGAAGATCCAGCCCCAGCGGATGTTCTGGCTGATCAGGCCGGCGGCTACCGGGCCGATCGCCATGCCCATGGCGCCGATCGCGGTCCAGATGCCGATCGCGGCGGCGCGTTCCTTGACGTCGGTGAAGGTGGCCATGATGATGGCCAGGGTGGCCGGCGTCATCACGGCCGCGCCGATACCTTGCACGGCCCGGCTCGCGACAAGCTCGCCGCCGCTGCCGGCCAGGCCCGCGGCCAGCGAGGACGCCGTGAAGATGGCCATGCCTATCATGAACAGCCGACGGCGGCCGTAAGCGTCGGCAAGGCGTCCGCCGGCCAGGAGCAGGCCGGCCAGGGTGAGCAGGTAGCTGCTGACAATCCATTCCAGTCCCGACACGGACAGGTGCAGGCTGCGCTGGATCGTGGGGATCGCGATGCTGACGATATTGAGGTCCAGGTAGCTCATGAACGTCGCCAGGCCTACCGCGACCACGGCCCACCATCGGCGCGGGTCCGCGGCGTCGTCGAGTGCGTGCGTACCTGTTGCCTGTCCGCTTGCCGACTCTGTGCTTGATGACACAGGACCCGTCCCTTCGCTGTCCGGTGCTTGATCGTTGCTGTGCAGTGTTCGGCCTATATATCTAATTCACAGATTAGTGTCACAATAGTCTCCGCAGACTTGTAGATTTATTACACTGGCGGCCCGCCCACGACGGCCAGCGCATGCCGAACGACGTGCGGAAGATCCCCGAATGCCTCGGCCACGGCCACCTGGGGCGGCAGGGTATCCCCGACCACCGCGACTCGCCTTCGGCCACCGGCCGGATCTGCCGCGGGACGCCGGGACCGACGCCGCGGCGCCATTCTCGCGGATCGCTGAGAGCAAGGAGCCTCGGCAGCGCGGCCGCCCTCATGGGTCTGCGGTAGGCCGCAGCGGTGAACCAATGCCCGTTCGGCCCGAAAACGAATTAACCAGGGTGATGAATTCCGCTGGCTGCTCAGCAAAGCAAAGGCGGGAGGCGTTCTCGATGAGAGCGAGCTGCGAGCCGGGATGCGATGATACACCATGCTAGCCTAAAGGTCCGCGGGCCGAGATCTCCTTAGTGCCGATATCCGCCGAGGAATACTGGCAGAATCCTTAAAATCTTCAGTTTCCTTGACACGGGCACCGTACTGCGCGAGCAGGACTCCGGCGTGTTCCGGACTTACCCGGTTCGGCCTACTCCGCGGCGGAGCTGAAGGAGGTGCGGGACCTGATCCGGTACCGGATCAAGAAGGTCCAGGCCCGCACCTCCGAGATCCGCGGCTGGATAAGGCGCTGGAGTCGGCCGGCATCAATCTCGGCTCGATCGCCTCCAGCAGGACGACAGGAATCACGCGTGTGGTGTGCCGCTGGAGCACGTCGTATCGACCCAGCGCGCCGGGGTGGATGATCGGAGCGAGACCCTTGTTGTTGCGGTTGGCGCGCGGCCACAACTCTTGGCGCTCCTCAGCCGAGGCCACCGAGGCTCGCGCTGAGAATTTATTCCGGCCTATTTGGATCGCTACGACGGGATTCGCTTGCAGATTCAGCAGCCAGGACGGCGGACGATCACTCCCTCCGTTGGAGGCCACCACGACCAGCCGTTCGCCATCCTTGAGGTAGCCAACGGCGACGGTACGCGGTTCACCGCTTCTTCGCCCTGTGGTCGTCAGGAGCAACGTCGGGCTGCCGCCGCCGCGCCGCGAGCCGATGAGTCCTCCCGAGTGAAGGTAGACGAACTTATGGAGCTTGAGATAGGGGAATATCACCATTCCCGAAGGGGTGTAGCGCACGAGCCTCACTCTCTCTTTGCCAATTCCGGCGGCTGCCATGATGATCGCGTCGCGAACGCCGTCGCCGGCGATTACCTTCGCCAACCGTGGCGACCACAATCGGCGCGCCGTGCTCGGCCCGGATGTCTGCGCACAGCAGCGAGCCGGGCTCCCGCCGCGGTGGCGCCCACCTACATTCGTGTCTCACATCCCCGCAACTGAGTCACTCGACGAAGTCTGTGATTACCCGTGGTGGCCAGCTGCCGACGCTGAACAACCCAGCCGAATACGCCTTGGATATCCATCTCAGTGTTCGCAGTTTGCCTCGCCGACATGGGTGATGCCTCCCGCCAAGGTCGGGCCTATCCCCCGACGTTCGATCCGATTGCCAGGCTAAGAGAAGGCGAACATGGGTTTCCCTAGAAAGGGCCCGCGGGTCACCCCCGGCAGCAACAGCACAGCGCCCAGCCACCCACGGCAGGGCACGATCAGCAGCCAGGCACGAGACAGCCATCCGCCAGCGGCTGGCCTCCTCCGTCCGGGCCGTTACCGGGGTTCCCGGGCCAAGGCCCCTTCCTGCAGCTGGATCACCACAGCATGCAGATGACTTCCGGCGGTATGGCGCAGCCAGGGCCCAGGTAGTCCGGCCGGCCGTCTCATCAGCTACGCACCACGACCTTGATCCCAGCCCCGGGCGCACCTCCAGCAACAGGGCGTCCCGCAAAGTCTTTTCGACTGGTCATGAGGGGTACTGAGCCTGCTCATGCACCCCGAATGGATCGGCGGCGAACGGGTCGTCGAGGAGCTCCTGCAAGATAAAGCACGACACCGCCCTGTTCCTCGCCATCCTCGGGCTCAGCAACCGGGCCATTCGGCCAGCAGCCAGCAATCCGGGAGGCTGCCATCATCAGCGTGGGGGATGTCCCGATTGGCGGGGCGAACCCGGATGGCCAGGAAGTGGCATGCTCACCCACCAGGTGCACGCTCACCCCGATCTGGCAGTTGCCGATCTTGCCCAGCGTCCCGGAGTACTGCCGGGCCACGCACAGCGACGCGCTCCCGTCCTTAAGAAACCCGGTGTCATCCACCACCAGCGCCTCCACCGGCCGACTGGACGCGAACGACCGCGCTACATTCCGCCGCACCGCCACATAATCCCAGGTCGATGACGTGATGAACTGCTGCAGCCGCTGATGATCGACGCCCAGCCGCTCCGCCATCGGCTGCATCGACTTACGCCGCCCGTCAGTCAGCAGGCCCGCACATACAACTCCCCAGCCGCCCGCTGGCCGCTGCGCGCCAGCCCGCCCAGCATCCCGCCAGTGAACTCCAGCAGCCGGGGCCCGACCTCCGCGATCTGCTCAGGGGTCATCCCAGGGTCATCCCGGCATGACAATACGAGGAACCGCGTAACCGCGGAAGAGGCATCTGCATACTTAACAAAGTACTACTAGCCAGGTAGCCTGGTTGCCACGTAAAGCTTGTAGAATGCCATCGACCTGACACGAACCTCACGCGGCTCATTGAATCCGGCATCGCCGAACCATCGGCTCAGCTCGGCGGCTTCATGGGTGCCCCCACCGGACTCCATGTAGAAGAACAGGGCGACGCCGGCGTGATTCATGGCTTTTCCCGGCGGATTGCTGAATACGGACAGGACGGCGAGGATGCCGCCTGGGCGAAGCGCGTCGTGCAGCCGCTTGATCAGGCCTGCGGCCTGCTCTTCAGTGAGGTGGTGGATCAGGTTGAAGCACAGCACGACGTCGTGGGGACCGCCGAGGTCGCTGGTAAGCGCGTCGCCCTCGACGTAGGTGACCCGGTCCGACATCCCGGCCGCCGCGATGATCTCCCGGCCGATCGCCGCGCTAGCGGGCAGGTCGAGCACTGTGGCATGCAGCCCGGGGTGACGGCGGCACAACTCGGCCGAGTACCACCCGTGGCCGCCCGCGACGTCGAGCAATGACCGGGCCCCGGCCGGGAGTTTCAGCCGCCTGGACAGTTCGGGCGCATTCAACCGCGCACTGTCCAGCTGGCCGTTGATGTAGCGGCGCCAGTATGGATCCTCGGGGGCCCTGCCGTGTATGTCGATCCGTTGCCCGGTCCTGATCACCCCCTCCAATTGGCTCCACTCATCCCAGAAGTCCCCGCCGGAGTCCAGGAAGTTGATGATTGACGTCGGGGCCGCGGGGTCGAGCCACTTACGGGAATGGCGCCTGAATTCGTAACCGCCAGCACGCAGCCGCAGGTACCCCATATCAGTGAGGGTGTTGAGAAGCAGGCCGACCGGCTCGGGTACCAGCTTGCACCTGGCCGCGAGCTCCTCCCGCGTCGCCGGGCCCTTCGCCAGCTCGGCCAGCACGCCAAGCCGGGCCGCCGTGATCAGCACGCGGCTGAACCCCATGCCCCAGTGCAGATCAATGATGGGTCGGGGCGCCAGGTTCAGGCGCAGCGCCAGCCGTTCCATCAGGTTGTCACCACGGGCTGCGAGTCTCACTATGCCTCCCTGAATCTTAGATGCGTCGGTCGGAGTATGGATAAAGAATGACGTATAACGCACCCGCCGAGCCAGTGATCCGGCCGAAGACGCGGGTTTTCCCTAGGGCTCCGGCGTGTTCCGTGAATGTCTGCAGGAGAAGGTCGTGCTACTCCGCGATTCTGGTCGCTCCGCACCAGCGGAAGACCGGAAGCTTCTCCCCGTCCACGAGGGATGTCTCCCCGCTGGGACGGAAGTGCTCGTAACCGGCGCCGAATGCTATTTTCACCTTGTCGGCCAGATCTGCGACCTCAAGGATCCGCACAGTTTCTGGAAGGGACTCCGGACCACCGACGAGGACAACTTTTGAATTGATAATTTCAGCCATCCTTTCTTCGGAAGCAGGAGAATGAATTTGGCCGCTAAGCAGGTACCATCATCATGCATAGGCCCCTAGCCCGGGTCAATAAATCTGACCACGATTGATGGCTGAAGCGCAGAAGACTAGCACTTTGCCTAGCCCTGATCTTTCATCCGGGTTGATGGCTGGCGCCGAGCGGCAGCTGGCCCCGTTTGCGGTCGCGATTTTAGCGTCGGGATATGACAATGGCCCGGCTGCCGGGCCGGGTGGCCGGGGGTTCCACAGGCCCCGGGGGTTCTCCTTCCTTGATCGCAGGGACGGTTCTCGCTGGTCAGGGTGCTTGCGGGAGCGCGTCGATCCGCTGCCACGCGGCCGTGATCGCATCAGCCCACGGCCAGGTCGCCTGGATTTTCAGGCGCCGTTTCCGCCCGCCGCGGACCAGCCGGCCCGCGGCGTGCAGCACCCGGTAGCGCAGCGTCCTGGGCTCGGCTTTGGCCA
>ODAK010002925.1_pt1 | contig 17829 bp, 14 predicted proteins | sample 1539591 | NCBI WGS metagenome assembly ODAK01 (sample SAMEA3539303, study PRJEB22396) | soil metagenome | biome: tundra; feature: field; material: soil | place: USA | collected 2010-05 | depth 0.15 m
CTAATCTACAAACTCGGTTCTTCCTGATTCCATGAGATCAGGAGTTCAGAGACTCCTCTCGACGCCGCTAGCTTTTCTTCAACGCCTTCTGAATCCCCCGGACCAACGCCGTCAAATCCGTCTTCTGCGCTCCATTCCACTTCACCATTACAAAATACTGCCCTTCCTGAAACTTGACCGTCTGCGCCGCCGCGGCCACGCGCTGCACGGCTTCGAACGCATTCGCACTCTCGCGATACCAGCACACCCAAACGTCCGCCGAACCCGAACCCGCATACGCCGCCTTCCAGCACGTGGGCGCACCAGCCGCCGCCAGTCCCGCGGGCAGCCCCGACTTATCCAGCGACACCATTTTCCAGCCCGGTGAAACCGACTGCGGAATATCCGGCTTCGCAGGCGCGCTTGTTCCACAAGAAGCCAGAACAATCGCAGCGAATAGTAAAATGGTCTGTCGTCTCCGAATCACGTCCGTAAGCGTAACAGTTCGATCTGAATTCATAGCCTCCGCAACGAATGGGTAAATATAAGGCTTTTAAGCCGAAGTCAGCCGCGCCGCCGCAAATGAAACCGGGCGTGCCGTGCATCGTGTTTCTGGTTCTCGGAATGATCCTGACCATGGTTCTGCTTTACGAGGTAATGAAGAATGCGTCCTGATGGGCGTCAGCCGGATGAATTGCGTCCCGTCGAAATCGCAACCGGCTATTTGAAAACAGCGGAAGGCTCCGCCCTCATCACCATCGGCAACACGCAGGTGTTGTGCGCCGCGAGCGTCGAGACATCCGTCCCGCCCTTCCTGCGCAACACGGGCAAAGGCTGGGTGACTGCCGAGTACTCGATGCTGCCCCGCGCAACCTCCACCCGAACCGCGCGCGAAGTCGCCAAAGGCCGCCCCAGCGGACGCACACACGAAATCCAGCGCCTTATCGGACGCTCGCTCCGCGCTGTCATGGATATGGGCATTCTCGGGGAACGCTCCATCATCCTCGATTGCGACGTCATCCAGGCCGACGGCGGCACGCGCGTCGCCTCCATCACCGGCGCCTTCGTTGCGCTCGCCATCGCGGTAAAGCAGATGCAGAAATTCAAGATGGTATCGAGATCCCCGCTCATCGGGGCTGTCGCGGCCATCAGCGTCGGCATGCTCAACGGCGATGCCATCCTCGACCTCTGCTACGAAGAAGACTCGCGCGCCGATGTCGATGCCAACGTCGTGATGACTGGCGATGGCCGCTTCATCGAATATCAGGCCACCGCCGAACACAAGAGCTTCGACGACGAGCAGACGAGCCGCATGACAGGCCTCGCAAAGAAGGGCATCGCGGAGCTGATCGCCATCCAGCAGATCGCGATAGACATGGCCTGAACTGTGGCGCACGCACTTTGCGTGCCGCGTCGAGACTCCTCTCGACGCCTGTTCCCCCAATGACCTTTTACTGCGCCACCGGCAATCCCGGAAAATTACGCGAGTTCCATCTCGCAGCCGAAATCCTCGGCATCGACATTGAACCGCTTCCGGATATCAAGTTGATCCCTGCGCCCGATGAAACCGGCGCCACTTTCGAAGACAACGCCCGCCTCAAAGCCGAGTACTACAGCCGCTTCGCCCCCGGCCCGCTCTTCGCCGATGATTCCGGCCTTGCAGTCGACGCGCTGAACGGCGCCCCCGGTGCCTACTCCGCACGTTACGCCGGCGAGCACGCCACCGACGATCAGAACAATCGCCTGCTCCTCGAACGCCTCGCCAACACCCTGGATCGCAAAGCCCGCTTCGTCTGTGTCATCGCCCTGGCCGAAGCAGGCCAAACTCTCCAGACCTTCCGTGGTGAAGTCGAAGGCGAGATCCTTCGCGCACCCAGCGGGCCCGCCGGTTTCGGCTACGATCCGCTTTTCTACTACCCGCCCTTCGGCTGTTCCTTCGGCGAAGTCGATGGACCGCGCAAATTCGACGTCAGCCACCGCGGCAACGCCCTGCGTGCCCTGCTCAGCTATCTGACATCTACTTTGACTGCGTAATAGTCGAGCTTCTGCCCTGGCTCCAGAATCATCTGGTGCGGTGTCCTCGGCGCGATATGCAGCACGTCGCCCGCATGCAGCGCCTGCTTCTCGCCGCCTTCGATCTTAGGCGCGCGCACTTCATGAGCCGTGGTCTTGTGACTTCCGGGCATCGTGCCCCCGATAATAATCGCCGCGTCGCCCCCGCGAATGAAGAGTATGTCCGACTGCGTCTCGTGCAGTTCCGCTTCGCCGCTGCCCTCGCGATGCACCAATGACATCGAATGGTTGCCCCAGCCGCCCAGCCCTTCGGTCGCGACCCTGACCTTACTCATCCTGGCTGGCAGCGACTTTGCCCGCTCGTCAAGCTGCACCTGCGTCCAGTGCGAATAGCCTGCGGGCACGGCAGCAACGGCCGTTGCTGCCAGCCCGAACCAACCAAGCCTGAATTTCATGAGCGCCCGCTTCTGTTATGGAGTAAACGTCCCGTTCGTGTGCGCAACGGGAATATACGCAGGATAGCTGCTGTTGCCGTCGAGGTAAACGACCAGTTCCTCGGACTGGCCGACCGGATCTGTCGCATTCATCACGAAGCTGACCTGATAGACCGACCCGATGGCGGTAACCTGCACCGCCTGATGCGCGATGCCGCCTACCGACACCTGCACACGGCTCGGATCGATGATCGTGCCCAATGGCGCGAAATTGCTGAGCGTCACGATGATCAGATCCGTCTGATGGACGGGATGCGTGCCGTCGACGTAGTTGCCGTTCCCAAACTGAATCGCGTTCAGCCCCGCCGGCTGCGGATCGACATTCACGGTCACCGGGAAAGAAACCGCTGTGCCGTTATTGATCAGCATCGGTGCCGGGCCGGGCGTCAGCGTTGCGGGCAGATGAAGGTTGAGCTGCGTCGCCGAGGCGTAGAGCACACTCAAAGACTGGCCTGCAATTGTCACAATGGGTGTGACTCCTCCGGTCCCGAGATTCTGCCCGTACAGACTCACGATCGATCCGGGATACGCTCCGGTCAGACCCGGCAGTGCATTCGTCATGACCGGCACGGGGGCCGGCACGCCAGCCACCGCGGGCGTGATCTGGAATGCGGCGGTTGCCGTAGCCACCTGGAAGCCCGACATCACGCTGACGTCCGGATTCGAGAGCGCGGCGCCGGGTGCGATCGAAACATCCACCTGCAGATGGTTCGGCGACAGAATGAACACGCGCTGCACGGTGATGTCTGTCGTGCCGAAGCCCACCGTTACCAGGCCCGGCGCTAATGTGAAGCCGGTGGTGAAAACATCCACAGACGCCTCCGCGCCAGCTGGCAGCGATGCCGGGCTGATCGAAGCGACCGCGGGCGTTGCCAGAAGCCCGTACGAGTAAGTAACGGGCGAAGCCGACTGCACCAGCTGTGAATTCTGCCCGTCGGGGTTATAGGCGGTAACCGTCGCCTGCTGTCCGTTCGCTCCCGGCGGCACCTGCACATTCGCCAGCCCCGCCGCCGGGTTAATTACCGATATGGCGGAAGGCAGGCCGTCGAAGAAAAGCCGCGTGCCCGCCATCCAGTTCGAGCCGGCGATGGTCACGGACCCGTCGGGATTCTGCGCCGTCGCAATCACCGTTGGCGGCAGGTTCTGCGTCAGCGAGAGAGCGGCCGGAAGCACATACATTTCGCCCGGGGTCGTGTAAATCACGTGCTGCGGGCCCAGCTGGCCCCCCAGATTAAAACCAAGATCGAGCGCGATATATGTATAGCCGTTTGCCAGATAAGGCCTGATGCCGCCCGACAGAATGGTAACGGAATCCCCGATGAACTGTACTCCGAGGCCCGGCGCCTGTCCGTTCGCTCCAAGCGCATAGCCCGAAGCCACCACCGTGGCCGGCCCTGCGAAAATATCGACGAAACCGGGCTGCACCGCGATCGTGTTGTTGTTGAAGTAGGAATAGATCACGTCGTCGTAGAGGCTGATCACCGGCCGGGCCGTCGTCGCAATATTGACTGGCGTCGCAGTGCCTTGCTCCGCCTGAACGGAAATACGTGTCGCCTGTGAGATGTCCGTTGTGCCCGGGTAGAAAAGCGTGTTAACCGGGCCCGAGGCCGCGGCCACGCTCCCATCCGTGTTCCATGGCCCGTAGATGTTCGCATCGGGCGGCATCGTGTGCGCATACACGAAGTATGAGCCGGGCGGCAAGCCGTCGATCCGGAAAGAACCATCAGGATTTGTCACGCCGCTGATCGCTCCCGCACCTTGACGGATCGCCACTACCGATGCCAAATGCACTGGCAGGCCTCCGGCCGTAACCGTGCCCCTGATGCTTCCGAACTGCGCAAAGGCCGCGTTCGGATACAGCACGGAGAGTCCAGCGATGTCGTCTGCGTCCAGAGGCCGGCTCATATTCGTCGCCCGCGTCGTCGCCTGCGACATCGTCGATGAAGTAAACGTATGCTGCAGGCCGAGCGCGTGCCCAAGCTCATGCACCACCGTCATGTAAAACGTTTCCTGAAAGCTGGGGCCGGGCAGCACAGTCATGTTGCGGTTCAGATGCACCGTGGAACGCGTGACAGGCAAAAAAACCGAGCCGTTGGCCGCAGTTACCGGATTCGCCATCGAAGTTGGCCCGCCATATCCATAAAGCCCGGGCGGCAGATCCTCGAACACCACATCGACGCCCGGCGTATTCTGCGGCGTCGCAGCATTTTCGAGTCCGCCGAAGGCCACGCGCAGATCGGAGGACGCGACGCCATTCCATACTGACGCTGCCTGCCGGATCTGGCTCAGTACATTATTGAAGGTGTCGGTCGGTGAGTAGAGAACCGGTCCGGTCTCCGATACGAAGATCGTGACCGTCTTGTTGGGCAGCGCGGTGAGATCGAACTTTTCCGGCACTCGTGCGCCGTTGAGGTAGTGGATGAAGTGATAATACGCGGGCGCGGGCAGCGCGCTAAAAGCTATCGCGGCTATAAACCCTGCGGTGTATTTCAGCTTCACTGACGCGCCCCTGCCGTGACTGTGGTCACGATCCGCGTCTTCAGATCAGCCAGCGCCATCTGAAGCGCAGGATCTTTCACTGGCCGTCCGGCTGCATCGAGCATATTTTCGCCCACGCCCGGTCGGCTGACCTGCACCGTCCCGTCACTGAGCTGGCCCACGTTAAAAAGACCCTGCGTCAGACCCACCAGGTGTGTAATGCCGGTGGATGGAGAGGTCCACAGAAAAAGCACATACTCCGTTCCGGTCTGCAGAGCGGGTACACCGGGAAACGACTGTCGCATGCCTTTCGCGACTCCTCCCGGGAGCAGCACTTCGGCGGCGGGAAAACCCTTGTATGTTTCTGTAGTCTGCAGCTTATAATGCGTATATATCGTTGATCCGGTGAAGCTTGCCGAAGAACCGGTAACACGGGTGCGCACAATGGCGGTTGCGCTTTGCGTCATCTGGTCGAGCGTCAGCTGTTGAAGAGTCGCCGCTGCAGCCGTGCAGCAGGCTGACAGGATAACTATGAAGGCAAGCAATTTGGACATAAGTAGCGCACTGGGAAAAGCACATGCCACACCGAAACATATTGCTGATTTCAAAAGGGTTAAACGTCCCGGCTGCACCTTTTGCGTTTCCGACAGACACAGTATTGAGGCACGATGCCCCAATTAAGTATCCTCCTTCAATCTAAATTAAGTATTCTTTCTGACACAAATTAAGTGTTTTTTCCCACTTAAAATGGTGGTACCCTTAGTACCGAATAGAAACTTTGCTGGTGTGCTGGTGCTCTTAACTACATCGGTCAAATCCGTGCTTTTTGAAAGCGGGAAGTTGTGTAATACTATGGACCAAACCGCGAATACTTCAACAGCAAACACGTTCGCATCCTCTACGCCGAAGTTCCAGTCCATCGAATTCCAGAAGACTCCCTGGACCCGCTGGGCAGGAAGTCTGGTTATTAATGGAAGCATCGTAATTGCAGTGATTATCATCCCTCTGGCCCTCAATCAGGGTTTCAAGGAGCAGGAGCGGAAACTTTCCACGGTCAGCCTGGTCGACCCGCCTCATCTGACAGTTTCTAAGCCGCCGCCGGCGCCGAAACTGAAGCTGATCGCGAGGGTCGTCCCGCCTCCGCCCGTGAAGACTCCTCCCAAACAGTTCAAAGCGCCGGCCCCGGTTGTGAAACCGGTCGAAGCGAAAGCCGTTAGTCTGCCGCCCGCTCCGGTAGAAATACCGAGACCCGTCCAGCCGAAGCCTGTCGAACTGGCCAGGCTCGATGTACCTAAATTCGATGCACCCAAATTTGAGTTGCCTGCCGCACCTCCCGCTCCCGCGCCCGTGAAAGTCGTTAAGACCGGCGGCTTTGGTGACCCGAACGGTGTCCCGGCCAACAACGCGACGAATCACGGGCCTGTGATCCAGAAGATCGGGGCTTTCGATATGTCCAGTGGTTCCGATCACGGCAGCGGCAGCGGCGCCGGTGGAAAGGGCAAACTGGTCGCCAGTGCTGGCTTCGGCGACGGTGGTGGTACCGGTTCCGGTCAGGCTTCCGGGCCCGGTGGCAACGGCCGCGGCGTTGTCCGCGGTGCTGGTTTTGGAGACGGCCCCGGTACCGGCCAGGCTTCCGCACCCGCTGCCAACGCTCATGGCGTCGTCCGCGGTGCCGGTTTTGGAGAATACGCGGCGCCATCGGGTCCGGCGGCAGCCCACGCCGCAACTCCCGCCGCTCCCGCTCAGACTCCCGTGGAAATCACTTACAAACCCAAACCTAGTTACACCCCTGAAGCCCGCGAAAAGAAGATTGAGGGCGAAGTCCAGCTGGAGGTTCTCTTTTCCTCGGCTGGACAAGTCCAGGTAATTCGTCTCGTCCGCGGCCTCGGCTACGGGCTCGATGAGAATGCTCGTGAAGCGGCCAGCCGAATTCGTTTCCGCCCCGGCACCAAGAACGGCGCGCCTGTCGACACGACGGGTACAGTCCACATCGTTTTCGAACTTTCCTGAGGCCATTAAAAATGAAACTTACGTTCGCTCTGTCTTTTACTCTTTTCGCTGCCGGAGCTTCCCTCTGGGCTCAGCAAGCTGATCCGGCTGACGCTCCCGACTCCTTCGACCAGGTCGTCGATCGCGCCATCACTCAGGAAAATTCTCTGCTCAAAATTATGCGCGGCGAACGACCTGTAGCGGAAACTTACATTCAGGATCTCGGCCCGGACGCCGACTTCGGTGCTGTCCCGAAGGCCGATCATTACTTCCTTGGTAAACTCGATCTCTCGCACGGCGTCACCAGCGGCTCCTTCATACCAAAAACAAAATCAAAGGCTCACACCCTCGATGCCTTCACGCACCTGTTTTCCATCCAGTACGTTCCGCGGGGCTTCGCTCAGATGCTGCTCATCGACGGCGCACAGTTCGACCGGCAGCACTACGATTTCGATTTCGTCAAACGCGAATTCCTGGGTGACGTCCGCACGTTCGTCATCAACGTATCGCCGAAAAAGAGCGCTGGCGCCGGACGCTTTGTAGGTCGCATGTGGGTGGAAGATCGCGGCTTCAATATCGTGCGCTTCAACGGCACTTACTCGAACCCGAAGGCCGGGGAGTTCTACATGCACTTCGACAGCTGGCGCGTAAATACGGGTCCCGATCTTTGGGTGCCCTTTGAGGCGTACAGCGAAGAATCCGCTCTGCCTTACGCCTTCGGCGTCCGGAAGCTCCGCTACAAAGCCATGACCCGCATCTGGGGCTTCACAACCGCAGCCGATCGCAGCGAAACGGAATTCACCAATCTGACGGTCGACCTTCCCTCGGTTAAAGATTCGAGCGACGACGCAGCCGATTACTCTCCTGTCGAAAGCCTGCGCGCCTGGGAACGTGAAGGGGAACAGAATGTACTCGGCCGTCTCGAAAAAGCCAATCTGCTGGCGCCCGCGGGCGACGTCGAAAAGGTGCTCGACACCGTCGTCAACAATTTGATTGTGACCAACGATCTGAACATCGCGCCTGAGGTCAGCGTCCGAGTCATTCTCACCACGCCGCTCGAAACGTTCAGCGTCGGGCACGCCATCGTCATCAGCCGCGGCCTTCTCGATACGCTTCCCGACGAAGCCGCGCTCGCCGCCATTCTGGCGCACGAACTGGCACACATCGCGCTCGGTCAGCAGATCGATACGAAGTACGCGTTCAGCGACCGCGTCATCTTCGACGACAAAGATACGCTCCAGAAGTTTCGCTTCGAGCGCTCCCAGGCTGAAGAAGACGCAGCCAACGAAAAGGCCGTCGCATATCTGGAGAAATCGCCTTACAAAGACAAGCTCAAACAGGCAGGACTTTACCTGAAGGCTCTCTCATCGGAGTCCGAACGCCTTCCGAATCTCATCAAACCGCTTTTTGGAAGCCGGATGGGTACTGGCAACAGTGTCACCAGAATGGCCGCTCTGATGGAGCGCGCTCCCGAGCTGCAGACCACCCGCACCGACCAGATTGCGGCCCTGCCGCTTGGTGCCCGAACCAGCCTCGACCCATGGACCGACAAACTTCGCATGACGAAGATGCGCGCTGTACCGCTACTCTCCGCACGAGAGAAAATGCCCTTCGAAATCACGCCGATCTCCTTGCATCTGCGATACGAATCGGCCACGGACGAGAAGATCGCCCAACAGTAATTTCTTTCAGAGCCGCGACGGCTAGTGAGCGGTTGTCATGGGGCGTTTAGCCCTTTGCTATTCTGTGGATTCAACTCCCAGTCAGAGCCTGGATCCTAAGGAGCGAACGCCCCATCATGTCAATCAAAGTTGGTATCAACGGCTTCGGCCGCATTGGCCGGAACGTTGTCCGTGCCGCCCTCCACAACCCCGAAATTGAATTCGTCGCGGTAAACGATCTTACCGATACGAAAACTCTCGCTCATCTCACGAAATACGATTCGGTGCTCGGCCCGCTTCACGAGGATGTGAAGATCGAAGGCGATTCCATTGTCATTGGAAAGCGCAAAATCAAAGTCTTCGCTGTAAAAGATCCGGCCGAACTGGACTGGAGTTCGCTTGGCGTCCAGATAGTCGTCGAGTCCACCGGCCGGTTTACCGATGCGAAGGAAGCCCGCAAGCATCTCCGCGGCACCGTGAAGAAAGTCATCATTTCCGCTCCTGCCACCAATGAAGACGTGACTCTGGTGCTCGGAGTGAACGATGCTGCCTACGATCCTTCGAAGCACAACATCATTTCGAACGCATCCTGCACCACGAACTGCCTCGGACCCTTCGTGAAAGTGTTGCACGAAAAGTTCGGCGTCGTGAAAGGCTCGATGACGACGATCCACAGCTACACCAACGATCAGAACGTTCTCGACTTCCCGCACAAGGACCTGCGCCGCGCCCGCGCCGCTGCCCTCAACATGATTCCCACCTCAACCGGCGCCGCCAAGGCGATCGGCCTCGTGATGCCGGAACTCAAGGGCAAGCTGGATGGTTACGCCATGCGCGTGCCGACTCCCGACGTTTCCGTTGTGGATCTCGTCTGCGTCACGCAGAAGAAGACCACCGCCGCCGAAGTCAACGCGGCACTGAAAGCTGCTGCCGAAGGTGAACTCAAAGGCATCCTGGCGTACACAGAAGATCCGGTTGTCTCGACCGACATGCTGCGTAACTCCAACAGCTCGATCGTCGACGCCGGCCTGACCAAGGTCATCGACGGCGATCTCGTGAAAGTCGTCGCCTGGTACGACAACGAGTGGGGCTACTCCTGCCGTGTCAACGACCTGATCGAATTCCTCGCCAAAAAAGGCCTGTAAGCCGGGATTCCGATTCCAAAGGTGGGGTGGGCGGTTTCGCCCGCCCGTTTTTCTTACTGCAGCTTTTTCAGCGCTTCCCGTGCACCAGGATACGAAGGGTTCGTTGCCAGCAGGCGCGAATATTCTTCCGCCGCTCCAAACCTGTCTCCCTGCGCGGCGAGCCCCTCCGCCAGTGTAAACCGGGCTTCGTCCAAACCCGGGTTCAGCCGCAGCGCTTCCCTGCATTCCGCCATCGCCTGTTCCCCGTGCCCTGTCTTGACCAGAATCACGCACAAATCGCCGTGCGCGAAAGCATTCTCGGGCATATGCCGGATTGCATCCTCCAGTAATCGGCGCGCCTCGGGAAAGTTCCCGCGGATTTTATATATCGCGCCCAGATTGGCGCCCGCCACAGGCTGCTCGGGATTGAGTCGCAGCGCTTCACTCAATTGCGTAAAGGCTTCATCAATACGGCCGTGGTCCAGTAGTTCGCCTCCCAGATTCACGTGCGCCGATTCGAAATCCGGCTTGTATTCCACCGCCTTTTCGAAGTGGATCATGGCTTCGTAGTGCCTGTTCTGCATTGACATCAGCACGCCCAGATTGCTCTCGATCAAATAATTTCGCCGGGTCACATCCAGCGCATGATCATAGAGGCTTTCGCTGCTCTGCCAGTAAGCGGTCTGCCGGTAAGCTGCAACAGCCAGCACGAGGAGGGCAATCATCGCCGCCACGCCGGCTGCCGTCTGCCTCGCGAAGCGCCCGGCCACAGCGTCCGAAAACAGCCATACGAGAGCGACCGACAATCCGATCATCGGCAGGTATGTATACCTGTCTGCCAGCGCTTGCTGCCCGACCTGCACGAGTCCGATAACGGGTACAAGCATACCCAGGTACCACAGCCAGCCAACCAGAAGGTAGGGCCGGGTCTTTCTTCCGTAAACTGCCGCGACGGTCAGGAACACCACCAGCAGAGTCGATGACCAGACACGCGCTCTCGATGGAGTTTCGAGCGGATAAAACACCGCCAGTTTCACCGGCCATACCGACATTTCCATGTAGCGCGCACAGGCCACCAGTGCATTGATCCGGCGGTCCGCGAACGGTATAGTCTCCAGGGAAACCACTGCCCCTGAACTTCGTTGCGCCATCACAGTCAAAACGCTTGTGATAGCCGACATCGCCATCAAAGGTGCCTTTTCCAGCAGGAGCTTCCCGAACCGCTGCGATTTCAGTCTCTGCAGCGGCCAGTAATCCAGCACGAGCAGAACGAAAGGAATTGTCACGCCCATGGGCTTTGCCAGCAGGCTGCACGCGAACGCCAAAGACATCGGTACATACCGCCTGAGCCGTGGTTCTTTCGCATATCCCGCGTAAAGCACCAGGGTCAGGATCGCAAAGAAGCCGCTCAGCACGTCCTTGCGTTCGGCGATCCAGGCGACCGATTCAACATGTAATGGGTGAACTGCAAATATCGCGGCCACGAAAGCGCTGCGGGCCGGCTTCGCTGTAAGGCGCATCAGCGCGAAGAACAGCAGAAGCGTCGAGCCAAGATGCAGAGCGACATTGACCAGGTGCTCTGGTCCGGGATTCAACCCGAACAGTTGCACGTCCAGCATCAGAGACAGCCAGGTAAGGGGATGCCAGTTCATATACAGCGCCGTCAGCGCCCAGCGTATTCCGGAGATGGTAAACCCGCCTTCAACTCTGGGATTGTTGTAAACGTAGACATTGTCGTCAAACGTGATGTATTGGAAGCCGTGCGTCTGGAAGTAGATCGCCAGCGTCACCGCCGCCAGAGCCAGACAGACGAGAGGGATAAAAACGCGCCGTTTGACCGGAACTACCTCAACGGTCACAATGCCTGCGGGAATCTCGGGTGTATTCAATCTCGAACGTTCCTGAAGCTGTGATCTCTGCACCGATTCTCGTGGAACACGCTTCTGAAATCAACTGTGAGCGGCCTTCCTTTAGCGAATTGCAGGCGGTAAAGGTTTGTAAAACAAGGCGCTTAGTGGTCCTTTACCGTAACTATACTTGTTAGGAGGTCACCATCAATCGCATGAGATCAACTCTTCTGGCCCTACTGGCCATGCTCTGCATCACCTTCGCGGCATCTGCCGCGGACGCAACGGGAAAATGGACGGCTGAAGTTCCTGGCCGCGCCGGAAACCAACCCATCACCTTCACACTCAAAGCCAGCGGCACCACGCTGACCGGCACCATCACCACCGCTCAGGGCGACGCGCCCATCGAAGAAGGCAAAGTCAACGGCGACACCATCACCTTCTCACGCTCCACCCCCGGCCGTGACGGTGGTCCGCCCAACAAGCAGACCTACACAGGCAAAGTCGGTGCCGATACCATCGAGTTCACACGCGAGGGCGGACGCGGTCCGATCATGTTCACCGCGAAAAAAGCTTCCTGATCACGATTAAATAAGGGAACTTTTACCGGTCCCTTGTCATATAACAGGGGACCTATTCCTGAATGCTACGTACGGCTGGCCTGGTTATCATCTTTGCCGCATCGGCACTCGCTGAAACACAAAGCGGGGTTGTAACATCCGGAGGTCAGCCGATTCCTGGCGCCACTGTCGCGGCAACGTGCGGCACCGGCGCTGACGCTGCCAAAATCAGCACTGTAACCGATGCCGCAGGCCGTTTCGAAATGGGCGGTCTGCCCGCTACGCCCTGCCGTTTCACGGTGGGAATTTTCGGTTTCGATGCTGCTCCCCGCGAAGTCAGCGCTTCCGACACTCCCCTCACCTTCGATCTTCGGCTGCAGGCGCGCGCTACTCTCCCGCCCGATCCCAACGCTCCCGCGGCAACACAACAGGCCGCAGGCGGCAGAGGCGGTGGCCGTGGTTTTGGCCGCAGAGGTCAGAGTCCCGATGGCGCGCCGCCAACTGAATCTACTACGCCCGGCCCTGGACGCGGCGGCTTCAATGGACAGGCACGCGCCGGTGGTCCAGGGCGCGGAGGCTTCGGACGGCAAGGCGTCAACGGCGCAGCCAACACTCCGGCCGGACAACAGGGCTTTCAGAGTTTGAGTTTGCAGCAGAACGGCGAAGGTGTCACCGATACCGACGCGGCAGGTCTTGGCGGTGCGGATACATCAGGCGCCAATGAAGCGTTTCTTGTGAACGGCACTGTGAGCCAGGGCGTCGTCGCGCAGCCTGGCGATGCGTTCGGCATTGGTCCGGGCGGCTTTCCTCCCGGGGCTAATTTCAGCGCCGGTGGTCCCGCGGGCAATCCCTTCGGCGCGAACGCCGGCGATCCTGCATTGACTGCGGACGCGGGCGGTCCCGGCGGTGGCGCACCCGGTGGCGGCGGCTTCGGTGGAGGCGGAGGCGGTGGACGCGGCGGAGGCGGTGGTGGCCGTGGTGGCGGAGGCTTCGGCGGCGGGCGTGGCGGCGGCCGTGGCAATCAGCCCAATCGCAACGTGCAGTTCGGCAATCGCGTCAATCGCGGCAGGCGCCAGCAGTTTCAGGGCAATGCTTACTACACCATTGGCAATTCGGTTCTCAATGCCCGTCCTTACTCTTTTACTTCGCCCACTTCGCTGACTGGCGGGGAAGTTCCGAAAGCCGCTTATGCCAACAACCGCTTTGGATTTTCCGGCGGCGGCCCGCTTTCCATTCCTCATGTGTTCACCAGCGACAAGACTTTCTGGTTTGTGAACTACACCGGCGTCCGTTCGAAGAACGGCTTTGACAAAGTCACCACCGTCCCCACCGCGGCGGAACGCACGGGCGATTTCTCCGGTCTCGCCGGCGTCAATATCCTGAATCCTGCCACAGGCGCGCCTTTCACTGGAAATCTGATTCCAGTAAGCCAGCTCAATCCCACCGCGCTCGCACTGCTGAAGTATGTGCCGCTTCCCAATTCACCCGGCTTGAGGAATAACTATCAGTTGATCGGCGCGAACCCTTCGAACAGCGACAACATCCAGACGCGCATCAACCAGACCATCAGCGCCAAAGACGGCCTCGACGTTAACTTCAATTACCAGCATCGCAACGGCGAAAACATTCAGAACTTCGGCTTCGTCGATCCCACGCATGGCTACGGTCTCAGCACCTCGCTGACTTATCGCCGCACTATCAGCCGCAACTGGATCAACAGCCTCGTCTGGAACTTCAGCCGCAATCTGACACAGAACCTCTCCGCGTTTTCTTACGGACCGAATATCGAAGCCGGACTCGGCATTAACGGCGTCACTCCAACGCCGCAGTTCTACGGGCCTCCCACCGTTTCGTTCACGAACTTCGGCACACTGAGCGATGGCTCGCCCTCGCTCACCCGTTCCCAGACCTCCGCGGTCAACGATTCGCTGATTCAGATTCACGGCAAGCAGACCCTCACCTACGGCTTCGCTCTGCAGCGCCGGCAGAACAATACCCTGTCTGATTCCAATGCCCGCGGCAACTTCAACTTCACCGGCTTCCAGACGGGTTACGATCTCTCGGACTTCCTGCTCGACGTTCCTTATCAGACGTCTGTCGTGAACTACGCGAACAACAATTACGCACGCTACCTGCGCGAAACCACCCTGAGCGCCTTCGCAACTGACGACTATAGAATGCGCTCGAACCTGACTATTAACGCGGGTCTGCGCTGGGAATACTTCGGACCTTACACGGAGAAGAACAACCAGCTTTCGAACCTGCAGGTCGCGCCGGGCTTCACGTCCGCGGCGCAGGTCCTGCCCGGACAGCTTGGTTACCCGAACAGTCTGGTGCAGGCCGATCACAAACTCTTCTCGCCCCGCATCGGCCTCGCGTGGAAGCCGATCAAATCGAAGCAGATCGTTGTGCGCGCCGGGTATGGCATCTATTACAACGGCGGAGTCTACGGCTCGCTGGCTTCGCGCCTGGTCGGCCAGCCTCCGTTCGCGGTCACGACGCAGGTCTTCCAGAGCGCGGCCACGCCCCTGACGCTGGAGAACGGTTTCCCGCTGGAACAATCCGATCTGATCGCCAACACGTTCGCCGTCGACCGCAATTACAAACCCGGCTACGCGCAGAACTGGACCACCTCAGTGCAGGAAACCATCGCGCGGAACTTCGTTGTCGAAGTCGATTACAACGGCGCGAAAGGGACGCATCTTGATGTTCTGCAACTGCCGAACCGCTCGCCCCTCGGCACCCCGCAGCTCCTGGTCCAGCAGAGCCTGCGGATTCCGAACACGGGTGAATTCACGTACGACACCTCCGTGGGCAACTCCATCTACAACGCGATGCAGCTTCGCCTGACCCGGCGCTTTGCGCGCGGTACGTCATTCACGGTGCTCTACACGTACTCGAAGGCCATCGACGATTCGTCCGCCCTCGGTGGAGGCCCTGTGCTGATCCCGAACGACATCAGCGCCGAGCGTGCGCTGTCGCCAACCGATCAGCGCCACAACCTGCGTGTCAATTACAACTTCCAGTCGCCGATCAACAACACGCGTACCGGCAAAGTAGCTGATATCTTCCGTGGCTGGACGATCGGCGGTATGCTCACCGCCACTTCCGGCACGCCTTTCACGGCGACCGTCAACGGCGATCCTTCGGGTACCGGCTACACGGGCAACGCCCGGGCTGAAGCGACCGGCGCCTCCGTTTCTTCGGGCAACGGTTTCTTCAACACCGCGGCCTTCGTCGTTCCCACGCTCGGCACTTTCGGTAACGCGGGCCGTGACACCATTCCAGGCATTCTGAACTTCTCTCTGAACGCGTCGTTCTTCCGCTCCTTCCGTATCGACGACAAGCGGCGCATCGAGTTCCGCATCGACAGCGCCAACCCGATCAACCACGTGAACATCACGTCCATCAACACCACCGTCAACTCGATTCAGTACGGTCTGCCGGTTGGCGCGGGCGGCATGCGGACCGTGACCGCTACAGTGAGGCTGAGATTCTGATGAAACGCCTGTTACTCATTCCCGGCCTGCTCCTGGCATTTGCCGGCATGGAAGCGCAGGACGCGTCCTTCACCTCCAACACGAGTCTCGTCATCATCGACGCGAACGTTCGCAGCAAAGATGGCAAAGTCATCGCCGATCTGAAGAAGGACGATTTCACCGTTCTCGAAGACGGCAAGCCCCAGATGATCAGCGTCTTCGAATTCCAGAAACTGGAAGGCGACACGCTGCTGCCTGATGTCCCGGCGGTCAAGCCCGTGATCGAAACACCAGCGGGCGCGACTCCGAAAACTGCAGTGAAAACCGCGGCCGCAGCACCCACCGCCGTTGCTGGAGCTCCCATCATTCGTTTCCAGGACCGCCGGCTGGTCGCCATGCTTTTCGACTTCAGCAGCATGGCCATTCCGGAGCAGAGCCGCATTCAGGAAGCGGCGTTGAAATTCATCCGTGAACAGATGAAGCCAGCCGACGTGGTCGAGATCATGTCCGCGAGCACCGGTCCGCTGAAGGTTCTCCAGGACTTCACTACCGATAAGGACCGCCTCGAAGAAGTCATCAAGGGCTTCACCATCGGCGCCGCGAGCGAACTCGCCGGAGTAGCAGGGAACGGCGGCGACGACACGACAGGCGAAGATACCGGCACGGCCTTCAACGCGGACGAGACCGAGTTCAACATTTTCAATACCGATAAACAACTGGCCACGATCGGCGCCGCGGCGAAGATGCTGGCCGCTTTCCCGGAGAAGAAAGCGCTGCTCTACTTCTCGAGCGGTATTTCGAAATCCGGCTTCGATAACCAGGCCTCCCTCGAAGCCGCGACCAACACGGCCAAGCGGTCCAATGTCGTGATCTATCCGATCGATGCGCGCGGTCTGGTGGCTTCAGCGCCGGCGGGCGACGCGAGCAAGGCCTCCGGCCGCGGCACCAGCATGCTGACCGGCTCCGGGATGCAGAGCCAGCGTGACAGCTTCAACGACTCGCAGGAAACGCTCTCCACGCTCGCTTCGGACACCGGCGGCAAGCTCTTCGTCGATGACAACGATCTCGCCCTCGGCATGGAAAAGGCGCGTGACGATATCGCGAGCTATTACATCATTGGCTACTACAGCACCAACATCAAAATGGACGGCAAATACCGGCGCGTCCAGATCAAGCTGAATCCCGCCATCCAGGCGAAGCTCGATTACCGCAGCGGCTACTTCGGTCAGAAAGAATTCAAGAAGTTCACCAACGCCGATAAAGAAGATCAGCTGCAGCAGGCTTTGATGCTGGGCGATCCCCTGACCGATCTCTCGCTGACCGCCGAAATCGATTACTTCCGCCTCGCGAAGGATCGTTATTTCATCCCGTTTTCAGTCAAGATCCCCGGTTCCGAAATCGCCCTGGCCAAGAGCAAAGGTAAGGAGTCGACCGAGTTCGAGTTCGTCGGTCAGGTGCGCGACGAACACAGCAAAATTGTGTCGGCGATGCGCGATGGCATCAAGATCAAGCTTTCCGAAGAGACCGCCGCGCAGCTTTCTTCCAGACCGGTGGCTTACGATACCGGCTTCTCGCTGCCGCCCGGCAAGTATTCGATGAAGTTCCTGGCGCGCGAAAATGAGACCGGCAAGATGGGGACTTACGAATCGAAGTTCACGATCCCCGATCTGGGCGCGCCTTCAAACACCGGCCTGAAGGTCAGCTCGGTGATATGGAGCAACCAGCGGCAGGTTCTCAAAGACTCGCTGGCTTCGGCGGATAACAACAAGAAGGTAGTGCAGTCCGACCCCTTAGTGCAGGACGGGCAGAAGCTCGTGCCCAGCATCACGCACGTGTTCCGCAAGGACCAGAACCTCTACGTGTATCTCGAAGTCTACGATCCGGGTGTGTCAGGCGACGACAACAAGCCGAGCGTGGCGGCGACGATCTCGTTCTACCGAGGCAAGACCAAGACGTTCGAATCCCAGCCGGTCCGGCTCGATGCTTTCGCGCTGAAACGGGCACAAACACTGCCTGTGAAGTTGCAGGCGGCGCTCGCAGGGGTAGCAGCCGGACGTTACACTTGCCAGGTCAACATCGTTGATGAGACCGGCCGCAAGTTTGCTTTCGCCCGCACTGACATCGTGGTGCTGCCAAATCAGAAGCCAGGCGCTTAGCCCGCATTTCTCACACTGGATGTCTGGGTTGGGAAAAACGAGCGTGGAA